>Ga0134121_10000658_pt1 | contig 37591 bp, 62 predicted proteins | sample KB301_FD_96463 | JGI IMG/M metagenome (GOLD analysis project Ga0134121, IMG submission 96463) | Terrestrial soil microbial communities without Nitrogen fertilizer from Kellogg Biological Station, Michigan, USA - KB3-0-1 | ecosystem: Environmental > Terrestrial > Soil > Unclassified ...
AGTTGAAGCGACAGGTTATCTCGCAACTCAAACAGATATCATTGCAGAAATTAACGCTGGAACCTGGACATGGCTTCCAAGTGATATGATTCTTTGCTCTGCATCCGATGGTCTACAATTATTTACACTTAATACTGCTCTGGATGATTTTGTTGTTTACTCAACCGCTGGAAATGGTGCTGTCACTCTTCCTGTTGTATCGGGTAATTTTACAACATTCGATGGTACGTTAGGCGCGTTAGGTGATTTAGGTTATCTACCTTCCGATGCTTCAAAAACACGTGTTGTTATGGCTGGTTCAGCTGTTGTAGCTAATCATATTGCCAAATTCGTTGATACCACAGGCACTATAGATGATACAGCGGGTACAGCAATTAACTCAGGAAGTATTCAAGCTGGTTTAAGTGGCACCGCAGGTACATTAATATCCTTCCCCGCTACGGGCTCAAAAGGATCATTAATTCTTGCAGCTGTTGCAAATACCGGCGATACAACCGTCACTATTAGCAATGCACTTCATGGACAGGCATCTGTTTACTCAATTCCTGATTCTGGTGCAACCACAGCAAACTTTATTATCTCTAAACTCACAGGCACCCAACATATTACAGTGGGTAGCTTGCAGGTTGATGGTGGTAATATTACCGCAGGTATTTCTGGAACAGCCGGTTATGTAGCTTCATTCCCTGCTGGTGCATTATCTGGATCATTAAGGTTAGTGGGTGTTTCAAGCGCCGGTGACTTTGTAGTAAGCATTTCTAATGCTTCCCACGGTCAGGCATCTGTTGTCTCAATTCCAGATGGCGGTCAAGCAACCTCTAACTTCATCATTTCCAATAGTGCAACAACCCAAACAATTGCAACAGGCAACTTGGCATTAACAGCGGGCTATATGCAAGCATCCGCAGCTAATGCACTCACTGCTCATGCGGGCGGTGGACAAGGATCAGCACTTGCATTAACGAAACAATTTAACCGTGTGACCACAGTAACAACAGGCGGGGATAGCGTTGTACTTCCTGCGGCTGTTGCGGGTCGATCGGTTACTGTCATTAATGCTGCCGCTGCCAATGCAATGGATTGCTTCCCTGCATCCGGTGAAATTATTAATGCACTACCTGCTAACACCGCATTATCCATTGTGGCTAACACAACGGTTATATTCTTTTGCGCTGTGGCTGGTACTTGGAATTCAGTGGTTACTGCATAACTTTAAAGGAGAAAGACTATGGCTGGTTATAATGATGCGGATGGTGTAAGTGGTGCTGTTGAAAATGAACAATACTGCATGCCTTCTTGGAATAAACGTAACGTGGATGAAATGACGGATAAAATGGGTTATCACGATATGAGTGATTTGGCTAACACTGGCAAACCTCCTGTTGCTATGAAAGCTCAAAAGAGTAATCCTCAATTAGCCCCCGTTATGCCAAAAAAAGGTTATTAATAAATATCGCCCCCTTGATTGGGGGCTTTTTTAAGGCTTCATGTTTCATGATAAATCAAATCTATTACCAGAAAGTAAAAAAACATTTTAATGGCGATGATAAAAAAGCATGGGAATGGTTTACAACCCTTCACCCACGTTTAGGAATGTTAACACCCTTAAATGCAATCAAACTTGGCCGTGAAAAATATGTTGTTCAGTTTATTGAAAAGGAAATGGGGGAACTATGCCGTTAGTCAAAGGTGCCAAGGCTAAAACTAAAGAAGGTATTTCTGAAAATATCCGAAGAGAACGCAACGCGGGGAAACCAGAGAAACAAAGTATTGCGATAGCAATGAGTGAAGCAGGCAAATCTAAATCAACCAAATCAAAAGGAAAGAAAAAATGACGGACGAAAATAAAGCATTAGCACCATCTTTAGCAGATGAACAAATTCAGCTATTAAGAAATTCATTAATTAACGCTGCCTTTGGCAAATATCGAGAGTTAATTGATGTATTGAAAAAACTTCCCATCAATCAAGGTATACCAGGGATCATCCAAGCATACCTTTTTATTGATAGTGGAATGCTTTGGTTCAAAGAAATATTAAACACAACGGCTCTAGTTTTCGCTCAACCTGAACAGCCCGCGCCAGTCGCTCCCGATGCGCCAGTGCAGCCGGTTGAGGAAGCTGCGCCAGAAGTCATGCCAGACAATGCTTAATAAAGAAAATGGATGATAAAGATCGGCTAATAAAAGTTGGCCGATTTTTTTTTATTCACTATAATTAAACTTATTTATCTCTTGCTCAAGGCTATTATATGAAAGATAATGCGGTCACTTTGCTTCCTGGCGATTATTATATGGAAGGCGATACTAGCGATGGAATCACAAACGTAATGCCTCTTCAATTACAAGGCTCTGGTTTATATCCTGGTGACTATGATTTTTTAATAAATAGATTAATTGGTAATGGTTCTTATATTCATAGCGAACCAAATATTGTCATAAGAGTTTCATTGAATAGGAAAGAAACTTGGGAAAATATTTTAAAACTTATTCCTAAAGGCAGTTTAATAAAAAATTGGAGAAGGGTGAGATAATGACAATCACAGTAATAGTAGTCTCTTTTATTTTAAGTGGACTACTCATATTAGGTTACAAATTTTTTAGAACAGTTTACTGGATTTGGAAAATGGGTAAATATTAACGAGCACGTCTCAAATAAATTCCACCATACATCGTTGTTGTTCCCGCAGTGTAATCAGCTCTAGCCACTAAATAAATGGTTGTTGTTGTAGAAAGACTTAATCTTTTATAAGGTGCTTGAATACCAATAGATGACATTCCAGAAGCGGCACTAATAAACATTGAATTATATAAGGATGCGTCTGGCAATGTACCGGCTGTTGCTGTGCTTATATAAGCAATCACTAATGTAAATCCAACGGAATTTTGACTAAACCCAATGTTAGCCCAACAATCCCAGTCACCCGCCGGAACACTAATACTGGTCAAATTTTGTGTCGTTCCAGAAGTTGTAAAAGTAACAGGTGATGCAGCGGTAACAACACTTGAAAGAACCTGTCCACAATTACCCGATGCGGCATCGTCATTTGTAGCCGTACCTGCGATATTACCTAACTGACCACCTGAAACTGCGGTGCCAGTCGTTGCATAATAAGCAAGCTGTCCAGCCGTGCCCGAATTTACTGTGCCTGTTCCCGTGACATTTTGCCAAGTAGGAAGTGTTGCCGCGCCATTAGAAGTTAAAACTTGGCCTGAAGCACCGACACCTGAAACATTCTGGAAAGCACCGGTTGCAGTCGTACCTGCGCATATCACTGAGTAAGCTGTGAAGGTAGTATTCCCTGTTCCTCCATTAGCGACGGCAATTGTTGTGCCATTCCAAATGCCACTTGTAATTGTGCCAAGCGTTGTAATATTTCCCTGTACGGCTGCTGGTAGTGTAGAACTAATGGAAGGTACACCACCTGCGCTTGTAATGAGTACGCCATTATTACCCGTCGTAATTTCACCAACTACATTCGTTGCTGATGAGAATAAAATTTGATTTGCAGTCGTCGTTGCAGGCCAGGTTGCAGTTGACCAAGCAGGCGCTCCACTTGCACCCGATTGAAGCATTTGGCGTGCAGTTGCCGTACCTGCAAGGATCGCACCAGCCGTTGCGGTGCTATAGAAAATGCCACCATTACTCGCCGTCAAATTTGCATTAGTGCCGCCACGCCCTAAACTTAACTCACCAGTCCAACCCAAAGTAAGCGATGCTGCATTCACAAGTGCAGTTGTAGGTGAGCCACCTAGTGTTAACGTGACATTCGTATCATCCGTTTTAGTTAAAGCGGCACCCGTTGGTATTTGTGCTGTTGTTGCCAATGTACCTGACGTTGGGAAAGTTACTGACGTGATACCTGTAAAAGTAAACGTCGCATCAAATGCGCCTACTGTTGTAAGTGCGCCCGCAGTTGTTAAAGCACCACCCAAACTAAGAGCAAATGCTCCCCACGAAGGAGCTGACGAGGCGCCTGATAATAATGGAAGATTAGCGGTTGCGGTTCCTGCTAAAATTGCACCTGCGGTCGCTGTACTGTAAAAAATACCGCCATTGCTAGCTGTTAAATTCGCATTGGTTCCACCTCGCGCTAGGCTTAATTGCCCTGCCCATCCAAGAGTCAATGATGTTGCGCGCAATAATGCTGTTGTAGGGCTTCCACCTAATGTCAATGTGACATTGGTATCATCAGTTTTAGTTAATGCAGCGCCAGTAATATCACCACCGTCAATAGTTGCCCAAGCGGGGGCAGCCGAAACAGCGCCCGTGCCAGTTTGGGAAAGATATTGCTTCACAGCCGTAGTATTGCCAGCCAATTTAGATAGAGTATTGGCAGCCGATGAATAAAGAATATCACCAAGCGTATACGTAGTTTGATTTGTACCACCTAAAATTTCAGTGACCGGTACCGTTAATGCAACTGATCCCGTAGTCGTAATGGGGTTTGGCGTCAATGTGATTCCAGTACCCGCACTGATCGATGTGACTGTGCCGCCCGTACCCGTTGCAGAAATAGTGATACTTCCCGCCGCACTAACAATGCTCACGCCGCTTCCTGCGGTGAGAGTAGCTAAAGCCGGTGCCGAGCCAGTTGCTCCAATAATTAACTGACCATCCGTTAATGCGCCTAAAGTGCCGTATGTATCAGGTGCGGTGGTGATTAAAAATTGGTTAGCAATCGTCGTGAGTCCATCGATTGAAGTAAGAGGCGCACTAATAGACAATACGCCAGTTACCGTAGTATTTTTGACAATCCCTGTCGTCAAACTCCCTAAATATTGGGCATTTTGCAACGATCCATTGCTTGTTTGAGCAATGAAGGTTGCATTTGCCAAATCCTGTACAAATTTGCTTGTTACATTCGATTGATCTTGAAGGCCAACTAACGATGCACCTTCACCGGCTGCATGTGATGCTAAAAGGGTAAGTACATTGGTATCGGCTAATTGCACCCATGCACTAGCCATGGAATCCCACCACTCCCATTGTTGTAAGCTTGTATTAAGCCCAAGCAAACCATTGAAAGGGGATGCGGGTCGCGTACCCGTAGTCCATATAAAAATACGTTGCTCGCGAGTATTTACGCCACTCGATAATCCAACCGTTTCCGTGGTTGAATCATTAATGTTAGCGACATCAAATTCACTAAATTTTACTGTATTAACCATGTACTAATCCGTGTACAGTGTGATCCTAAAATCTATCTTAGCCTGGAATTGCGAGCAAAGATATCCCTACGTAACCACCTAACGCATCCCCTGTAATCGCGTGAATAACATCACCACCTTTTACATATTTTGGCTCATCTGGTCTAAATTCTAAATTAGCGGTGCTTGTATTTAAACCTGCGCCTGGTGTTGTTGCAGTGACATTCAATCCAATAAAAACATTCGATGTCGAATTAAATGAAAACTTAGCCCTATATTTTTGAGTGCTCGTGCCTGGCACCGTATAAGTCTGCTCAACATTCGCTGCTAAATTCATTTGATGAGCGGTATCACTAAATGGTTTTGTTCTATCAAAATTATCTGCATACATTGTCATTGTCTTTCTCCTATAAACCTAATCGAGCATCGGCTGTGTAATGAAAACTTAAAAAACCTTCTGGTAGTGCAGCTACGGCTAACACCGCCGTTAAAGGTGAAATGGTATTTGCAATATAGGCAACTGATTTAGAATCAAGCCAACTTTCTGTCCAAAGTGCCGTGACAGTTCCATCAGCCGGTGGATTGCCCCCCCCATTATTTGCAATGATGCCACTTACTGTATCAGCGCTACCTATTAATGAATATAAACGAACAGTCGGTGCGGCACGCTTTATTGTCGAAAATGCAAAACCAAAACCTCTGGCAATTAAATTAATTGGATTACTACCGTCAGCTAATTGCTCTGCAAAACGAGCGCCTACTGAAGTGGCTGCGCCAGCTAAGGTGTCAATTTCATAACTTTTCTCAAAATAATATTGACATTGACGCAACACTTCATCGAATGTCTGAGATTGCGTAGCAATAGCAAAGTCATTTCTAACTAAAGAGATATCCCTAAAAAATAAAATATCCGCAGTACCAGTAGAATCCATATTTGCAACCGTATAAACCATGATACCAAGGGTCATATTAGCATTTGATGAACCAGGAAGGGTTATACCATTAAATGAAAACTGTCCTCCCGCGCCAGGTTGAATAACTAAAACTGGATCGTTAGGAGGAATTATTGCAGTGTATCCTGCTGCAAAAACGGGATCGCCTAATTCTGTCCAAGAGGCGATCGGATCAGTTTGACTAACTGTGCCTGGTAAACCTGCTTTATAAAAAAGACGCATTTTTACTTTAAATGTAGTGTTGTGTTGTGTATTAGTAAACATATCTACTAAAGCAGATACCACTTCACCCCAATACGGCCTAACTGTTGCAGGGTCAATGTATTGAACAATTCCGAATTGATTATGCACCGTCTGTGGCACAACTTGAAAAGCATAATTGTCACCATTGAATGTCGCTCTTCCAACAGACACATTATTTCCTGTTGCACTTGCCACATAAGCTTGTTGAATAACAATAGTTTGATCGGCGGTATATTGATTAGCCGCAACATTTGTGTTTGAAGTTGTTCTAAATTGCCAAGGATTTAAACCAAAATTCCAGCCCACTAAAAAACTATTTTTAGATTCTCTAATGAGTGAGTTCGCATAAATATGAAAAAGATGATCTGTTTCACGTTCATTACTTTGTTGTTGATATAAAGGAATGTCTGTCGCCGGATCAAAATCGCTTGGCAACGGATCGCCTTGACCAATAACTTGAACATTGGAAAGGTCAACAATGCCAGTAGGAGGCAACGTAATCAACATGTCTGTATATGCAGTATCATTAAATGTTGTATTAGTCGAAGCCAAAACATCGACCGCGCCCTTTAATATTTGATAGTCACCCGTTGTTAAAGTTCCTGATGCAACGACTTGAGATGTTCCAGGGGTAGAAGGTGAATATACCATTGTGATCGCTTGAGGGCTTGTTTGTGCGCGCCCTGTTAATTGCATCGTAATAGCACCATTTGCCCATATAGAACCATTTTCAGCAAATCGTTGACGCAATGTTGCCGTTGTCCAACCATTATTATTAACTCTCAATGAAAATGGAGGACTATTCACAATATTTTGACTACCTGATAAAATATTTTGTGAAAGAGTTGTTGTACCACTTCCTGTTAAAATCAAATCCCAACCTGGAGCAATATTATACGTACCAGATGCCGTAATAGTTAAAGGCGATATAAAATTAATAAAAGTAAATTGAGGATTAGTTATCTGATTATCATTAGCTAGAATCGATAATTCATTATTGGTGCTACTTCCTTCGCCTGGCACGAAATTATTAATTTCCCAAATAAGTGCATCCGTTTGCGAGTTGCCATGACGTATTTCAATTCGATAGACGAGTGCAGGATCAAAATAGAGATTATCTGGTAATGTTCCGGCAGGACTAAATTGAACAATATCACCAGTCCAAACTGTCATACCTTGCGGATCACGATAAACATTTTGTGGCAAATAAGGTAATGTGTTCGTCAAAAAGAACGCATAATATTCATCATTTAATGGTTCACCAACATGATCCACCATAAACCAAATCGGATTCGCTGCACGTACAAACATAATTCACTTCCTATTGTAGTAAACTTGAAATTCCTTTATATCCTGCATAACCCACAAGTGCCGTACCTGCAATCGCAAGTTTTCTCTGTAAACGACTCCTGGCTTCTTTTGCTTCTTTTAAATTACCTTCTATTTTTAATTTTTCCTTCAAAGATATGCCTTTTCTATTTGATATCTCTTTTAAATTATCAATATGCTTATTAGCCTTATCAACCTCTTTTTGAAGAGATTCACGCTCAGTCATCATATTCTTTTGTTTTTCTGTTTCTTTTTCAACCTGTACTTGTTTTGTTTTAGCTTCCTTATGGGCAAGTTTGCTTTGTTCCAAATTAGTTTTAGCTTCATTAGCTTTATTAACTGCACCTTCTCGTACATTCAATAAATTTTGTAATTGAGGTGATTCATTTAAATATTCTTGCATAAGCTCATCAGGATAATGAAGCTCACCAGGTTTGGCGGCATAGCGTTGTCCTACTACATTTTTAAGTAACTCAGGATCTTGTTTAACAATCTCACGAACTAATGGCATTCCATCTTCATTAGTACGCAGTGCTCGAACCATGTTACTAGGTAGCGCACCTTCTTTAGCAGCTTTCACAAATGAATTATTTCTTAATGGATAAACCTGTTCAGAATATCCCTTGTTAATACGATCAAATTCAGGCTTGTATTCACCAAGGCCTTCGCTTAAGGTTTTATCAATTTGCATCATCATCTGATCGCCCTGCTTGGCAGCCTTACGCGCAGCATCTTCTTCTAAGACACTAAACTTATCATTATAAATTTTCTGTTTTAAATTGTAGAGTGCATCTCTAAATGCACGTCTCTTCAATAAAAAATCACCAGCACTCGTATCTTCAGTCGTAGGTGCAACATCTAGTAATTTTTTATAATAAGGATTTTGTGGCTCTTCTTTGTCCTGCATCTTTTTAACAAAGTCTTCCATCTTACCTTTCTTAATAGCATCAAAGGCATCAGCACCATACGTTTGAATTAATTTAGAGGGATCGACATTGGCATAATCCAAATTCTCCATTGCTGACTTTGGCATTTCAAAATGCGCATCTCTCACTTGTTGCTCAAAATCTTTATACGCATCTGACCAATAATCTTCGACAGACTGAACACGTTTATCAACGCTTGCTGCCGCACGAACATCATGAGCTGCACCTTCATTAAGGTGCTTACCAATATCTTGATCAATATTAGAAACAAGCTGCTTTGCCTCATTATGCGTATTTTCAGCTTGATTAAGATGTGTCTCAGCCTCATCAAGATTAACAGGCTCTATCTTAGGCGCATTTTGTAATTGCGTATCTAAGTCATTTAATTTTTCTGTATGCTGGTTTACTTTACGTTGTAACGTATCAAGGTTTGATGAACCTGATTCAATATTCGCAGCCGATTGTGCTTGCTGCTGTTCATTCTCTATATTAGATAAATTTTCATTAGCACCTTTTTGGGCTTCTTCAATTCCTGATAAATTTTTCCATTTTTGTACATCAGAGATAGCTTTTCCAACCCCTTTAATGGGAGCCATAGCAGCCACTTTTGCACCCGCACCAGCCAAACGCGCAATAGGAAAAGTAATAGGAGCATTAGCAACCATTCCTCTCAGAAGTCTATCCGCAGCCGTTTTATTTCCACCCACAAATTCATCTAGCTTACCTTCAATGTCTGGTACTGATGGAATCATAGATGCTGTCTTTTCTGCACCTTGTGGCGAAACCATATTAAGATGCGCCATTAACGTAGGGATATCATGAGGTATATTTAATATACTACGACCTAATTCAGCACCACCTGCTAATAAATTTTTACCAGCACGTTTAGGATTAGTTGCAATTTGATACGCCGCACCTGGCGCACCTTCTATAGCTGTCTGAGCACCTGATCTTACTAATTGATTAACATCTTGAACCGCAGGAACCATACCACCTGAAATCATTTGTCCTATTGATCGATTAACATGATGCTCAGGGTCAAATAAATTTCCACTTAACATTGCTGCAATAAGAGGCAACGCTTGATTATTTTTATTTTGAGATGTTGGAGTAATATCTTCCCAATCAGATTGCGGCGCAGCCTGATTAGATTTTTCATTGTCTCCTACGACTTCCCAATCGCTCATCAAAGCATCCCTTTCTTTTTAGCATCACCACGGCTGATAGTTTGAACCTCACCCGTTTTTTTGTTTCTAAAAGTCATCATTTTTTTATCGCTAGGATTCAAGTCAGGCATTTTAATAGGTAAATCTTGGCCTGTTGAATCTTTGTATTCTTGATTTAATCGCTCATATTCATCTCTTAAATGTTGTTTAGTCGCATCAATCATCCCCTGGTTAACTTCGGGTTGCTTAAACAATCCAGGTTTAATAGTGCTTGCCCATTTTAATGCTTGAACACCACCACGCTGACTTGCATAACGTCCAATTTCAGCCTGTAAATTACCAGCGGTCGTTGTAAATTCACCGATTTTTGGATTAGTTGAAAGGTTTAATTTACTCGCTGTACCTTGTCCTATACCGGTCAAATCAGGATTTTCAGCTAATAAATCATCTAATTGATTAGCTAATGCCGCAGTCGTTGCTAATGAGCGAGCCGCTTTTTTCATTGTGGTTGCATCTTTTGCACCTTCAACACCTTGAGCTGCTGCAACCTTGGTTTCAACTTCTCTTTTTTGTCTTTCTTCTGGTGTTTCCTGAGCAACCGTTTTCATGCCAGGGACAGCGGATTGTTGCATGGTCACTTTTCCGCTTGGGTATTGTGTATAAATTTGTCCATTTGCGCCAAAATGCGTAACAGGCTTAGGAATTCCAGGCACAAAACCTGCAACGGCATCTAATTTTGATAACGCCGGATTGCCTTGCCTTAATACAATTTCCTGACCAGGCGCGCCCATTTGAGGAGGCGCAGGCTGTTGTGGCGCACCACTCTGTGCTGCATTCGGCATTGGGGCTTGCGGATTAGGCGCAGGAGGAGTTGCGCCGCCTGGCATAATAGGCAACGGTGGAGGCGCAGGCATTCCAGGGGAAGCATTGGGAGGAGCCATCCCATTTTGGGGCTGTTGCATCATGTCATTTAATTGACCCAATCCTGGCACCGCTGGAAAAGACGCATTTTTACTCAACTCACTGGCTTGATTATCTTCCTGTGTTGGTTGCTGAGGCGGTTGCGCCATGGCATCAGGACTACCGCCAGGCATAGCACCAGGAACCGGTGAAGGTGTTGGCGTACCACCAAAAGATGGCATACCGTTCGGATTTGCAGCTGCATCTTTCAAAGCCTGTCTAATTAGGCCATGATACATTTGCTGAATTTCAAAATCGCTTGCTTCTTTATTATGCGTATCTTTGTATTGCTGAATTTGATAAGGCAATAATTGTTGCGCGCGCGATTCAGCTTGCTTACTTAAAGCTAATTGTTGACCAAATTGTGCTTGCTGTGATTTCCGTTTTTGTAAGGTTTCAAAGTAATCCATGACGTCTTTGAAAACCTGATTACCGGAATCCGGTAACGGAATAGGTGCAAACATTGTCATAACATAAACTCCTTTTATGCTGCGGCAGTCGCGGGGTTCTGACCTTGCATATACATTTTAGCTAACATCGCCCCTATATTCATTATCCTATCCCCTGGCGCATTATGCACACCATAAGCTGCCTGACCGAGATTTTCACCTACTCCAAGCGCCTCTTTCCCTAGGTTGCCCATGGTGCTAGTCACATTATTACCCATATTGCCTGCGGTTTGACCGCCAATACCGTATATATTCTGACCAATACCGATACCTGTCATATATTTTTGCATTAAATCGTTCAAAAATTGTTGTCTATCTGAATTCATAATGTCCGCAGATGATTGTTGTATATTTTTTAACGCGGAAGAACTTCCCATTAATCCCATGCTAGATGCAGCATCCAATCCCGCATTCTTAGCATTAGACATAGATGTTTGAGCAAAGGGTGACATCGAATAACTCTGCATCCATTTAGACAATAAATCAGACGGATTTAAAAGCTGATTCTCAGCATTATTTAAAATCGGAAGTTGCGAAGTGCCAGCCGTTTGAAATGGTTGCTGAATACCTAATGATTGATTCAATCCGTTCTGTTGAAATTGTTGCGCTTGCTGCCACGCTTTTTGCATTTCATCGCCAGCCGCTTTATAACCCGCTTCAGGATGCAAAAAGCTATCAATAGCGTTGCCAACCACCGGAATTCCACTAATAAATGACATACTTTTACCCTCCAATGGCCTTTAATCGACTATCCAATGTCTTAAATTCAGCCTCAATTTTATCAAATCCATCATTCACATTATTCACTAATTCATTCAACGAATCTCGTAAATATTGAAATGGTGCGGTATCTAAGTTCGTCAATTGCATGCTGAGTGCAACGACCGCTGTTTCAATGTTTGCAAGGTTCGTATTCATGGTATCAACAAGGTTTGAAAACCATTGATCCATATATTGCAATTGTACCTCTTTTAACTTAGGAAGCTCCACCGCTGACCCTCCTTGTGACCATGATTCCACCCAATACCACAATGGGAGAATCACTTACGCAAATAAGTTTATAGCATCGATTACGCGAGGCACCCAATTGATACCAACGCATACGCCATTCATAAACACCTAGCTGACTAAATTCTAAATTGTCTGCTGGAAAGAAGCTAACGCCACCATCATCCGACCAGTAAAGCTCGATGTGGGGTTTGAAAATTTGGTTGTAAGTAGTTTCATTAATTTGAGGCGTATTACCTTCCTCAGATAGTATATAAACTGGATTACCGTTGATCCCTTCATCCGTAATTAAATACTGAGGCTCGCCATCTGTGCCTGCCTCTTCATCAATAATAAACTGCGCATTTTGAAAAGGTGATTCGGAGAATATTGCTAAATTCTCACCCCATACAAAATCAATTTCTACCCAATCCGTAATAAATTCACCATAATCATCCTGAGCAATGATAGGGGTGACACGCTCATAGCGGAATGGTTCACGAATATAAGCATCAATTGATTGCGGATTTTCTCTATCAGGATTTGTTATTTCGTTATTATAAAACTGACCTGACATTTCATAGATAGTCGTATCACCTTTAACTGAAACAAAGTGAACATTGTTAAAGAAAATATGTTTTTGAATACGATTGCGCTCACCATTTTTTTCAATGACGCGCTCCCATGTTTCAGTATCAAAATTATATTCAATGCTATTCGCTTTTGTCTCAATATCTAAAATACCATAATTTTTAAAGTCGCCCGCAGAGAGTCGATAGAAAATAGTATTTTCCCACTGATAGAGAAAACCATCTGAGTTACCATTTAAAAATGGACTAATGTCACCAATGATTCCCTGACGCACATTTTTTTGAAATAAAATATCAATGGCCTTTGTGCTAATAGGTTTTGGCTGTTGTCCACTACTCATCATGACCTGGACTAAGCCCTCACTATTTTGAGCCATCCAAATCATCATACTAAAACCAATACTCAACGTATTGGGATCAGCCATACCAAAATCCCAATCGTAGGTTGTGTTCTTTTTCCAGGGGAATGAGGTTTGCGTACCACCGGCTGATATTAATATTGAGGGGATATTTGACCAAATACCTGTCGTATAATCTGTAAAAATATAAAGAGTATTATGCAGCACAGCAAACTGACGGATAATTCCTACTTCCTGAGCAAAAAGAGCTAACGCTGTCACTGTGAAGCAAGTTGCAGGATTGAAAGCCGTTCCGTCTAAATTGATTTCAGACAAGGTGAATTGGGAGCTATTTTCCTGTGATACAACAATTCGATTACCAAAGGTTGCAATATAAAGTGGTTTTGTCGGTGCATTGGTATCTGTCACAACATCAAACGTACCAATATCTTCACGATAGATATAGATCTTTTGTCCATCAGTGAAGCATGCGAATGTCACGTCGGGTGTCACTAAAAATGTAAAGAAAACCTTACCCGATAATGTAACAATCTTGCCCTGGCTGATTTCAACTTCGTTATATAATTTATCAACCCGAATAATGGTATTTTCAACAAAGTAATAAGAGTAATTGATACTCTTAAACATGCCACGCGGTTCATTAGCTAAAATTAACCGATTGATCCCTAGAAAAGAGATATGTCTCCTTCCCATAACGGGATACATGGCTATTTTTTTTTTACCTAAATCATTTTCAACTAAATACCAGTTAGCGCAATCTGATGGATTGAATTGCTTAAAACGTTGCTGATCATAATAACCCACAATAGAAAAATCGATAGGTACAATCTGTTCTATGGGTTGATTCGCTTCAGGCATTAGACACCTGCCCTGACGCGCCACGCACCATTCAGATAAGATTCTTGCTCAGTTTCAATATCAAGATTAACACTTGAAGCTGCCTCGATTTCTTTCTTAGCATCCATATACTCAGCTTCTAATCGCTGCGTCCATGCTTCCATGCGGCCTGTATAAAATGCTAAATCCTTAGCAACAGCAAATCGAAAGAACCGAATATAGTATTGGGGCAAAATTCCCATGTTGTCATTTTCACCCAAAAGTGGAAGCTGGAATTTTCCGTAGACATTCACCGTATAAACTTGCGATGCAGCCGGATAAAATCGCATGCGAGTAATATCAACTTCATTGGTGATAATAATAAATCGTGGCAATCCAACTTGAGGGTCATACTTGTAACTTGCAAAAAATACATTGCGCGATTCATCAATCAATGGATAGGTCACACCATCCAATTCAAGCCACGCATTTTGCAAATTGGATAAGCGCCCTATTGTCACATCCGGCGTTGGAATAACATCCGCTGCGCCAAATGTAATTTCTTGCTGCGCTATCGGTAACGAAAAAGTAATATGACGTGCGATAGGGGTTAATAATCCCGTCGCGCTATAATATTGAAGCAATTCATTTAAAAGCTGGATACCTTTACTAATATATCCATTTTTAATTGGCGTGGTTGGGCTGCTTGCACTGACAAGTTGATAGGAATCTGATACAAATGCCTTAACCGTCTGTGCCATGCTTAGGCTTCCTGCCTGGTTTTAGTGGTTCCTCTTTCGGTTTTACTTCCTCAAGTGAGGAAAACCAATGACCACTATCAATTAATTTGAGATATTCGTCATAAGTATTAGCGAGTTTTTGAGCGCCTTCCTTATAAACAAACACGCGAAAATGTTCTTTACTAACCCATTTGTCTTTATAAAAAACCTGTTCAGGAATTTTTTTCTTTTGCTGATCCATCACGAACTCCTTATAAAAAGGGGAATAGGTTCTCTATCCCCCTCTTCACCTTTACGAGATAACAATAACCGCAAACTCTGGGTTAATTGCGACCCCTCCTATGACGTCCAGTCGGTCTAACTGAATGTAGTTACGGATATCAGCACCTAACGAATAAGTCATTGCTAACTTATAGAGGTCACTGTATGTCGTTACTGCATCCACACCACCCTTCAGTTCCTTGATAGGCGGTGCTGCAAACACAATCGCTTGATTGTGAAATGCAATACTTACGTTATGGTCATCAACTAACAGGATTTGTGCGCCATCTGGAATTGCAGCAGAGATATTTTGTCTAGCGCCACTGATTACAATGGTTGGGCTGACAGGAATCGTTGCTGTATTACCACCGGCTGAAATCACATCCGCTGTTACAACGAATTGCGCCGTTGTAGACAGTGCTTCATAGGTCAATGGGTTGACCATGAATACGCCTGAAGCAGAATCGATTGTGATTAAATCGCCTTTGTTAAACACCTGTGTTCCTGGTGCTTGGCCTAAGCCAGTCACAGAAATGGTGTTACCACCCGTAATTGCGCCGCCGGTAACTGTTCCACCCAATTTGAATCCACTTGGAGGAGAGCCACCTGCTTGACCGGCACCTGCAATTTGACGTCTCAAGAAATTTGTCTTGAAGAAATCAAATCCTGACAAGTGACCAATGAAGCCGTCGAGCAATGCACCACGGTTAACCGTCATGTTGAACACGTTATGAAGGTCATTAGATAAGCCCGCTGAAACTCGTGGAGAGTTTGCAAAATAGCGGTTTCCGTCCTCTGGAATACCTAACTCTGTCATATACGCATCAGCTAAAAGCACAGCGTTAAAATCGATTGGTACGCCGGCTGTTCCAGTAAATTGATAAACCTGTAACTGGAAGTTTTCGGAGGCAATGAATTTTTCAACGTCGTTAGCTAATGTCTTAGCACGCGGATTTAACATCATATCCAGGTACGGTTGATCGCGCGCTCTATCGAAAGTTAACTCCATGCCATTAAATTCAACCATAGTATGGAATTGTGTATCAATTGTGAGCGGTCGGATGACCTGTACACGGGCTTCGGATGTTGCGGTTGCGCCGCGTCCACCAAGATAGCGTTCTTCTAAACGGTAGTTGATAGTTTGACCAGTTGCGTATTTTAAGCCTTTGAAGTCACCTTCAAGGTTACGGTTAGCAACTTTTGCGAAATTTAAATAGTTTACGAAACGAACAAAGACTTCATCTAATACATATTGTGTAGTTTGAAATACATTCGGCATGACGGTTCCCTCGCCAATGATTAATAAAAGCCCATCGTGGGCAATCCATTTTTTCATTGTCGAGCGGACGACAGTTTTACGCGCTGTATTTGGGCTTGACGGAAACCCTAAAACTACACATCAATTGCAAACATTATGATCTTTTTTTAATAATAGATCAATAGTTTAAATTTTTAGCATCTATTAAACCGAGATTCGACGTCCTCGATCTTCTCAAAACATTGCGCCAACAATAAACAATCTGTGAGGGCTCTATGAGGATTATCATAGGCAACCTTCATGGCATTACAAATATCCTCTAATCGAAAACGATTGAGGGGAACAGGCCAGGTGAAATGTGCTTTTGTGCAAATCCACCGCTTATTGAGAAAAGCGTTTCCATAGGCTAATGTTTTGATGAATTTCTTATCAAATTCTGCATTGTGTGCGACACATACATCGGCTGAATTTAACATTTCGATCATAATAGTATCAACTAAAACCACTTCTTGATAAATAAGGCTTGAGGATTCCTGCGGATTCCTCCATACGTCTTCAAGTAACTCTTCTTTATAAGGGTTTCGCACAAAGGGGTATTTGCATTGCGTCGCTTCAGCTTTGATATGGTTGATTCGCTCAACGGGATTATTATCACATGGGTAAAGGGTAGCAAATGATTGTAAGACTGTTCGATGCTTTAAATTGAATAAGACAGCGGCTATTTCGATAACTTTATCGCCCTTGTCAGGCATTAAACCAGTTGTTTCAGTGTCCACTATTAAAATATTTTCAATCATAAAACTTCCTTATCTTAGTTTATATAGACATCATGTCCGAATTGATTCCATTGGGAATCAACTATTACAATGGCTCACCTAAAAATCCAATCTCACGTTTAATTAATTCGTCGCCAACAATTTCATAAAGTAAAATATCTATACCAGAACATCCGGCAATATATTTACCATTATTTAAAAATTGCCATTCATAACCGTCTGGCAATTGCATAATAAATTTGGCTTCTCGTTTATTCATTTCATTAATCCATTTTCTAAAAGATAGATTAACATTTTAGCCATTGCATCTGCCAAATTCGGATCAAAAATATTTTTAGTTAATTTTTTACACATCCAGGCATCTATACCTATAGCTGCCGTACTATCACAGGAATAATTTAAAATATAATTATTAGTTAAACTTCTATCTTCATTAACATTATAAAATTTATTAATCGTTATTACAAAATTGTCAAATGGCTCAGCATCAGGAACGGTGACACGATTAGGAAGCAGCTCACCAAGCTCAGCAATAGAAAAAGCACTTGCCAATCGTTGAACTGATAGATAATGATCTAAATCAAATGATGTATTTGATTCCTCTATTGTTAACCCATATCTTTCAGTATCAAACCAAGAAAATAAACTCTCTTGTATTACTCCAAGCTCCTTTAGCCGTTTTGCATGTTCAGGGGAGCAGACTTGTTTTATTATTTCCATTATCAGCCCTCTATATCTTTTCTTAAACAAATATTACCCGAAACGCTTGGCGTTTTTTCTTCTATTTTTTCTACTAACTTAACAGCGTCATTAAGATACCATTGTGCTTTCTTTAAATCTTCTAAACCATTTTTCATTGAAGCTCGCCATAGATATTTGACGACATTGCCAATATTAAAATTCATGTGACGCGTGATATCAATGCACTCGATACGTTTCCCGCATTCACAGTGCGCTGGCGAGTTGTTATAATGCTTTGGATGATTAATATTATCTGTCATATTTGAAAAACTCCTTCCTTGATGCTTTTAAGTAACAAATCAAATTATCGTAACAATAGTTAAAATTATGATAGCCATAAATTATAGTAGAGTTTTTCTCTACAAGTGGATGCTTAAATGTATTGATCTCAGTCCATAGCCTTTTTTCACCACAGGATTTACATTTAAAATATTTTAATGATTCGGGTAAAGTATCAATATTTTGGCCATGGGGCATTTTTCATGTCCTTATCGTATATTCTAAGTCTTAAAAGATTATTTAAACTATCTATCTCATCTTCATCTTTCATTAAAATTCTATGCAACATTTCTGTGTAAAATTTTAAATCAGCATATTCTAACCGCATATTCACCCATATATAACAAAACGATATAAGCAATCCGCCAACAGCCATATTATTGAACCATGCAGAATGATCTTGTATAACCATAACTATATTTATAAACAAAACGATAAGAGTTACCATTAACTGATTAAAATAACTATTATAAGCTCGTTTATAAATTATAATTTTCAACTTTATTCTTTCTATTTCTTCTTTATTATACATATTATAGTTTCTCTCTAATTTCTAAATATATTGCATAGACAAACGCAGTAATTACATATTCAAATTCAGTAAACCAATGACCCTGTGTATATCTACCAATAATACTCATGACAGCCGCAATAATAAAAGCTAGAATTAAATTTATCACTTTATTTCCTTTTATTAAGGTGCAGGATTAATAAATGCTAAGCAAAGAAAAAATCCTATAACAAAACTGAATAAAATTAATTTATACAGTTTATCCTTAATTCTTTTATTCATTGTTAATTTCCTTATTTACCTATTTCTTAATGATAAATTAATCTTACTAAGAGCTTGCTTTATATCTTCTATACTTTTTCTTCCAAGATTAGGTATTTTCAATAAATCTCGCTCAGAGTGAGTGATAAGTTGCCCTACTGTTTCAATACTTTCAGCACGTAAACAATTAACCGCTCGAGCAGGATAATTTAAATCTAATTCTTCTACTGGAAGAAAATCCACACTATCTTCCTCTTCAGTATTCCATAAATGCGCGGGGTCAGAAATAAAAACCATAGATTCCACAGTATAATGTGAATTACAATCATCCGTATCTTTTGATCGTAAAACCCAACCACCTATAACCCTTGCTCTTTTCGTTGTATCATCCAATGTTTCCCATTCAAATTTCATTTTGGTAGCTCCGGCAATGACATCCAGTGTGTAATCCATCCTAAATCCTGATGCGATTTCCAATGTGTATATCTATTATTTATTTCACGATAACCAAATCCAATTTTTCGCCCGTCAGTAAGCAAAACATTTATATGACATTCAGGGTATTCAATTCCTACATTTATCCATTCACTCATGTTTTATTCCAGACAAAATTATTATTAATCGTAAGCTCTGACACCCTTAAACAAATATTAACTTTTGTATGACCATGATATTCCAAAATTAAATCTTCAGGATTACAATCAAATTTATTAATTGCTTCTTTCATTGCATCTTCAATAATCTTTGCATGTTGCAATGCTAATTCTTTAGTTTTTTGATCAATCAATTTTTGTAATTCATTCATTTTGGCGGCTCCGGCAATGGCATCCAGTGAGAGACTTTACTGTCATCCCACTTACCTTTTCTTAAGGCGGATACACCAACCCATTTTGACCAATAATCTGTACATACTAAATAACGACCATCTTTTTCTGGTACTCGATTATTAATACTAATCCATTCACTCATTAGTCATGCTCTTTTAAAGCTAAACGGTGCGCATCATTTAGCATCTGTTCAACAAATTCTAAAATATCACCAGTTTTTTGATCATCCCATGCTTCTTTAGATATAAAGCCATAGCGATGACCATCAAATGAAATTTCATAATAGCCAATTCCTTCCTGTTTTTTACCATGATAAATGGATGACCATGGCAATTCTTTGTATGTTATTTCCCACTTTTTTTTACTCTCTACTGAATCATCACAATTCATTGCTCATCCTCTTGTTCAAATTCAGCAGTTTCACTATATTTGGCTAACTCCTCTGCTAGTTCTTTTATTCCCTCTATAACTACACTATCACATGGCTTATCAACTTCACCTTTGATAAATTCAACATCAATGACGTCATAATTATTAATTTCATCAAAATGCTTTTCAATGTATTCGTGCGCGATAGGGAAAGTTCGACCTGTGTTTTGCCAATCACCTGAGTAACGTGCTGAAAAATTAGGGGCTTGCATTGAAATTAATAAAATACATGGCTTGGCTTGGCTTCTATAGCCAATTTCTTTAAATAGAAACAACTCATGCTCTGTTTCGGGTCTCATGCGTATTGCAAAGGCAGCAATTAATGTGGCTCTATCTCGAATTTCAACGATTTTAATGTTTTCTGGCTTCATTTTCTTCTTCTTAATGTGATGGTTTACGTTTTAGTTCTTTTTCATTGATAATATCAGTTAAAAAATCACGGATTGCAAAAATTTGTTCGTCAGTAAGCTCGCCACCGATGCCAAAATTCGGACGCTCTTTCTTTTCAAATAAAAATCCTAGCACTTCATGGCGATCACTTATGTTCAAACCATATTTATCAGTCTGCAAATCATGAAAAATACAAATAAATACTTTATCTAGTCCTTTTTCAAGATCTTCCATTGTGTACGTAGTCATACCATGCTCCGTTTGATAGCATTATTTACTTCATCTTTAATTTGTCCGAATAAATCTTTCATTAATTGTTTACGACTACTTTGTAAATTAAATGATTGAATCGAACCTATTAAAACTTCTCGGTTAAACATAATTAAAATTGAAAAAGTTAAATTGACCATAGATTGTGTATCAAATAATTTCCCGCTCTTAATTAAATTTGAAGAAAAACTTTCAAGCAATTCATTTATCATCTTTTGCTTAACTTCTTTTTGTTTTTCATTTATTGAATCTATCCCCATACAATCCCCTTAGTTTCACAAGGCTTACAATCCTGTTCCCAATAACCACCAGCGGGTAACGTAAAATGAATCTTGCCTTTACCTTCGCAAACAGGGCATCTATGCGGTTTTTTAGATGTAGCTTTATATTCGAGATGTGTTATCTCTTGATATCTTTCAATTTCTTTCATGCGTTGGTTATCTTGAATGTTTTTTTCAATGGCTGCTTCTTTCCATAGTTCTAATTTTTCTATTCGCTCTTTTTGCTGACTTAAAGCTAAAATAACTTCTTTGGTTGATTCAAAATCAGATTGATACGCACCTTCTAATTTTTCTAAACGCTTAAGTATATTTTCTTGCCACATCTGTGCTTGCAAAGGTTTGTCGTATATTTTTAATACTCTAAATTTATCTTCTAATTCTTCAATACGCTCACTTAATCGATTAAAACCTTTTTGAGTTTCAATGTTAAATCCTTTTAAAATATCTAATTCTATATCAATAAAATCTTGAAGAGCTATCAAAGCATCATTTGCATCTTTATGTTCTTTCTCTATACGTTCAAAACATTTTTCGATACCTTCTTGTGTATGCTCAACAGAAGACTCTAAACTTCCAACTTCACGTCTGTAATCATTTTGTATCTCATGCAACGCTTTATCAAGGTCTTGACGATTATCTTTATTGAAACAAACATGATTTTCAAGGGTATCAATTCGTTTAATAGCTAAACTTAAATCTTGATCCAGCTCATTGCTAACTTTTCTAATCATATCCTCTGCGCCATGTTGATGCGCATTAATAGTGTCAGCTAATAATTCAAGTTTATCGACACGTTTAAATAACATATCAGTGGGATGAGGGTAAGCCATATATTTATTTTTTTCTTTTATTACCTCTTCGTGGAAACAGCATGCGCCACATAATGCAGCACCAAGTTTATGACAATTGCACTCACACATTTTGTGTCCTTATTGTTTATCGATATTCCCAATAGCGTGGATCAGAGGCTATATAGTTCGGAGCATCACTAATTACGTTACTATGGCCTTTGATTGGAGAATCGGCAGTTACATCATCATAATTGGGTTCGCCACCTTGCGTTTGACCAGGATCAGACATTTCAGCTTGTGAAGGTGGCTTTTTCATGATTAACCTCGATGAAATCCCTTTAATGTCTCAGCAAGCCTTGCGCGTTGACCAAGTTTGCCTCCTGCTTTGGCAGCTTTTGCAAGCTTTTTAGCGGGGATTTTCTCACCCTTTGGCACGCCTAATTCTTTGTGTAAAGCACCAGGGTGCTTGATTGCACCCTTAATCCACTGCTTTTTCTCAGCCATAATCAATACCTCGGGCGTTGCAACATATTATCTATGATGTCAATACAGCTAGGATGTAATTCATCCAGTTTCCTTTTAAATTCATAAAGCGCATCGATCGCTGTCTTAAGATCATCTCTTTCATTGCGACTATATCGTGACTCATGGATTGATTTAGGCGCTTCGCATTGCATAGGGGTATTGCCAAATCGATTCAACATTACTTCTTCCCCTTCTTCATGTTTTTGTCCATCATTTTTTTGTCTGACTTCATATCTTTTTTGGCATCCTTCTTCACTTCTTTTTTCACTTCTTTCTTCATTTCCTTTTTCATTTCGATCTCCTTGGGTAGTAATGTTAAATTCCTTAAAACCTTTATTAACCCACATCGGGCTGCCTGAGTGCATGAACGCAATAAATGCTTTATCTTCTTCATTAGCGATACTCGTTAAATCTTGGCTCAGGCTTTCGTGTCTCATAAGTTCTATCGCGCTCCTCAACAGTGGAATCATATTTTTCTTTCTTTGAAGGGCGTTCAAGGTTTTTAGCCTGAATATTAATAATCTGACCATTCGGAATGATTTTAGCTGCCATTAGCGATACTCCCCATGACGGTGCTGTGAAACCATTTGAGGCTTGGTTGAAGATTGCATTGGGTTCTCGCGTGAAACATTTGGTTTAGATGTTCCACGAGGAGCTTGGCCTTTGGCTTTGCCCATCGTCTTTGCAGGCGATAAAGCTTTCGTCAACACATTGCCACTTTTCATTTCATTGATGACTGTCATTTTTCAAACCCTGAGTGGTTTAAACCATTACTGCCTGGTCGACTTTTTTCAAAATCATTTTCCATAGGTGGATTGTCAAATGGCACTTCAGATTCTTCATAAACCTTAGAACCTTGCGACATTTCTTCATACGAGATATCTTTCTTTTCCATAAAATTATTCCTCACATTTTCATCGCTATATCTATCATGCAAAGCGCAATAATTAGAAATGATACGGATATCATACCTAACGATGCACAAACTACGCATAGAAAGCTTTCACTCATATCTTCCCCATGCACGTTTCTTCCTTTGGCGCAGGCGGGTTCATGGTCAGCTCTTTTCTAACATTAGCGCCCGTTTCAGCAACATGTTTGATTCTTTCGTTCTGCGCATCCCGTTCTTCTTTGGGATGGCCGTTATCGCCTGGTATTGGCATAAAAATTCCCTCTCTCAATTATTCCTAATTTAACCCATTTTATTACAATATTCACCTTTTACTTTGACATTACCGGTACACATTTTTAGTTTTAGCATGAGAGTTTATTAATTGATCAATATTCCGCTCAGGCATCTTGTCACTCGCATCACCGCTTATTTTACGCGATGGCTTCGGCGTTGTGGTAACTAATTTCGCTTTCTTCATCCGCTCCTCAAGTCTACCAATGGATGCAACCTGCGCGTAATGATCCGGTAACTGTGCGATGCGCTCCAATTCCTTGGGGTGCTGCTTGCACGCTGCATAAAGGAATGCTGCTGGATCATCCATGCTACGCGTTGCCATCATCATGGCATTTGATATAGGTTTGCCCTTTACCACCGTATCAAAATCCTTGTAACGGTTCATGCCAGATGCAAACTTCTCTTCAAACTTGGCTTGGGTTTCAATTTCTTTTTCTTGCCATTCTTTGTTTTTTTGCTTCTCAGCAACCTTGCTGATAGTGCTCTCAACAAACTTTTCAAGCTGTACTTCCCATGTTTCCTCACTATTGGGATCAGCTTTAAAGTCTTTAGCTGCATCATTGAGCTGTTGTTGCTGTTGAGGCGTTTGCTCTGTATGGCGATCACGGAGCCTTTTGCGAATCATGTCCTGCACTTCTTGCTCAGTATAGAGTTTCGCTTTAGGAATTTTATTGCCATAATCATCCACTTCACCGCTATCATCATCTGAGGAGTCATCACTTGCATTATCTTCAAGCTCTGTTTCTGGCTCTTCTGTCGACGCTGCCTCTTGCTCTTCTTTGTCTGTGGGAGCTTCGGCTACCTCATCGGGTTGTATTTCTTCTTCAGGTTGCGGTGGTACTTCTTTTTTTTCTTTGGTTTGTGGTTTAGGTGTTTCAGGTACGGGCTTACCTAATTTTTGGGCTTCATCTTTAATAATAAGATCATCGGCGCTTCTGATTACGCTTTCTTTTTTGCTCTCGGTCATACATTGCTTTCCTTGCGTTGGGTTGAGTGGGTTAGTAAATGGGTAATGTTTTGCGCATGATTAATTTGCGCATCCATGTTCGTTCGGTGAATCTCAGCTTGAAAACGCATTTCCTGATCACGCATTTGTGCCATGATTTGTAAACGCTGATGTTCTAGCTTTTGCATCTCAAGGCTCATATCCTGGCCTGTTTGAATGCCTTTCAATTGCACTTCTTTTTCTTTCGATGCAATTTCCTGCATCTTCAATTGACCATCTTGTTGCATTTGCTGTTGCTTCAGTTGCAATTCTTGCAGCTTGATCATAATCATGGGGTCTGGTTGGTCTGGTTTTGGTGGTAACGGTTTGCCTGTCTTTCCAGCTTCAATAATTTCAGGCGGTACCAGTGTACGCAAGCGATTCTTAAACTCGATGTTATTCGCCATCGGCAGATTATCGACGTACAAATCAGCCACCATACGAAATATAGTAGGGTCAGCTTGGAGCACCGCTTGAATCGATTCCAAGTTTTCCTGCTTTTGCCCTTCAAAGCTTGCACCCGCGAGCAATCGAATGACATACTTTCCATCCTTCATATTGTTTTTAATGTTTGAGCCATACATATCAATTTGTTTATTGAGCGTCACTTTCGTCATCCCTGTATCTGGCATGTTAAGTTGTATATCACGCTCCGAGTCATACACTTGCGGGATCATCTCATTAATGATTGTTCCACCACATGCAATTGAACGATTGAGAGAATCAAAGGGCACATAAGTATTATAATTGCCACGCTTAGTGCGAGCATCAATTGCAACACCTGACGTTTCATTGCCTTGTTCCCCCACTTGAGTTCCATACATGCCGGTGCACGATTCAATGTCGGCTAAGGCACGCTGGTATTGAGTGATAAGAGATTGTGATAATTCAGGCGGTCGCAATTGCTCTGGTTTGTTGCCGTTGGGTGATTCATCATAAACTAAACCACCTTGAGCGGTAGCAGGATCACGCCATATGTTTTGGGTGTCGGGTGACTTCACATTGGCTTTGCTTACCAAAAATTGATCGTAACGTGACACACGCATAAGGTATGCACTTTGGGTCGCAAGATAATTTATGTAACGCTGCGCGTCTCTCGCATCTTTAATAAATGGCCTACAAATTTGTTTGCCTGATTTATCATAATAGGAATTCTGGTCAACGAAAACGATTGGGGTTTGCTGTGAGGGGAAATCATCTTCATCTAGTATAAAATCACCGGCGCACGCTCTATGTTTAATCGTGTAGCGTGGTACGTCACGCTCATTAGCAATCGTCACATAGTCAAGCATTGCGCCAGAGTTATCGATTAGCATTTCCTTGTCATCGACCTTCACTTTATCAAGCGACTTCATTTCCTTGGCGTCAATGATGCGACCATTTGAGAGTTGATAAATCTTTTCTGTTTTGTACTCGCGTTTATAATCTTCAATGACGGTGATTTCTTTGTCTGTTGAAAATATCCAGCCTGTTGCCGATCCTTCATCATAGTTGGCCTCAGCACCAATTTGCTTTTCAATCTCGTCACCATAGATCGATGCAAACATCTTGCGTGACATGCGAGTGCGGATGCCGGAGCGCATACCATCCGTTTTGCAAGGCGATTGCGCGGACACATCCCAATAGCAGTATGTGGGGTCTTTGGTTTCTTTGTAGACAATTATTTGATTAAAGGAATCTTCATTCTCATATTCCGTGTCAATGCGGTAAGCGCCAAAGCCACCGATCGATGCTTGCTGGAAAGCAGTTTGATAGACGCGCTTTGCATCGGAATTAAGTGATATATCTTTGATCAAAGCCTCGCGTGTTGCTGCCGTTTCGACCGATACATCATCACTTGGCACCACTTGAAGGTTTGGAGTATTCTGTCGCTGCTCACCAAGTAAATGGTTAATGAGAGGCGCAAGCTTGTTCATTGATAGCGGGATTTTCTTATAATCGATAAATAGCTTTGATTCGTCTTCTGTCCACTGGCTTCCCATGACAAAAGAAACAAATTCGTGATACTGGTCTTTATTGAACCGCCAGTCATCATCCCACTTTTTAATATAATCGCGTAATTCTTTTGTGAACTCTAAGTCCTTTTTTGGTGCCATGGCATACAATCCGTGTATGTTAAGAATATTATTGTTAGTGTAACATTCAAACCCATATTACAATAGACGCGATTTATGGCCAATTAAAGTTGAGACGTCCAGCTATTAGCTAATAACTGAAAATTGGCCACCATTTTGTTAAGCTCAACAATAAGGTTTGCATGGCTAAAACTAGACAGATTAAAGATAGTGCTTTCGACTCAATGGAAACTATTGTAAAAATTTTAACAGATTCTCGATTAGATGAGCATTCACAATTATTTGTAATCAAGCAGGTCGTATATAATTGGAGTTTGCTTTTAAAGAAAATAGTGAATGAATAAGGATTTAAAATGACCAGTGCAGAATTTCAAATGAAATACCATGACTACGCAACTTCTGATTCAATGCAAGCTTTAAGTGACTCAATCAAAATCAATGAAAAATTAACAGACGGTAAATGCGTGCCTGTTAAAATTGGCAATCAATATTGTTTAATGCTCGATACGGCAGCAGCATTTTTAAAAGAGAATGATATTATATAATCGCATGGCAATCGCTGCGTAGTGAGACGCATGGGAAAACGCACTGGATACTTTGGAAACCTCCGTGTGCCAGTTCGATTCTGGCCGATTGCCTCTTGGTATCTATAAATACATCTTTTATGTTGGTATCTTTACATACTATGACAATAGCGGTGTGGATAGTGACACACGAGTCGTCCGACCTTTGACTGTCGAATTCCTTGGAGTGTCGGCCACTTACTAGTGGTGAGGCCTTGAATTCATAGCCGGTGCAATTCCGGCCTATTGTCTCTTTAATAAGGAAATAACATGATTGTAGAAGTTTTCGCTTCATGTGATGAAAATGAATATTATTCACGCAATGGGATCAATGTAAAAGTCAATAGATGCCTTGGGCAACCTGAAGTGGAAATAATATTTGTAGATGATTCAGAAAAACAATTGTTTAGCGCTTCTATGGAATGGAAACAATTAAAAAAAATAATTGAAAGATTAGATGATATTTTTAAATAAACATGCCTGGCCGTGGTGTCGGAATAGTTGTCACGGGTGTTAATCCAGTTGGTTCATAGAAACCACTATAGAATGTGAGCGCCAAAGCATCTGCCGTGTCCGGTGATGGCATGCCACGTGCTTTTAAATCATCCTTTGACTCAATGAGAAGTCTACCGGCTGAATCATACTTGTAGCCTAGATTGCAAAGATCGCCATGCAAATCATCACGGTCTGGAAGTTGCACCGCCATTTCTTGTGTCAACCAATCTCGCATATCTGACCAGAGCTCAGCTCGCAGATTTCTAAACTTGTCTTTATTGTTTGCTGATCGAGCGACGTTGATTCCTTCCACAAAATGAAAATTATGCTCGCGAAGACGATCCACAACGCCAGCACCAACACCAATACAATCGATATAAACGCGATCTGGATTTTCTCTCTCAATAACATGTTTTACCATCCCTGCTATTTCCATCGTGTTCATGTTGCGGAATGTCTCGAGGTTATACGCAACACGACCCTTCCGCCTTATTATTGCGGTTCTATCATTATCACCCAATGCAACGTCAACGCCAATCACTAAACGTGCATCTGATTCAATTTTGTTTTTGCGAGCGCGCGCCACATGCTTGGCATTAATGAAGACGTTAGCAATAGGATTTAAGAATGCTTCAGTTGCGGAGAATGGGAATTCTTGTTTGAATGATTCTAATCCCGCATCAAAATCGTTTGAAAGCTCGGCTATCTTTAATCGACGCCATGCAAGGTGACGATTTGATAAACCATCCTCGCCATAGATATGAATTAAAAACTCTTCCTCTTCTGTTGGTCTAAATCCATCTGAAGTAATTGCATACTCATTCTGCCAATACCATGGAACGAATATCGGAATGTAATCACTTGCGCCACTCTCAGCTGCTTTCCACATATTATGAAAGTAATTACCAATACCGTTTGCGGTTGATTCAAGTATTATTTCTGTGCCCGCTTCATTGCTCACTGCTTGCAATACGCCCTTTGCATGGTCTTCAGCGTTAGGCCAGAATGCGACTTCTGAACCATGAAAGAGTTGGATTGTTTGCGAACGCCCCGCGCCTTTATTGCCAGCGGTTCCTACTGCATAACCTGAATCATACTTTTTAAAATAGAGCTCTTTGCTAGATGACTTATCAGCGGTACACGCCAAGCCTTGAGGGAGTTTGTCATAAAATCGTTGCGTCATCTCAAATAAGTTTTTAGTAGCTTCCGCCTCATGCGTCAATATATATGCTTTGGTGCCTAAGCGTGTGATGACCTTATGAAAGTATCGACCTTGAATCTTGGTGCTCATGCCTTGCTGTCGGCCTTTTAATATCAACGCACGCACTTTGCCCGTATCAATTAATTGCTGTTCAAGTTTGGAGTGTGCATAGAGTTGAGCGCGATTCAAAGCAAACGGTCGCAGCTGTCCAGACTTACCACGGATAATAAGAAACCTTTCTGCAAAGCGGGGAAAGTCATTAATGATGGCTTGGAATTCCGCTTTATTCATTCTTTACCCTAAATTGACTTATGGCATCATCCTCGTTACCCTTTTCAACCTTCGCATCACCGTAAATTTTAGGTGCAAGTTTAGATGCAATCCATTTTCGCGTATCAATGCGTAAACGTGCACGATTGATATGATCATGGTTTGCAACGATTGTGCCGTTTTCGTTTTCCATCCAATCGTTAGAAGCATCGTCTGCTATGTCAATCACATCATCAATAAATGACTCAATTTGACTCTGTTTTGCGCGCATGTATTGTTCTCTAAAGAGAGCGTTATTGTGTAGCCATCTAAAAATATGCGCCACCGATGGCCAATGCGGATTTTTCTTTGCAAGCTTTCTAATCCCAAAACTAGACGTAGCAATACAATCACAAATTTCTTGCGCTATTTCCTCATTATAAGGATATTGTTTCGGCATTTTATTAGTCCTCGATCCATGAAAACTATCCTAACACACTAATTTTATACAAAAACGCCACCAATTAAAATTTATTTATTCATCTCTCAAACAATACGTTGACATTATAATTCTTAAAGAATAATATTGTCATGTAAACTAACTGATGAGGCCACAAAATGAACAAAGATAATTACCACTGCTCAAATTGTCAAATAGAGATTCAAGGCAACCCAAAACACGCCTTAATCCGCAATGATTTCCCTGTCTTCTGCTCTGAAGAGTGCCTAGAACAATTCGTCAAAAAAGAAAAGGAACCCAAACAATGAATGCAGTTATTAAAATTAAAAAAGACGGTTTTCAAAATAGTTTTGACGAATATATTTTATGGTGCGATTCACAGGAAAAAAAAGAATTACCAACAGTGAGTTGGGGTTTATGGTGGGAGATGATTAAAAATAATGAAGAGGAAAAAAAATAATGAATATCAGAGAATACAGTTACGAAGACATCGACCAAATGCAACAAATTAGCAAAACCATTCGCAAACAAATTGGTGTCGCAAACTTAATGGCATGTGGCGCTCGAGAATTTAAATTGCTAGGCTTCGATTCTCCCAAAAAAGGCGTTCAATTCCGCGTGAATCACAGCGCAAGGCGTCAATATGTAAAAGTTGTTTTAGAGCCCAATGATACCTATACCGTCATTACTTACCGCTTAAAAAGAGTAACAAACGAGCACATTGACATTAATGACGTCTATGATATCTATTGCGAACAATTAGGTGAAACCGTTTATAGGATGGTAAACAAATGATTAAATTAACAGCGCCGAAATTAAATAAACTTTTAAAGGGGATGGGCTGCACTACGCGCCTATCCTCAAATGAATGGAATTTTAATAGCCTAGCTGGAAATTTGTATATTAAATTTGTAGATAATGATTTTGTTCACATGAAATTTAAAGATGTAGCTAAAGCAAATGAAGTTATTAGACACAAAGCGCGATTAAATCCTTTCAGTGGTAAATTCAATTTCCATTGGGCTAAGGACGAATCGTATGATTATAAAATTGCTGAACTATGTAGTTATTTAACTAATTTAATATATGCGGGGTATAAATGAAATTTCAATACTTCAGTAAACTATACAATAAATGGGTTGATCTCAAGATAACAGATTGTAAGCGTAGTCTGTTAAAATGTGGCTACAAAATACGGAGAGTAAAAAAATGATTGTATTTTTACTTATAATTATTGCATCTATTTTATGGGGCATCCTTTTTAAAACTGACGAATGAATTTTTATGTTGTGAAGATGAACCGTAAAAAAAATCTATAATCGTTTGCCACTTAGATGCGAGCATGCCAACGAGCACCAATATCAAATCATGTTCGTTCGCATCAAGTGGAAACGGTAAAAACAAAAGTATCAAAGTGCCTAAAAATCCAAACGTCACCAAATAAGCCATATGTCGCATAAAATCTTTATATTGCACGCCATATTGTCGCGCATCTTTTCGATCATCTACTTCCGTTGCGTAGAATTGCTGAGCAATTTTCTCCAATGTTTCAGCATGATTAAATTCAAGCTCTTTGAGTTTAGCAACCGCTTCTGGATCACGAGTAAGCGCGTCAACGATCCCATTAACGCTAGGTGAAGCCAACCCCAAAGCTTGAGAAATAAGAGACACACCCACGCCAGCGAGAGGACTACCCAAAACACTCCCCAGCACAGGAGCAATTTTAGAAACAAGCCCAATGATTCCACTAGATTCGATAGCATCGTTTAAGCCAGCCATTTAGATTTTCCTTATCTTTAGGTCGAATTTCCACCAACAATCGATAAAATGATGCCCTACTTGCAACCAAAACAGGCAAGATTTCATCATGTTCAAAAAAATTCAATCGTATTAAAGTTTGCTCACCTAATACACCATCATCTTTAACAATCCCTTGATTAAAAAAGACAGCCCACAATGACCTTTGCACAATCTTGACACCATCCGCAATCCCCATATTGATTGCCATATCAAAAATATAATTACACACACGCTGATTTTTAATTTTCTCAAACGGCGCGTGATCCCAAAATTCACCCCGATAAATAAATTTTGCCTGATCCAACGTCAAATCTCGGATAGTGGTATCTGTAACTGGATCAAAAATCCCGTACCGCCTTAAATTTTCAGGTATCACCTCTCTCAAAAATCGAAGAGACACCCCAAAATTTGTAATCCCTCCCGCGTCATTTGGGTTTTCAGACAGCCCACCCTCATTTTCCAAAACAAAATCCACCGCTGCATTAAAGTCACTCACGTGCTTTTCCTTCTTCCGTTAAGTTAAGATAATCGCAAACAATTTTTATACAATCCTTGGCTCCCTTTGCTTCAAACCAAGCGTACCCACCTTTCATCAAAAAATCACGCCACCATTTCTGATACTCACTTAATTTTCCTCCTTTAACCCTTTTTAGTTCAATAAATAACCCATGATACCCTTGGCGCGCATAAGGAAAAATAAAATCAGGGAAGCCAGGCGACACCCCTAATCGTTTAAATTTTAACCCTTCTTGCGCATTCCGATAACCCCCATTGGGTGAATGGTGGTGAATGATATTTCTCTGCATCAACCACCAATGAACTGTAAACTGCTCCTCTTCCTCAGTCTTACACACCTTGTTAACGCAAATACTAGCCTCATGGCGCTCTTTTTCAGGCTCACCTATCCCTTGGCTAACCCCTAACTCCCCTTGCTCGCCATAAAGCCCTTTATACGCGTTCCAATATTTCCTCGTTGGTCGCCACTTTCGCTGCATGATTCCAGCCCCCGTCCGTGAGAATATTAATCAGCTCTTCCATGAGCTGCATTTGTCGTTTCTCACAATCCATAAACATTGAGAGAATACTTGCCACTTTAACCCATTTTTGATCATTCATTTCCATATATGACTCCAATTTTTTTAGGTTGGTCTAAATTGTCGCACAATTTATCCTCCACGATAAATTTAGCTCCATCTTGATCATTTAAAAATATATCATCCATATCCTGTTTAGAAAATTTACTTAATTCGTTCATGACACCCGCAGCATCCAAGCCAGGGAAAAAAGGTGTCGCAGCCCGCGTCAATTTTGTAAGCATCGCCGTTGTTTTTCTTGAAAGCGTTGGCGACCAGGGCACCTCTTTAAAATAAAACTCTTTAAAACTTCTAACTACCTTTTCCGCGTCCATTATGATTGGATAAATTGCCATCGTTTAACTCTCCATGTTGTAAACGTAATTCATGCCGTCGTTTAATCTCTCGGAAAGAAAGATGCTCTGACGGCTCCTGCACAACCGGTTCTTCCTTGGGTTGATTAGTTTTCATCTCTCGAATTAATTTAAAAGTTTCATAATTGGGGTGAGTGGGATCATCGAAAAATTTTTCAGTCGCTTTAGTTTGTCCATTCCCGTTCCCGTTCCCATTTTGTTTTGTTACAAAACCCATTGGCCTTTCATTGATCAAAAAATTCTCAAACTCTGCATTCCAATCCGCGCTGGTTCCCTGTTTAGATTTCTGTAGGTTTTTAAATTTCGATAAAAGTTCCTCTTTGCTTTTTCCAGATTTAGAGGCCGTCTCAATCCAAAGGTTGTTTATTTTTTCACTAGGTAAAAAAGAATCAGTGAGTGCGGCGCGTTTTTTGCGCGCCCTCTCTCTATTATTTCTTTTTAATTCTTCTTCTGTATTGATTGGGTGATCTACAGATGCTCGGTGGGGTGATCTACAGATGCTCGGTGGGGTGATCTGTAGTTCACCGGTGAACTGTGGATCACCGGTGATCTGTAGATGCTCGGTTGGTTGTAAAAAATCCAAATAATAACGACTTGATCTACCGTTATCTCGATCAATAGCAATTAACTTAAGAGATTCCAAATGAAGCAAACTGGTCTTTACGTAACGTGAACTAACTTTTAATTCTTTGGCTAAAGTAGCGATAGAAGGATAAATACCCTTGATGCCTTTGTGACGAGCGAGAGCGATAAGTAATAAACGATGAAATGGCAAAAGAGTGTAATCATCGGATTGCCAACCGAATATGAAGTTTAGAACCTGAAAAACTATGTGAATGTCTTTGTTGCTCTCAGCCATGAGATGTCCTATGGGTAATTTTACTGTTGCAATTAAGCACCAATCCTTTAAAATTACCCTGTTGAGTTGGTAATAAATTAAATGGATTTTCCACCGAGGGGAGTTTGTCGCTCCCCTTTGATTGTCACAATGCTAACCCATTTAATTCACTTCTTCCATGAAACATTTTCTAAAATCTCTATAGACTCATTAGTTTAAAACTCTATTAAATTTTCACAGAATGAAAATAATTGATCAAACTAATAACAAGTGGCGACCCTAAAATAGCCACCCCAAAAGCCATTAGCCAACGAAAATGAATCTTCGATTCTTTATGTAAATCGTGAAACCTGTCCTCTATTTTTTCAAATTTTAGATCTATTTTGTTAAATCTTTCATCTATTTTATTAAATCTAACTTCGAGAGTTTGTTCGAGTGAATCAAACCTTTTATCCATTCGATCTAAAACATACTGAATATGCTCAATAACTGTTTCAATTCGTACAATTCTGGATTCATCTTTCATGTCATAGTCGCCTTCTCGTTTAAATGCTTTCATCATCCCTACCTTTTACATTGGAAAAAAATCCTGCATAGTCAATTTCAGCTTATGGTCTTTTGCTATATCTACCATTTTTTTTAATTTTGGTATACGTGGAACGCGCCGACCTGTTTCCCAATTACTCACAGTGCCACCGGCCACATTAAATAATTTCGCAAACTCTACTTGTTCCATCCCTAAAGATAGCCTTAAATTCTTAACCGATTCCGCAATAGCCATTTTTTTATCACTCCTATCATTAAGCTTGCATTTATAACTCTTTGATTATCTTACAGTCAATCACTATTTAAAACAAATTCATCTTTATTGTTGCTCTACTCTTCTTTAAGATATACAATGATCGAGTAAACAATAAACTTAGTGATGAGGTAAACAATATGAAGTACAATAAAATCCATACCATGAAGGTAAGCAAAATAAAAAGGAATTTTAAAATGAGCTTAGATCGATATATTGATGTCTGTCTAATTGAACCCTACGCCGAAAAAAATATTGAGAGGGGCTTTTCTCTCGATATTGATTCACTCCCCGAACACGAGCGCGACAACTTCCTTGATATGCTAATGAAGGAAGATACCACCGTGCGCGACCTTGTTCTATTCCACATGCAACAACTAATCAACAAACGTCTACCCGAATGTGAATCAAATGATCGTGAAGCCAAAGGCTTAAAAACGATTCATTTATCCAATGGTGACACTTACCTAACCCGAAAAGGAGCATACGCATGAAAAAGGATTTTATATCAGCGACCGAACGTACACAGATCACATCTAAATCTGATTATGTATCAGCGATAGAGCGTACCCATTTCACATTCAAACAAAAGTTAAAATATTTTTTTAGGGGAAAATAAAATGTTGACCGTTGAACAAAAAGAAGCAAGAAAATTAGGACTAGGAGCAACGGATTGCGCAGTGGTATTAGGATTGAGCCCATACAAAACACCTTACGAGCTATGGTTAGAAAAGACAGGCCGAGCTGAGGAAGAGCCCATTTTAAGTGATGATAGGCTACACCTTCGCCATGCGCATGAGGAAACAATTGCCCGTGAATATGCACGACGTAAGAATGTAAAACTACGCCGCGTCAATCAAACGGTTGTCCATAGACGCTTACCTTTCATGTTTTGTAATCTGGATCGTGTCGTCATTGGGCAAAAGAGAATTGTTGAGTGTAAATCATCCTCTGGATTTATGCGTTTTACGTGGGGTGAAACTGGCACTGACAATGCGCCTATTTATTATATTCTCCAAGTGCAGCACCAGATTGCATGCGCTGAATATGATGACGGAGAAATTGCAGCATTGATTGATATCGATGATTACCGCACTTATCCATTGCCACGGAATGAAAAGATCATAGCCAAAATTGAAGATGCTAATGAGCGATTCTGGAATGAGCATGTGTTAGCTGATGTGCCACCACCTCCCTCAACACGGGGCGATCTGAAGTTAATGTATCCCATTAACAACGGCAATTTTATTGAAGCAACACCCGAGATGCTTTCCTTTATTACTCAAAGGTCTGTTATCAAATCTTCAATTAAAACATCAGAAACAGAAGTGGAAGGATTGGAGAAAGAAATTATTCAATTCATCGCTGACAATGACGGCATCAAAGAAGGTGAAAAAGTCATTGCCACATTCCAGGCCAACAAAAACGGCACCCGTTCACTCAGAATTAAAGAGGGGAAATAATATGAGTACACACAGAACCGAATTAACTACCAAAGCATTCAATTTCGTACCTACAACTCTTAAGGAAGCGCAGGAGTATGCAACCATCTTTGCAAGTAGCGGTCTATGCCCTGAAGCTTATCGAGGAAGGCCAAATGATATTTTAATTGTTTGGCAATTAGGCAAGGAATTAGGCCTTGAAAAAATGCAGGCGCTCCGCACGTTAGGCTGTATTAATGGAATGCCCTTTGCTTACGGAGACGGCCAGCTTGCCTTAATTAGACGCCATCCCGATTTTGAAAGTATCAAGGAATGGTTTGAGGGCAGCATTAAAGATGGCACCTTGACAGCATTTTGCATGATGAAGCGAAAAGGTGAAGAGGCTGTTGTACGTGACTTTTCTATGGAAGATGCAAAACTTGCTGCGCTTTGGGATAAAAAAGGCGTCTGGCAGTTTTACAAGAAACGTATGCTTCAACATAGAGCGAGAGGGCTTTGCTCTAAAGATACTTTCCCCGATGCGCTCTATGGCCTAATGTCTGAGGAAGAGGCGCATAGCGTTGCTGATGCACAGACAGTTGTTAAAGTGATTCAGCCCAAAAATAAAGGCATGGCTGGCGTTGAAGAAAGCTTAGGAATCATAGAAGAAGCACCTATAGTTGAAGTGGAATGTGAAGTTGAAGAAGCCCAACCTCAAGTATCACTTGAAGAAGTGCCACTAACTGAACAACTATTAATTTTAGTGCTTGAAAAAAATATACCATCGAAAAGCGTAGAAAAATGGTGTGCCCAATTCGACGTGAGTGTTTTAGCGGACATTCCCGACGAAGGTAAAGTGAAAATTATTAATCATATTAAGGAGAAAAAGTAATGGATTTTAACGCAGGTCAAATGAGATCGGATGCACTTATCAAAGAAGGTCGTTATAAATTTCGCGTACAGGATGCGCGCGAAAAACGATCGGCTGCTGGCAACGATATGCTCAACTTAAAGCTTTACCTTAACATTAACGGAAGGGATGTTTTATATTGGGATAGCCTTATTTTGATGCCAAAAATGTTTTGGAAGGTGGAGCATTTCTGTGAAGCAACTGGCCTCACTGACAAAATTGAGCAAGGTAGACTACTAGCTCAAGATTGCTTTGACCGCACAGGCTATATTGATATTATACAAAAACAGGACTCCCAAACGGGTGAGATGACTAACCAAACGAAAGACTATGTGAAACCGGAAGATTTAGGAGGCGAAATTAGCCAACCTGAAGCGGATGACCTCTTTAATGATGACATTCCAAGTTTCACGTAGAACATTTTTAGCGGTTCTTTCTCTGGCTAATCCCTTAAAAAAGGATGCAGAACGGCAAGCCTTATGCCAGTAAGGGCTTGATGGAAGCGGTACCTAAATACAGGTAGTAGAACGCCGGAACTCATGCAACCGTAAACTTGGCTTTGCCAGAGGCGTGACAGATTGGAGAGACAGTCAATTAATTACATGCTTAGTGACCTCATCCTTCCCTTTATGGCATGTAATTATGCAGTCCGACCGTGAATGACTGCATACTAACTCTCGGTGACAGGGGTGATAGAATCCCGCTTTCTTATTATCTCAGTTGTTACCCTCTACAAATATGATACAATCTTGTCTATATACACTTTTACACGGATTTGTAAATTTACTTCTCAAGGAGAGAGATCAATGGCTATTACTTCGCTTAAAAGGGATTTTGTCGATTCCCCTAATATCGTCAGAATGGAAACAACCAACACCTTAGCTGAAGTTGAAGC
>Ga0134121_10000659_pt1 | contig 37571 bp, 34 predicted proteins | sample KB301_FD_96463 | JGI IMG/M metagenome (GOLD analysis project Ga0134121, IMG submission 96463) | Terrestrial soil microbial communities without Nitrogen fertilizer from Kellogg Biological Station, Michigan, USA - KB3-0-1 | ecosystem: Environmental > Terrestrial > Soil > Unclassified ...
ATGGCTGATCTTGTCGTCGATGTCGGGGAGCATCTTGCGGAGCGCCTCGTCGACGGCATACCGCATCAGCTTGCCCTGGGAGTCCTTGTCGACCTGGACGTTGTTCTTCGCGTCGCCGCCGATGCCGAGGACGCGGACGCCCCACGCGCTGGCCGACATTTCCTTCTTCACCTCGCCGAACTGCTTCGACACGATCTCGCCGGTCGTCGTGTTGACCAGCTTGACGTCGACGCCGATGTCGGTGGTGATGATCGTCTTGGAGGTGTCGATCTTGAGCGGGGCGGCGCCGGGGACGACCCGGTCGAAGATGCCGCCGTGGTTCGCGGTCTTCTCCGTCTTGAGGGCGAAGTTGGTCACGGAGCCGATGAACATGTAGTCGACGCCGCGGATCTTGCCGGACTTGGCCAGCTCGCTCGGGTCGACGATGCCTTCCAGGCTCTGCTCCTTGATCAGGGTCTTCATCGCCATGCGGTCGATGAGGTTGAAGCGCTTGGAGGAGACGGCCAGCGTCTCGAGCTGCTCGCCGGCGGCATCGGCCACCCGGGCGCCCGACTTGTCCTGGAACTCCACGACGCCCGCGCGCAGGCGGGTGGTCGCCCCGGCGGGAGGCGGCGGATAATTGCCCACGTCGGGCATCTTGTCGCGGGTGACTTTCTCTTCGGAGCTGGTGCCGCAGCCGGCCAGGATGACGAGCGCGAGGACGGTCGAGATGCGATTCATTTTTCCCTCCAAGACGTCAAAGTTTGAACATTCTACGCCTGAATTGGACTGAGTCAACACCCAACTGCCGGAGCTTTACATCCGGGCCGGTTCCAGGGGGCGATAAAGGGTGTCCCGGCGGACGGGGTCGCGCCCCGCCTCGCGGATCAGCGCGCGCATCTCCTCCTCGGAGACGCCCAGGGGCGATTCCGCGCCCGCCATGTGGACGATCCGCTCCTCGAGGATGGTGCCGTCGATGTCGTCCGCGCCGTAGGACAGCAGGATCTGGGCCATCTTGAGGCCGGTCATGATCCAGTAGGCCTTGAGATGGTCGATGTTGTCCATCATGAGCCGCCCCACCGCGTGGACCTTGAGGTCGGTCTGGGCGGTCACCTTCGGCAGGCCGCGCAGCTGGTTGTTCTCGACCTGGTAGGCGAGCGGGATGAACGCGGTGAAGCCGCCGGTCTCGTCCTGGAGGCCTCGGAGGCGGATCATGTGGTCGACGCGCTCCTCGGGCGTCTCGATGTGGCCGTAGAGCATCGTGCAGGTCGACCGACCGCCCATCTTGTGCCATGCGCGATGGACCTCGAGCCAGCGGTCGGGCTTCGCCTTGCCGCTGCAGATCTGATCCCAGACGCGCGCCGCGAAGATCTCGGCCCCGCCGCCGGGGAGCGAGTCGAGCCCCGCTTCGCGCAGCTCCGCGAGGACCTGCTCGACGCTCTTCTTCGAGATCTTCGTGAAGTGGTCGATCTCCGTGGCGGTGAACGCCTTGATGTGGAGATCGGGGTAGCGCTCCTTGAGGCCGCGCAGCATCTCAAGGTAGTACTTCCACGGCAGCTTGGGATGGACGCCGCCGACGATGTGGATCTCGTTGAGCTTGTCGAACTTGGCCTTGGCGGCGTACGCGTAGATGGTGGCGAGATCCATCTCCCACGCCCCGGGCGCGCCGTCCTTCCGGTAGAAGCTGCAGAAGTGGCAGTCGAAGATGCAGACGTTCGAGTAGTTGAGGTGCATGTTCCGGACGTAGTAGGCGACGTTGCCGTTCTTCTTTTCGCGGACGTGGTTGGCGAGCCGTCCGAGGGTGAAGAGGTCGTCGGTCCGGAAGAGCCGCACGCCGTCGTCGAAGGTCAGCCGCTCCCCGGCGTGGACCTTCCGCTCGAGATCCTTCAGGCTGTCGGTCATCCTGGGCTCGGATTCTAACGCACCAAGGATAGGACAGCAAGGGCGGCGGAAGAGTTACCGGGGTTCGGGGAGCCCGCCACGAGCGGCGGGCTCCCCGATCAGGGACGGTTTACTGGCCGAAGAGCCGGAGCCCCGGCAGATCGGTGCCATAGACGTCCTTCGACGCGGCGGCCGGCACCCGGATCGCCCGGAGGCTCTTCGCGACGGGCTTCGCCTGCGTCGGCTCGGGCTTCGTGATGTGCTTGGACGTCTCCGACTCCTCGGTGAATTCATTGCCGTAGAGGTACTGGTACCGGAGGTCGTCGAACGCCGGCAGCGACGTCCGGGTCGACCACTCGCGATGCAGCGCGGCGAGGTAGTCGTACCCCTCCTTCAGGCTCCAGGCGCACGAGGCGCTGTGGACATGTCGGAGTCCCCGGTAGTTGCCGGGACGGATGTCCTTCACCAGCGAGCGCCAGTTTTCGCCCTGCTGCGCCTCCTCCTGGAGCGACGCATAGGCCTCGGCCTTCTCCTCGTGGAGCTGCTTCGCGAGCGCCGCCCCGTTCTCCTTCGGCGCCAGGCGATCGTCGAACAGCGTCTTCCGCAGCGTCGACGCCGTCTCCAGGATCTTCAGGAACACCTCGGGCGCGTAAGAGCCCGCCGCGTAGTAGAAGACCTTGCGGTCCGGCGTGAGGAAGAACGTGCAGATGTTCTTCGTAGGATAGATCTCGTAGTTGCGCTCGGCGATCCCCTGCTCGGCCCAGAAAGTGGTGTTCACGAATCCCGGGCCCCGGTTGGTCCAGGCCGCCACGAACTTCGAATTGACCGCATCGGCGACGCGCTTGTCCGAGAACGTCACGGTTCTCAGCACGTCCCCCGCCGCTCAGCAGCCCTCCGCCTTCATGTCGCCGACGAGCTGATGGAGCAGGACCGGCTTGCCCGTCTGCTCCGCCTTCCGGAACGCCTCGTCGACCGAGGCTTCCCAGCGGACCCCCTGGTTGTACCCCGCCCAGTGCGGCGGCGGCTTGAGGGGCTTCTCGGACTGCTGCGCGGCGGCCGACACCGACAGGCCCGCCGCGAACGCGAGCGCCAACAGAGATGTCTTCATGACTCGCCCTCCGATCGATTCGTCCATTCGACGTCGGCGGGGAGTCGGAGGGAAAACCGAAACGACTACTGAATTCCGCGGGCCTCGGCGGCCGCGCGGGTGCCGTCGTAGTTGCGGATCAGCTCCTGCGCCGCCCGCTTCCGCTCGGCCGGGCTCCCCAGCTGCTTGATCTGTTCCAGGAGCACGCCCGCCAGCTCTTCGCGGATCTGCTGGTGGCGGTCGAGCGCCTTCCGGGCCGACGGCGTCCCATCGTAGTCCCGCGCCAGCTTCAGAAGGGGACCGAGCAGCGCCGGCCCCTTGGACTTCGCCAGGAGCGCGTCCAGGTCCGCGCTCGCAAGGGTCTCGAGCGCCGCGATCGCGGATTGACGGACGGCAAAGCCGTCCCAGTCGTCCATGAACTTGCGCAGCGCCTTCGCCTGTCCCGTCGCCGCCGCGAGCTCCGCTTCCCCGTAGCGATTGCACCCGTCCCTTGCCTTGTCGGCGCCCGGGCACGGGGACCACTCGGTCGCGAACTTCTTCCACACCGCGAGGGTCGCCTTCGTCGGATCGGTCCCGGGAAGCTTCGACCCCGCGTCGTCGCACGCGGCGCACATCTTCCGGAACGCCTCCCGCGTCGGCGCAACCTCCTCGCGGGCATCGTCCACCAGGAGGCCGGACACCCGGTTGTACTGCCGCACCGCTTCGGGCCAGCGCGAATGCTTGACGGCCTCGGTCATGGCGCGGAACGCGTCGGGCAGGTCCTTGTACAGGACCTTCCGCTGGATCCAGTCGCGGACCTGCGGGTGATAGGAGGCGGGAGCATCGTGGCCGACGCCCTTCATCTCGAAGAAGTCCGAATCGGCCCCCGCCTTGACGGCGGAGGCGGCGATCGGCATGCCGTACTTGCCGAGGCTCTTCTCCCCGTAGAGCACGTAGAGCGACTTCCCCGGGAGGCCTTTGAAGTTGTCCAGCATGTTGCCGCCCTCCCAGAGGATGAACCCGCGGAAGGCGTCCTTGAACTCCTTCACCCGGTTGAGCAGCACGGCCTGGCAGTTGGCGCCGTTCGAGAAGCCCGCCACGACTCGCGCGTCGGCATGGAGGTTGGGCACGATCCGCTCCAGTTCCAGGAGCATCGTCCGGAAGCACGACCAGATCAGTCCCGCGTCCTCGTTGAGGAGCAGCAGCCCCTGCGCCGGATTCACCTTGTAGAGCGGCATCGAGACGACGACCCAGTGGTCCTCGCCGACCGGGCCCGAATTGATCCCGGGGTTTCCGGGCCCGCCGTTGAGCCAGAGGAACAGCGGATGTCTTCTGGCGGGATCGTACTTGCGGGGGATGAAGACGTGGAGCTCCGACGGCTTACCCCCGAGCGTCTGAGGCAGTCCCGGAAACGGCACGACGAACGTCTGTCCCGGCTTGACCCGCGGATCCTGCGGAGACTCCTGTGCCAGCAGGCAGAGAACGGACAGGACGATCCCCGGGCTGGTCATGCGCTCATCCCTCCTGGATCCCCGGACTCCAACCGAACGGGAATATGGAGGAGAGGACGGAAATCTTACAGGAGCATCCCGGGAATCTATTCGTCGCCGGACGACGACGAGCCCATGTGGTCCTTGAAGGACTGGAGGGCGACGCCCTCGTGGACCTTGTGGAAGCCCTCGAGCGGCGACAGCCCGTAGGCCTGCTGGAGCAGCGTCATCGTGTGGAGCACCTCGCGCGAGGTGCCCTCCCCGATGTGCATCCGGCACGTCCCGTTCGACGCCGCCAGCAGCGTCGGATTGGCCTTCTTGATGTCCGCGAAGACGTGCTTGCCGATCGCCTGCGACAGATCGTACGTCTCCGCCTTCATGCCGAACGAGCCCGCCATCCCGCAGCATCGCTCGGGGATCTCCACCAGCTCGAGGCTCGGGATGAGCTGCAGGACCTTTCGCGCCGCCTTGTCCGCGCCGAGCGCCCGCAGGTGGCACGTCGGATGGAGGATCAGCGTCGACGCGATCCGCTTGAAGTTCGTGTCCAGCTCGCCTTTCTTGTGGAGCCCGAGCAGGAACTCGTGGACGTCCACCACGCGGCCGGCCACCTTCTTCGACGCGTCGCCCGGCACCAGCTGCGGCACCTCGAGCTTCATCTGCAGCCCGCACGACGGCGCGCTCGTCACGATCGGGAGGTCCGACTGCGACAGCAGCTCCACGTTGTGCGTCGCGCACGCGACCGCCTCGTCGCGCGCGCCCAGCGACGTCGCCGCCAGGCCGCAGCACTTGTACTCCGGGATCACGACCTCGTAGCCGTTGCGCTCCAGGACGTCGATCGTCGCCTGCTTCTCCCCCATCGGGTCGTTGAAGTCGGCGAAGCAGCCGGCGAAGTAGATCACCTTCTTGTCCGACTTCTTCGTCGTCTTCGACTCGTCGGGAACGAACTCCGGCGACCGCTTGATGCCCTTGATCGCGCCGACCAGCGGCATCAGCCAGTTCGAGAACGGCGCCCACCGCTGGGCCCGCTCGGAATTCTCGCGCACCTTGACGAACATCTCGTCGCGCTTGGACAGGCCCCGTTTCGAGACGTCGAACGCCTTCGCCTCGAGGCACATGCCCGGGATGTCCACCCCCGACGGACACTGCACCAGGCAGAGCTTGCAGTTGATGCAGAGGTCCACGACTTCCCGGAGCGCCTTCGGGTCGAGCTCGTACCGACCTTCGAGCGCCCCCTGGAGCGCGACCGCCTTGCCGCGCGGCGTCGCCGCCTCGTCCGGCTGCTCCTGGTAGACCGGACAGTACGTCCGGCAGAAGCCGCAGCCGTGACACCGCTCGATCTCCTTCGTCCACGACGTGAACGGCGAGTCGGGGCGGTACTCGTGGTCGTGGCGGCGGGAGGCCCGCAGGTACTTGGTGAAGTCGAAGTCGGCCGGCCGGACCTTCTTGCCGGGGTTCAGGATGTTCTTCGGGTCGAACGACTTCTTGACCTTCTCGAACACGGGCACGAGCTCGCCGAAGATCTTCCGCACCCACGCCGCGCGGAGGATGCCGTCGCCGTGCTCGCCCGACAGCGTCCCCTTCAGCCCCGCGACCAGCGTCGCGACGTCCTCGCAGATCGGGAGGAGCTGCGCGTTGTGGGCCTTCCCCTGCGGTTCCATCAGCAGGTTCACGTGGACGTGGCCGCTGCCGGCGTGGCCGAAGACGATCCCCTCGACCCCGTACTTGGAGAAGATCTTCTTCAACCCCTGGATGTAGGCCACCAGATTGTCGGGATGGACGCACGCATCCTCGATGATGCGCGTGGACCGGAGCGGACCCTGGAGGCGCTCCAGGATCGGCGACGCCGCCTTGCGCACCTTCCAGAGGCTCTCGAGCTCGCTGCCGGTGGCGATCGTGATGTCGATCGCCTCCTTCAGCAACCCGCGCGCCTGCTCGACCAGCGCGCCGACCTGGTCCTTCTTCTCCCCGTCGAACTCGCACAGCAGGATCGCCCGAAGGTTGGCGGGCAGCTTCTGCTGCCACTCCATCACCGAGTTCTTCACGAGGTCGATCATCGTCTTGTCGATGACCTCGAGCGCCGCGGGGTTGAGCGGACGGAGCGCCACGACCGCGCGGCCCATCGGCTCCAGATCGTCGAAGTAGATCCGCATCAGCGCCTTCTCGGCGGGCCGGCGGATCACCTTGAGCTTCGCCTCGGTCACGATCGCCAGCGTGCCCTCGCTGCCCACCAGCATCCGGTTCATGTCGAACTGCGGATCGAACACGTGGTAGCCGCTGGAATTCTTGAGGACGTTCGGGCGCGACTGCTCGATCAGCGCGCGGTTCGACCCGAGAAGGAGCCGCATCTCCGACTCGATCTCGTTCCAGCGCGCGCCGCCGTTGAGCGAGCCGTCGTCCATAACGCACTCGAGGTCGAGCACGTACTCGCGCGTGGGGCCGTACTTCACGGTATGGGCGCCCGCGGCGTTGTTCGCGATCATGCCGCCGAGCGTGGCGACGTCGCCGCTGGACGGGTCGGGCGGGAACCAGAGGCCGAACTGCTTCAGGTAGTGATTGAGCTTGCCGAGCACCACGCCGGGCTGGACCCGGACCCAGGACTGGACCTGGTTGAGCTCGAGGACCCGGCTCATGTACTTCGAGAAGTCGAGGATGATCCCTTCGCCGAGCGTCTGGCCGGCGAGGCCGCTGCCGGCGCCGCGGGCGGTGACGGGGATCCCCTTCTCCGCCGCGTACTTCACCACGGCCACGACGTCCTCCCGGTCTCGCGGGACGACCACGCCCTGGGGCATCATCTGGAAGATGCAGGCGGCGGTCGAGTAGAGCGTCCGCGACAGGTCGTCGCAGAGGACGTCGCCCTTTACCAGGCGGCGGAGATCCCTTTCGAGGGCCGAGGACATGCGGGCATTATAGCGACTTCAGCGACCCTTGCCGAAACTACTCGTCCTCAGGCGGTGGAGGATCCAGCCGGACCACCCGAGGAGAAGCGCGCCGAGGAAAAGGGCGATGCCCTGAGGGGCCAGCGTGCCGGGAAGCGCCCGCCACGGCGTCGTGGCCGCCTGGCGGGTCTGCTGCGGCAGCCCGCCGTAGTAGCCGAGCCCGAGCGCGGCGAAGATCACGAGCACGCCGAAGACCTTCCGGGCGCCCCGGGCGCGACCGGCGAACGCCAGGAAGAATCCGAGGAACGAGAGCAGCAGGCCTCCGACCAGGAAGCCCAGGATCTTGAAGTCCTTGCAGCGGCCCACGACGCCCGGGACGTCTCCGCCCGACGCGAACGCGATCAGCGTCCCAAACGCGCCGATCACGAAGATGGAGCCGGCGCCGTGGTCGAGATCCTCGTGGCCCGCCAGCCCGAACGCGAGCCCGGCGATCAGGCACCCCAGCGCCAGCAGCACCAGATTGGACGAATGGCCGAGCGACTGGAACGCGTGCTGGGCCGCGCCGGTGACCCGCTCGACGCCCTGCCCCTCGGCGCTCGAGAGAAGCCCCGCCGCATAGAAGCAGATCGCGGCGAAGATCGGCATCATCACCGCGGGTCCCGGATGGGAGGTCCCCCGGATCTGCTTGCGATTGAGGAGGAACGCGCCGAAGAACAGACCGATCGCGGCCCCCGCGACGATCAGACGCAGCATGAGCCCCTCGCCGCGGATGAACGGCTGCGGGAGGCTGAGCAGGAATCCGTCGCCGCGCAGGGACGACCCGAGCGCGCCGACGGAGAACAGGGCCGCGCACGCCGAGAACACGAAGATCCAGTAGGTCAGGTTTCCGACGAAGTTGCGTTCCCGCCTCGGCGGCGGTTGATGTTTGAAGACGGGCGGAGCCTTCGGCTCGGGCCGCGACGGCTCGATCTTCCGGCTCGACTCCTCCTTCCGCAGGTTCGGATTGGAGGGATAGTCCTCGGCCCGCAACGGCCGGGGCTTCGGCGTGTCGCCCCGGGAAGGGAGCGGGACGGAAGCGTCGATCGGGCGCGGCTCGACGGGCGGACCATCCATCACGCGCTTCTTCGGTCCGGCCGAAATCTCGGGAACCTCGTCCGACACGGGCGCGGGCTCGGGCTTCGGCGGCGGGCGGCGGCGGCCCCGGATCTCGACCTCGGGCACGTCCTTCCACTCGATGCCGGCGTTCGGAGCGCCGGGCGGCGGCCGTCTCCGCGGCCCCATGTCCAGCAGCGTCTCGTCGCCGCCGGGGATCATCGCGATCGACGGGTCCGGCGCGGACTCCGGGGGCAGGTCCTCGGGCGACGGCGGAGCGTCCAGCCGGATGGGCTTCAGGCCCACCGGAGGCCGGCGCGGCGGGAGCGGACGTCGCGAGGAGGTCTCGGCGGGCGGCGCGGCGGCGGGCGTGGGCAGCTTGGCCGCCATCGCCCCCAGGATCTCCTGCAGCGCCGCCTTCACCTGGCCCGCGTCCGCAAACCGCTCCGCGGGGTTCTTCTTGAGCAGCTTCGCGACGATCGCCGCGGCGCGAGGATCGACGCCCGGCACCCGCTCCTGCAGGGGAATCGGATCGATCGTCACCCGCTGCGTCGCCATCTCGAGCGCGTTGATCGCGTTGAACGGCAGCTCGTTCGACAGCATCATGTAATAGACCACGCCGAGCGAGTAGAGGTCCGCGCGGGCGTCGACCGCCGGGCCGTCCACCTGCTCCGGAGCGATGAACCCCGGCGTTCCCATGAACGCGCCGCTCACCGTGGTGAAGTTGCTCGCCGCCTTCAGGTTCCTCGCCAGGCCGAAGTCGGTGATTTTGACGTTGCCGTCCTTCGCGATCATGATGTTCGCGGGCTTGATGTCGCGGTGGACGATCGCCTGGGCGTGGAGCGCCTCCAGTCCCGAGGCGGCGGCGTGGGCGATCTTGGTCGCGGTGATCAGGTCGAGCTTGCCGTTGCGCTCCTGGAGCTGCTCCAGGTTCTCGCCGTCGATGAACTGCAGGATGATGAAGTGCTGCTCCTTCTCCTCGGCGACGTTGAGCACCTGGATGACGTTCGGATGCTCGACCTTCGCGGCCGCCCGCGCCTCGCGCTGGAACCGCTCGACGAACTCGGCGTCCGCCATCAGGTGGCCAGCGAGGACCTTCAAGGCGACGGGCTTGTCGAGGGCGATGTGGAGGGCGCGATAGACCGTCCCCATGCCGCCGCGGCCCAGGAGCGCCTGGATCCGGCAGCCGCCCAGGGTCATCCCGATCAGGGGATCGTTCGATTCGGGACTCATCTCGACAACCCGCTAGTACTTCCTGCGGAACGTGCGGTCCTGGCGTCGCAGCCCGGCAAAAACCGTCGCGCGGAGGATCGCGGCCAACAGCAGCACGACGGCCACCATCGCGCCCGACTCGCGGAACCGCCTGCCCGCCTCCGAGAACGGCGCCGACAGCAGCGTCATCCACGGGACCTGGCTCGTGGCCTGCGAGATCAGCACCGCGAAGGCGTAGAGGCCGACGGCCCCTGCCGCGGCGAGCACGGTTCCGATCGACTTCGCGGGGACCTCGAAATTGTACCCGGTCACCAGGAGCGCGCCGAAGAAACAGGCGAGGGCCGATCCGGTCACCAGCGGGATCGACACTTCCGGCGCGACCATCAGGTTCCGGAACGGCTGGTCGAATCCCGTCATCCCCACCCCGAACGCGTAGAACGTCGGGAATCCCGCGAGCATCAGGATCCGGGAGATCAGGACCCGGTTGCTTCCCGGCTCCCGCTCGAACGAGAGCTGGATCCCGGCGATAATCGACACGATCCCCAGCGCCAGCAGATTGAGAGGCTTCGTCGCCGACGACAGGAGCGCGCGGACCGACCCCGCCATCGCCGACGTTCCCGTCGCGTACGAGCGGTCGATCCACGCTCCGGCCATCAGCGCCGCGACCGCGACCAGGACGATGAGGAACGACTGCGCGACCGAACGGCCGGCGGACGAGAGCTCCTTCGCGTAGATGAACACCGCGCCGACGGCGCAGAGCCCGCCCACCCCCAGGAGGGCCATCCGCAGGACGAAGTCGGCGTCCTTCGCCGTCCACGACTCCAGGAAGACGCTGCCCCGCGACGCCAGTCCGCCGGAGAGGAAGGCGAGCGCGACGATCGTCGAGATCAGGTCCCAGTGGATCAGCGCGCGGACGCGCCGTTTTGCCTTGGCGCTCTCGACGATGCTGGTGACCTTCTTGGTCGTCTCGGGAGTCTTGGCCGAGGTCTGCTTCGGCCCGGTCAGGATCGCGTCCAGGTCGCGGATCAGGTCGGTCGCGGTCTGGTAGCGCTGTCCGGGCTCCGCGTGGAGCAGCTTCTTGACGATCGAGAAGGACCGCGAGTCGGCGCTCGGGAAGGCGTTCTCCAGCGGGCGGGGCTGCTCCTTGGTCCGCTTGATCGCGATCTCCATCGGCGACTCGCCCAGGAAGGGCAGCGTCCCCGAGAGGAGCTGGTAGTACGTCACGCCCAGCGAGTACAGGTCGGTGCGATGGTCGAGCTTCTTCCCTTCCACCTGCTCGGGCGACGCATACTCGGGCGTCCCGAGGAACGTCCCTTCGATGGTCAGCCCCTTCTTCGTCTCCGTGTGGCGCGCGAGGCCGAAGTCGGTCAGGTGGGGCTTGCCGTCCGGCGAGACGATGATGTTTCCCGGCTTCACGTCGCGGTGGATGATGCCCGCCCGGTGGGCGGCGGCGAGGCCCGACGCGATTTCGCGGACGAACTTCGTCGCCCGGTCGAGCGACAGCCGCCGCTCGGTGTCGATGACGCGGTCGAGCGTGTCGCCCGCCACGTACTCCATCACCAGGTAGTAACGGTCCTCGAACTTGCCGACGTCGATGACCCGGATGACGTTCGGATGGTCGATCTGACCGGCCGCTCCGGCCTCGCGGAAGAAGCGGGTGACGTATTCCTGGTCGGCCGCCAGCGAGGGGGCGAGGATCTTGACCGCGACATCCTGGTCCAGCAGCGTGTGGCGGGCCCGGTAGACCACTCCCATGCCGCCGGCCGCGAGTCTCTCCTCCACGCGGCAGGGTCCGAGTTTGGCTCCGATCAGGGGATCGACGAATTCTTCGTCGGCCATATGGTGTGTGGGAAGTCTACCGCCCGCGGAGTCCGTTTTCCAACTCTTTCCAGAACGGCGGCGGCGTGGTGAAACTGCCCAAAGATCCGTTTTTCGGGTGATCGTCGCCGTGATAATCGGAACCGCCGGTCACCCGGAGGTTCCGACGGCGTGCGAGATCGAGGAACCGGAGATGTTTCGTGGCCGACCGGTAGCGATGAAACACCTCGATGGCCCGGATCCGGGAGGAATCGAGGATTCTTTCGACCACCGATTCGTCGTCCAGGAAGCCCGGGTGGGCGAGCGAGGGGATGCCGCCGTGGTCGAGGATCAGCCGGGCCGCGTCGGCCGGGGTCAGCTCGTTGGCGGGGACGTTCGCGGGCGATCCCTGGCCCAGATACTTGTCGAACGCCTCGTTGAGCGAGCCGACGAGCCCCTTGTTCACCATCGCGCGGGCGACATGGCGCCTCCCGACCGATTTCCCGCCCGCTTCGCGCAGCACTTCAGCGGGCTCGAGGGCCACGCCCAGCGCCGCGAGCTTCTCGCAGATCTTCCCCACCCGGACCCTGCGGCTCTCGTGCAGCTCCGCCAGCCGCGCGAGCAGCGCGGGAGCCGTGGGGTCGAGGCCGATGCCGAGGACATGGACGTCGTGGCCCTCGAAGCGCGACGACATCTCGATGCCGGGCACCACCCGCACGCCCTGCTGCCGGCCCTCGTCGAGGCACTCGGGCACCGCCTCGACCGAGTCGTGGTCCGTGACGGCGATCACGTGGACGCCGGTCTGCTTCGCCAGCCGGATGAGCTGCCGCGGCGGCGTGCGGCCGTCGGAGCAGGTCGTATGGGTGTGGAGGTCGACGATCAGGTCCATTAATGGAAAGACCCCCGGGCCCTCACGGGACCGGGGGTCCTCCGGAGATTCACGAAATCTACTTCACCTTCTCGAAGAACTTCTGGGCTTCCTTCGGATTGATGGTGTCCTTGCCCTTCGACCAGTTGGCGGGGCAGACCTCGCCGGTCTTGGCCGCCTGCTGGGCCGCGTCGAGCGTCCGCAGGATCTCGTCGACGTTGCGGCCGACGTTGAAGAAGTTCACCGTCTCGCTCTGGACCACGCCGTCCGGGTTGATGAGGAACACGCCGCGGAGCGCGATGCCCTTCGCCTCGTCGAGGACGCCGTAGTCGCGGGAGATGCTCTTGACGACGTCGGCGAGGATGGGGTAGTCGGCGCCGGCGATCCCGCCCTTGTTGCGCGGGGTGTTGTACCACGCGAGGTGCGAGTACTGGCTGTCGATCGAGACGCCCAGGACTTCGGCGCCGCGCGACTGGAAGTCGGCGATGCGGTCGGCGAAGCCGTTGATCTCGGTGGGACAGACGAACGTGAAATCGAGCGGGTAGAAGAACAGCACGACCCACTTGCCCTTGTAGTCGTCCAGGGAGACGTCGGGCTTGATGGCTCCCTTGACGATCGCCGCGCTCTTGAACTTCGGTGCGGGCTTCCCAACCAGCGTCGCCATGAAATCCTCCTATTCGTAACGGTTTCGAGTCGTCGAACCGATCACTGGTTAACGCGCCCGGACCCCGCCGTCATCCCCCGACCGGTCAGATCGGCTTGGGGCGGCGGATGAGGTCCAGGAACTCCTCCCGGGTCTTGGAATCGCTGCGGAACCGCCCCTGCATGGAGCTGGTCACCATGTGGGTGTTGCCCTTCTCCACGCCGCGCGCCATCACGCAGAGGTGGAGCGCCTCGATGACGACGCCGACGCCCTTGGGCCTCACCGCGGTCTCGATGGCCTTGGCGATCTGGGTGGTGAGCTTCTCCTGGATCTGCAGCCGCCGGGAGAAGACCTCGACCACGCGGGGGATCTTCGACAGGCCGACCACCTTCTTGTCCGGCAGGTAGGCCACGTGGCACTTCCCGAAGAACGGCAGGAGGTGGTGCTCGCACATCGAGAAGACGTCGATGTCCTTCACGATGACCATCTCGTCGTAGTCGCTGGCGTCGAAGACGGCGCTCCGGAGGATCTCGCCGGCGTCCTGGGCGTAGCCCTTGGTGAAGTGCTTGAACGCCTTCTCCACCCGGACGGGCGTCTTCAGGAGACCTTCGCGGGCCGGATCCTCGCCCAGGAGCTTGAGGATTTCGGTGATGTGGTCGCGCAATTCCAGGCGGGCGAGCGTGGCCTTTTCGGTCATGGGGCCCTGATTATAGGCGTCCGCCCCTTCAAGTCAAGGCAAGATCAGGGACCGGATTGGTCCTATATAAAGTAAAAGACCCCGCGCGGGATGCGCGGGGTCCTTCCCTTTTCCTGTGTGCTGAGTGCTGTGTGCTGGTTCTTACTTCACGTCCCACATTTCTCCCGCGAACAGCAGCTTCCTCAGGTCCCCTTCGCCCTTCTTCTTCTTCACCTCGGCGATCTGGCCGTCGATCCGGTCCTCGAGGGACGGGAGCGAGTCGTTGCGGAAGATGCCGATGGGCAGCGGCATGATCGACCCCGGATCCTTCGCCACCGCCTCGTCCATCGCCGCCTGCGTGGGCGGAGGGTTGAGGCGCGAGAGGATCGCGGCGAGCGTGGGATTGTGCTCGTCGTGGACGATCAGGTCCTTCTCCGTGATCCCGTTCTCGCCCAGCTTCACCACTTCGGGCTTCAGGCCGTTGAGCCGGACGCCCAGCTCGCGCTTGTCGCCGAAGACGAGCGGCTTGCCGTGCTCGAGGGACACGTTGAACTTGTTGCGGTCCTCGCGGTTGATGAAGTGCTCGAAGGCGAGGTCGTTGAAGATGTTGCAGTTCTGGAGGATCTCGATGAAGGCCGACCCCTTGTGGGCCGCCGCCTTCTTCAGGATGTCCATCAGGTGCTTGGCGTAGACGTCGACCGAGCGGGCGACGAACGTCGCCTCCGACGCCAGCGCCAGCGTGATCGGGTTGATCGGCTGGTCGACCGTGCCGTAGGGGGCCGACTTGTTCATCTTGCCCAGCTCGCTGGTGGGCGAGTACTGGCCCTTGGTGAGGCCGTAGATCCGGTTGTTGAACAGCAGGATCTTGATGTCCACGTTCCGGCGCAGCGCGTGGATCAGGTGGTTGCCGCCGATCGACAGCGCGTCGCCGTCGCCGGTGGCCACCCACACCTGGAGCTCGGGGTTGGCGATCCTGATGCCGGTGGCCATCGCCGGAGCGCGCCCGTGGATCGTGTGGAAGCCGTAGGTGTTGACGTAGTACGGGAAGCGGCTGGAGCAGCCGATGCCCGACACCATCACCATCTTGTGCTTCGGGAATCCCAGCTGCGCGAAGACCTGCTGCGCGGCGTTCAGGATCGCGTAGTCCCCGCAGCCGGGGCACCAGCGGATCTCCTGGTCGCTCTGGAAGTCCTTCTTGGTGTAGACGGGACTCGCAGGCGTCTGGGGCGTCGTCGGGGCGACCATTACTTGCACTCCTTCTCGATGACCTCGATCAGTTCGGAGACGCGGAACGGCTTGCCCTGGACCTTGTTGACCCCCTTGGCGTCGACCAGGAACTTCGAGCGGAGGAGGAACAGCAGCTGTCCCAGGTTCATCTCCGGGACGAGGACTTTCTTGTACTTCGACAGGACCTTGCCGAGATTGACCGGGAACGGATTCAGGTGGCGGAGGTGGGCCCGCGCGACCTTGATGCCGCGCCGCTGGCAGTCCTCGACCGCCGCGCGGGTGGCACCGTAGGTCGAGCCCCAGCCGATCACGAGCGTCTGGGCGTCCTCCGGCCCGTGGACCTTGATCTCGGGGATCTCCTGCGCGATGCGCTGGATCTTGGCCGCACGGACGCGGCACATGAACTCGTGGTTCTCGGGATCGTAGTTGACGCTGCCGTAGATGTGGCTCTTCTCGATGCCGCCGATCCGGTGCTCCATGCCCGGCGTGCCCGGGATGGCCCAGTCGCGGGCCAGCGTGATTTCGTTGCGCAGGTACGGCGCCCACCCGTCGGGGTCGGTCCGGTATTTCGCGTCGATCTTGGGCAGCGACGCCGGTTCCGGGATCCGCCACGGCTCGGCGCCGTTGGCGAGGTAGCCGTCCGAGAGGAGGAACACCGGGCACATGTACTTGATCGCGAACCTCGCGGCCTGGATCGCCATCTCGAAGCACTCGGCGGGCGTCGCGGGCGCCAGGATGGCCACGGGCGAATCGCTGTTGCGGCCGAACATCGCCTGCAGCAGGTCGGCCTGCTCGGTCTTCGTGGGCAGGCCCGTCGAGGGGCCGCCGCGCTGGATGTCGACGATGACGAGCGGCAGCTCCGTCATGACGGCCAGGTTGATCGCCTCGCTCTTCAGCGCGACGCCGGGGCCGCTGGTGCCCGTGACGCCGAGCGCGCCCGCATACGAGGCGCCGATCGCCGCCGTGACGGCCGCGATCTCGTCCTCGGCCTGGAACGTCTTCACGCCGAAGTTCTTGTGGTTCGACAGCTCGTGGAGGATGTCGCTCGCGGGCGTGATCGGGTAGCTGCCGTAGAAGAGCTGAAGGTTGGCCAGCTTCGATGCCGTCACCAGGCCCAGCGCGAGGGCGACGTTGCCCGAGATGTTCCGGTAGGTGCCCTTCTCGTACTTCGCCGCCGGCACCGTGTACTGCGACCGGAAGAGCTCCGTGGCCTCCGCGTACGCGAACCCTGCCTTGAGCGCCATCTGGGCGGCCTGGACGATCGGACGGTCGGGCTTGCTCTTCTTGGCGAACTCGCGCTCGATCGCCGCCATGGTCGTTTCCATGGGGCGGTTGTAGAGCCAGTAGAGGATGCCCAGCGCGAAGAAGTTCTTGTTGCGCTCCTTGTTGGGGCGGTCCTTCTCGGCGAACTTGATGCTCTCGAGCGCCTTCATGGTGAGCTCGGTGATCGGGATCTTGTAGGCCTGGTACTTGTCCAGGGTCCCGTCATCGAGGGGATTCGTGGCGCAGTTCGCCTTCTTCAGGTCGACCTCGCCGAACGAGTCCGTGTTGACGATGATCACGCTGTTGGCCGGCATGTCCTTCAGGCTGACCTTCAGGGCCGCCGGATTGAACGCAATCAGGACGTCCGGCCGGTCGCCCGGCGTGTGGATGTCGCTGGCGGCGAACTGGACTTGGAAGCCCGACACGCCGGGAAGCGAGCCCGCCGGAGCGCGGATCTCGGCCGGGAAGTCGGGGAACGTGGCAAGGTCGTTGCCCAGCACCGCGGCCGTGTTGGTGAAATGGGTGCCGGTCACCTGCATGCCGTCGCCGGAGTCGCCGGCGAACCGGATGACGACCTTGTCGAGGGTCTTCCGCTCTTTCGAGCCTGCCTCGGCGCCGGTCGCAGTCGGGGGCGTCATGGTGTCTCCGCTTAAAAAAAAGGCCCCGGGGTTCCGGGGCTCTGTCTCAGTTGCAAAAAATCATGCTTTTGGAGGGATCGGGGAGTCCGCTCTGGTCAACCCCCACCCGCTTGCTAGGGAATATATCGTCTGGGCACCCGGGATTCAAGTACCCGGGACGGATCACCCGCCTCCGAAGCCCCCGGAGTTCCCCATCTCTAAAACGCCCCACCCCTTATCCCCCATCCGCCCTGCTCGAGTCATCCCCTCGGGAGGGGGGCGCTTCCTCAATTCTTTATGCTCTATTCTTTATTTTCTTTCCACTGCTTCTTCTTGTTCTCATCCTCTTCCTTGAGGGTCTTCTGGTTGTCCGTCCACCACTCCGACCACCGCTCCGGCGTCGTCTTCTGCATGCCGAACGACTTCCCCATGTAGCCGTCCAGGATGCCCGTCACGTCGGCCCCGAACTTGTGGAACTGGCGCTCGGTGTTCTCGATGGACGAGATCGTCTGATGGAAGAAGGGGAACGCTTCCGACTTGTACCGCGACTTCGCCAGCGCCTTGGCGCACGCGAGCCGCAGGTCGAGGTCCTCCTTCTTGTCCACGAGGATGTCGCCCAGCGGCTTGATCGCCTTCCCGGCGCCGTCGGTCGACCCTTCCAGCGTCTCGGCGGCCGCCTTCCGGACCTCGAGCGCCGGATCCTTCAGGCTTTTCACCAGGTGCTCGATCGTCTTCTCTTCCTTGGCGCCCGCGAGCTTCTTGACGGCCTCCACCCGCTTGGCGGCGTCCTTCGCCTTGATCTCCTTTTCGAAGGTGGTCCGCAGCGCGGCTTCGTCGCGTAGGAGCAGAGTGAGCAGAAGGAGCACCATCTTCCCTCCCTTAGCCGAAGACCTCGGCCGGTATTCCCGTCTGATCGGTGAGGGCCGCCGCGATCTCGTCCAGCAGCCCGCGCTCGACCTTGGTGATCTTCTTGTCCGCCGGGTAGCGGTCGACGCTGTAGATCTGCACCGAGAGCGGCTTCACGCGCTTGACGGTGTTGATCCAGTCGACCACCGACTTCTCGTCGGTGTTGTCGCGCCGGCCGTGGGTGAACATGGCCTGCACGATGAAGTCCTTCAGCTTCGGAAGGTGGCGGACGACGTCCCAGATCCCCACCTCGGTGACCGGCGAATTCATGTTGAGGAACTGGCTCTCGTTGCCGGCATCGAGCTTCATGTACCGCGCGTCGAGCAGGTTGAGCCCCTCGATCACCGCCGGACGGTCGAGATGGGCGGCGTTCGAGAGGATGTCGCAGCGGACGCCGGGCATTACCTCGTCGCGGGCCGAGAGGATGGACTTGACGACGTTGAGGAAGTCCGGATGGAGCGTCGGCTCGCCGTTCCCGGCGAGCGTGATGCAGTCGAGCGTCTGGCCTTTCGACTTCAGGTCGAGCAGCGTCTGCCGCAGCCCGTCGCCGACCTCTCCCGCCGTCGGAAACCGGTACTTCGCGAGCGCGGCGGGGTCGACCGTGTCGGTTGTCCACCCGCACTGGCAGTAATTGCAGTTGAAGGAGCAGACCTTGACGCCGAACGGGAGGATGTTGACCCCCAGCGACGCGCCCAGCCGGCGCGACTGGACGGGCCCGTAAGTCACCCCGTCGGAGAGGTTGTAGACCTTGTAGGTCTCCTGTGCCATGACCCGCATCTTACCCGAATCCGTAACCCGTAACCAGTAACCCGTAACCCGCAGCCGGTACTCCGTACGCCGTACCCGGTAGAAAACCGTTGGTACGGAGTACGGATACGGGATACGGTCCCAAACGACCTTTGACGCACCCTGTTCCATTGAATAAGATGGTCGCCCGCTGATGGCAGAAAAACCCTACAAGGACTCGCTGAATCTCCCGAAGACCGACTTCCCCATGGCGGCCAATCTCACGCAGATGGAGCCGCGGATGCGGGAGCGGTGGGAGAAGGAGAACCTCTACGCGAAGATCCAGGCGGCGCGCAAGGGCGCGAAGCCCTGGGTCCTCCACGACGGCCCGCCCTACGCCAACGGCGACGTCCACGTCGGCACCGGCCAGAACAAGGTCCTGAAGGACATGGTCGTGAAGTTCCGGACCATGCAGGGCTACGCGTCGCCCTACATCCCCGGCTGGGACTGTCACGGTCTCCCGATCGAGCACAAAGTCGTCAAGGAGCTCGGCCCGAAGGCGCGCACGATGCCCAAGGCGGAGATCCGCAAGCTCTGCCTCGACTTCGCCCGGAAGTACATCGACATCCAGCGCCGCCAGTTCAAGTCGCTCGGCGTCCTGGGCGACTGGGAGAAGCCCTACCTCACGATCGATCCTCAGTATGAGCTCGGCATCATCGAGGTGTTCGAGCTCCTCTGGAAGCGCGGTCACGTCGCCAAGCGCAAGAAGGCGATCCACTGGTGCATCCAGGACCGCACCGCGCTCGCCGAGGCCGAGCTCGAATACAAGGACCTGCCCTCGCCGTCGATCTACCTCGCGTTCGAGATGACGACGCGGCCGAAGACGGACCTGCTGGTCTGGACGACCACGCCCTGGACGCTGCCCGCGGACGTCGCGGTCGCCGTCCATCCGAGGCTGGAGTACGCGATCGTCAAGTTCCGCGACCACGAGGCGATCGTCGCCCCGCAGCGGATCGAGGAGCTCCGCAAGAAGTTCCCGATCGGCGAGCAGGTCGGCATCATCAAGGGCAGCGAGCTCGAAGGCCAGAAGTACAAGCATCCGCTCTACGGCCACGAGTGTCCGGTCGTGCTCGCGGACTACGTCACCGTCACCGACGGCACGGGCCTCGTCCACACCGCGCCCGGCCACGGCGCGGAGGACTACGAGACCGGCCTCAGGTACAAGCTGCCGATCCTGTCCCCCGTCGACCCCGGCGGCCTCTTCACGGAGGAAGCGCCGGGCTACGTGGGCCAGCAGGTCTTCCAGGCGAATCCCGTCATCGTCGCCGACCTGAAGAAGTCGGGCGTTCTCATCAACCACGAGGAGTTCACCCACCCGTATCCCTGCTGCTGGCGCTGCAAGCAGCCGGTCATCTTCCGCGCCACCGAGCAGTGGTTCATCCTCGTCGACCACGACGATGGACGGAAGAAGGCGCTCGAGGCGGTGAAGAAGACCCGCTGGGTGCCCGCGTGGGGCGAGACCCGCATCTCGAGCATGCTCGAGGGGCGTCCCGACTGGTGCGTCTCGCGCCAGCGCACCTGGGGCGTGCCGATCCCGGCGTTCTACTGCGCGAAGTGCGAGAAGCTGTTCTTCAACCAGACGACGTTCGACGCCATCAAGGCGCTCTTCGCCAACGGCGGCGCCGACGCCTGGTTCACGACCGAGCCGAAGGACATCCTCCCCGCCGGCACCAAGTGCGAGTGCGGCTCGACCGAGTTCACCAAGGAGCAGGACATCTTCGACGTCTGGTTCGAGTCCGGCGCGAGCCACCGCTCGGTCCTGATGAAGCGTCCGGAGCTCCACTTCCCCACCGAGATGTACCTGGAGGGGACGGACCAGCACCGCGGCTGGTTCCAGGTCTCGCTGCTCGCGAGCCTCCTTTCGACGGGCCAGGCGCCGTTCAAGGAGGTCGTGACTCACGGGTTCCTCGTCGACGCGCGGACCGGCGACAAGCTGTCGAAGTCCGGCTTCCTGATCGCGGTGGACGAAGTCGTCTCCAAGATCGGCGCCGAGCTGCTGCGTCTCTGGATCGCGGGCATCGACTTCACGGACGACCTGCCGATGTCGTGGGAGATCCTGAAAGAGCGGGCCGAGCCGTACAAGAAGATCCGCAACACCTTCCGCTACATCCTGGGCTCGATCCACGACTTCGACCCGGCGAAGGACGCGGTGAAGGACCTGCTCGACATCGACCGCTGGGCGCTCGCCGAGCTGGCCGACCTCATCAAGCGGGTGACGCAGCACTACGAGAACTACCAGTTCTTCCGCGCCTACCAGGAGATGTACCAGTTCTGCAACGTGCAGATGAGCGCGGTCTACTTCGACATCCTGAAGGACCGCCTGTACACGTCGGGCAAGAACTCGCGCGAGCGCCGGTCGGGCCAGACCGTGCTCCACCAGATCCTGGTCGCGCTGACCAAGATGTTCGCGCCGATGATCTGCCACACGGCGGAGGAAGTGTGGGGCTACCTCCCCGCGAAGGAGACGGAGAGCGTCCACCTGTCGACGTGGCCGGAGCCGCCCGCGGTCGAGAAGGATCCCAAGTGGGATCGCATTTTCGAGGTGCGCGCCGAGGTGCAGCGCGAGCTCGAGAAGCTGCGCGGCGCGGGCACGATCGGCAAGTCGCTCGAGGCGAAAGTGAAGCTATCGGCCTCCAACGCCGAAACCCAGCAGGCGCTGAAGTCGGTCGACCTGACGTCCGTCCTGATCGTCTCCGAAGCGGTGGTCGAGAACGGCGCCACGGAGGCGCTGAAGATCCAAGTCGAGAAGTCGACCCATCCGAAGCGTGACCGGTGCTGGAACCTGAGGGCCGACGTCGGCAAGAGCGCGGCCCATCCGACCCTCTGCGGCCGGTGCGTGGCCGTGCTGGGTTGATTCATCGAGGTGAACCCATGAAGCTGCGGAACCTGATCGCCTGCGCCGCCCTCGCGTTGCTGGCCCCCTCGTGCAAGACGTGGGTCAAGGTGCCCGAGCACTCGGTCACGGTCGTCGCCGATTCCGAGGTCAAGCGCGGCGCCGAGTTCTCCTTCTGCGTCACCCTCAAGGACGCCCAGGGGCAGCAGGTCTACGCCGCCGCCTACGAGTACAAGATCAACTGGGTGGGCCTGGACGGCATGTCCCACAAGGCGAAGACGGGGATCTACGAGAAGATCCGGACGAAGGGGGCGGCGGGAACGGCGACCCTTCACGTCCTCGGCTACGACGCCCAGGGCAACTTCGGCGAGGTCGCCAAGCACACCTTTCAGGTCCAGTAACCGAAGACCGAAGGCCGGGAAGAAGGGACCCGTCCTTGCGTCCTCCCGAGGGGAGGAAGGTTTACCCCTCCGGGGGCCATTCGGGCTGCGGGATTCGGGATTCGTATGATATATCTATTCATAGGTAAGCCATTGTTCAGCCATTGAAAATATGGCCGGGGAAAAGTCTAGCTCGAAGGGCATGAAGAATCCCGTCCGCCTGGGCGTCCTGCTGTCCGGCAGCGGCCGCACGCTGCAGAATCTGATCGACCGGATCGAGGACGGCTCCCTCCTCGCCAGGATCGAGGTGGTCATCTCCAGCCATCCGGACGTCAAGGGGTTGGATCGGGCGAGGAAAGCGAACATCCCGGCCGTCACGGTCAACTGGAAGAGCTTCACGGAGAAGACCTTCAGTGAGGCGGTGACTGAGGAACTGGACAAGCATCCCGTCGACTACGTCATCATGGCCGGGTTCATCCGGCGGTACCTCTTCCCCAAGAAGTACGAGGGACGGATCCTCAACATCCATCCCGCGCTGCTGCCGAAGTTCGGCGGCAAGGGCTACTACGGCCACTTCGTTCACGAGGCGGTCCTCAAGTCCGACGCCAAGGAGACCGGCTGCACGGTCCACTTCGTGGATCTCCAGTACGACCACGGCCCGACGATCCTCCAGAAACGGGTCCCGGTACTGCCCGGGGACACGCCGGAGACGCTCGCCGACCGCGTCTTCCACGCGGAGTGCGAGGCCTATCCCGAAGCGATCCGGCGCATCGCCGCCGGCCGAGGGGCGGTGACATGCCCCTCCTGAAAGGCGACGTCGAGATCCTCGGCCTCGGCAACCTCCTCCAGCTTCTCGCGATGAACCACAAGGAGGGGATCCTCACGCTCATCCGCGAGTCGGACCGGAAGACCATTCACTTCGCGACGAAGGGCATGAGGCTGCTCTCCTCGTCGATGAAGCGGATCAACAAGCTGGGCAAGATCCTCCTCCGGCGCAAGCGCATCTCGAAGGAAGACCTCGACGCGCTGCTCAAGGAGCAGAAGCTGCTCGGCTGGAAACTCGGCCAGATCGCCGTCGAAAGCGGCCTCGTGCAGAAGAAGGACGTCGAGGAGGCCCTCCGCGAGCAGATCGAGGAGGAGATCTTCGACATGTTCATGTGGAAGGAGGCGGCGTTCGAATTCGTCGAAGGCCGCGCCCCGAAGGTCGAGGAGAGCAATCCGCTCTCGGGCCTGACGTTCGACGCGAACGTCACCACGCTCCTCCTCGAAGCCGCGCGCCGCGCCGACGAACTGCTGATGATCCGCCGGATCCTGACCGACGACGACATGACGCTCTCCAAGTTCCCCTTCGAGATCCAGGCCGACGAGCTCGGCCAGGACATGGAGACCGTCGACGAGGTCCTTCCCCTGATCAACGGCCGCCGCTCGGTCCGGGAAGTCGTCAACCAGTCCATCTACCCGCGGTTCGTCACGATGCGCGCCATTTACCGGCTCCTCGTGCTTGGATACATCAAGGCTCAGGATCGGAAGGGCAATACGGTCAAGGTTGCCGCTCCGGCCCAACACGTGCGCTGACAGAGAATGGGAACGATCAAGGGCGACGTTGAAGTCCTGGGCATCTCCAACCTCCTCCAGACTCTGTCGATGGCGGGCTGCAAGGGCTATCTCACCATCGTCCTCGAGGGCCAGAAGAAGGTCATCTCGTTCCAGGACGAGGGCATCCGCCTCGTCAGCGGCGCGCGCCGGACCAATCCGCTCGGCGAGATCCTGATCCGCACCGGCAAGATCACCCGCGACCAGCTCGACGAGCTGCTCGCCGAGCAGCGCCGGACGGCGACGGCGCTCGGCGAGATCGTCTCCCGCCGAGGCATCCTCGATCCCGCGGTGATCCAGAGCGCGCTGCGCGAGCAGGTCGCCGAGGAGATCTACGACCTCTTCACCTGGAGCGGGGCGACGTTCAGCTTCCAGGAATCCGCCGGCATGTCGGCACCCGTCGACACCGGCCCGCTCGCCAACGTCGTCCTCGACGCGAACGTGATGTCGCTCATGATCGAAGCCGCGCGACGGGTCGACGAGCTCGCGCGCATCCAGTCGGTGATCCCCGACGTCCGGCTCGTCGCCGAGCGTCTCGAGCTCCCCGCGTCGATGGACGACCCGAGCCTCGACCGGAACGCGATCGAGGACATCCTGCCGCTCGTCGACGGCGAGCGGTCGGTGGGCCACATCATCGAGGAATCGCTCTTCCCGAAATTCACGGTGCTCCGGACGCTCTACGGCCTGGCGCAGCGCGGCGTCATCAAGATCCGCGACCGCGGCGAGGCCGGCGTGGGGCCCCACACGGTGCTCCGCCGGAACGTGACGCCCGTGGGCGAGCGGATCGCGACGAACGGCCACTCGGTCATGCTGGTCAGCGAGCTGCCCACGTTCCGCCAGGCGCTGAGCCTGTTCATCCGCTCCGCGGGATACGACGTGATCGAGAGCCGGCCCGCGGACGAGACGGCCGATTTCTCGCGCCGCCCCGCCGACGTCGCGGTGATCGACGTTCCGCTCGAGACCGAGGACGGCCTCCTCTTCTGCAAGCTCCTCCGGGACAAGCTGAAGGTGCCGTTCATCGTGCTGGCCGGCAACACCAGCAAACAGGCGATCAACAATGCGCTCCAGTGCGGGGCCAAGTACGTGCTCGTCAAGCCGTTCAAGGAGGACCTGCTCCTGGAGCGCATCTCAAACGTCTTGAAGGGCTGACGGCATTTGATGAGAATATTCACTAATGGGTGAACTGCGGGGCGACGTCTCGATCTTCAGCTTCGCAGATCTCCTGCAGCATCTGGCGTCGCGCCAGAGCTCCGGGCTGCTTACCATCACCCAGGGGCCGATGCAGAAGGTCATCCATCTCGGCCCCGACGGGATGCGCCTCATCTCCATCAGCACCCGCAAGACGAGTTCCCTGGGGGAAATCCTGATCCGCACCCGCAAGATCACCCGCACCCAGCTCGACCAGCTGCTCGTCGAGCAGCAGAAGACCGGCAAGCGCCTGGGCGAGCTGGTGAGCCGCCAGGGGCACGTCACCAAGACCGACATCGAGCAGGCCCTCCGCGAGCAGGCCCAGGAGGAGATTTACGACCTCTTCTCCTGGACCGATGCGAAGTTCGAGTACCTCGAGGGACCCGAGCCCGCGAAGCCCAAGGACTTCCCGCTCGCCGACGTCGTGGTCGACGCGTCGCCCACGTCGGTCATGCTCGAGGCGGCCCGCCGCGTGGACGAGCTCACCGTGATCCGAAAGACGATCCGCGACGAGTCGATGATCCCGATCCGGACGACCAAGCAGTTCATCGCGGACAAGCTGGGGCTCAACCCCGACCTGCTGACCGCCGTCTACAGCCAGATCAGCGGCCGCGTCGGCATCTCGGAGGTCATCCGCCTCTCGCTTTACCCGAGGTTCGAGGCGCTGCGAGCGATGTACGTGCTCGCGACCAAGGGCTACGTGAAGATCATGGACCGCGAGGGCGCCACGATGGTGCACCTCAAGGCCGATTCCAGCGCCCGCCTCCCGGCCGCGAAGAAGACGGCGGACGGCGGCGCCCCCACGCAGGTCCTCCGCTCGCCCTACTCCGTGCCCGCGGGCGTCCGCCGGTCGATCCTCCTGCTGGGCGACATGCTCAAGTACCGCCAGGCGCTCGCCGCGCTGCTGCGCGAGGCCGGGTACCAGGTCCTCGAAGAGCAGGCCGCCCAGGCGATGCAGCTGCTCACCGAAAACCGCAAGGTCGACGCCGTCATCCTCGACGTCGGCCTCTCCTCGCCCGACGAGTACCAGTTCGTCTCGTGGCTCTGCGAGAACACGAACGCGCCGGTCGTGGTGCTCTCCGGCGACGCCTCGAAGGAAGCGGCCCTCGCCGCTGTCCAGAAGGGCGCGCGCGCGTACGTCGTCAAGCCGTTCACCCGCGACTCGATGCTCCGGACGATCTCCGGCGTCTTCCACGCCTCCAGCCCCACGCTCGGCACCGCGAAGACCACGCCGCCTGCTTCGCCCGCTTCGCCCGCGAAGTAGCCGGGAACAAAAAAGACGCTCTGTTTTGTTCCTCAGTTAAGATGGCGCGATGGCGGAGATCCCCCCTCCTCCCTCGCGTCGGTTTCCCCTCTGGAAGATCGTCCTCGCCGCGCTCGCGCTGCTCCTGGTGGCCTGGGGCGTCGCCACCGTCACGATCGGCATGGTGTCGGAGTCGCGCTGGGCGGACATGAAGGAGCGGTGGAAGGGGCTTCTCGAGGAGGCCCGCGCGCGGGATCGGAACCGCCCCGCGCTGCGCGGCGAGCCGCCCGCGGGCAACGCGTGGGACGACTACGCGGTCGCCATCCGCGAGGTCCGGACCCTCTACGAGCTGGAGTCCAGCGCCCCGAAGAACTTCCTCGAAAGCGGCTCGGGCGCCGACCGCACGCTCGTGGAAAAGGTGCTCGTGCGCCACAAGACGATCATCGACGCCGTCCGCCGCGGGGCGAGCCGGACGGACGCCAGCCTCGGCCTCGAATGGAAGGAAGGCGCGCTGTCGATCCCGAACCGCTTTGGGGCCGCGGTCGTCGCCCGCATGGCCGTCTGCCAGGCCCGCTTCTTCGCCGAGAAGGGCCGGACCCGCGACGCCGTCGAGCTCCTCGTCGACACCTGCCGGTTCGCGGGGGACCTGGACCACGTCGAGGACATGGAGCCGGAGTTCCGCGAGCTCAACTCGATGATCCAGTCGGGCCTCCTCGGCCCCGCGGAGCTGGAGCAGCTGGGCCGCGAGCTCGAGATCCTGGACCGCGGCTTCCCGCGGCGCGGCCATCGCGTCTTCCTCGACTTCGTCGCGCTCGGCTCGCTCTTCATCAAGTCCGGCGGCTCGATCACGCCCCAGCTGGTCGGCCTCGGCGCGGATCCCGAAGACGCCCTCTGGCGGTTCGGCTTCTCCGGGCGGCTGATGAAGACCGATGCGTTCGAGGTCACGGTGAACGCGGTGCGCCGGCTGATCGAGGCGGACGAGCGGCCGTGGCTCGAGTCGCGGGATCTGCTTCAGAGGATCACCGCCGAGCTGACGTCGAGCCCGAACCCGATCGCGCGGACCGCACCCGACGAGCTGCTGCGGTCCGACCAGGCCCATCGCGGCCACCTGGCGCAGCTGCGGCTGATCCGGATGGCGACGCGCTACCGGGCGACGGGCGAGCTCCTCGAGCTGCCGGATCCCTTCGGCGACAAGCTCCACCATCGCCTGACCGAGGACGCGCTGAAGATCTGGAGCGTCGGCTCGGAAGGCAAGGACCACGGCGGCGTCGGCCGCTTCTCGCTCGACGGCGACGGGCAGGACCTCCTGCTCGAAGTGCGTCGGTGAAGCGCGCGTCGGCGGGCGGGCTTGTTCTCTCGGTCGTCGTCCTCACCGGCCTCGGCCTCGCCGGGTCCCTGGTTCCCGTCAAGACCTGCCGGAGCTGCGACGGCCTCGCCCACCTCCTGCTGATGCGGACGTCGCCGTCGCGGCCCCCTCGTCCTCCTCCGCGGATCGGTTGCCCGGACTGCACGGATCGCGGAAAAGTCTCGCTGATCGGATCGTGGATGCGGCCCAAAGTCGCCTCCAGCATTGCGGCCTTGCTCCGCGGACTCAAGGACCCCGAGGGGCTCGATGCTCGCCGCGCGCTCGATCTGATCGTCCGGGAAAGCGGCACCGCCTATTTCGACTTCCTCAAGCACTCTCCGCCGGGCATGAACTACTTCCGGGGAGCGGAATTCGTGGAGGCGGAGGAAAAGCTCTATCTCCTGCTCATCGCGGATTCGGGGTCCTCGACCATCCCAGGATCGGAGGGCCTCCTGGTCATCCTGCTGTCCGCGGAGGGTCGGGCTCTGGACTTCGTGGATGTCTCTTGCAGCAGCCGGGAGGGAATCCTCTTCTCGACCGTTTTCCCCCAGGATGGCCGGATTGCGATCCATCGGACGTGCGACGGGCCTGGGGATAGACCAGTTTCCTATCGGATCCTGCTGTGGAACGACTTCGACCGGGAGATCCGGGGCATGGGCGACGACGTCTGCAACGTGGGGATCCGGGGAGATCGGCTCGAGGTGCTCGGCAAGTAGACTTACTTCCCGATCTTCTGGAGATCTTTCTCCAGCGCCGCCAGAATCTTCGCAAGCGCGCCGTTCCAGCCCGCAATCACCGCCTCGGGGCCGTCGCCCGTCAGCGCGACCGATTCCCGGTACGACTTCTGGAACAGCACGGCCGAAGGATCGCTCGCCACCTTCAACAGCATGAACTGAACCTCCATCACCGCGGCCGGAGACTGGCGACGGTCCGCATAGAGGGCGACGAGATTGCCTTCCATCACGTGGCTCTCCGGGAGCGAACTGCCTGTCCCCACGATCGCCGAGAACAGGCCGGACGACGCCAGCCACCGCTGCGTCTGCTCCGTCATCTGCGTGGCCGGGGGGACGAAGAACGCGTTGTAGAAGTCCGTCTCGTACTCCGCGTCCGCCTTCCGCGTCACCAGCTCGCTGCCTTCCGACACCTTCGAGGCCGTGAACCGGCGGATCCGGAGCACGCCCTCCTTCGCCGGCGCGGCCCCGGCTCCGGGACGATCCGCCCCCAGCGTGTAGAACCGCCGCTCGGGATACTCCGACTTCAGCGCCCCCACGCAACCCGTGGAGAGCACCACCAGAGCGATCGCCGCGTGCTTCACTTGTTCACCGCCTTCTTCGGAGGCGCCTCGCCGAACAGCGCGGACGAGGGATACCTCTTCACCTGTCCCATCAGCTCGCGCAGGTCCTGCGTCACCACCCGCAGGTTGTCGAGCGCTTCTTCCATCGACCCGTTGTCCTCGGCCAGCGTCCGGTCCACCCGCCGCAGCGTGCCGGAGATGCGGTCGAGCGTGACGTCGACCTTGTCGAACGTCCCCGGCAGGCGGTCGGACGCCGTCCGGATCCCCTTCAGCGCCGGCGCGACGTCCTTGTCCAGCGTCTCGCGGACCTGGACCATCAGCGCCTTCACTTCCTTCCCGACGTCGTCCGTCAGCACCTTGCGCGCGTCGCGCACCAGGACCGTCGCCTCGTCGGTGAATTTGCGGACGTCCTCCACCGCGGGCTGGAGCGTCTTCACCATCTGGTCGATGCTTCCCAGCACCTCGACCACCTTCTCCGAGATGAGGTCGACCCGCATCTTCTCCACGTGCTCCAGCACGGTCTCCACGCGCGCCATCATCCGAGTGTTCGTACTCTGGATCGACGGGAGATACGGCAGGTTCGGCGTCCACGTGATCTGGGGGATGGGATTCTGCTTCGGGTCGAAGTGGTCGAGCTCCAGATAGAGCACGCCCGTCAGGCCGGCCGACGTCAGCCGCACCCGAAGCCCCCGCTCGATGAGCTCGTTCAGCCTTGCGATCGGATCCTGCGTCGCCCACCCCTTGAGCGTCTCCGGGAAGAAGGCGAGCATCAGCGTAATGCGGTCGTCCTTCACGTTGTACTGGATCGCGGCGAACTCGATCTTCTCGAGGCGCCCCACGGTGACGCCGCGGAACTTCACGGGCGCGCCGACGTCGAGCCCCTGGACCGACTCGTCCATGTAGGTCTCGACCATCACCTTCTTGCGCATGATCGTGCCCGCGCCGAGGACGACGACCGCGCCCACCGCGACCGCCATCCCGGCCAGCACGAACGCCCCCAGCTTGAAGTATTTGGTCTGCGCGCTCATCCCCAAACTCCCTTCTGGATTGGCCACAAAGTGCACAGGGCCCACAGAGAAGAATCGGCTCTGTGCTCTCTGTGTCCTCTGTGGCCAATCACGCGGACTCTGCTTGCCGGTTGAAGAACTGCTTCACCCATGGATCGGTCGACGTGTCCCGCAGCTCCGCGGGCTTCCCCGTCGCGACGACCTTCTTCACCCGCTTGTCGAGCATGATCACCCGGTCGGCGATGGAGTAGATGCTGGGGAGCTCGTGGGTCACGACGACGAACGTGATCCCCAGGCTCTTCGCCAGCTTCAGGATCAGCAGGTCGAGCTCCGCCGACGTGATCGGATCGAGGCCCGCCGACGGCTCGTCCAGGAAGAGAATCCGCGGATCGAGCGCCATCGCCCGGGCGATCGCCGCCCGTTTCTTCATGCCGCCGCTGATCTCGGACGGCATCTGGCGCTCGGACCCCTGGAGCGCGACGAGCTGCAGCTTCATCCGCGCAATCGCGTCCATGGCGTCGTCGGGCAGGTTCGTGTACTCCTCGAGCGGCAGGCGGACGTTCTCGAGCAGCGTCATCGACCCGAACAGCGCGCCCATCTGGTACATCACGCCGATGCGCCTCAGGATCGCGAGCCGCTCTTCCCCGTCGGCGACGGCCAGGTCGCGGCCTTCGATCAGGATCCGGCCCCGCGCGGGCGGATAGAGCCCGATCATGTGCTTGAGCAGCGTGCTCTTGCCGCAGCCCGAGCCGCCGAGGATGACGAAGACCTCGCCCGGGAAGACGTCGAACGTGATGTCGTCGATGATCACGTTGCCGTCGTAGGCCGCCGTGAAGTTCTCGACGCGGATGATCGGCTCCACGGTCAGATCCCCAACCCGAAATAGACGCCCGCGAAGACGCCGTCCGCCAGGATCGTGAGCAGGATCCCCGCCACGACGGACCGCGTGGTGGAGAGCCCCACCGCGACCGCGCCGGTTCCGGTGTCGAGTCCGCGCTGGCAGCCGACGCCCGCGATGATCAGGCCGAACGCGAACGTCTTGATCATCCCGCAGAGGAACATGGTCAGGCTGAGCGCGTTGTGGACGTGGTGGGTGAACGTGAGCAGGCCGTGGCCGAACGAGCCGACCACGACCGCCGCGCCGACCAGCGCGACGAGGTCGAAGTAGATCGTCAGGAGCGGCGCCATCAGGAGTCCCGCGACGATCCTCGGCACGACGAGGAACCGCATCGGTCGGAGTCCCATGGTCGTCAGCGCGTCGACCTCTTCGTTCACCTTCATGGTGCCGATCTCGGCGGCGAACGCGGCGCCCGACCGGCCCGCGAGAAGGATGGCCGTCATCAGCGGGCCCAGCTCGCGGACCACCGAGACCGCCACGAGGTCGGCGACGAACACTTCCGCGCCGACGATCCGGAGCTGGGTGGCGGACTGGAACGCGAGGATCAGGCCGATGAGAAAGCCCATGAGGGAGATGATGGGCAGCGCGTTGACGCCCGCCTCCTCGGCGACGCGGATCGCGTCGGCCCACCGGATTTCCCCGGGGTGGAGCATCGCCCTCCCCAGGGCGATCACCATCTCGCCGACGAACGTGACCTGCTTCCCCAGGTCGCGCAGGAGGGCCATGGTCGCCCGGCCCGTCTCTTCGGCGATCGAGGGTTTCTCCGGCTTCGACGGCAGGTCTTCGCCGGGCGTCGGCGGGAACAGGTCGAGCAGCGGCCGGAACTGCTCCCCGAGGCCGCGGATCTCGACGTCGGGTCCGCCCCGCCGCCGGAGCTCGACCAGCAGGCCGATGCCGGCGCCGTCGCAGTAGTCGACCCCGGTCGCGTCGAGCGTCTTCAGGCGGGACTTGGACTGATCGAGGGTTTTGAACGCCTTGCGCCAGACGGTGCCCGTGGATTCGCTGTCGAGCCGTCCGGCCAGGAGGAACGAGAGGGAGTCCCCCTGTTGCCGGACTTCAAGAGAGGCGCCTGCCGAGGCCATGCATTCTATATCGGCAGGCGAGGCGGCGGGGCCTAGCTAACCTTGGACCCGGGAGCGGCTTCCTTCTCGGGAGAGAGGAGGATCACCTGGTCGCCCGAGCTGGCGGCGAGCACCATGCCCTGGCTTTCGACGCCGCGGAGCTGCGCGGGCGCGAGGTTGGCGACGAGGATGACGCTCTTCCCCACCAGCTGCTCGGGGGCGTACCACTGCTTGATCCCGGAGACGACCTGGCGGACTTCGCCGCCGCCGAGGTCGACCTTGAGGACCAGCAGCTTGTTGGCGTTCGTATGGGCCGAGGCTTCGACCACCTTGCCCACCTTGAGGACGACCTTCTTGAAGTCGTCGATCGTGATCGTGGCCGGCGCCGCGGGCGCGGGAGCGGGAGCCGGAGCGGGCGCAGGCGTGGGGGCGGCGGGGTCAGCCATATCGGTCTCCTATGCTTTCGAAAGGGCCTGGGTCAGGTCCTCGAGGATATCGTCGACGTCTTCGATGCCGGTGGAGATGCGGATCAGGCCGTCGGTCACGCCGACCGCCTCCCGGTCCGCCTTGCTCAGATACGAATGGGAGCTGCGCGCCGGGTGGGTGCTGGTCGTCGTCACGTCGCCGAGGCTCGGGACGAGCTCGATCAGCCGGCAGGCGCGGACGAACCGGTCGGCCGCCTTGATCCCGCCGCGCAGGTCGAACGACACCATCGGCCCCAGCAGCGGCTTCACGTACTTGTTGGGTTTCGGGTAGTTCACCGACGCCACCTTCTTGTGACGCGACAGGAACTTCGCCAGCACGGCGGCATTCTGCGACGCCCGCTCCACGCGAAGGCCCAGCGTCTTGAGGCCGCGCAGCGTGAGCCACGCGTCGAGCGGCGAAATGACGCCGCCCGCGAGGATCGTCACCTTGCGCATCGCCTGGATCGCGTCGGCCGCCCCCGCGATGACGCCGCTCGTCGCGTCGCCGTGGCCGTTGAGGAACTTGGTTCCGCTGTGGAAGACCACGTCGGCGCCCCACTCGATCGGGCGGCAGAGGAACGGCGTGGCGAACGTGTTGTCGACGATCAGCTTCGCGCCCGCCTTCTTCGCGTGGCCGGAGATCCGGGCGAGATCGGCGACCTGGATGAGCGGATTGGAGATCGTCTCGACGACGACCAGCTTGACCCCCTGGGGGACGCCCCGCTCGATCTGGCGGAGGCCGGCGAACTCGACCTCGACCCCGAGCTTGCCCATGAACTTCTGGAGGTAGGCGAACGTCCCGCCGTAAAGCTCGCGCGCGGCGAGGATGCGGTCGCCCTTCATGACCATCGTCTGGAAGATGGTCGCGACGGCCGCCATGCCGGCGCCGCACGCCAGGGCGTCTTCGGCTCCCTCGAGCGCGGCCATCGTCTGTTCGAGCATGCGGCCGTTGGGATGGCCGTAGCGCCGGTAGAACGTCTGGGCGGCCTTCTCCCCGTGGGCGGCGGAGAGGAGCGTGTCGAGGTCCCCGAACCGGTACACGGAGGCGAGCGAGATGGGGGGCGAGAGCGGCTCCGAGGGGGACTCCGCCGGATCGGGCGGGTGAGCCGCGATCGTCGCGCGCCCGGGCTTCTTCACGCGACTCATCTTAGGGGGGCGTGAAGCGAAGTCAACAGAAAGGCCGTCTTGATATAGAAGGACGCAACGGATATCTTGCGAAGATGAAACTGCATCGCGTGTTCCAGGCGATCCTGGTCGTCGGCGCCCTGCTGGCCGTGGTCGGCGGCGGCGCGATCGGCATCGTCACGATCATCGACCCGCAGATGGAGATTCTTCCCCGGCTCGAACGGGGCTACCGGGAGATCATCTTCGGCTTCCTGTTCCTGACGCTGTTCGCCGTCGCGTCGTCCCTGCTGGACGCGCTGGCCCGCGCGCCGAAGCCCGCGCCGGCGCCCGAACCCGTCCCCGCGCTGCCCCCGGCGGTCGTCGTCGAAACGAAGGTGGAGAAGGCCGTCGCACCCTCCCGTCTCGAGGCTCTCTATCACGAGATGAAGACCTACATCGACCTGGAGATGTGGGAGCTCGCGCTCGAGAAGGCGACGGCGATCGTCCAGCACTATGCCGGGACCAAGGAGGCGGAGCTCGTCTCGAAGAACATGAACGAGCTGCGCTGGAAGGCCGAGCCGAAGTTCGTCGCGGCCCACGCGCCGATCTCCGCCGACGAGGAGAAGCAGCTCCGCGAGAAGGGCCTCGCCGCGATGTACAACCACGTGAAAACCTACATGGACCTCGACATGTGGGAGCTCGCCCGGCAGAAGGCCGTCGCGATCATGAAGAGCTTCCCCGACTCTCCCGAAGCGATCGAGCTCATGAAGATCTACGAGACGATCGAGAAGAAGGCGAAGGCGTCGATGGGGACTCCGGTCCCCGAGAAGGTGAAAGGCTAGATGGCGGACTGGCGCGACTGGCTGGCGTTCCCGTTCCGCGCGGCGACTGCGGGCGTGCGGATCGCCGGGCGCATCACCATCGGCTCCGTCGGCTTCGTCCTCATGGGCGGCGGCCTTCTTCTCTGTGAGCCGATCGGCCTGCTCTACCTCGGCATCCCCCTCTTCCTCGTCGGGCTGCTGCTGCTCGTCAAAGCGATCTTCTAGGCCGGTAACACTTCCGCCGCGCTCCGGTCCTATGGGAATGAACCTGATCGAGTTCCTTCTCAACGCCCGCACCACCTACGAGCCTCCGACCCCGCGGGATGCCGCCGCCAAGGTGCTCTCCCTCCGGATGTCCCGGCGTCGGAAGCACGAGAAGGCCGAGCTCTACGCGACGATCGGCCGGCTGATGCTCGTCGTCGAGGCCCAGCGGCGGCTGCTCGTTCAGAAGGGCCTCTGCACGGATGCGGAATTCGACGCGATGATGAACGCCGTCGATCTCGAGGACGGCGCGGCGGACGGTCAGTTGCGCCCTCGGTGATCGGCGAGGTTCTCGGCCGCCGTGTCCTGCCGTCCTCTCTTCAGGTCGGCTCGAGCCTTCCGCGCCAGCTCGACGTACTGCTTGCGGATCGCGAGCAGTTCGTCGTCGGTCAGATCCTCGAGGTCGAGCAGCGCGTTGTGGGCCCCATCGAGGGCGCGGATGAGCTCGTCGAGCTTGAGCTGAAGCGCGCGACTTTCGCGGTTCTGCGTGTTCTGGATGAGGAAGACCATCAGGAAGGTCACGACGGTCGTCGCGGTGTTGATCACGAGCTGCCACGTGTCGCTGAAGCGGAAGATCGGTCCGGTGATCACCCACGCGACGACGACCCCCAGCGCGAGCAGGAAGCCGGCGGGATGGCCCATCCAATGAGCGACCCGGCTGGCCAGCCTGCCGAACGACGCGCCGGCATAGGGAATCCGATGCTGCATGACATAGATGATCCGCCGTTCCGCGCGGATGTTACTGTGCACCGTCTCAGGGTTTACCGGGTAGGATAGTCCCGGGAGGGAGCTCATGAAACTCGCCATCTTCGCCCTTGCCGTCGTCCTGGGCGCGGCGCCCCAGGAGAAGCGTCTCCCGGTCCCCGAGGCGGCCCAGATCAAGGAAGCGGAGAGAACGGTCAAGGAGCTCTTCAAGGCCGAGTACGGGAAGAAGACCGCGGCCGACCGCGCCGCACTCGCGAAGGTCCTCCTTCAGGCGGCGAGCAGCCAGTCCAATCCCGCCGAGCGGTGGGTCTGCCTCGCCCAGGCGCAGGAACTCGCCGCTCAAGCGATCGACTGGGACGTCGCGTACGAGGCCGTCCATCAGACCACGCTCGCGTTCGAGGTCGACGGCCCCGCGCTGAAGTCGGCCCATCTCGCCCTGGCGGCCAAGGCGGTCCGGCTCCCCGAAGAAGCGGCCAAGGCGGTCGACCGGTACTTGAAGCTGGCCGACGAGCATCTCCGCGCGGACGCGCTGGACGGCGCCGAGAAGGCCGTCGCCGCGGCCCAGCCGCTCGCGAAGAAGTCCGCGAACGCGACGGTGGCGTCGCAGGTCGCGGCGAAGGCGAAGGAGATCGCCGACGTGAAGTCGGGGCTCGAGAAATCGAAGAAGGCGCGCGAAGCGCTCGCCAAGAATCCCGACGACGCGGCCGCGAACCTCGAGTACGGCCTCTTCCTCTGCATGGTGCGGGGACAGTGGGACAAGGGGCTGCCCCACCTCGCGCGCGGCACCGAGGGGCCCCTCCGGACGGCCGCGACGCGCGATCTCGGCGCGCCGGACGCGGCCGCCGAGCAGGCGGGGGTCGGCGATCTCTGGTGGGACCTCGCCGAGAAGGAGACGCCCGCCAACAAGCCCGCCGCGCGGGGCCGCGCGATGCACTGGTACGACAAGGCGCTCGCCGGCCTGGACGGCCTCGCCAAAGTCCGCGCCGAGAAGCGGCTCTCCGAGGCCGAGGTCGCGCTCCGCGGCTTCATCGACCTGCTCCGCCTCATCGACCCGTCGAAGGATTCGGTCGCCACGACGTGGAAGCTCGAGAACGGCGTGCTCACGCCCGGCATGAACTTCCGCTCGCGGCTCCAGATCCCCTATCAGCCGCCCGAGGAGTACGACCTCACCTACGTGCTGACGACCACCGGCGACGGCAATCCGATGATCTTCGGGCTCGTCGCCGGGCCAGTGCAGTTCAACGTCGCGCTGGAAGGCTGGGGCCGCAACATCCTGAGCGGGGCCGACAAGAAGGAGATCAACCCGCCGTTCACGAAGGCGCTCAACTACGGCTCCGGCGACACGTTCGGCAAGGAGAACACGATCGTCATCTCGGTCCGGAAGGCGGGCTTTTACATCACGGTGAACGGGACCAAGAGCCTGTCGTGGAACGGACCTTACGCGAAGCTCACGAATCCGGACGACTGGAAGGTGCCGAGCCCGCAGGCGCTCTACATCGGCACGTGGGACCGGCCGCTCGAGATCAAGAAGATCGCGCTGACGCCGATCTCCGGCCAGGGCCGGCGGCTTCGTTAGACCGCGGGCCCCATCAGGTCCTTGACCGCTTCGCGCTCCGACTTCAGCTCGGCCGCCGACGCATCCAGCCGCTTGCGCGCGTCGTCGTCGATGGTGAAGCCCGGGACGATCTTCCAGTTCTTCCCGTCCGACGTCAGCGGGAAGCTGTAGATCAGGCCCGCGGGGATGCCGTAGGGGTTCTGGTCGGCCAGCACGCCGGCGCTGAAGCATTCGCCCGCCGGGGTGGGCGACGAGGCCGACCGCAGGCTGTCGATCGCCGCGTTCGCGGCCGACGCGGCCGACGACGCGCCGCGCGCCTTGATGACGGCGGCGCCGCGCTTCGCGACGGTCGGGATGAACGTGTCGCTGAGCCACGCGGCGTCGGTGATGACCTGGGTCGCGGGCTTGCCGCCGATCGTCGCGTTCTTGTAGTCCGGGTACTGCGTGTCGCTGTGGTTGCCCCAGATGGTGACGCGCTTCACGTCGCCGACGGCGACGCCGGCCTTCTTCGCGAGCTGGCTGGCAGCGCGGTTCTGGTCGAGCCGGGTCATCGCGTACCACCGGTCATTCGGCACCTTGGGCGCGTGGGACTTCGCGATGAGGCAGTTGGTGTTGCACGGGTTGGCGACGGTGAGGATGCGGACGTCCTTGCTCGCGGCGTCGTTGATGGCCTTGCCCTGGCCGGTGAAGATCGGCCCGTTCGCGCGGATCAGGTCGGCGCGGGTCATGCCGTCCTTGCGCGGCAGTCCCCCGACGAGCACGACCCAGTCGGCATTGCCGAACGCCTCGTTCGCCTTGTCGGTCGCCTGGACGCCGGCGAGCAGCGGGAACGCGCCGTCCTCGAGCTCCATCAGGGTGCCGTTGAGCGCCGGCAGCGCGGGCGTGATTTCCAGCAGCCCGAGCGAGACCGGCTGGTCGGCCCCGAACACGTCTCCCGCGGCGATGCGGAAGATGAGGGCGTAGCCGATCTGACCTCCGGCTCCGGTGACCGCGACCTTGATGGGCTTTTTCATGGCGCTTGGCTCCAGATTAGTGGGTGTGCGCCTGATTCTAGGGGGCCTGCGCGGCCAGTCAAGGATTAGGTAGACGGTCGGAATAATTCCAAATAGACCGTCACAAATTCCAGACTTCTGCATCTCATATGGGCGACAGGAACAGCATGAGAGGGACCGGGGTATGAAGGGTTCGAAGATCGTGATGGTCGTTCATCCGGACTCGGGGATGAGAATCGTCCTCCGAAAGATCCTCCAGGATCACGGCCGCAGGGTGCTGACCGGCGACTCCTGGCTGGATCTGATTTCGGACCGGTCGGGGCCCGCCCCCGACATGATCCTGCTGGACCGATCGGTGATGGATCCGGTGAAGATGGACGTGCTGTCGCTGCTCCGGCAACGATGGACCGACGCTGAAATCGTGTTCCTGCCGGAAGGGCTGGGGAAT
>Ga0134121_10000660_pt1 | contig 37548 bp, 28 predicted proteins | sample KB301_FD_96463 | JGI IMG/M metagenome (GOLD analysis project Ga0134121, IMG submission 96463) | Terrestrial soil microbial communities without Nitrogen fertilizer from Kellogg Biological Station, Michigan, USA - KB3-0-1 | ecosystem: Environmental > Terrestrial > Soil > Unclassified ...
GCGCAGGTGGCGCTCCTCCTCGGGGCTGCTGATGAAGGCGATCTCCACCAGCACCGCCGGCATCGTCGCCCCCATCAGCACGCGGAAGGGGGCCTGCTTGATGCCGCGGTTGCGCACGCCGAGGGTGTCGTTGAGGCGGTCCTGGATCTCCTCGGCGAGGTCGCTCGACTCCTTGAGGAAGGCCGACTGCGCCAGGTCCCACAGGACGAGGTCGAGGCCGCTCTGCCCCGACACGCCCCGCTCGATCCCGAGGGTGTCGTTCTCGAGCGCGGCGAGCGCCCGTGCGTCGTCGTCCGTCGCCTGGTACGACAGGAAGTAGGTCTCGGAGCCGCGCGCCGAGTCGCGCCGCGACGAGTTGGCGTGGATGCTGACGAACAGATCCGCCTTCTCGTGGTTGGCCAGCGCGGTGCGGTCGTCCAGCGGCACCTTGCGGTCGTCGTCGCGCGTCAGGTAGACGGCGGTGCCGTCGTCCGACATGAGGCGCGCCTTGACGCGGCGCGCCACGTCGAGCGTGACGTCCTTCTCGAGCAGGCCGCTCGGGCCCTTGGCGCCGGTCTCCTCGCCGCCGTGCCCGGCGTCCACGACGACGGTGAAGGCGGCCCGCTTGCGGGTCTCCGCGACCGGCGGCAGGACCGGCGGAGGGGTCGATCCCGGCGCGGACGGCGGCGGAACGGCCCCCTGGCCGGGGGGCGTTCCGGCCGCGGGAGGCGCCTGGGCCGGCTGTCCTTCGAGCGGCGTGCCTCCCGGGCCGACGTGCTGCGCCGACGGCGGCGCCTGGCGGCGGCGCAGGTCGAGGACGATGCGGAACGGCTCCCCCATCTCGAAGGTCGAGAAGGTCGCGAAGTCCGGACCGGGGTAGAAAACGATCTCGGAGGTGCGGAATCCCTCGGCGAACTTGATCTTCTCGAGGAGCGAGCCCTCCACGTCCTTCTTCTTGAACGGGGCGCGCACGTCCGCTTCGCGCAGCGTGACGTAGACCTTGCCGTTGTCGCCGCGCACCTCGTACTGCGGCTTGCGGCTGAACTCGATGACCACGCGCGTGCCGGTCTCGTTGTCGATCGTGCGCAGCGTGAAGGCCAGCGGGTCGGCGGCGGGCGCGGGAGCGGCCGCCAGGAGGAGGAGCAGGGCAGCCGCGAAGGCGGCGAACAGTCGGCGGCGGCCCGGCATCGAGCCGAAATCTAGCACGCGCCCCCGGGACCGTCCAAGAGGTCGCCCCCCGACTCGGTGCGCGACAGCCAGAGCTGGAGCATCAGGAGGTTCCACAGCAGCCGCCCGTGATCGCGCCGCCGCGTCCGGTGCGCCTCCCACAGGGCGCCGACCGCCTCGGGCCGCAGGAGCCCCTCGCGGCGCAGCCGCTCCGGATCGAAGGCGCGCTGCAGGAGCGGCGTGAGAGGCCCCAGCAGCAGCCGGGCCAGCGGGATGTTGAAGCCGCGCTTGCGGCGCCCGGTGATTTCGGCGCTGAGACTGTCGCCCATGGCGCGCTTCAGGATCCACTTGGTGTCGTGGCCGTGCAGTTTGTAGCGCGCCGGCAGCCCGCTGACGTACTCGAACAGCGGGTGGTGCAGGAAGGGCGCCCGCACTTCGAGCGACGCCGCCATCGAGGCGCGGTCGATCTTGGTCAGCAGATCGTCCTGGAGGTAGAGGAGGAAGTCGGTCAGGAGCAGGGCGTCGAGCGGGTGCCGGAACCCGGCGCGCCGGCGGATGGCGCGCGCCTCGCGCAGCGGGTCGTGCCCCCCGGGCAGGCCTTCGAGTGCCTGGAGCGTCCCGTCCGACAGCAGCTCGCGCTGGCGCTCCGGAGGGAACGCGCCGAACCAGATCGGATGGCGCTCGTCGTCGGGGCGGTCGGCCGAGGCGACGAACTTCTTCAGGAGGAACTCGGGCCCGACGTTCGAGAAGCCGAGCGGCATCGCCTCGACGGCGCGTCGGAAGATCGCCCTCGCCGCCCGCGGCAGGCGGTTGTAGTGGCGCGCCAGCCGGTCACCGATGTAGGTCGGATAGCCGGCGAAGAGCTCGTCCCCGCCCTCGCCGCCCAGGGTCACCTTCACGTGCCGGCGCGCGAAGCGGGACAGGAGCCACGTCGGCAGCACCGACGCGTCGGCCAGCGGCTCGTCGAGGATGCGCGCCACGGAGAACAGGGCGCCGACGAGATCCTTCTCGCCGACGATGATCTCGTGGTGCTCGGTGCCGAGGCGCTCGGCCGCCCGGCGGGCGTAGCCCGACTCGTCGAAGTCCTGGTCCTCGAAGCCGAGCGAGAAGGTGGGGACCGGCTTGCCCTGCACTTCGACCGCGAGCGCCGCGATGGCCGAGGAATCGATGCCGCCGCTGAAGAAAACCCCGACCGGCACGTCGGCCCGCAGCCGCAGCGCCACGCCTTCGCGCAGCAGGCGCCTCACCTCCGCCGCCGCCTCGCGCTCGGACGGCTCGCCGGCGGCGCCGCTGCCGGCCACCGGGACGAAACGCTGCGCCGACCAGTACGGCTCAATCCGCACCCGGCCGCGCTCGGCGATCAGCAGGTGTCCGGCCGGGAGCTTGCGGATGTCGCGGAAGGGGGTCCAGGGCGCCGGGAAGTACCCATAAAGAAGATAGCGGGTCAGCCCTTCGAGGTCGCGGGCGCGCGACACGTCGGGGTGCGCCAGGAGCGCCTTGATTTCCGAGCCGAACAGCAGCTCGCCGGGACGGTCCACGTAGTAGAGGGGCTTCTCTCCGACCCGGTCGCGCCCGAGCACCAGACGCTCGGCGCGCGCGTCGAAGATCGCGAACGCGAACATGCCGTTGAGCCGGGTGACGAAGTCGAGGCCGTGCTCCTCGTACAGGTGCGGCAGGACCTCGGTGTCGCAGCGGGTCTCGAAGCGGTGGCCGCGCTCCTTCAGGTCACGCTCGAGCTCGGGCCAGTTGTAGATCTCGCCGTTGCAGATCGCCCGGATGTTCCCCGACTCGTCGGAGTAGGCGCGGGCGCCCGCGCCCAGGTCGATGATGCTCAGCCTCCGGAAGCCGAAGGTGAGGCGCGGCGAGCCGCCGTCGTCGAGCCGGAGCACCATGCGGCCGTCGGGGCCGCGGTGCGCCAGGGTGTCGGTCATGGTCGCAAGGAGTCCCGGGTCGGGTCCCGCCCCGCCCCGGAAATCCGCGACGCCGACGATGCCGCACATGCGAGAAGCCTACCCTCCGCCGGTGCCGTCCGGGAGGAAAAGGCCGAAGCCACCCTCCTCCCAGACCGGACGCAGCGGCAGGCCGGCGGTCTCGCGCAGCGCGTCGTACTCCTTGCGCGGAGCGAGCACGTAAGTGCGGGCGGCGGAGTCGCGCAGGGCGGCCTGGAGGGCTGCCGGCTCCATCAGCCGGAACGCCGGGTCGCTGCGCATCGCCGCGAGGTGCGCGGCGATGTAGTTGCTGGTGAAGATGCGCCCGGCGCGCGTCACCTGCCCCACCGGACGGGCGAGATAGAAGTTCAGCCCGGGCCGGTACTCCTCGAAACAGACGATGCGATCCTCCGCACCGAGGTGGCCGAGCAGGTAACGGCTGACGGCGCGCGACGACCGGGCCGCGTCGACGTGGCGCGCCGCGGCGCGCGCGACGGGGAGGAGGCACAGGAACGGCAGCGCCGCGACCGCGATGTAGAGGGCCGGCCGCCGCGTGCTGCGCAGGAGGACGAGGAGGATCGCCGCCAGGAGCAACCCGGCCGCCGCGAGCGTCAGCAGCCCCGGGGAGGCCCCCGCGTCGGTCATCGTGTCGCCGGCGCGCGCCAGCAGCGTCATCGCGCCGGACCCGGCGCCCGCGGCGAACCCCGCGGCGGCGACGACCAGGGTGGCGACCGAGGCGACGACCGAGCCCGCGGCGCGACGCCGCCGGTCGCGCCCGATGTTCTCCGACGCCCGGACGATGAGGCGGGCGGCGAGGATCGCCACCGGGATCGCGGTGGGCAGGATGTACGACGGCCGCTTCGAGGCGATCGCCGAGAAGAAGATCAGCAGGACCGCGAGCCACACGCCGACGAAGCGAGTGGCGCGCTCCTCGAGGCCGAGGTCGCCCGCCGATCCGCCGCGGCGCAGCCGGTCCCACAGGGAGGCGATCCCCTGCGCCGACAGCAGGACGATCCACGGGAACAGACCCGGCAGGATGACGCGCAGGTAGAAATGGAACGGCCGCTGGGTGTCGTAGGGATTGGCCGTCATGCGGGCCAGGTTCTCCCCCAGGACCGCATACGCCAGGAAGCCCGGATGGCGGTGCTCCACGAGCAGCACCCACGGCACGAGGACCACGAAGTACGCGAGGAAGCCGAGGCCCGGGCGCAGCCGCGCCAGCCGCCGCGGCTGCCGGCTCGCGAAAGCCCAGGCCACCGCGACCAGGAGCGGCACGACCAGCGCCACCGGCCCCTTGGTGATCGTCCCGACGCCGGCGAGCGCGAACCCGGCGACGCCCGCCCAGCGTCGCGGGCTCTCCGACTCCATCGCTTCGTAGAACAGCAGCGTGCTGGCGGTCGTGAAGACGAGCAGCAGCATGTCGAAGATGACCAGGCGCGCGAACACGACATAGAGCGGCGACAACGCCAGGATCGCCGCGGCGCAGGCCGCGACGCGCGCTCCGAAATGCCGCCGCGCGAACCAGACGGTCAGCGCCACGCCGGCGATCGCCGCGAGGGCCGACGGCAGCCGGGCCGCCGCCTCGTTCACTCCGAACAGGCCGAGCGAGCCGGCCACCGCCCAGAAGAACACCGGCGGCTTGTCGAGGTAGACGGCGCCGTTGATGTGCGGCGTGACGTAGTCCCCCGTCGCCAGCATCTCGCGCCCGACCTCGGCGTTGCGGCCCTCATCCGGGTCGGCCAGCCCCGTGGATCCGAGGCCGACGAGGAAGAGTGGCGCGCACAGGAGTGGCGCCAGCCACGCGGTCGCCTTCATCCGGGGAAGAGCGTCCCCTGGTCGCCGGGCCGCGGCGGCACCCGGAACGCGCTCTCGTCGAGATCGATGTCCCGTTCACCCAGGCCGGCGCGGCGGATGGCCACCTGGAAGCGCTGCTCGAGGAGGTCCGCGTGCGCCCCGCGGCCGCGCAGGCGCGTTCCGAACGCCGCCTCGTAGAGCTTGCCGCCGCGCATGTCGCGCAGCAGGGCCTCCACCCGGTCCGCCTTGAGGGGATAGTGGGTCGTGAGCCATTCGCGGAAGAGATCCTTGATCTCGAGCGGCAGGCGCAGCAGCACGTACCCGGCGGTGACCGCCCCCGCCGCGGCCGCGGCCGCGACGATGGCTTCGAGCTCGGAGTCGTTGAGGCCCGGGATCATCGGCGCGGCCAGCACGCCGACCGGCACGCCCGCCCCCGTGAGGCGGCGGATGGTCTCGAGCCTCATCTCGGGGGTCGCGGCGCGCGGCTCCATGCGGCGCGCCAGCCGGCGATCGAGCGTCGTGACCGAGACCATCACGGCGGCGAGCCTTTCCCGCCCCATCGGTCCGAGGAGATCGAGGTCCCGCTGCACCAGGTCGGACTTGGTGATGATCATCACCGGGTGCCGGTGCTCGCTCAGCACCTCGAGGATGCCGCGGGTGATGCGGAGCTTCTTCTCGATCGGCTGGTAGGCGTCGGTGTTGGCGCCGAGCGCCGTGACGCGGCAGACGTACCCGGGCCGCCCCAGCTCGCGCCGCAGCAGCGCCGCGGCGTCGGGCTTGGAGAAGATCTTCGTCTCGAAGTCGAGCCCGGGCGACAGGCCGAGCCAGGCATGGGTCGGGCGCGCGAAGCAGTAGACGCAGCCGTGCTCGCAGCCGCGGTACGGGTTGATCGACTGCTCGAAGCCGACGTCGGGCGATTCGTTGGTCGTCAGGATCGACTTCGTCCGCTCCGGCGTGACCGTGGTCGCGACGGGCGGTGGATCGGCCAGGGGATCGACGTCCGGATCGGGCTCGATGTCGGGGCCGACCTCGACGCGGGTGCGCTCGAACCGGCCTTCCCGGTTGCTCAGGGCGCCGCGGCCGCGCCGCGGCGTGACGGGGGCGCCCTGGCTCACGGCTGCGCCACGTCCTTCGCCTTGGCGCGCGCCTCGTCGATCAGGCTCTTCCCGAGCGGGAACCGGAACGACAGGCGCAGGTACGGCGCCGGATCGATCCCCTCATCGACGATCGAGTCCGGCACCGACTCGATGCTCTTGTCGTGGCCCGTCTCGATCGGGGTGAAGGCCATGTTGCGCGCGAACGCGAGACCGGCCTGGGCCAGGAACGAAACGGGACGGCCGCGCCCGGTCTCCAGCTCGACGCCGACGTGCTGCTCGCGCACGCGCTCGTACACCTTGTCGTCCCGGAAATTCTGCGGGATGCAGCCCGAATCCGTCAGCCCGGTGCACTGGGAGAACACGCCGTCGTTGTTGAACCCGTAGCGCTGACCCGACACCCAGAGCACGTAATTGAGGAAGGTCGTCCCACCCACCCTCTGGCTCAGCCGCCAGCCGAAGGGCACGATCCCCGACAGCGCCCAGGTCGGGTTCGGCACCCAGATGAAGCCGAACGCCGGCAGGAGCAGCCCGCGGCCGTACACGAACGAGTAGGCGCCGCCGTAGACGAAGGTCCACGCCGAGTCGCTCTTGTGGTAGGTGCCGAGATAGAGGGCCGAGCCGCGCAGGTCGGGATTCGAGACCGTGTCCTCGTCCTCGGCGAACGAGGCGCCGACCGAGATGTAGTGCAGGTTCGGCTTGCTGCTGATGAGCAGGAGCGAGGCGTTGAGAAGGCCGTTGTAGAGGCGCGGCTCGCGATCGACCGCCGGCAGGTCGAAGGTCTGATCGGTCGCTCCGGCGCCGAGCGTCAGCATCGGCTGCCAGCCGAGGAGCCCTCCGCCGCCGGTCTTCAAATGCGCCGGTCCGAGCGGGATGTTGGCGAGCAGTTGCAGGTTCGTCGACTTGAAGTCGCCGTCGATGTCGTCGTCGCTGAACGATTCCTCCGGAACCCCGATGCCGGTGATGGTCAGGGACGGGCGGAGCAGGCGGAGATCGACGTCACCCTGGGCGCGCGCCGGAGCGGCGGAGAGGAGCACCGCCGCCGCGGCGAGGACGATGGGGCCGAACGGACTCCGGGATCGCGTCGAGGCGCGCAGCGTCTGCGGGATCATGGGTTCGGTGGCTCCTTCGAGGCCGCGGGGTGGGTTCGCGGCCGGCGATCGTACCACCAAGTGACCGCGTGCTAACCTCGCCCGGCGTGCACCCTTCCTCGGGCTGGACCGGCGGGCAGTACAGCGTGTGCCGCGCGCTGCTGGGCCTTGCGATCGCCCTGCGGGTCGTGTCGGTCCTGGTCGCGCATCCCGTCGAAAACAGTGCCGGATCGCCTGGCGCGGTACTGGTGCTCGCGGGGGCTGCCATCGTCGCGGCGCTCCTCTTCGCCGCCGGATGGCGCGCGCGGTTGATGGCGGTCCTCCTGCTCCTGCTTCTCCCGATCGTCGTGGTGCTCGCCGGAGCGGCGGTCTCGCCCGGCGGCTGGGGCGCGGCCTGGCTCCTGCTGACGCACCTCGCGATCCCGCCGGCTCCCTATGGATCGTGGGAAGCGCGCGGTCGCACCGATCCGCGCGGCGCGTGGAGGATGCCGGCCGCGCTGCCGTGGCTGCACCGCCTCGCGTTCGTGGCGCTCGCCGTGGCACTCTTCGCACGCGGCGCCCGCGCCTTCGATCTCGTCGTGGCGCTCATCCTGGCGCTCCTGGCGATGGATCCGGGGTGGATTCCCGGCAAGGAAATCGGGACCACGCGAAAGAGATCCGCCAACCGCCGGACGGCCTCCGCCGGGCCCGACACGCTGTTCTACGACGGCACGTGCGGACTGTGCCACGGCGCCGTCCGCTTCTTCCTCGCCGAGGACGCTCGGGGCGGGCACCTGCGCTTCGGCACGCTGCAGGGAAGGAGCTTCCATCGCGCCGTTCCGGCGAAGGAACGCGCGGCGCTGCCGGACAGCCTGGTCCTCGTCACGCGGCGCGACGAGATCCTGACGCGCTCCCGCGGAGTCTTCCACGCTCTCGCGGAGACCGGCGGCTACTGGCGCGTGCTCGCGGCCGTCGCCGGCCTTCTCCCGGTCCGCCTCGCCGACGCGGTGTACGACGTGGTGGCGCGCGTGCGGCACCGTCTCTTCCGCCGGCCGGACGAGGCGTGCCCGCTCATCCCGAAAGACCTGCGCGGCCGCTTCCTTCCCGACTAGATCAGGGCTGCCCGGACGCGTGGCCCGGATGCGCTCGCGCCCAGGCCTGCGCCTGGCGCACGCGGTTGTTGACGCTGGGGTGACTGAAGAGCAGCAGCTCGATGAGCGGATGCGCTTCGTATTCGGACAGGTCGTAGCGCCCGAACTTGATGAAGCTCGACGCCATCGCCTGCGGATCGCGCGTCACTTCGAGCCCGAAGCGATCGGCTTCGCTCTCCTGGTGCCGGCTGAACGTCGCGATGGCGGGCCCGACGGCCAGCAGGTAGAGGAGCGCCACGAAGGCGACGACCGGAACCGAGGCCGGGTCCTCGATGCGCCGGATGTCCCAGCGCGGGTGCGAGGCGATCAGCCGCCGGGCGGCACGATCGACCAGCAGGAATCCGAGCAGGATCATCGGCACGAGGAAGGCGACCGTCTTCCAGATGTGGTGCAGCACGTAGTGCCCCATCTCGTGCCCCATCACCGCGCGGATCTCGCGCGGCGCGAAGCGCTTCAGGAGCGTGTCGTAGAGGACGATGCGCTGCGTGTGGAACAGCCCGGTGACGTAGGCGTTGTTGTGCTCCGATTGCACGCTCGCGTCCATCTCGTAGACCTCGTGCGCCGGGATCCCCTGCCGGTGCGCCAGGTCGAGGATGTCCGCCCGCAGCGCCTGGTCCCGGAGCGGGGTGAAGGTGTTGAAGAGGGGATCGATGAAGACCGGGGCGATGACGATGCCGAGAATGGTGCAACCGAGGGTCAGGGCCGCCCCCGGCACCCACCAGCCGCGTCCGAGCCGGCGCATCAGGAGATAGAGCAGCGTCACCAGCAGCAGCCGCACCACGAGCGAGACGAGGAAACCTTTGCCGCGATCCCCCAGCCAGCCGGCGAAGTCCTGGTTCATGAAGCCGTAGCGCTTCTCCCGCAGGTAACCGGTGGCGATCGCCAGCGGCAGCGAGACCAGCCACAGCGTCGCGGAGTAGACGGCGACGCACGCCATCACCCTGAGGTTGGTTCGGCGCGTCAGCCGCCCGGCCCACGTCTGGACCCGGCTGGCGAAGCGGGATTGCAGCAGGGCCCACAGGAAGCCGAGCGTGAACAGGTTCCAGGCGAGGAAGAGCCAGTAGTGGCCGTGCGCGTAGGCCTCGTGCTCGGGAGTGTCCACCGGGAGCGGCCCGAGCGGGTTCTCCACGAGCGCCGGCGCATCCGCCGGCGGAGGGTCAGCCATCGCCGCGAAGCCGGACGTGAACACGGCCGCGAGGAGCAACATCAGGATCACGAGCGCGGCGTCCCCTCTCCACAATGCGAATGGTCGCGATCCCAAAGGCGCGGCTCCCCCGTGGCGTCCTAGAATACCCGCGATGAACATCCTCGTGGTCGGCGGTGGAGCGCGCGAGCACGCGCTGGCGTGGGCGGTGCGTCGCGGCGGGCGCGATCGCACCGTGCTCTGCGTTCCCGGCAACGCGGGGATCGCTTCGGTGGCCGAATGCCTTCCCGGCGATCCGACCGCCGTCGAGGCGCTGGCCGACCTGGTCTCATCGCGGCGGGTCGACCTGACCGTCGTCGGTCCCGAGGCGGCCCTGGCCGCCGGCCTGTCCGACGAGCTCGAGCGGCGCGGCATGAAGGTGTTCGGCGCCAGCCGCGCCGCCGCCGAGATCGAGACGAGCAAGATCTTCTCCAAGGAGTTCATGCAGCGGCACCGCATCCCGACCGCGGCGTTCGGCGTCGCCGACAGCGCCGCCGCTGCCGCGCGCCTCCTGGGGCAGCGCGGCGATCGCCCTTCGGTCGTGAAGGCGGACGGCCTGGCGGCGGGCAAGGGAGTCGTCGTCGCGGCGACGCGACGTGAAGCGGAAGACGCGGTCGCGGCGATGCTCGTCGAGCGCCGCTTCGGCGCCGCCGGAGATCGCATCCTGATCGAGGATCGTCTCACCGGTCCCGAGGTGTCGTTCTTCGCGCTGTGCGACGGCGAGCGGGCGCGCCCGCTGACCACCTGCCAGGACTACAAGCGGCTCCAGGACGGCGACCGCGGCCCCAACACCGGCGGCATGGGAGGCTACTCGCCGTCGGTCCTGGTCGATGCGGCGCTCGAGCGCACGCTGATGGAGCGCATCGTCCTGCCGACCGTCCGCGGCCTCGCGGCCGAGGGACGCCCGTACCGGGGCGTCCTGTACGTCGGCCTCATGCTCACGCCCGAGGGGCCGCAGGTGCTCGAATACAACGCCCGCTTCGGCGACCCGGAGGCGGAGCTGATCGCCGTGCGCCTGGAATCGGATCTCGTGGAGGTGATCGAGGCGACCCTGGCCGGCCGCCTCGACGAGGCCCCGCTGCGCTTTCACGTGGGAGGCGCCGTGTGCGTCGTCCTCGCGGCCGCGGGCTATCCCGGCGTCCCGCGCACCGGCGACGCCATCGAGGGACTCGAAACAGGCTCCGGGCGGCCGGGCGAGGGGGACGACGTCGTGGTCTTCCACGCCGCAACAAGGGGGCGCGAGGGACGCATCGAGACGGCCGGAGGAAGGGTGCTCACGGTCACGGCCCGCGCGGCAGACCTGGCGGAAGCACGGCGGCGCGCCTACTCGGCCGTCGCGGGCATCCGGTTTCAAGGGATGCAGCATCGCCGCGACATCGCCGCCTTCGCCGCCGGCTCGAGCCCCGCCCCCCGGACCTGAAGCGCCACTGAACGGCGCCCCGTCGAACCCGCCAGGAGGCCGTTTTCGTCCGCTTTTCCGGCCCTTTCGCGGGGATCCCTCCGCATCCGGCGAGGGGCTTTTGCTGGCCGGGAAAAAGTCGTGATGGTAAGCTTCGCGGGTTCTTTTTCGAGGGGAATCGAGTGGCCCAGCCGTCCCGTCCATCCCGCCGTATCTTCGAGCTGCTGCAGGCCTATCACGAGTCCCGGGAAAACATCCGGGCCCTCGTGGACATGAGCCGGATGAGCGACTACGAGAAGGTCGGCTTCATCGACGCCTGGCAGGAGGAGATGGCCGACTTCTTCGCCGAGAACGGCTACTGCTTCGCCTGCAACCGGCGGCTCGAGCGCTGCGGCTGCGAAGAGCCGCTCCGGCCGCTCGCCGCCACCCGTCCCGCCTGACCGCCGCCTCGGCTACAATCGCCGCTTCCTGACAGGAGGGAAACGGCGTGGCGCAAAACCCCGGCGGCAAATCCTCCGCCTCCCCGCTCAAGGTGTGGGTGGCGATGGGCAGCGACAGCGATCTCGAAATGATGAGCGAGGCGACGAAGACCCTCGAATCGTTCGGGATTCCCTACCAGGTGGACGTCACCAGCGCCCACCGCACCCCGGCCGAGACCGCGCGGCTCGCCGCGCGGCTCGAGGAGGACGGCTTCGGCGTGGCGATTCTCGGCGCCGGCCACGCCGCCCACCTCGCCGGCGTCGTGGCGGCGCACACCGTCCTGCCGGTCATCGGAGTCCCGCTGCCGTCGTCGGCGCTCCAGGGTCTCGACAGCCTGCTCTCCACGGTGCAGATGCCGGGGGGCGTGCCGGTCGCGACGGTCGCCATCGGCAAGTCGGGGGCGCAGAACGCCGCCATCCTCGCGGCGCAGATCCTCGCCACGGCCGACGCCGACCTGCGCGAGCGGCTCCGCAAGCACAAGGACGACATGGCGCGCAAGGTGATGGACAAGAACCGCGCCCTGAAGAGCAACCTGCCGCGCGCGTGAACGGGAGCGGCGGAGCGTGACCGGCGGCGAGCGGCGCGCCCGCGGCGTGCCGACCTACCGGATCGTCACGCTCGGCTGCAAGCTGAACCAGGCCGACTCCTCCGCGCTCGAAGCGCGGCTGCGCCGGCTCGGCATGCGGCGCGCGGCCGAAGGACGGGCGCCGGGAGGTGCCGGGGGCGCGGAGAGCGGCGCGGACGGCGGACGCGAGGCGGGCGCGGATCTCGTCCTGCTCAACACCTGCACCGTGACCGGCGGGGCCGACCGCGAAGCGCGCCAGATCGCCCGCCGCCTGCGGCGGACGAACCCGGGCGCGACCCTCGTCGTCACCGGCTGCTACGCCGAACGGGACGCGGAAGCGCTCCGGGGCATCGCCGGCGTCGATGCCGTCGTCGGCATGGCCGACCAGGCCGGGCGCGTCGAGAGGATCGCCCGCGCCGCGCTCGGCCTGGACGACGCCGTAGCGAGCGTGGTCGATCCCGCGGCGGGGGGGCTCGACCTCGGGCGCTTCGGCGAGACGATCGCGTGCGATCCGGCGGAGCGCGATCGGACGCGCGCCTTCCTCAAGATCCAGGATGGCTGCGACCTGCGCTGCGCGTACTGCGTCATTCCCTCGGTGCGCGGCGCGAGCCGGAGCCTGCCGGCCGCGATGGTGCTCGACCGTCTCGCGGCGCTGGGACGCGGCGGCTACCGCGAGGTGGTGCTGACCGGCGTCAACACCGGCGACTGGGGAGGCGATTTCGATCCGCCGGACCGCCTCGAGCACCTGCTGGCACGCGCCCTCGACGGGGGCGCGGTGGCGCGGCTGCGGCTCAACTCGCTCGAGCCGAGGACGGTGAGCGAACGCATCGCGTCGCTCCTGGCCGGCGCGAACGGACGTCTCGCCCGCCACCTTCAGGTGCCGCTCCAGTCGGGGTGCGACACGGTGCTGGCGCGCATGCGGCGCAACTACCGGACCGGCGACTACAGCCGCGTGCTCGAGCGCGTGCGCAGCGCGGTCCCGGACGCCGCCCTCGGCGCCGACGTCATCGTCGGCTTCCCGGGAGAGACCGACGCCGAGTTCGAGAGCACCTGCCGCTTCGTCGAGGCGAGCCCGCTCGCCTACCTGCACGTCTTCCCGTACTCGGAGCGGCCGGGCACCGCGGCCGCGTCCCTCGGCGAGCGCGTGCCTCCGCCTTGGATCGCGGCGCGCAGCGCCCGGCTGCGCGCCCTCGGAAGCACGCTGTCGCTGCGCTTCCGGCGGCGCTTCGTCGGCCGGTCGCTCGAGGTCCTGGCGCTGCGCGAGGTGCGGCCGGACGGACGCATCCGCGCGCTCTCCGACAACTTCATCGACTGCGGGCTGGAGACGGGCGGCCGGGATGCCGGCGAGCTGTTCAACCGCCTGGTGACCGCGCGGATCACCGCCGTGGACGAGGCGGGAACGCTGGCGGAAGTGGCCTGAAGGGAGCGGCGGACTTCTCCGTCACCCGCCCGCGAACGCGGGCTTCAGGCAACGGGCTTCAGGCGTTGATGAGCTCTTTCAGCTGCTTGGCGATCGCGAACTTCACGACCGTCTTGGCCGGGATCTGGATCGCCTCGCCGGTGGCGGGGTTGCGGCCGGTGCGGGCGGCGCGCTTCGACACCCGGAACTTGCCCAGGCCGGCGAGGGGAACCTCCCCTTCCTTCTTCATCTCGGCCTCGACGATGCGGGTGAACCCCTCGAGGAATTCCTTCGCAACCTTCTTGTCGCCGCCGGTCTCCGTGGCCAAAGCGTCGATCAACTCGGTGCGCGTCATGAACGACCTCCTGTGTCGATGATCGGCTCGTGAGGAATGCGATGGGACGGGCGCTTTTGTAGCACGCCTCCCGCCGTCCGATCAAGGAGGAATCAGTCGCTGCGCAGCGCCACGGCCGGGTCGATGCGCATGGCCCGGCGGGCCGGCAGCCAGCTGGCGAAGAGCGCGACGACGCCGAGCAGCAGCGGGGTCGCGAGGAGCGTGATCGGATCCGCCGGTCCGACGCCGTACAGGAATCCCTTCAGGAGACGCGTCAGGCCGGCCGACGCGACCAGGCCGATCCCCAGGCCGACACCGGTCAGCAGGAGCCCTCTTGACACGACGAGGCCGAGCACCTGCCGCGGCCGCGCTCCGAGCGCCATGCGCAGGCCGATCTCGCGACGCCGCTCCGAGACCCAGAACGCCAGCAGTCCGTAGATGCCGATCGACGCCAGGAACAGCGCCATCCACGCGAAGCCGCCGACCATCGAGGCCGTCAGCCGGCGCGGTGCGATCGAGCCGCTCAGCACCTCGTCCATCGTGCGCAGGGATCGCACCGGCTGGTCGGGCCGCACCGCGTAGACCTCCCGGCGCAGCAGGGCCCCGAGCGCGGTCGGATCGCCGGGGGCGCGGACGACCGCGACCATCGACTCCATCGGCACCTGCCGGAAGGGAACGTACAGCTCGGGAAGAGGCGGCTGGTCGAGGCCATCGTGCCTGATGTTGCCGACCACGCCGACGATCTCCTGCCAGCCGTGCGTGTCCCACTGCGCGTCGACGCGCCGGCCGATCGGGTCCTGTCCGGCGAGATAGCGATCGACGAACGCCTGGTTGACGATGGCCACCGCCGGCGCGCCCGCCGCGTCGCGCGACGTGAAGGCCCGCCCGCGCACGACCGGGATGCGCATGGTGGTGAAGTAATCCTCGCTGACGCGCCGCAGCTCCGACAGCAGCGTCTCTCCCTGGGCTGCCGGCCGGCCCTCGATCAGCACGTCGCCGTTGGTGTTGCTCCCCGAGAGCGGAAGATGGCTGCAGGTCGCGGCCGCTTCGACGCCCGGCAACCCGCGCAAGCGGTCGAGCAGGTCCGAGTAGAAGCGGGCCTGCCCGGCGGGCTCCTTGACGATGCTGGCCGGGAGGTTCAGCTCCATGGTCATGACGTTTGAGACATCGAAGCCGCGCTCCGAGCCCAGGACCCCGACGAGACTGCGCGTCAGCAGCCCCGCTCCGACCAGCAGGAGCAGCGACAGCGACACCTGGCCGACGACGAGCACTCCCCGCATCCGCTGCACGCGGCGCGTGTCCCCGGCGAGGCCTGTGGCCCCCTTGAGCGGGTCGATCGTCGAGGCGGTGGTCTCGAGCGCCGGCGCGAGACCGAAGAGCAGGCCGGTCACGAGGGACAGCGCCAGGGAGAAGAGGAGCACGCTGGCGCCGATCGACACCTCCTGCGCGCGCGGGATGCCGGCCTCCGGCAGCCTCTTGAACAGGTCCACCCCCCACACCGCGAGCAGGCAGCCGAGGAGGCCCCCGGCGACCGCGAGCAGCACGCTCTCGGTCAGGAACTGGCGCACGAGATCGGCGCGCGACGCGCCGATGGCCCGCCGGATCGCGACCTCCTGCCGGCGTGCCGCCGCGCGCGCCAGCAGCAGGCCCGCGACATTGGCGCAGGCGATGAGGAGGACGAACCCGAGGGCGGCGCCGAGCAGGGCCAGGGTGCGGGAGGTGTCGCCGACGGTCCACTCCTTGAGGCTGACCACGTACCAGGCATGGTCGGTCTTGAGGTCGGTTGCGACGCCCGGCGATTTCGCCTCCATCCCGCGCTGGACCTGCTCGAACGGGAGGCCCGGCCGCAGGCGTCCCGTGACGGAGAGGAAATGCAGCCCCTGCTGGGCGTTCTCGGTGTCGAGACGGAGCGGGAAGACCAGGTCCACCGGGCGCCCGAAGCTGAAGGAGCGCGGGAGCACCCCGATGACGGTCCAGGGCTCGCCGTTGAGCGTGACCGCCTTCCCGATCACCGCCGGATCGGCGCCGAAGCGCCTGCGCCACAGTCCTTCGCTGATGGTGACCACGCGCTCACCGCCGCGGTCGTCCTCCGCCTCGGCGTGGGTGCGGCCGAGGATCGGCGCGACCCCGAGCATCGGCAGGAGCGAGGCGCTGGCCCGCATGGCCCGCAGGCTCTCGGGCTCCCCCTGCCCCGTCAGCGAGCCGGAGGCGCCGAACATCGCCGCGACCTGCTCGAAAAGCCCCGTGTCGGCCTTCCAGGCCAGGTACTCGGGGTAAGAGGTCGGAGCCGAAGGGACCGCGGGCTGCTTGTCGCGCAGCATCACGAGCCGATCCGGGTCGTGGTAGGCCAGCGGTCGCAGCAGCACCGCATCCACGATGGAGAAGAGCACCGTGTTGCCGCCGATGCCGACCGCGAGCGTGACGATGGCGACGAGGGTGATGGCCGGGGTCCGCAGGAGCATCCGGATCCCGAATCGCAGGTCCATTCCAAGGGTTTTCATGCGAGATCCCCGCACCGGTTCAGGGCACGGCACCTCGACAGCAAGGCAGGTGCCACCCTCCTCGCGAACCTGTTCCCTCAACGCAGCGAGAGAGCGCCGGGTTGATGCGCGGAATCGGAATGCCCCGTCCCGGAAGCGGACGATCCAGCTACTTCCAGTCCACCGGCAGCCGGAGCGCCCGGCCTTCCTTGTCGCGGTAGAGGATGTAGCCGCGATCCGCCCCGTAGCGGAAGACGTTCGCGGTCACCTCGACGTCCCGGCGGCAGTACTCCTCGATGAGATCGAGGCGGCCTTCCTTCCACCACTGGAGCGACTGCAGGCCGTCGGCGCTCTTGCCGGTGCCGAGGGTCGCTTCGGCGATGTCGGCCAGGCGCAGGCGGAACCCGAGCAGGCGGTGGATGTCGGCGAGCATGTCGCGCGTGCGGATGTGCGACAGGTCGCGCCCGGTGTAGCCGCGCAGGACCTCGATGTCGAAGCGGTCGATGTTGTAGCCGACGACGCGGTCGGCGGTGAGCAGGTCGAGGAGCAGCTCGTTCACGTCCTTCTCGTGGTAGGTGCGGAAGCGCCCGGTGCGATCGTCGTAGGTGACCGCGAGCGCCACCTTCATCGCCGCGATGTTCTGCCAGCCGCCGACCTCCTCGGCGCTCTTCTGCGTCTCGAGATCGAAGAACAGCGTGGCCAGCGGCGGACCCGCCCCGGCCGAAGGGATGGGCGCGACGGCGGGCGCCGGCACTTCCGGCACCGGCTCGAGCGGCCGCGCCGGCGCGGGCTCGGTGGCGCCGGCGCGCAGCGCCGGCGTGCGGCGCCGCCCGGCCGGAAGCGGCACCCGTCCGAGGAGGGCTTCGAGCACCAGCAGGGCGCCCGCCTTGTCGAGCGGCTGGTTGCCATTGCCGCACTTCGGAGACTGCACGCACGAAGGGCAGCCGATCTCGCACGCGCAGCCGCGCAAGAGCTCCGCGGTGCGGGCGAGAAGCGTCTCGAGATCGCGGAAGCCGCGCGCCGACAGGCCGACCCCGCCGGGATGCCCGTCGTAGATGAAGATCGCCGGCCCCCCGACCTCCGGATGGAAGGGGTACGAGATGCCGCCGATGTCGCCGCGATCGCAGATCGCCAGGAGCGGAAAGAGCGAGATCATCGCGTGCTCGGCGGCGTGGATCGCGCCCATGAAATCCCCGCCGCGCTCGCGCACGACGTCCGGGAGCGCGTCCGGCAGCGCCATCCACAGCCCGACGGTCTCGAAGAGGATCGGCGGCATGCGCAGCTCGAAGATCCCGAGACGGTCCCGGCCATGCAGCCGCCGTTTCTCGAAGCCGGTGATCCGCTCGGTGACGCGCAGCCGCCCGAGCCGCGCCTCGAGCGGTCCGGCGCTGCGCTCCTGGAGCGCCTCGAGGATCGCCGTCTCCTTCTCGCCGCGCACCTGCGTGTAGTACTCGAGGTCGGCGCGCTCCACGGTGACGCGCCGGTTGTCGATGTCGAGCGCGCGCACGAGGAACTGCTGGCCGTGGTGCAGGTAGACCGCCCCGGCGTGCGTCTCGTGGAAGGCGCGCACGCCGTCGATGGTCCCGATGACGCGCCCGGTGCGCTCGTCGGCGATGCTGTACGTGCTGCCGGTCGAGCGCAGGTTGATGTCGCGGTGCGGCCGGCGGCGGCGCGCGTACCAGCGCTCCCCTTCCGCGTCGAGCGCCAGCCGCCCCTCGCGCTCGAGGGCGCGCACCAGGGCGAATTCCGGCTCGCTGTAGATCTCCCCGTCCGCCGCTTCGATCGGAATCTCCGAGCCGGCGCACACCAGTGCGCGCGCGCCACCTCGGGGTTCAGCGGGTCGAAGACGACTTCCTCGAAGCCGCGCGTCGTGAGCTGCGCCGGGTGGCTCATGAAGTACTGGTCGAGGGCGTCCGGGAGCGCCACGAGCACCGTGAGGGCCGGCCGGTCCTCGCGCCCGACGCGCCCGATCCGCTGCCAGGTCGAGACGATGCTGCCCGGGTAGCCGACGAGCACGCACACGTCGAGACCGCCGATGTCCACGCCCAGCTCGAGGGCGCTGGTCGAGATGACGCCGCGCAGGTCGCCCGAGAACAGGCGCCGCTCGATGTCGCGGCGCTCCTCCGGCAGGTAGCCGGAGCGGTAGGAGCTCACCTTGCCGCGCCAGCGGGGCGCGCTCTGCAGCAGCCACGAATGCAGGAGCTCGGTGATCTTGCGCGCCTTGGTGAAGGCGATGGTCCGGAACCCGGCCTCGAGCGCGGCATCGACGATCGCCGTCGCGGCGGTGTAGGGACTTCCCGACGGATTGAGCAGCATCAGGTGCCGCTCGGCGCGCGGCGCGCCGCTCTTGTCCACCACCGCGAAGCGCCGTCCGACGAGCGCCTCTCCCATCCGCCCCGGCTGCGCCACGGTCGCCGACGAGGCAATCACTCGAGGCCGCCGGCCGGACAGCGCGGCCACCCGCATCAGCCGCTTGAGGATGTGGTGCAGGTGCGACCCGAAGATGCCGCGATAGACGTGCAGCTCGTCGATGACGATGTGATCGAGCGTCTCGAAGAAGGGCCGCCACGACTCGTGGTACGGAAGGATCCCGAGGTGCAGCATGTCGGGGTTGGTGATGAGGATGTCGGGCGGCTCCGCGCGAATCTCCCGCCGGCGCGCATCGCTCGTGTCGCCGTCGTAGATGGCCGCGCGGATCGGATGACCCGAGTCGCGGTTGCGCCCGCCGCGCAGCGCCACCTCGATCGACAGCTCCTCGATGCCCTGCAGCTGGTCCTGCGCCAGCGCCTTGTACGGGAACAGGTACAGCGACCGGCTTCCCGGGCGCTCCAGGGCCGACGCGAAGGTGGGCACGAGATAGATGAGGCTCTTGCCGCTGGCAGTCGGTGTCACCGTCAGGACGTCCTCGCCGCGGCGGATGCGATCGATCGCCTCCGCCTGGTGCGTCCAGGGCGGATCGATGCCGAGGGCGCGCAGGGCGCCTTCGAGCGGGGCGGGCAGCGGCGCGGCGAACGGCGCGAACGCCGCCGGCTCGGCCGGCAGGGTCTCGACGTGGACGACGTCGCCGCCGATCCTCTTCGAGCCGCGCAGCCGCGCGATGAACTCGCGCATGCCGTCGCCGGAGGCCGGGGGATCGCCCGGCCCGGCCGGATCGGCAGGCCCGGCCGGTCGTCCCGGGGGCGGGTCCGGCTCGCTCACGGTCGGAATCATGCGCGACCTATTTGGCGGAGTAGTCGTAGAAGCCGCGGCCGCTCTTCTTCCCGAGCCAGCCGGCGTCGACCATGCGCCGCAGCAGCGGCGACGGGCGGTACTTCGGGTCGCCGAATCCGTCGAACAGCACTTCCATGATGGCGAGGCAGGTGTCGAGACCGATGAAGTCGGCGAGCGCCAGCGGTCCCATCGGGTGCCGCATCCCGAGCGTCATGACGGCGTCGATGTCCTCGCGCGTGCCGACGCCTTCGTGCAGGGCGCAGATCGCCTCGTTGATCATCGGCATGAGGATGCGGTTGGAGATGAAGCCCGGGTAGTCCTGGGACGTGACCGGGGTCTTGCCGAGCCGCACCGTGAGCGCGCGCGTCTCCTCGAGCGTCTCCTTCGATGTCGCCTGCCCGGGAATGATCTCGACGAGCGCCATGATCGGCACCGGGTTCATGAAGTGCATGCCGATGGTCCGCTCCGGCCGCTTCGTCACCGCGGCGAGCCTCGTGATCGACAAGGACGAGGTGTTGCTCGCGAGGATGACGCCGGGCCGGCAGACCGCGTCGAGCTTCGTGAAGATCCCGCGCTTCAGCTCGAGGTTCTCGTTCACCGCCTCGACGACGAAATCGCACGGGGCGAACGCGTCGAGCGTGGCGGCCGGCCGGACGCGGCCGCAGATGGCCTCCACGTCGGCGGGCTTGACGGTGCCCTTGTCAGCGAGGCGCTTCAGGCTCGAAGCGATGACGCCGAGCCCCTTCTCGATGAACGCGGCGTCCCGGTCGTGGAGCAGCACGTCGAGACCGGCCGTGGCCGCCACCTGGGCGATTCCCGCTCCCATCTGTCCTGCGCCCACCACCCCCAGGGTGCGCATTGCGGCTGCCTCCGTGTCGCGGATCGAACCGTTCGACGTCAGACGAGCTGGATCGCCATGGCGACGGCGTTGCCGCCGCCGAGGCACAGGGCGGCGATGCCCCGCTTCGCCTTCCTGTCCTGGAGCGCGTAGAGCAGCGTCGTCAGGACGCGGGCGCCGCTGGCGCCGATCGGGTGCCCGAGCGCGACGGCGCCGCCGTTCACGTTCACGCGATCGGCCTTGAGGCCGAGCTCCTGGACGAGCGCCACCGACTGCACCGCGAACGCCTCGTTCAGCTCGAAGAGATCGACATCACCCGTCTTCCAGCCGGTCTTCGCCAGGACCATGCGCACCGCTTCGAGCGGCGCCATCATCACCATCTTCGGCTCGAGCCCGCTGGAGGCGTAGGCGACGATCTCGGCCAGGGGCTTCGTCCCGCCCTTCTTCGCCCGCTCCTCCGAGACGACCGCGATCGCGGCCGCGCCGTCGTTCACTCCCGGCGCATTCCCCGCCGTCACCGTGCCGCCCTCTTTCTTGAAGGCCGGCTTCAGCTTGGCCAGCGCCTCCATCGAAGTCTCCTTGCGGGGGGACTCGTCGGTGTCGAAGACGACCGGGGGTCCCTTGCGCTGCGGCAGCGTGACCGGAACGATCTCCGCCTTGAACTTCCCCGCCTCGATCGCGGCGATCGCCTTGCGGTGGCTGCCGAGGGCGTATTCGTCCTGGGCCTGCCGGCTGACGCCGTACTTCTCGGCGACGTTCTCGCCGCAGCAGCCCATGTGGTAGTTCTCGTACGCCTCCCACAGGCCGTCGTGGATCATCGCGTCCACCATATCGCCGTGGCCGAGGCGAAAGCCTTCGCGCGCCCCCTTGATGAGATACGGCGCGTTCGACATCGACTCCATGCCGCCGGCGACGAGCACCTCGTGGTCGCCCGCCTTGATCGCCTGGGCCGCCAGCGCGACCGCCTTGAGCCCGGAGCCGCACACCTTGTTGATCGTCAGCGCCGGCACGGTGACCGGGAGCCCGGCCTTGAGGGCCGCCTGCCGGGCCGGGTTCTGGCCGATACCGGCGGAGACGACGTTGCCGAGGATGACCTCCTCGACGTCGGCGGGGTTCAGGCCGGCGCGGGTGACGACTTCCTTGACGACGAGGGCCCCCAGCTCGGGCGCGGAAAGCCCCTTGAGGGCGCCGAGAAACCGGCCGATCGGGGTCCTGACGGCGCCGGTGATGACCGCTTTGGGCATGACGGAATCCTCCGGGGCGGAAGAATCGGAGTATAGCAGCAACTGTTTCAAATCAAAGGAGTTTTCGGCGAAGAATCGTCTTGACGCACCCCCCCTTCGGCCGTATATCATCCGCAGTCGGTCGCAGTCGCATTCGCTGTCTCGGAGGCGCCCCCAATGAAGATCCAGGACTGGTCCCTGAAGCCGTTGAAGCCGAAGGTCGCCCCGGTCTCCGAGGACGAGCCGCTGTCGGACGACATCTTCGTCAGCACCATCGTGGCGACGAAGGACAACAAGCAGGTCCTCCTGCACCGCGTCACCAAGGTGAATCCCGACGGCACCGAGGAGACCTTCGTCATCAAGGTTTCCCCGAAGCATCTCCGCACCGACCACTGAGCGTGCCCGACTCGTCCCGAGCGGCGGCCCTCCTCGTCGCGGCGGCCGCTTTCGCCGTCTCGGCCGCGGTCGTCGATCCGCTCGGCCTTGCGGCGAACACCAAGCCCGCGCCGCAGTACCGCATCGCCGCCGGCGCCCCGTCGAAGAAGGCTCCGCCGAAAGACGCACCCCCGGCCCCCATCACGACCATCGCGAGCTCGACCATCAAGGGCGTGACGGTGAGCGTCGAGTACGCCGACGCGGCGCGCCGTGCGGCGTACCTCAAGACCGTGGACCCGGACCTGATCGATCCCTTCGCCCCGGCCAAGGGCAAGCCGGAGCGGGCGCTGGTCTTCGTCGTCGGCTTCCAGAACGACACGGCGGGTGAAGTGCAGTTCCAGCCCGGCAACGTCATGCTGGTCACCGACGCCGGCGACCACGACTACCCGCTCGACCTGACCGACATCTACATCGGGGCCGAGCGGGCGGGTGACCAGGACCTCGAGCACGTCATCGACCGCACCACGCGCGTCCTGTTCGACAGCGCCACGACCATCCCGCCCGGCGGCCACATGGCGCGGCTCCTGGCGTTCAAGCCGCTCGAGAGCCCGAAGTGGCGGCAGTTCTCCCTGCAGTTCTCCTTCATCCAGATCGCCGGGGAGACGCACGACGTGTCGTTCGCGTTCCACAAGCAGCTCGTCGAGCCGGGCTCCTAGGAGATCGGGCGATGGCGGCGCGCATCCTCGACGGCAAGAGCGTGGCGATGCAGATCCGCGCCGAGGTGAAGCGCGACGTCGAGGAGGAGCAGAAGCGCACCGGGCTCGCGCCGCAGCTCGCGGCGGTCCTGGTCGGCGACGATCCCGCCTCGCACGTGTACGTGCGCAACAAGATCGAAGCCTGCCGCGAGGCCGGCCTGCGGTCGCAGGAGATCCGCATCGCCGCCGACGCCCCCGAGAGCGAGGTGCTGGCGGCGGTCAAGCGCCTCAACGACGACGGAGACGTGGACGGCATCCTGGTGCAGCTGCCGCTGCCCCGCCACGTGAACCGGGTGAAGGTGCTGCTGACCATCGACCCGGCCAAGGACGTGGATGGCCTGCACGTCATCAACGCGGGCCGGCTGGCGCTGAAGCTCGACGGGCTCGTGCCGTGCACGCCCGCCGGGGTCATCGAGCTCCTGGAGCGGCAGGGGCTGGCCATTGCCGGGCAGCACGCGGTCATCATCGGCCGCAGCGAGATCGTCGGACGGCCGCTCGCCGCGCTCCTGCTGCACCGCGACGCCACGGTCACGATCTGCCACTCGAAGACGCGCGACCTCGAGGGGCTGGCGAGCGAAGCCGACATCCTCATCGCCGCCATCGGCCAGCCGGCCTTCGTGCGCGGCGAGCACGTCCGCCCGGGGGCGGTCGTCATCGACGTCGGCATCAACCGCGTCACCGATCTCGCGCTGGTGAAGGACGTCTATGGCGCCGACTCGCCCCGGGTGGCGCAGGTGCAGGATCGCGGCTTCACCCTGATGGGCGACGTGCACTGGCGGCAGGCGAGCGAGAAGGCCTCCTGGATCACGCCGGTGCCGGGAGGGATCGGCCCCCTCACCATCGCCTGCCTGCTGCGCAACACCGTGCGGGCCGCGCGCCTGCGGCGCGAGCCGGCCGCCTGGGCATGACCCCCGCCCCTCCGGGCGGGCCGCACTCAGCCCTCATCCTGCGCGTCGGGCTCACCGGCGGGATCGCCACCGGCAAGACCACCGTGGCGGGTCACTTCGCCGCCTGGGGAGCGACGGTCATCGACGCCGACGTGCTGGCGCGGGCGCTCGTCGAGCCGAAGGCGCCCGGCTACGAGCCGGTGGTGCGGGAGTTCGGCCGCGGCGTGGTCGACCCGTCGGGGCGCATCGATCGGCCGGCGCTCGGCCGCATCGTCTTCGCCGATCCCGCCCGCCGCGCGCGCCTGGAGGAGATCCTCCATCCCCTGATCTTCGCGGAAGAAGAAGCGGCGATCGACCGGCTCGCCGCCTCTCCGCCGGAGGCGCTCGCCGGGAACGCCGGGCTGGCGGTCGTCAACGCGGCGCTCCTGGTCGAGGCGGGGACCTGGCGGCGCTACCAGCGGCTGGTCGTCGTCCACTGCGACGAGGCCATCCAGGTCGAGCGGCTGCAGCGGCGCGATCGGCTGACGCGCGACGACGCGCTCGCCCGCATCCGCGCCCAGATGCCGACGCGCGACAAGCTGAAGCTCGCCCACTACGCCATCGACACGAGCGACAGCGAGCGGGAAACCGAAACCCGCTCGCGGGTCGTCTTCGACGCGCTCCTGCGGGATCGGGCGGCCTTCAGATCGAATCCGGCCGGATGACCAAGATCTCCCTTCCCTGGCGTCCCGGGCCCTCAGGCGCCGCGATATAATCCGCTCCTCTCCAAGGGCGGGGGGACTCTTGCACTTCAAGTCGATAGCCGTTGAAGGGCCGATCGGGGTGGGAAAGACCAGCCTCGTCGATTTCCTGTCCGAGAGGCTCGAGGCGCGCAAGGTGCTCGAGCCGACCGACAACCCCTACCTCGACGACTTCTACCAGGACAAGAACGGCGCGGCCTTCCAGTGCCAGTTGTTCTTCCTGGTCAACCGGTTCCGGCAGCAGCAGGAGCTGGCCCAGGGGAACCTGTTCAAGCAGGCGATGGTGTGCGATTACATCTTCGCCAAGGACAAGGTCTTCGCCTACTTGAACCTGAGCGACTCGGAGCTGATGTTGTACGAGAAGATCTACGGTGTCCTGGAGGAGCAGGTGCCGCACCCGGACCTGGTCATCTACCTGCAGGCGCGCGACGAGGTCCTGATGCAGCGCATCCGCAGCCGCGAGCGGGAGTACGAGCGGGAAATCTCCGAGCGCTACGTCTCCGAGCTGAACCGTGCCTACAACTATTTCTTCTTCCATTACAATCGGACACCCCTCCTGGTCATCGACACGTCGGACATCGACTTCGTGAAGAGCCGGGAGGATCTGGAGGAAGTGCTCAGACAGATCCAGTCGATGCAGCGTGGCGTGCAGTACTACATCCCACTCGGATCCGGCAAAGGACCGGGATGGGCGAAGGCGTAGCCGGCACGCACCGGGGCTTCGACATCAGAAACGCCTGAATCCCTCGACCGCGAAGGACCGGCCCTCGGCCGGTCCCGGAGCGGCGGGGAGAGGGAGGGCCCCATGAAGAACGCCGGCGATCCGTCCGTCCCGCCCGTCACCGTTCCCTTCGTCCGTTCCGCCCGCGCCTCGGGGCGCCGTCTGGCCATGCTGACGGCGTACGACTTCCCGACCGCGCGCCTGCTCGACCAGGCGGGGATCGACATCCTGCTCGTCGGGGACAGCGTCGGGAACAACGTCCTCGGCTACGACAGCACGCTTCCCGTGACGATGGAGGAGATGCTGCACCATGTGAAAGCGGTCGCCCGCGGCGTGAAGCGGGCGCTGGTGGTCGCCGACATGCCGTATCTCTCGTACCAGACCGGGAAGCGCGACGCCATCCGCAACGCCGGGCGCTTTCTCAAGGAAGCCGGCGCGGCGGCGGTGAAGATCGAAGGGGGCCGGAGACGCGCCGCGCTGGTGCGGGCCCTGGTCGACGCCGAGATCCCGGTGATGGGGCACATCGGGCTGACGCCGCAGTCGGTGCACGTCATGGGCGGCTACAAGGTGCAGGGGAAGCGCCTCGACGAGGCGCGCGCCCTCGTCGAGGACGCCCAGGCGCTCGAAGAGGCGGGAGCCTTCTCCCTCGTGCTGGAGGGGATGCCCGAGATGGTCGGCCGCAAGGTGACCGAATCGATCGGCATCCCGACCCTCGGCATCGGCGCCGGCCGGCATTGCGACGGGCAGGTGCTCGTCTTCCACGACTTCGCGGGGCTGTCGCAGGGCCAGGTGCCGCGCTTCGTCCGCCGCTACGCCGATCTCGCCGGGATCGTCACCGAGGCGACGCGGCGCTACATCGAGGACGTCCGCTCGGGCGCCTTCCCGTCCGAGGCCGAGACCTACTCCATGCCCTCGGCCGTGGACGCGCCGCCCCGGCGGTGACCGCCCTCCTGCACAGCCTGCAGTTCGTGCGGACCGCCCGCGACATGCGAGAGGTGTCGCAGGAGATCCGCCGCTCGGGCCGCCGGCTCGGCTTCGTGCCGACGATGGGGGCGCTCCACGAGGGGCACCTGGCGCTCGTGGCGCAGGCGCGCGCCGACTGCGACGCCGTCGTCGCCTCGGTCTACGTCAACCCGCTGCAGTTCGGACCCAGGGAGGATTTCGGCGCCTACCCGCGCGACCTCGAGCGGGACGCGCGGCTCCTCTCCGGCGCCGGGACGGCGATTCTCTTCGCGCCGGAGGAGGGGGAGATTCATGTCGCGGGCCACCGCACCGCCATCGAGGTGACCGGGATGCAGGACGTCCTGTGCGGCCGCAGCCGCCCGGGCCACTTCCGCGGCGTGTGCACGGTGGTCGCGAAGCTGTTCCAGATCGTCGCCCCGCACGCCGCGTATTTCGGCGAGAAGGACGCCCAGCAGCTGCGCATCATTCGTCGAATGAATCGCGACCTCCACTTCGACGTCACCATCGTCGGCTGCCCCACGGTGCGGGCGGAGGACGGGCTCGCCCTGTCGTCGCGCAACGCCTACCTCACCCCCGACGAGCGCCGCGCGGCGCCGGTGATCTTCCGCGCGCTCGAGGCGGCCGCGAAGCGGGCCCGTGCCGGCGAGCGCAGCGTCGCGCTCCTGGTGGAGGGGGTGCGCGCCGCGATCGCCTTGGAGCCTTTGGCGCGCATCGACTACATCGAGGCGGTGGACGACGAGACCCTCGGAGCGGTGGAGGTGCTCGACCGGCCCGTGCTCCTGGCCGCGGCGGTTTACTTCGGGCGCGCGCGGCTCATCGACAACATCGTTATACGTAACCCGCGATAAGCCCTACGTCACTCTAGCCATTCCAGCCGGAGACCCCGCCTCCCCTTCACAAGGCGTTGAGGTCAGCCGCCGGGTGATTACTAGGCGCGATTGCTACCACGGCCCCGGTCACGGGCAAGGATTTGCGTTCGTGCGTTGGACACCAAAGCTCGTAGTACCAAGGCTGCTCTCTCCGCCGGGACCGATTCCTGTCACTAGGTAGAACACTCCTTTGCCCACCGGCATGCTCACGTCGTCTGTTGCCCAGGTGTCAGTTGTCCCGCAGGTCCGCATGGCAAGCGCAACGACGGCTGGGTCTTGCGTATGCTCACCGAACTGGCGAAGCCGTGAGAGATCCCCCCGGTACTCGTTGAAGGAGGTAAATGATGTGTCCCCTTGCCATTCCACATAGTTCCGATCGAAAACGCTGACCATAATGTAGCCATCGTCTAAATCGCAGGCATCGCCTACATCGTCCGAGTCGACATCTCCCTGCGCTGGATCCCACTCGTCCGGACAGTTGTCGCAGATATCTCCCACCGAGTCCCCATCCCTATCGTCCTGTAGTGGGTTATAGGCGGATGGGCAGTTGTCGCAAACGTCCCCTCGTTGATCGAGGTCTATATCGAACTGAGACGAATTCCGGATCATCGCGCAGTTGTCGCACACATCTCCAACACCGTCATGGTCGCGATCTGCTTGATCTGGGTTGAAGCGCTCCCGACAGTTATCGCATGCGTTTCGCGTACCGTCTGCGTCAGTGTCCACTCCAACGCTGTCCTCATCACTTATGCCGTCGCAGTCGTCATCTATGCCGTTACATAGCTCTGTAGCACCGGGGTGTCGAAGCTTATTACTGTCGTCGCACTCAAAGCACACTGCGAAGCCATCGCCATCACCATCCTCATCGATAGGCCCATCGCAGTCATTATCGAGACCATCGCAGATATCGTCTGTAGGAAGTCCAGGGATACATGGCTGTGACACGCCCCCGACACAGGCTTGGACGGTGCGACTGCATTCACCGATCCCACATGAGACTTGGCCTAAGCCCTCATCCGCCTGACCATCACAGTTCTGATCAATTCCATCACACACCTCAGGCGCACCTGGATGGATGAGGGGATCATTCTCGTTACAGTCAATACAAGATGAGGTGCCATCTGAATCGAGACCCGGACAATCGCATCCGATACGTAGCAGTTCCGTCGCCGTTGAGAGAAGGAACTCAGATCCGGTCCATAGCATCGAGCTGGGGGATGAAGCACTTTCATCATTCGTTAGCCGGACCTCAGGAGAGAGCGGGACACCCGTCACATCGATCCTGCGAAAATACAATTCCGGATTGCCGTCACGTGAGTCGCTCCACACGACGCCGTATTCGTGGCCGGTCCAAGCAACAAGAGGCCCGGATGGCACTGCGTTCTCGCCAGATATAGCCACGTCGGGCCCGCGCCTTAATCCATCGCAGCTGAGATCTGCCATATAGCAGCGAGACTGGCCTTCATGAGCATCGACCCAGACCGCGACAAGTTGATTTTCCCGCGGATATAGCAGGACTTTACCCATTCCATAGACTTGGTCGTTCGGCCAATTTGGAAACTCAGTTGACAGATTCAAGTCTTCGCCGACCTGAACCCCCGATGAATTAAGAACTGTCATACCTCGGTACGGAGGCGCTCCCAGTTCCTCCCAGGTAATCTCATAGCGCCCATCGCACCAGGTCGTGTCCGGCCCATATCTATTCTCGGACTGGCTGCGCCATTGCCCGACTAGGCCGGCATCGGGATCGAGCCTGAAAAGATTGAGGTAGCTGTAGCCATCGCCGTGCTTAGCCCAGGTGAAGCCCAATTCAGAGCCATTCCACACAATTTGAGGATTATGAATTCTGTAAGATGAGACGTACTGAGGACCAAGCACTCCATCGGATGTCACGAAGGCTGCCCGGGCAGTGTCGTAGGGATACTCTGGGGCCATATAGGAGATGCCATACCCATCGCCGGCGCGGACGATGTCGGCGGCCCCGAGTACCACGTGATCCATCAACATAGTATCGGGCTCAATACGATTCCCAAGTGAATCCATACGGGTGAGATAGACTTCGCTGAAGTCATAAGGCACATAGTAAAGCGCTGCGACACGTGATCCATTCCACGCCAGGGTCCTAGACAGCTGAAATGGAGGAGAAGCAATTCCTACTCGGGCCGCGAGCCCGGGCTGTTCGCAGGACTGCGAGCATGCGGGTGAGTCGTCAATCTTGGCATTGCAATCGTTATCAATTCCATCGCACGTCTCCGTCGCACCTGGATGAATGTCAGCGGCGCGATCATCACAGTCAGCCGGCCATTCAAACCCATCATGGTCACAATCTAGGCAGACCGCTGGCGAGTGATTAGCCGAGTTCGGGAAAGCAGCTATCGCGAATCCACACATCAGCGTAAGCCACACGCTCAGGCCACGACGCACCTGCTTCGCCGTCATCTAGCCCCCCGAGTTGTTGTTGCTGGAGTATCCATCCAGGGACCGGCTCGCCGCAAGAAAAACTACACTAGCGGCCATGTGGGCTGCGGCATAGGACCTGAGGAAAGTGTGCAGATAGGCCCTGCTCGCTCAGCCTCCTCCTCTGCAAATCGAGGTCAAAACGAGAACTGGAATCCGACCTGGAACCGCCGCCCGAACGGGCGCTCGGCGTCGAGCTGCAGGGGACTGGAGATCAAGGTGGCGCTGCCCGCGTCGAAGCCGGTCGTGCGCGACGGCTCGAAGGTGTGAACCCGCAGCTCGTCGCGGTTGAGGAGATTGAAGATCTCGAGCGACACGGCCCAGGTGGTGCGGCCCCACACGAAGTTCTTGCGGGCGCTCGTGTCGAGGTTGAAGGTCGAGCCGTTCCTCTCGCTGTTGCGCGACATGCTGTTGAAGTGGAGCTGTCCGTTCTCGACGTCGGTGAAGCCGTACAGCGTGCGGAACTGCTGGTTGTCGTAGTTGTCGAGGGCGAGGAAGCGCGACACGATCGAGTACGGCAGCCCGCTCGCCCACTGGGTCGAGACCCCGATCTGCCAGTCCCCGGGCAGGTAGAACGCCGCGTTCGCCTTGACCACGTGCCTCTGGTCGAAGTCGAGGTAGCCGTACTCGCTCTGGGTGGTGGAGGGATCGTTCCCGAGCCGCGACTGGAAGTCCTCGGCCGAGCCCCGGGCGCGCGAGTAGGTGTAGGAGCCCTGCATCTGCCAGCGTCGCGAGGCCCGGCGGCGCAGCTCCACCTCGAGCGCGCCGTAGCGCGCCGTGTTGAAGTTTCCGACGCGCAGGACCTGGTTGTAGAACGGGTTGCGGATGAACAGGTCGGGCCGGCCGTCGGGCACAGGATTGAGGAACGGCGGGTCGTCCGGATCTCCGGGATCGACGAGGGTCGCGAGCCCGAAGTAATCACTCGGCTCTCCGGTCGCGGGGTTGATGCGGACCTCGTGGTTGATGTCCACGTCCTGGAGCTGGTCGCGGTAGCGCCGCTGCACCGCCCGCACCGACAACGCGGTCTCGGGGGCGATCTCGCGCTCGATGCCCAGGATCCATTCGTCGCAGAAGGGTGTGGCCAGGCCGCGATCCACCTGCGTGACGCTCGGCGGGGAGGCGGAGATCACCGCGCCGAACTGGTGGTCGGGATTCACGCCGACCCTCGTCCCCGCCTGGTTCATGACCGGGTCGATCGAGTCGCGATCGAGAACGTAGTACCTCTGGACCTTCTCGAGCCCCTGCTCGCCGACGATGGTGTTCAGGAACAGGCGATCGTAGTAGCGGCCCCAGGCGCTGAAGAGCTTGGTGCGTCCGTCTCCCTTCGGATCCCACGAGACCCCCAGCCGGGGGGCCAGGTTGTTGTTGGTGATGCGGAACGCCTCCGGCTGCTGGACCTGGATGCCCAGAGCGGCGGCCTCCACCGGGTCGATGACTCCCCCCTTCACGAGATCCGGGAAGAAGGTCTTGAGCTGATTGGCGCTGAACCGGGCGCTGTCCCGATGCAGGGTCAGCCACGTGGCCGCCGATCGATTCAGGCCGTTCATGACCTCGGCGGAGTAAGGGATCTGCTTGGCATTCGCACCGAAGAGGGGATCGCCCAGGATTCCCTGGCTCACCATGCCGTCGTTGTTGCCCATGAGCAGATCGTCCGCTCCCGCTTCGCCTCCCGCCAGCGCCTCGAGCCGGTCCATGCGATCGCGCTCGAAGTCCGGGTCGAAGAAGGTGTAGCCGCCGGTCGTCATCTGCTCGCGATCGAACCGCAGACCCAGCGACAGGCTGACGTTGGGAACGGGCTTCCAGGTGTCCTGGACATAGATCCCGCTGCTGAACGACTCGGCCGCCTGGCTGGCGCTCGTGGTGGTCGGGAGGATGGCGGTGAGGCGGCCTTTCCCGGGATCGGGGCACGGCGTGACGTAGGGATTGCAGTCGTAGACCAGGCCCGGGTGCGCGTACATGTCGGTGAAGTTCCCGGTCCGGAAGCCGGGGTCGATGATGGCCTCGACCCCGTGGCCGTTCGCCTGCCGGTCGAACTGCTCCTTCTCGATCAGGTAGCCGATCTTGATGTCGTGCGTGCCGCGCGACGCCGCGAACAGGCTGAGGTCCTGGCGCAGGGTGGCCCGCTGCCGCTGGTCGTCGTAATCCTCGTGGTACGGGCCCGAGACGATGCCGTTCGTCAGGTCGATGCGGTAGTCGCGGTCGGCGGGAAGCGGCGCGAGCCGCCCATAGGGATACAGGCTCGTGACGTAGGGGGTGTCGTCGAGGAAGTTGTTGCCATTGCGATCCTCGGTGCCCAGGTCGAGACGTCCGTCGCCGTCGCGGTCCTCATTGGGATCGAGCACGCCGTTGTGATTGCGATCCTCGTTGATCGTGTCGAGATGGCCGTCGCAGTCCTGGTCCTCACGATTGTCCCCTTCGCAGCCCCCGGGGGGCGTGAGACGGCGATCGAAATCCCCCCGGTGCGGATAGAGGTCCATGTTCGGCCGGATCTTCCAGCCGTCCTCGTCGTCGATCAGGCTCGAGGGGATCTGGCAGCTGGCGGGCGGGATCGTCCGGTACCAGCCGTCGATGGAGCACCACGGTCCCTCCCCGGCGCTGATCAGGCCGTCGTGATTCCGGTCCTCGAAGATGTCGAACCTGCCGTCGCCGTCGTAGTCCTCGCCGCCGTCCCGCTCGCTCGCGTCGCGGAACCCGTCGCCGTTGCGGTCGGTGTAGAGGATGCCGTCGCCGTTGTTGTCGAGCGGCAGGTTGGGCTCGATTCGCGGCCGGCCGTCGAGATACGAGACCGTCGTCTCGAGCGCCGCGGAAGGACCGAGCACGGTGGTGCCGCGGGCGGTATAGACGGGGCCCCCCGCCAACTGCGTGTAACCGGTCTCCTGGAGCGTCAGGCTGTTGAGGCCCTGGTTGGAGAACTCCTGCGGGTCGTAGTTCACCGTTCCCACCAGGCGGGTGTTCGCCGTCACCTGCCAGGTCCCCTTCAGGAAGGCGCGCTTTTCCTTCAGCCCGGTGACGAAGGCCTGCGTCACCGCATTCACCGGCTGCTCTTTCTGGATGTATTCGATGGTCGCGAAGTACCAGGCCTTGTCCTTCACGATGGGCCCGCTCAGCGACAGGAACGGCAGGTAGTCGTTGAACGTCAGGTCGCGCAGGCCGACGTCGCCGACGCCGCCATGCAGCTGCGAGGAGTCCTGGCCCGCCCCGTCGCCGTCGAGCGCCGAGCCGCGCCAGAAGAACTTGAACGCCCCCTCGAACTGGTTGCCGCCCGATTTCGTGAGGATGTTGGCGAAGCCGCCCTGGGCCCGGCCGAACTCGGCCGAGGCGCCGGCGGTCTTCACCTCGATCTCCTGGATCGACTCGATGTTGAGCTGCGCGCCCACCTTGCCGGTCAGGGGGTCGGTCGTGTTGACGCCGTCCACGAAGGTGCCGACGTCGGTGTCGCGCGCCCCGTGGATGTTGGGGTTGCCGTCCCCGTCCGTGTCGCTGACGCCAGGCGAGAGGGTGAGCACGTCCTGGTAGTTGCGCCCGAGGATCGGCATGTTGTCGATGAACTCGGACGACAGGTGGGTCGTCAGCCCGCGCTCCTCGAGATCGACGGGGCTCGCCTGCCCGGTCACCTTGACGTGCTCGCGCACGCTCGACTCGGGAGGCAGCGCGATGGTGATGGTGGTCATCTGCCCGGCCCGCACCGCCACGTCGGGCGCGGCGACGGTGGCGAAGCCCGCGAGCGACGCCTTGACGAGGTAGTCCCCAGCGGGGTCGAGCGCGATCGCCTGGAAGCGTCCCTGCGGGTCGCTGCGGCCGATCGGCTGATCGAGCTGCAGGGTCCGGCTCGAGACGACGATGGACACCCCGGCCAGGGGCTGCCCCGCGGCGTCAACCACCCGCCCGCGGATCCCCCCGGTCACCTGGGCCCAGGCGTCTCCGGCCAGGAGACACACACCCAGCGCGATGCCCCCCGCGATCGTCCGTGTCATCTCTTCTTTGGCGATACCAGCGGCGACTATTTATGCGGCAACAGCATGAAGGCTACGCGGTGGCCGGGGGCCCGTCAACCGCTTTTCGGCCCGGTTTCAAAGGGGAAGACAGCGGATTCGTCGGGGCAATGTGCCAGAAGGTGGGCGATCGGCGTTTTCAGAGCCGGATGCACCACATCCGGCGCAATTTCGGCCAGAGGCACCAGCACGAACCGGCGCAGGTGCAGCCGCGGGTGCGGGATCTCCAGGCCCGGCTCGTCGAGGACCGTGTCCCCGTATATCAGGAGATCGAGGTCGATCTCCCGCGGCCCCTTGTCGCGGCGCCGGACCCGTCCCATCGACCGTTCGACCTCGAGGCAGGCGGCCAGCAGGGCACGCGGGCCGAGCGTCGTCCGGACGGCGAGGACCTGGTTCAGGAACTCGGGCTGGTCGAGCACGTCCACAGGCGCGGTCCGGTAGATGGAAGACCGCGCGACGATGGACACGCCGGCGGCCTCCAGGAGCCCGGCCGCACGCGCCAGAGCCGCGACCCGGTCGCCGACGTTCGACCCGAGCCCGATCCAGGCGACCTTCCCCTCCCCCGGCCCCAACATGCCTTCTCCCGCGCGGTTTGACTCGGGACGATATCATTTGCTAGCATCCGCGGTTCGCAAACCATTCCAGGAGTTTGGGTTGAGTTCGCGCGCCGCATCCCTTGCGAGTCACGTCCCGGTGGCCACCCCTGTGCCGCCGACACACGGAGAGGCATGAAGAAGCCGACGAAGAAAATGGCGAAGGCCCCGGTGGCTCCGGCCCCGGGCGGCAACACCTGGAACATCCAGGAGAAAGCGCTCAAGGAAATCGAGCGGGGCATGAACGCCCTGCACAAGCAGAACTGGTCCGAGGCGGTCACCCACTTCCAGACGATCGTCGACGGTTACCCGCAGGAGAAGGAGCTCCAGGACCGGGCGCAGATGTACGTGCGCGTCGCCAAGTCGCACCTCGAAGGGGACGGCGGGACGAGCCGCGCCAAGCCCGAGGAGCTCTTCTACCTGGGAGTGATGAAGGCGAACGAGGCCGACTACGACCAGGCGGTCGAGCTGCTCGATCGGGCCCTGCAGCACAACCCGAAGGACGAGCGCTCGCACTACGTCATGGCCGCCACCCGCGCCCTCAAGGGAGAGCGCGAGGTCGCCCTCAAGCACCTGCAGGAGGCGATCACGCTCAACGCGCAGAACCGCTTCTACGCGATGAACGACCCCGACTTCGAGTCGATCCGCGACGAGGAGACCTTCGAGAACCTCGTCTACCCCGAAGAGGCGTAAGACTCGGGGCCCGGCACCGGTGAAGAAGAAGTCCCGGCGGTCGCGTCCTTCGCGCCGCGCGAAGCCCGCGCGCGCGGCGGCTCCGGTTGTACCCGCGGTCCCGCGCACCGCCGCCCCCGCGCCGCCGCCGGCGCGGCCGGGAGCCACGAACGCGTTCCACAACGCCATCCCCAACAGCCCGTACCCGCTGCGTCCGGTGGGCCCGCTCCCCGACGATCGGCCGCGGCCGCGCGCGAACAACCACCACAAGCGCGAGACGCTCGCCCTCATCCTCGCGGCCGGGCTCGGCAAAAGGATGCAGTCGCGCTGGTCGAAGCTGCTCCATTCCGTCGCGGGGCGCCCCGTCGTGCGCCACGTGGTCGAGGCGACGCGCGGCGCGGGGGTCGCCCGCACCGTCGTCGTCGTCGGCAACCAGGCGGAGGAGGTGCGCCGCGCCGTCGGCGATCACGACAAGCGCATCGCCTTCGCCTTCCAGAAGGAGCAGCTCGGCACCGGCCACGCGGTGCTGTCGGCCGAGCGGATGCTGGCGGGGCACGACGGTGACGTGCTCATCCTCAACGGGGATCTTCCCGCGCTGCGGCCCGAGACCATCACCGCGTTCGTGGACTACCACCGCGAGCACGCCGCGCCGCTGAGCCTGCTGACGACGGTTCTCGCCGACCCGCGCGGCTATGGGCGGGTCATCCGCAACTACGGCGGCGACGTGTCGCGCATCATCGAGGATGCCGACGCGACGGCCGACGAGCGCGCCACCCAGGAGGTCAACTGCGGCATCTACTGCGTCGACATCCGGTCGCTGTTCCGGCCGCTGCGCCAGGCGACCCGCGACAACGCCCAGGGGGAGATCTACCTGACCGACCTCATCGAGATCCTGCGCAAGGAAGGGCGCAAGGTCGCCGCCTACCGCCACGGCGAGGCGCACGAGGTGCTCGGGGTCAACGATCGCCGCGAGCTGGCGGACGCGGGGCGCGCCCTGTACCGGCGCAAGGCGGACGCGCTGATGCGCTCGGGCGTGACCCTGATGGACCCCGCGACCACCTACATCGACATGCCGGTGACCATCGGCCGCGACAGCGTCATCGAGCCGGGCGTGATGATCCTCGGCGACTCACACCTCGGCGAGGACGTGCGCGTCGGCCTCGGCTCGCGCATCGCCGACACCACCATCGGCGACGGGACGGAGATCCTGGCCTACTGCGTGCTGGGATCGTCGAAGGTCGGGCGCGGCTGCAAGATCGGTCCGTTCTCGCACATGCGGCCCGACTCGGTGATGGACGAGGAGGCGCACATCGGCAACTTCGTCGAGATGAAAAAGACGCGCCTCGGCCGCGGCAGCAAGGCGAACCATCTCGCCTACCTCGGCGACGCCGAGATCGGCCGCGACGCCAACATCGGCGCCGGCACCATCACCTGCAACTACGACGGCGTCGCCAAGCACCGCACCGTCATCGAGGACGAGGTCTTCATCGGCAGCGACACCCAGCTCGTCGCCCCGGTCCGCGTCCGCCGCGGCGCTTTCGTCGGCGCCGGCACCACCGTCACCAAGGACGTCCCGGCGCACGCCCTCGCCATCAGCCGCGTCCGGCAGGAGAACAAGGACGGCTGGGCCAGGAAGCATGGGCCCCTCGCCAAGCGGGACGGCCACAACAACAAGTAGAGGAAAGGCCTGACGGTGCTTGCCGGGGGGTGCGGGCGAGGCTATATTCCGCGTACCCATGTGCGGCATCGTTGGTTACATCGGCAGCAAGAAAGTCAGCAACGTCATCCTCGACGGCCTGCGGCGGCTCGAGTACCGCGGCTATGACTCGGCCGGGATCGCGGTCATCGACGGGCCCAACGTCAAGGTGGTCCGGGCGGCGGGGAAGCTCCGCGAGCTCGAGGAAAACCTTCGGCTCACCCAGCTCGACGGCTCGTTCGGCGTCGGGCACACGCGCTGGGCGACCCACGGGCGCCCCACCGAGGAGAACGCCCACCCGCACCGGGACTGCTCCGGCTCGATGGTGGTGGTGCACAACGGCATCATCGAGAACTACAAGGAGCTGAAGTCTCAGCTCACCGCCGCCGGGCACCAGTTCAAGACCGAGACCGACACCGAGGTGATCGCCCACCTCATCGAAGACGTGCGCAAGGGCCGCCCCGCCATGCCGCTCGAGGACGCGGTGCGCGGCGCGGTGCCGCGGCTCTCCGGCTCGTACGCCTTCGCCGCCGTGTCGACGCAGGACCCGCGCAAGATCGTCGCGGCGCGCAACGGCCCGCCGCTCGTCATTGGATTGGGCAAGGACGAGTACTTCGTCGCCTCCGACATCCCGGCCATCCTGCACCACACGCGCGACGTGTTCTTTCTCGACGACCGCGAGGTGGCGGTGGTCACCGACGGCGGCGTGGTCATCACCGACCACGCCGGCAAGGCGATCAAGAAACAGGTGCAGCGCATCACCTGGGACCCGATCCTCGCCGAGAAGGCCGGCTTCAAGCATTTCATGCTGAAGGAAATCTACGAGCAGCCGCGGGCGATCCGCGACACGCTCCTCGGCCGCGTGTCGCAGGACACCGGGAAGATCTTCCTCGACGAGATGGAGATCACCGAGAAGGAGTTCCGCGACTGCAAGAAGCTCCACATCGTCGCCTGCGGCACCTCGTGGCACGCGGCCCTCATCGGCAAGTTCCTCATCGAGAAGCTGGCCAGGCTCCCTGTCGAAGTGGACATCGCCTCGGAGTTCCGCTACCGCTCCCCCATCCTCGAGCCCGATCATTTGTTGCTCGTGATCACCCAGTCCGGAGAGACGGCCGACACCATCGCGGCGCAGCGCGAGGCGCGCTCGCGCGGCCTGAAAACGCTCGCCATCTGCAACGTCGTCGGCTCGATGGCGACGCGGGAAGCCCAGGGCGTCGTCTACACGCACGCGGGGCCGGAGATCGGCGTCGCCTCGACCAAGGCGTTCACGGCTCAGATCGCCGCGCTGTACCTGCTGGCGCTGCATGCGGCGCAGGTGCGCGGCGCCATGACCCCCGAGGAGACCAAGAGCCACATCAAGGACCTGCTGCTCATCCCGACGCAGATCGAGCAGATCCTCGCCAAGGACGCGGAGATCGAGGAGATCGCCAAGGATTTCCACCGCGCCTCGGATTTCCTCTACCTCGGGCGCGGCGTGAACTATCCGATCGCGCTCGAAGGGGCGCTGAAGCTCAAGGAGATCTCCTACATCCAC
>Ga0134121_10000662_pt1 | contig 37380 bp, 33 predicted proteins | sample KB301_FD_96463 | JGI IMG/M metagenome (GOLD analysis project Ga0134121, IMG submission 96463) | Terrestrial soil microbial communities without Nitrogen fertilizer from Kellogg Biological Station, Michigan, USA - KB3-0-1 | ecosystem: Environmental > Terrestrial > Soil > Unclassified ...
GCCCACGTCGTTCGGCAAGGTTTTGCGCGACATGGCGCTCGTCTTCCGCAATGGCCGCTTCATGAGCTTCCTGGTGATCTTCTCCGGGTTCTGGATCATGTTCTGGCAGATCTTCTACTCGCTGCCGTTCTATCTCAGGAAGGCATTGGGTTTCGAGCGTTTCGAGCTGATCGAAACCGTGGACGCCTGGACGCTCATCCTGCTTACCGTGCCGGTGGCGGCCATGGTGCGGCGCTGGCAGCCCATCCGCGCCATGACGGCCGGGTTCTTCGTGGCCTCGTGCTCGTGGTTGATCATCATCTTTTTCCACTCCTGGCAGGCGGTGGCCGTGGCGATGTTCGTGTTCGCCGTGGGCGAGGGGATGCAGGCGCCCCGCTTCTACGAGTACGTGGCGGACCTGGCGCCGCGCGACCAGATCGGGACTTTCATGGGCTTCGCCTTCCTGCCGGTGGCGATCGGCGCGCTCGTCGCCGGCTTCCTGGGCGGCGCGCTCGTGCAGCGTTTCATCGGCGACCCGAAGCAGCCGTTAGCATCACCTCATCCTGAAGCGATGTGGTGGGTGGTCGCCGGCATAGGCTTCGCCTCGACCGTAGGGATGCTCCTCTACGACAAGCTGGTCAGCCAGAGGCTGAAGCCTACTCCGTAAACATCCCGATCGCCCGCTCGATCGCCCGGGCGCAGACGCCGCAGTAGGTCTTGGGATTGCGGCTGAACATGATGCAGTCCGCCTCGGGGCGGTAGAGCCCCTTGGCCTCGTAGGAGGCGCCCTGGAAGGCTCCGACGCGGCCGAAGTACTTCTCGGCGCGGAGCATGGGCGTCGTCTTCTCGCGGATCTCCTGGAAGAGGGCCTCCATCTGCTCCTCGGGGGCTCCCTTCTCCCGCAGCTCGCGCCTTTTCTTCTCGTAGGCGAGCACGACCTTGTCGTAATCCTCCTGGTTCCAGGGCGTGGGGAGCGGCGTGCCCGCCGTCACGAGGTCCTTCCATTTCACATTTTTTGGATCGAGGAGGGCCGAGACGTTCGGCTCCCACGGTTCGCTGCCCGCCGGGTTGAGCGTCTCGTAGGAAACCTGAGAGGTGTAGTACTCGTCCCCCAGGCCGGCGAAGGAGTGGCCGAATTCATGGACCAGCAGGTAGGCGGACTCGGCGCTGTCCACGGCGGCGGTGTTCCACAGGTTGTAGATTCCGCCACCGCCGTACTTACGGCTGTTGGAGAGCAGGACCAGCGTGTCGTAGGGCGCCTGGGCGGCGATCTCGCGCACCGCCTGATCCGCGAAGGTGAGCATGTAGCGCTCGGAATCGAACGCGTTGTAGGCGAGCCCCAGCGGTGTTTTGCGCCAGGTGGCCGTGCGCGGATCGGTGACGCCGGAGGCCGGAGACGGAACGTCGATGGCCCGCACGTTGAAATCCGAGCGGTGGCCCTTGAAGGGCTCGGTGGCGAAGAGGGCGTCCGTCAGCCTTTTGACGTCGGCGTGGAACTTTCCCTTCTCGGCCGCCGTGTAGCCGTCGCCCAGGATCAGCAGATCCACCTTGACGGCCGGCGGTCCGCTCTCGAAGACGCTCCACACCGTCCCTACGGCGGGCACCGGCGAGCGGTCCACGAAGCGGCTGGCGGGATCGGCCAAGGTCGAATAGATCTCCCGGAACCCGCCATCCGCCGCCCGCTTCTTGAGGACGATCTGCACCCTGCCGCGCGGCTCGGGGAAGCGCATGGACTCGTGAAACGTGCGCCAGACGCCGGCTCCGGCCTCGCCCGTCGTCTCCCACTCGCCATAGATGCTGGAGAACCCCCGCGACCAGATGACCTGGTTGGTGCCGAGGTCGATCACCTCGAAGAGGTATTTGCCGAGGTTGGAGTCGTCCAGCAGGCGGACCCGGCTGCCGGGCCAGTCCCCCTCCAGCCGCAGGCCGTCGAGGCTGACGTGCTCTTCCTTCGCGATGCCGCTGTGGAAGTAGTCGAAGCGGAGAGTCTTGCTCGTAAAGCGGGAATCGAAACGCGCATTGAACCGGGCATCGGCCGGGGCATGAACCGCGGCGGCCAGGGCCAGAACGAGGCCGAGGAGGTGGATCGGCATGGCGGAGTCTCCTGGTTGCGAAGTTCTCCCGCCGATCTTATCCTCCCCGGCCGTCCCGCCGGGATTAAGGGAACAGCCTATGGCCCGTGATCTGGTGGACGTCGATCGCCGAGCTCACGCCCTGCTGCCGGCCGGTGGTGTCCAGGCACTCCATCTTGGGGCCGGCAAACACCCAGTTGCTGCAGGCCTGGGAGGTGTACACGGCGGTGATGTCCAGCTCGACCGTGCTTTGGATCACCAGGAACCCGATCGTGAGCGGAAACGGCGTCGGGATGTTGCCGGGGCCCCAGAGGAGCTCTCCGATGCGGTTGCAGTCGTCCATCGTCGCTTCCTGGCTCTTCAGGGTGATGTTGTCGATGGCCGTGGTGCCGACCGCCCGGGGCTCGCGGCCCACGGGCTCCCCCTTGCTCACCAGCAGGATCAGGTTCTTCTGGATGATCGCCTCGGGTGGCAACGAGGAGTCGACGTTGAAGTTGAAGATGTTGATGTCCGTCGCGTAGTTGCCGAACTTGACCGTCGCCTCACCCTGCTGGACCTGCTGGCCTGCCGCGTTCGTCGTGAGGCCGAGGTTGGTGTTGTTGTAGCCGCAGACGAACTTCACGGCGTAGCTGTAGAGATATTTGGCCGAAGCGGCCTGCGCCCCTGTGAGGGCGAGCACCAAGATAGCAGCTCCCTGAATCCATACCTTCCGTGACATGACGGCTCCTTTCTCGCAAAAGCCCGCCTTCAGGGCGAGCGGGGTGGACCCTGTAGTCCTGCTGCGACGGCCGTCGTTCACCATCCGATAAAGACCGGATGCGGAGGTCTCTAACTTTAATCAGTGTTCAAGAGGCGATAAGCGGGACAAGCGGATACAGTGCCGTTTCGTGGCCGGCGATTCTCTCCTCCGTACCTTCCGCGCCGACCGCGGCGACGCCCGCGGACGGCTGGATCTCGTCCTCATGCGCCACCTGGCGGACCGTGACGACGTCACGCGCGCGCAGGTCCAGGCCTGGATCGCGGCGGGTCTCGTGCGAGTCAACGGGCGGATTCCCACCAAGCCCGCGAGCCGCGTCGCCTGGGAGGATCAGGTGGAGGTGACGCTGCCGCCGCCTCCGCCGCGCCGGCAGATCGTGGCGCAGGAGATGCCCCTCTCGGTGCTCTACGAGGACGAGCACTTCCTGGCCCTGAACAAGCCGCCCGGCGTGGTGGCTCACCCGGCGCCGGGGCACCGGCAGGGGACGCTGATCAACGCTCTGCTCTGGCGGGCGCAAGGCTGGCCGGAAGGGCAGCGGCCCGGGTTGGTGAGCCGCCTCGACCGCGATACCTCGGGGGTGATGATGGTGATCAAGACCCCGGCGGTCCATTACCGGTTGGCGCGGGCCCTCAAGGCTCCAGGCGCGGAGAAGGAGTACCTCGCCGTCGCCTATGGCGAGGTCCCCTTCGATGCTTTCGGCCAGGGCCGGATCGAGCTCAAGATCGACCGCGATCCGGCGGATCCGAAGCGGCGCATCGCCTCCAGGACCACGGGGCGGGACAGCGTGACCCTCTACCGGCGGCTGGCGGAGTCGGCGGGGGTGAGCCTCCTCGGTTGCCGGCTGGTCACCGGCCGTACCCATCAGATCCGGGTGCACCTCCAGGCGGCGGGGATGCCGATCGTCGGCGATCCGCTCTATGGCGAGCCGCGCTGGAAGGGAATCGGCGATCCGGAGATCGCCGCCGCCTGCCGCGATTTTCCCCGTCAGGCCCTCCACGCCTGGCGCGTGGCCTTCGTCCACCCGGTGACCGGCGAGAGCCTGGAGATCGCCGCACCGGTGCCGGACGACCTGGCGGGCCTCCTGGCGGCGGCCGGGCTCAAGGGTTCACTGGATCGACCTGGGTGACGAAGTACTCCGTCTCGCCGAAGCAGTCCGAAGGCACGCCCTTGTGCTGCTCATAGTGGACGCGGACGCGCTGGCCGATCGCCTGATTGAGGCGGGTGGCCACAGCGGCGTCGCGCACCGAGAACTTGAAGAGCTCGGGCATCGTGCCGGGGAGGTTCACCATGGCGAGCTCGCCTTCCCAGGTCTTACAGATCCAGCCCTTGCGGGAGAACTTCTGGACGAACCCCGCCCGCTCGCCGTCCGAGTAGCTGATGTGGAGGGTGGACCATACGTACGCGGCGAAGCCGCCCACGATCAGGAGAAGGAAGAGGACGAAGAACAACAGCGGCTTGACGCTTCGGCGCGGTTTGCCGGCTGGGGGCTGCGGAGTTGCGGCCATGGCGGTCTCCTTGGGAGAGGGCGTCAGACCCTCAAGGAAGATCATTCCACAGAATTGAACGGTAAGATTCAACCGGCGCCGCCATGTCCACAATCGTTCCCAACTCACCCCGCCCCCGCGGACGCCGCCGCCTGCGCCGCATCGCCTGGACCTCGTTCGTCGTCCTCGTGGTCCTGCCCGTGTTGCTCGGCGTGGGAGTGGTCGTCGCCCTCCGGGGGGCCTCGGTGCGGCGGGCGGTGCTGGACCGTCTCTCGACGATCCTGCGCGAGGATTATGGGCTCGCCGCCACGGCCGAGGACTTCTCGCCCCTCTGGCGCCGTAGCGGCCTCGTGCTGCGCAAGGTCCGCCTCGGGGTGCCGGGCGCGGCGCCGCTGGCGACCGCCGACCGGGTCGAGGCCGTGGTCGATCTGGGCTCGCTGCGCAGCCGCCCGCTCGTGATCCGGTCGCTGACCGCCGAGGGCGTTCGCGTCGATCTCGCGGCGCCGCTGCCGAAGCTGCCGCGATCGACGTCCCCGGCCGAGCCGGGGCCGCCGGTCGAAATCCTGGCGATCGCCATCCGGCGCGGCGAGGTGCGGGGCGCTCCTCTCGACAAGCCGGCCGCGGACTGGCTGCGGAGCTGGAACGCCCGGGAGATCGAAGCCCGGGGTGGATACCGCGGCGGCCGGATGGACCTGGAGGTCACGCGGGCGGCGGCGGTCCTCGACCGTCCCAACTTCGGCCGGCAGACGCTGCGGCTCGCCGGCCGCGTGGGCTATGAGGACAAGAAGCCGCTGCGTCTCGACGGCCTCGAGGTGACCGGCGACGGCCTGCGCCTGACGGCCTCCGGCACCGTGGGACTGGAACCCGGCCAGCCGGCCGCGGGCCGGTTCGACCTCGACGCCGAGCCGCTTGCCCTGGTGGCGGGGCTGCCTCGCCGCGGCCGGATCCGGGCGAACGGGGAGGTTGACGGGAGTACGGGCAAGGGAACGGTGACGGCCCAGGAGATCCCCGCCGAGGCGCTGAAGCCCTATCTCGATCCCAAGCTGTACGCCGACCTCGCCCTGGCCGGGACGCTCGTGGACCTCACGGCGAGCGCCGGGCTCGGTCCCGGAAACCTGGCGCGGGTGGCGGGAACGGCCCAGGCAGGCTGGCGGCGCGGCGCCCTGCGGCTGGCCCGGGCGGACCTCCGGCTCACGCCGGGCCGATCTCCAAATCAGATCGACGCCACCGTCGTGGCGGAGCTCCTTCCCGGCTCGCCCGGCAGCTGCGCCGCCCAGGGTACGTTCCATGCCACGGGCTGGGCCGAGCTGGCCAAGGCCACGGCGGAGAACGCGCAGGCGCAGGTGCGGCTGCCCGACGTGCGGGCCGCCCTGGCGGAGGCGCGCTCGCTCTGGCCCCGGCTGATTCCGGCGCCGCCTCCGGGCGTGCCGCTCCAGGGCTCGCTGGCGGCGGAGGCCCACCTGACGGGCTCTCTCGCGGCGCCCGCGGCCGACGTGGACGCCACCTGGCTTCCCCAGGAGGGCGCGCTCGTTCACCTGACGGCGAAGGGGCAGCCGCGGACGCTGGCCGGCTCGGCGACCGTGCGCACGGAAGCGCTCCCCCTGGAGCTGCTCGCCGCCTTCGCTCCCGGGCTCGCCGGCACCGTCACCGGCACGGCGGAGCTCGCCGGCTCGCCCCGGGGCTACCGCACGAAGGTGAACGCCGCCACGGCGGCCCTCGCCTTTCCCCCGAGCCTCCGGCGATTGGAGAGCGCCACGGTGGCCGGCGAGGGCACGCTCAGTCTCAAACCGTTCTCCTACCGCGGCACGCTGTCCGTCGCGGGCGCCGGCCTCGTGTCCCAGCCGAGCGCCTCGGCCACGGCCCGGATCGAGACCTTCCGGATCGCCGCCGACGGCACGCTCGCCGGCCAGCCCCTGACCTGGGACGGTTCGCTCTCCCTGGACGGCACGGGCGTCGAGATCCCCGGGCAGGCGAGGGTGGACCACTTGGCGATCTCCGCCCAGGGGAAGGGCGGCGCGGATCTGCGCTCGCTCGCAGGCAAGGCGAAGATGGACGCCGGCCATCTCGCCTTCGTGACGCAGGGCATGGAGATCTCCAAGCTCCACGTCGAAGCCGAGGGAGACTCCCGCGAGGTCCGCCTTGGCGCTTTCTCGGGCGAGCTGCCGGGGGGAAAGACTTTCGCCGGCTCCGGCCGCGCCACGATCGAGCCCCTGCTCGCCGAGGCCGATCTCGATCTGCACCTGGTCAAACCTCTCGATGCCCTGGCCGCGGCGGATCTCACCGCCCGGCTGCGGGACGGCGTCCTGGAGGTGACCTCGCAGCGTCTCGACACCGCGTCCGGCCCGGTAAGTCTGCGGGCACGTGTGCCGCTGGGTGCCCTGAAGCCGGTGCCCGCGCTCGCTTCGGCGCTCGGCGCGTTCCCCGGCAAGCTGGCCACGGGGCCCGTGACTCTGACGCTCGAAGCCCCGGCTCTCGACTCGCAGCCCCTCTTGGCCGCGCTGGGCCTGCCGCCCCGGCCCGAGCGGGTGCGGGGTGGAGTGAGCGCGAATCTGACGCTGGACCTCGCCGCTCCGGCCGCCGGGCAGGGCGAGGTGCGGATCTCCGGGCTGACCGCCGAAACGCCGGACGGCCGCGTGACCGCCCAGGGGCCGGCGATTCTGAAGCTGGCCGGCGGCCGGCTGGAGCTGCTGCCGGTCCATCTGGTCGCCAACGCCGAAGGCGGCGCCGCCAGCGGCGTGGGCGCCGATCTCCAGGCGAGCGCCGACCTCTCGCGCTCCTGGCGGCTCACGGACCCGCCGGCCGGGCTCGTCACCCGCCTCGCCGCCGAGGCGAGCGGCACGCTCGACGCGGCGCTCCTCAATCCCTATCTCCAGGGCGGCGCCGCCAGCGGCGCGCTCGCCTTCTCGGCCCACGCCTCCGGACCGCTGGACAAGCTGACCGGCAACGTCGAGGTGAGCGGTCCCGGCGCGTCGTTCTTCTTCTCGTCCGCCGGCGTACGTATCACGGACCCGAAGCTCGCCGCCGATCTGGCGGCCGGCCGCTGGACGATCCGCGAGGGCCGGCTGGGTGTCAACGGCGGCACGGTGGAGCTCGCGGGCGGCTTTTCGCCCCAGCGCGGGGTGGAGATCGACGCCCAGCTCGCGAAGGTCCGCTACCGGTTGGACTACGGCATCGATACTCAGCTCTCCGGCCGGCTCGCCTTCCGTGTTTCCCCAGGCGAGCGTAGCCGCCTTTCCGGCCGGGTGATGGTCGATCGCGGCGTGCTCGACCGCGACCTGAACCTCGACCGCGAGGTCTTCACCCTGCTGTTCAAACCGCGCGATTCGCCCAGCACCGTGGAGAGCGCCCTCGCCGCCGTCGACCTCGCCCTGGAGATCGAGACGACCGACGGCGTCCGGGTCAAGAACAACGTCGGCGACCTGCGGGCCTCCTGGCGCCGGCTCACGCTCGACGGCACGCTCGACGCGCCGGTGCTCCGGGGCCGCGTCGACATCGACCCGGGCGGCCTGTTCTACGCCTACGGCCAGACGGTGCGCATCGACAGCGGCTCGCTGCTCTTCACCGGCGATCCCGCGACCGATCCCCAGGTGTCGCTGACGACCACCTCGTCGATCCAGGACCCCAGTATCGCCAGGCTTCAGGGGGAGAGCCCGCTCGACCTCCTAGCCCAGCAGGGAGGTCCGGGAGGGACGCCGGGCGTCGACGCCGGGGCCGTGCTGACCGCCGGCGTCGCCGGCTACTACGGCGCCAGCCTCCTCCAGCGGCTGAGCCAGTCGGCCGGCCTCGGCGGCTTCTCCGTACGGCCGGTGCTGGTGTTCAACGAGGCCGATCCCAGCGCCCGGCTCACCGTCGGGCGCGACCTGTCGCGCAACGTCTCCCTCGCCGTCTCGATCGACCTGCGCAACGCCGAACGGCAGACCTATCTCTTCTACGTCCAGGAGCTCTCCGCCCTGCCGGGGCTGCGGGCGGAGGGTTTCACCAACGACGTCGGCCATCGCGGCGGCAGCCTCCAGCAGGCCTTCAACTTCGGCGGCGGCGAGCGGAAGAAGGAGTCGGGACCGCGCCTGCGGCGTCTCGACGTCTCGACGCCGAAGAAGGGGGTCTCGAAGCGCGAGATCCGCGCCGCCGTGCGCCTGGAGAAGAAGCAGCCGGTGCCGGAAGGCGCGGCTTTCGGCGTCGAGGTGGACGTGATGGAGCTGCTGAAAAAGAAGGGCTATCCCGACCCGCGGATCGCCGTCGCCGTCACCCCTGTCGACTCCAGGCCCGGCTGGGTGGACGTCGCGGTGACGGTGGAGCCCGGTCCCAAGGTCTCCTTCGTCTTCGCGGGCGACGCGCCGGCTCGCGCCCTGCGGCCGGCGATCACCAATCTCTATCGCACCGACTTCTACGAGGCCGGCTCGATCGAGGAGATGAGCAGGGCCACGGTGCGCGCCTTGCGTAGCGCCGGCCACCTCGATCCCAAGGTGGAAATCGACGTGCGGCGCGAGACGGCGAAGGACCCGAAGGCTGCCGAGGGTCCCCGCACGGTGACGATCCACACCGTGGCCGGCCCCCGGCAGCCGCTCCAGACTCTCCGGATCGTGGGCCTCGATCCCGCCGAGGCTCGACTCGCGGCGGCCGGCTTCCCCGGCACCCTGGCGCGGGCGGAGCTTGCCGCCGGGCTGCCCAACGCGGACACCCGTCTGCTCGCGGCGCTGCATACTCTCGGCTACCCGGCGGCGCGAATCGCCGGCCGCGCGCTGGAGGGCGACGGGCTGGCGGTCACCGTCGAGCCGGGGCCGCGGCAGGTCGTGGCGGCGGTGCGCGTAAACGGCGAGGCGCTGACCGATGGGGAGCGGGAGCGGCTCGCCGGCCTCCTTCCCCTGCGCGCCGGCGAGCCCGCCCGGATGGACCTCGCCGCCGGGGGCTCGCAGCTCCTGGAAGACGATCTGCACCGCCGAGGCTACGCGGATGCCAAGGTCGTCCGCTCCGCCTTCCTGCCGGCCGTGGATCGGCCGGACGAGGTCGAGCTGCGGTACGACGTCGATCCCGGGATCGCCTACCGGCTGGCGGCCGTGACCCTCGATGGCGAGCGCTGGTCGCGGCCGGCGCCGCTGCTGCGCGCCGCCGGCCTCGCTGGCCTCAGATTGGGCGAGCCGTTCACCGACGCCGCGGTGGAGGAGGCCCGCACCCGCCTGTTCCGTACCGGCCTCTTCTCCCGCGTCGACGCCGAGGTGAAGAAAGCCGGCGACGGCGAGGCCCGCGTCACCCTCGGTCTCGCCGAGAAGCCCCGCTTCCACCTCGGCTACGGCGTGCGCTGGGAGAGCAGCGTGGGCACCGGCGCCGTGCTCGATTTCGTGGACCAGAACTTCCTCGGCCGCGCCATCACCGTCGGCCTGCGCGGCCTCTACCAGACGGACGACCGCAGCGGACGGCTCTACCTGCGTACCGGCGGCGTCCTCGGCACACCCATCTCCTTCGAGGGCTACGCCGAGGTGCGGCGGCTGTTCACGCCGGAGGAAAAGAACCAGGAAGTGGAGGACCGGCGGGAGGTGGCCGTGGAAGCCGTGCGTCCGTTAGGGGCGGCCGACACGGCTCACCTCTACGTCCGCTACCGCACGACGCATATCTTCGAAGTCGTCCCCGACCCGTTCTTTCCCCTCGATCTGGAGCTTCGCCTCCCCCTGGTGGGCCTGCAGCTCCTGCGCGACACCCGCGACGACAAGATCGATCCGCGGCGCGGCCTCTTCGCCAGCGTCGACCTGTCGGGAAGCGGCACCTTCCTGGGTAGCGATTTCGACTATGCCCGCCTGTTCGGTCAGGTGGCGTCGTTCCGCGACGTGCGGCTGGCGGGCCGGCCGTGGACCTGGGCCCAGTCGGTGCGGCTGGGGCTCGAACACCTGTTCGGCGGCCGGGAGATCATCCGCGATGAGCTGTTCTTCGCCGGCGGTCCCTATTCGGTGCGCGGCTACCGGCAGGATTCCCTGGGTCCGCGGGAAGATCTGGGCGTCGTCGTGCGGCCGGCGAGAGGCCAGGCGCTGTTCGTGATCAACGAGGAGCTGCGTTTCGCCCTGCCCTGGTCGCTTACCGGCCTCGCCTTTTTCGACGCCGGCCAGGTGTGGGCGCGGCCGCGGGACGCGAGCTTCGACCTCGCCAAATCGATCGGCCTCGGCCTGCGGGCGTCCACGCCGCTGGGCCTGCTGCGGCTCGACGCGGCCTATCCGCTCGACCGGCGGCCGGAGGATGGACGCTACAAGATCTACCTCGGCTTCGGCAACGCCTTCTGAGCGCTACCGTTTCACCGCTCGCAGCACCGCCTGGGCGGTGGCGGCCTCCGGGGCGTTGGGGGCGAGGGCGAGGAAGCGGCTCATGTCGTTGACCAGCAGGTCCTTGTGGCCGAGCTTGTCCTGCACCAGGCCGCGGTAGTAGTAGGCCATGGCGAGCCCCGAGTCCATGTTGATGGCGTTGTTGAGCTGCTCGGCGGCGGCGGCCAAGCTCTCCTGGAAGGCGCGGGTGACGCCGATCTGGTAGGGAATGAGCGCCGGCTGGGGCGCCTGTGCGCCGGCGAATGTGGCCACGGCGTCGTCGTACTGCTTCAGCCGCTGCTGGGCGATGCCGAGGTAGTAGGCGGCGCCGGCGCCGCCCTTGGCCCGGGCGGCGTCCGCGGCCTGGCGGAACACGGCGCTCGCGTCGGCGTCGCGGCGCTGGCGCAGCAGCACCTCTCCCAGATAGACGAGCGGCGCCGGGTCGGCGGGCGCCAGCGCGGCGGCCTTGCGCAGCCGGGACTCGGCGTCGCCGTAGCTCTTCTGCTGCTCGAGGACGCGGCCGTAGGCCGTGGCTACGAAGGGGTTCGAATCCGCCTGGTCCATGAGCTTCGCCAGGGAGTCGCGGGCCGCGTCGGTCTGATAGTGCGCGAGCTTCTCGCCGATGGCGTCGAGCCCCGGAGGCGGCAGGGGATCGGGCTTCGCCGGCTGGCTCTCGGGAGTTGACTGCGTGGGAGAGGGCGTGCCGTTCGGCTTCGGCGGCTTCGGTGCCGGCTTCGTCTTGGGCGGCTTGGCCTCCGCGGCCCAGGGGGCGAGGAGGAGCGCGCAGAGGAGGGCCGCGAAAGACCGGCGGATCGCCTGCGATCTGGAAACCATGAGCACCTCCGGCGCTATCGCCTGTCCTGGTCGCCAAGACTGGCGACACTCTTCAGTATACCGTCGAACGGGACTCATATCCCCGGAAGGCGTGTCGCGGTACCATGTCGCCTGCGAGGAGTGTGAATGATCCGATACATCGTAGAGCTGGGGCTGGCCTCCATGCTGACGCTCGACCGGGCGACGATCGCCTCGCTCGTCGCCGGCAGCGCCGAGCGCTACGGCGGCGACAGCGCCCGCGAGCTCGGCGATCTCGCCCATGTCCTGGGAACCGCTGAGCCGCTGGAGCTCTTCTGGGGGCTCTACCAGAGCTTTACCGCCCAGCCCGTCGAGTCGCACCGCTATCAGCAACAGGCGCTCGCCGGCAGCCTCCTCCTGCGCCTCCGCCCTTCCTGCCCCTTGCCGGCCCGCGAGGCGATCCGCAACGTCCTCGGCGGCTGGGAGGTGAGCGTCGAGGAGCTCCCCTGGTACCTGGCCCTGGCCTGCGGCGAGGACGCCGTCTGGAACGCCATGACCGAGCTCGAGGCCGAGCCCCTCGACGACCGCAAGCGGCTGGTCCTCCACACCTTCCGTTACTGGCTGCTCCCCGGCTGGCAGGACAATCCCCTGGCCCGGTCGCGCCTCGCGGGGGAGTGCCCCGGGTAGCGACCCGTCAGCCGGGCTCCTCCGGAGCCGCGGGCTCTTCGGCCGGCTCCGCCGCGACCGGCGGGGGCGGGGCTACCGTGGGCGCCGCCACCGGCTTGCGCCGGAACCAGGCCCACGGCCGCCAGCCGCCGCCCGTGGTGAAGCACACCCAGCCCCACCGCAGCCAGCGCAGAAGGGCCTGTGCCAGCCACAGCGCCCAGGCGAGCATCGCCGCCCGGTAGATCAGCAGCGGCACCGAGAGCACCCACGCCGTGGGCGGCACCGCGCCGGCGCGGTCCGCGTACCAGCGCAGCCGGAAGGCGGTGGAGCCGTTGCCGGCGACCTGCATCTCGGGCGTCCCCAGGAGGCCCTGCTGAATGCTCCAGAAGAGGATGCCGAGCGCCACCAGCGTCCACGCCACGAGCAGCATCTGGCCCAGGTCGAAGACCTTGTCGCGGCGCACCGTGGCGCCCCTCTCCCGGCGCAGCCCGAGGGCGAGGAGCCAGCCGGCCACGATCGCTGCGGCCGGGAGCGGCGCCTGGGAGAGGCCCACGCCCAGGAGCGCCCAGTGCCGTGCCGCGAGCGGCGTCAGGCGCACCCGGCCGAGGCCCCAGGCGACGAGCAGGATCACCGCCAGCAAGCTCCAGAAGAGGATGGCCGGCCCCAGCCGCGGTCCGCCGGCGAGGAGCAGCCAGCGCCCGCGCGGCACCTCGAGGTGAAGCGGCAGCGTTACCCGGCGGCCCTCCTGGCGGATGGGCTGCGCCTGGCCGTCGATTTTCATAGCGGTCAACTCCGCGCCCTGGGGAAGGACGATCGTGTGCTGGCCGCCGCGGCTGCTGCGCAGGGCGAGGTCGAGCGAGACGTCCGTCGACCGTACGCCGGGGCTCAACGTCAGTTGGCTGTGCACGACGGTGAGCGAGTGGCCGGCGTTCCGGAGGAAATCTAGTTCTTACTCGGGGATGCCTCTTCTTTAGGTTTAGGAGTAACCGTTTTATGTTTATCGTGCTTAGAGCTCTTCTTTTTCGTCCTTTGGGGGCCGCGAGTTTTTTCTCCGGATTGTTCTGGGTTTGGTGGGAAGGAGGAGTATGCGTAATGTAGTTTTGCGCCTTCGAGCATTCTGAGGTTGTTCAGAACCGATTTTTCCGGCATCTCTACGGCAATCTGATATTTTCTTTTCGAGAGTCCCGCGATTCGTGTTGTGATTGATTCGTACCCAGACACCGCTGGTGCCAATCGTTGCCCATTGCTCGTGTTGATATATATCCCGAAGGGACTGAACAACAACGCGGCTGGGAGTGCTACGTCATTTCCAAGATCTGCCAAGATAGCGGAACTCTCTGTGCTGAGGCCTGATTCGGAATTGGAACCTATATCAAGGTCCACTATGACAAGGTTAGGATATCTCTTAAGCCACCCCAGTGCTTGTTCGCGCAACTTGCCGCAAGGTGCGCACCAACTTGCCGAAAATATGATCAGTGTATAGTATCCAGGGACCGAATAAGCTCCTGCGTGCACATACCCTTTAGGTTTTATGAGAAACAGCCTAGCTCGGGGAACAAGTTGCTCTGGCGTCTTCGTCTTTTCTGACAGCTTGACCGCTGGTGTCTTAACCCTCTCTTGAGCTGAAGGAGCTTGTCCACTAAGTGTAAGAATGCATGTTAGGGCGGCGGAAATAAGGAGACTCATTTTCGTCCCATTAGAGAGTGCATTCTTCGGCGGATGCCTTGACAGATGGGCAGCCAATGAACTCAATGGCGTGTTTGGAATGTTGTTCTAGTACGACTTTGGAACTTCCTGTCGGAGGGGTGAATATGAGAGATTTTACGTTTCCATTGACATCTAGAAATCCTTGACGGTTTACGAGAGCGCGACAGCCCTTGACGCCGCAGGCTTCAAACGTTGAGTTACCGTTTACTCGAAAGTTGCAGTTGTCTTTGTACAGAAGCCACTCCAGCCAATCTTTATGAATCTGGAAAACTCGCTCGCCGGAAATTCCTCCTGTAATAAGCGACCACGAGGCCCCTTCATTAGCAAGCTGCAGGAGTCGATTTCCTCCACGTTGATGCATAACTATGGGTGTGCAGAAAGTATTCTCTACCGAAGCGTTTTTGAAGCCTTCATGTATGGTGGGATCGAGGCCTTTAATGACGGGGACATCATCAGGTGCAGGGGAGTAAAGAGCTTGCCCCTTTTCAAAGCTCCTCGCGAAATGGCCCTTGGCAAAAAGATACAGATCGTGGAGGACTTCGCCGGCAATGATTGGAACTACAACCTCTGCCACTTGGGCGCAACCAGTCAGTCCCAAGGTTACTGCCCCAGCGGATAAGGTCAAGCCTCCAATAACGAATTCTCTGCGAGTTAATAGGTAAGTTGACATTATCTGTCCCATCCTATTGCTATGAGAGATTGCATAGCCCCCTTAGAGTATAGTCTAGGTGGTGTTGAGAAGCAAGATCGCGGCCGCCACTCCTCCGGCAGGTTCGTCTGCTGCGGATCGACCGCCGTCACCCCTTCGACGTCGGCGAGCCGCAGGTCGGGCTGGGCCTCGAAGACCCAGATCTCCTCGTTCGCCCACGGGCCGCCGGGCACCGGCGCGGTGAGAGCGGCGACCGGGCCGTCGTGGCGGCCGACAAGCTCCAGCGTCCAGGAGCCGGGTCGTACCTGCACCCGCAGCCGGCCGTCCGGCTCGACGCGGGCGGGCAGCGGCGACTTGAGCTCGAGCGGGAGGAAGCGGTCGGGAAGGGCGCGCCCCAGCAGCACCTCGCGGGCCTTGCCGGCGACGGCGAGCTCGATCCGCGTCACCAGTACCAGCGGCACCGTGTCCACCACCCGCCGGTGAACGATCGCCTGCAGACTCTCGGCCTCCGTCCCGGCGGTGCTCGTGCGCTGCAGGAAAATACGGCCGTCGGCGTCGCGGTCCGGGAACGGCACCGCCGCTCCGCGCACTCGGAGGGCCACCAGCCCCACCTCCTGCGACAGGTCGAGCGACTCGGGCAGCGAGTCCCACCGGAAGACCCCGGCCAGGGTGTGGCGTCCGGCCGGCAGCCAGAGGCCCGGTGCGCCGTCATTGGCGACCGCCGCCGCCGGCCGGCCGTCGACCGTCAGCTCCAACGGCCAGTGCGCTTCCTCGCCGGGCAGCGGCACGTAGCCGGAGATCTGGAGGTTCCAATCCTGGCTGAAGCGACCCTCCTTCTCGCCGAGATCGAGCGCCAGCCTGCCCGGCCAGGCGCACTGCCGGCTGGCCGTGGCCGGGTCGTCCGCCCCGAGCAGGAACGGGCAGACCTCCGTCTCGTGGCCCCGCATCACCCAATCCGTCCAGGGCTGAAGCGGTGACGGAATACGGTCCTTGGGAATCGGGCCCGCCGCCAGCGGCAGCGCGGTAAGGAAGAGAGCCAGCGTCAGAAGAGAGCGGCGAGTCATGGGCTTGCCTCCACTCGAAAGATCCTCGTAGGAGTTGGACACGCTGGTAGCCCAGAAGGTTCCCGGGCCAGCGAGGAGGAGGAGCTTCGGCGGGAGCGAGGCGGCCCGCGAGCCTACGTCACGCGCCGGCGCATCGCCGCCAGGCCGGACAAGAGCAGGAGGCCGGTCAGAACGATCATGGCCCACCCTGAGAGTGTGGGAACCTCCGCGACCGGAACCGGCAGGCCGGGGCCGCCGCTGCAAACGGTGACGTCGCTGTCGTCCAGCGTCACGGCACCATTTCGCGCCAGGACCCTTCCGTTCACGCTGGCGCCGGTATTCAGGGTGATGCTGGAGAGTGCGACGATGTTTCCAGCCAGAGCGGTGCCGGTACCCAGGGTCGCGGAGCTGCCGACCTGCCAGAACACTCCACAGCTCGATGCACTGTTGATGAGGAGAACCGACGAGCCGCTAGCGGTCGTGAGCGTGCTCCCAATCTTAAAAGTGAAGATAGCGTTGGGGTTGCCTTGCGCATCGAGAGTGAGCGTTCCGGTCAACTGGGCCGAGGTCGAAAAACAGTAGACGCCCGGCGTGAGCGTCAGCCCACCCAGGTCCTGCCCGGTCAAGTCGGCGTCGCACACCGCGTTCGCCAGACTGTTGTAAAGGGTCGTGAGGTCGCTCTGCGCCTGGGCGGCGACAGCGTCTCCGGCATGGATCGCTCCCGTCACGATCCCCGGAGGAAAGCCGGTGACCGCGCTACCCGGGCTGACTCCCAGATTGCCGGTGACGACCGTCGGCGTGGCGGTATTGGTCACCGTCGAGCCGCCCAACACCGCGAACGAGCTCAGTTGAGCCATTGCCTCGGAAGGGCCGTAAAAGAGCGCGGCGAATCCCAGGACCAGGATGGTCAGGTACTTGTGCTTCATTTTGCACGTTCCTTTCACAGAGGATCGCCAAGGAGGGAGGGCTCACCTCATAGGGCGAGCCACGCCTGCACAGTACAGGATTTGCCGCGATGTGGCAATACGCCTTGGCGACCACCAGCCCGCCGAGCCCTCCCAGCAGGTGGACGAGGGGAACGACGTGGACCCCTTGCGGCAAGGCGCCGGCGAAGAGCGTCTGCCCGGCGACAGCTTCGAAAGCCGCTTTGGAAAGGAAGAGCGCGACGGCCGCGATCGCCAGGGTGCGCGGCCCCGGCTCGGGCGTATCCGCGACGCGGATCGCGGTCAGGACGAAGAGCGCCGACGCGACTCCGGAGCTGCCCCGGTAGACCATGAGATCGGGCGAGAGCGTCTGGACGGCGAGAACGGTGAGCCCTCCGCCCAGCGCCAGACTTGCGATCAGCCGCCGGCGGTCCCCTCGGAGCTCCAGCCAGATCCCGAGCCCGAGCACCATGCCGATATCGAGGGCCGCCATCCGTGGCGTCCAGTGCACGAGTTGGCCGGTGATCAGCCGCCAGACCTCTCCCGAAGCCACGCGAGCCCGATCAAACTCCAAGGCGTCCGAGGGCCGGAGCCAGGCCGCCGCGAAGAGGGCGGCGAGCGCCGCCGTGATCCAGGGAAAGCGCCAGGAAAAAGGTTTCATTCAAGCCCTGGCCACGCGGCGCCTGAAGAGCAGAGACAACCCGATCAATGCCGCCAGGATCAGCTCCGGAATTCCCAGGGCTCCGCCACCGCCGCTGCCGCGCGGGCCGGTGATGCGCTCTCCTTTGGCGCTGTACATGGCGATGGCCGGCGTGCCCGGCCCCTGAACCGTACCGTTTCTCGCCTGCTCGTCGAAGCGGTCCAGCGCGGCGTGCAGATTTCCGATCAGGCTCTCGGTCGCCTTGTCAAACCCCTCGGCCGCGTAAATCCGCCGCTTGCGCTCCACGTTGAGCGGGCTCGAGTGGCCGTTGACGGTGCTCTCGCCGGCCGCGCGGAAGAGCAGAGCCTCCGAGTCGATGTCATAGACCACGGCGTCCATCACCGTGAGGGTGTCGTTTTTCTCTCCTTCGATCAGGAGGGGGCCGACGACCGTGAGATACGTCCACGAGGCGCGCGTCGACTCCGTGAACTGGGCCTGGTCGTACGACACCAGAACCATGAGGTCGAGCCCCAGCGACTTGCGGATCTGATCGAGATTGGCGAAGCCTCCCGCCGGTTGCAGGTAGGTCGTGGGCACCACCTCCAGGTGGCTGACGGCCTTGTTCTCCTTGAAGGCGGCGGCGACGCGGCCGAGGAGCTTCTGCTTCTGCTCCTCCGTGATCGGATCGCGCTGATAGCCGCGATTGGGAGCGAAGGCGAGCCCCACGCGAAGCGGCAGCTTGAGGACCACCTCGCTCGCGGGCGCCGCGGTCGTGACCCCCTGGGGATAGAGAAAGTCCAGCGCGCTGTTGACACGATGGGTCGGCGGCAAGCTTCCGACGCAGCCGGCCGCCAGGGCGAGCACCACCGGCAAGACGCAGAGAAGAGCGACACGGTGTCTCATACAGCCTCCTTCCGAAGAGGTTGACTTCGATCCGGTCCAACACAGAGCGAGGCCCATGCCAGCGTCGAGCTGGAGCTCATCTGCTTGCAGTGCTTGAGCTTAGAGTGCAGGGCTCGAACGGGGCCGAGCTCGCCGCGTACGCTGGCTGTACACCGCAAGCGCAGGGGATGACAGGTCGGAGGTTCAGCGCGGGCCCAGTTGGCCGTAGAGCCAGGCCCGCGCGCTCGCCCAGCGGCGGTGGACGGTGGCCACCCCGAGGCTCAGCACCTCCGCCGTCTCCTCGGCGCTCAAGCCCCCGAAGAAGCGCAGCTCGACGATGCGGGCCTGCTCCGCGTCGAGGGCGGCCAGCCTTTCCAGCGCCTCGTCCAAGGCCAGCAGGTCGACCCCGGCGGCGATGGGCACGTCGAGCGCTTCGTCGAGGCTCACCGCGACCACGCCGCCGCCGCGCTTGGCCGCGTCCCGCTCGCGGGCGTGGTCCACCAGGATGCGGCGCATCACCCGCGCGGTGAAGGCGAAGAAGTGGGCGCGGCTCTGCCAGCTCGCCTGCCGTCGCTCGATCAGCCGCAGATAGAGCTCGTTGACCAGGGCCGTGGGCTGCAGGGTGTGCCCCACCCGCTCGTGTTCGAGATACCCCCGGGCGCGCCGATGCAACTCGTCTTCCACCAGCGGCATCAGGCGGTCGAGGGCCTCGCGGCCGTTCTCGTTCCACCCCAGCAGCACGCGGGTCACGTCGGAGAGCTCGGTCATGGCTTCGGGATGCTAGCAGCGGACGCGGCCTGGCGGCGCGCTTCGGCGAGTGCCGCCCGGTCCGCCTCTCCGGCGCCCAATTTTCCAGACGCCACGACCGCCGCCAAGTGAGGATGGGCCTCGCTCGCCCTCCCCTGGGCGAGGAGGCTGCGGCCGAGCGTCCGCCGCGCCACCACCACCCAGACGTCACCCGCCGGCCGGGTGGCGGCGAGCACGGCGAGGGACGGGCGGGCCAGCGCCTCGGCCGCCTCCGGGTTGCCGGCCTTGGCCTCGAGGATGGCCAGGCTCAGCCGCGTCATGGCGGTCTGCGGGTTGTCCTTACCGAAGCTCGCTTCGTACAAGGTCAGGGCCTGCCGGAAGCTCGCGCGGGCCCCCGCCAGGTCGCCGCGATCGAATTGCAGCGAGCCCAGGTTGTGGAGCGCCGGAGCGAGGTCCGGATGGCCGGCGCCCAGCCGCCGGCGCACGATGCCGATCGCTTGGCGATAGAGAGTTTCGGCGCCGGCCAGGTCTCCCCGGCCCTGGCGCAGAACGGCCAGGTTGTTGAGGACCTTCGCCACCTGCGGATGGGCGGGGCCGAGCGCCGCCCGGCTCAGCTCCAGGGCCTCCTCGAAGCTGGCCTCGGCCGGCTTGCCCTGGGCGGCGAGCGACCGGCCGAGGTTGTTGAGCGTCGCGGCGATCTCCGCATGCCCCGCGGGCAGGGTACGCCGGCGCATGGCCAGGGCTTCGCGGTAGAGCCGCTCGGCCGCGGCCGGCTCGTCCCGGGCCGCGGCGAGGTCGCCCAGATTCTGCAAGGTGGCCGCGATGCGCGGATGCTCGCCGCCCGCGTAGGCCGCCCTGGCCATGGCGATTGACTCCCGGTAGAGCTGCTCGGCCTCGCCGAACCGGCCCTGGGCAAAGCGCAGCCGGCCGCGGTTGTTGAGCGTCGTGGCGAGGTGGGGGTGAGAGCCCGCGAACAGGCGGCGCTGGGTGCGTTCGGCTGCCGCGAACAGGACCTCGGCCTCGGCCGTCCGCCCGCGGTCGAGCAGCAGGAGGGCGAGGTTGTTGCGGGTCAGCGCCGGCTCGGGGTGGAGGTTGCCCCAGAGCTGCCGCTCCAGCGCCAGGGCCTCGCGGAAGTGGGCCTCGGCCGCCGGCGGCTCGCCGCTTTCGCTTTCGAGGATGGCGTAGCGGTCGAGCACCTTCGCGAGGGCCTCCCGCCGGCCGGGCCGGCGCGCCAGGGCAAGGGCCTGCCGATACTCCTGCCCCGCCGCTTCCAGGTTCCCCCGTTGCTGGAGGATGCGGGCCAGGCGGGTGCGGCTCTCCAGCACCTGCTCGGCGCCGTCGCCGTGCAGCCGGCGGTGTAGCGCCAGCGCTTCCCGCTCCAGCCGTTCGGCTTCGGCGAGCCGGCCGTCGAGCGATGCCACCTCGGCCAGCTCGTGGCGGGCCCGGGCCGCCGCGTCCGAGCCGTCCTGGCGCAGCCGCTGGCGCTCGGCGAGCGAGCGCTCCATCAGCGACCGGGCTTCCGAGTAGAGGCCCAGGTTCTTGTAGGAGCGGCCCATGGTCAGCAGCAGGTCGGCCCGCGCCTCGGGGTGCTGCTCCAGATCGCGGCCGACGCGCGCCGCTCCCTGGTCGAGCAGCTCGCGGGCGGTCACCGTCTCTCCTCGCGAGCGGGTGGGGTCCGGAGTGGAGAAGACCCCGGCCAGGAACTCGGACACCGCCTCCGCCCGGTTGCGCTCCTCCACCAGGCGGCGCTGCTGGTCGAGCAGCTCGCGCCGCTGCAACAGCAGGACGAGGAGGAACCCGGCGACGAAAAGGACGAACGCCGCCACCGCCGCCGAGGCCAGGCGGTGCCGGCCCAGGAGCTTGCCCGTGCGGTAGACGAAGGTGTCCGGCCGCGCCAGCACCGGCCGGCCCGCGAGATGGTTCTCGAGATCCTGGGCGAGCTGTTCCACTGAGGAGTAGCGCCGCTCGGGCTCCTTGCGTAGCGCCTTGAGCAGGACGTTGTCGAGGTCGCCGGCCAGACGCCGCCGCAGCAGGCGTGGATCGCCGGCCTTGTTCGTCTCCAGTCCCGCCCCCATTCCCGCCTCGAATCGCGGCCCCGCCCGGCCCACCGCCACGGAGGGAAGCTCAGGCTCGCTCTCGCAGATGGCGTGCACCACCTCGTCGAGCCGGGCCGTCCCCTCGGCGTAGGGGCGGTGGCCGGTGAGCAGCTCGTAGAGGAGAACGCCCAGGGAGTAGACGTCCGACAGGGCGGTGACCGGCCGCCCCGAAACCTGCTCGGGGCTGGCGTAGCGGGGGGTGTGAGGCGAGAGGCCCGGCTCGGTGGAGAGCACCGTCAGGTCCAGGTTCTCCGGCTCCAGCAGCTTGGCGATGCCGAAGTCCAGCAGCTTGGGCTCGCCCTCCGGGGTGACCAGGATGTTGCCCGGCTTCAGGTCGCGGTGGACCACCAGATTCTGGTGTGCGAAGCGGACGGCGCTGCACACCTTGAGGAACAAGCGCAGCCGCTCCGCAACCGGCAGGCGCCGCTTCCGGCAATAACGGTCGAGCGGCACGCCGTCCACGGGCTCCATCACCAGGTAGGGCCGGCCGTCGTCCAGGGTGCCACCGTCGAGCAGCCTGGCGATGTTCGGGTGGTCGAGCTGGGCGAGGATCTGCCGCTCGGCCCGGAAGCGGGCCACCAGGTCGGGGTGACGCGCCCCCGAGCCGAGAATTTTCACCGCCACCTGCTTGCGGTAGGCGTCGTCCGCCCGCACCGCGAGGTACACCTCGCCCATTCCTCCCTGGCCCAGCAGCTCGACGACGCGGTAGGGACCCACCTGCGCAGGCGGCGCGGCGGCGCGCGGCAGCGCGGCCTCCGGCACCGTCGGCAGCTCCTCCAGGAAACCTTCCGCCTGGCCGTGCCAGCCGAGCAGGGCCTCCACCTCGGCACGCAGGCCGGGGTCGGCCGCGCCGAGGTCGGCAAGGAAGGCCCCCCGCGCCTCCGCCGGGAGATCGAGGGCCCGTTCGAAGGCGCTCCTCGCCTGAATCCACCGCTCGGGTTCCATAGCTCTCCCCCTACGATAGCCGATCGCCCGCGCCCGGGGAGGCGGAAATTGAATCGGCCCCCGGGTCATCTCTCCTATGCCTCCGGCGCCGGATTCGTTTCTCCGCGAATCGATTGATCGGATCCTCACCGGTTTTCCGCCATACCTGGCAGGCCGGCCCGCCGATCCGGGGCTCGGCCCGATTACGGCGCGGGGAGACTCTCTCCCCGCGCGGGGAGAAAACCATGTTTCGATTTTTTTCGTCGTTCCGCCGCCTCGTCCTCGCCGCTCTCCTCGTCCTCACCGCCCTCGTCATGGCGCAGCCGGCGGGGGCGGCCTGCCCGCCGCCGTCCCGCATCTTCGCCGTCCAGCCGGGCCGCCCCGCGAGCTACATCTCCAAGGCCGGGCTCCTCTCCGAGCTGACCGGATTCGAGATCGTGGGCGTGGCCCCGCCGGTTTTCGGCACGCTGGAAGAGCAGGGCGACTCCTACGTCTACCACCCCCAGCCCGGGTTCTGGACCGCCGGGCTCGACAGCTTCCTCCTGCGCCTGAAGCCGACCGGGCGAGGGCTGCGGGGAGGGCGCGTCGAGACCGTCCTGCTGCTGCCCGCCGTGCTGCCGGACACCTTCTCCCAGCAGGACTTCGAGCCGAGCACCGAGGCCTGGCCCGTGTTCGGCCCGGCGGAAAACGTCGAGGTGTTCGATACCGGGAGGGTTCTCTCCGGAGCCCGTAGCGCCAGGGTCTACGGCTTCTCCGGCCTGTCTTCCGGCCTCGTCTGGGGGGGGAAGCTCAGCGGCGGCGGCCAGCAGGGGTCGGGCGCCATCGCCACCCTGCGGCCCCCGGGCGGCGGGGCTGGGGGCAACCGGGCGCCGGACCCCACTCCGGCCACGCCGGGACAGATGGTGATCCTGCGGCTCAGCGGCGGCGACACCCTCGTCGAGCACCGAGTCTGGATGCGCGACGACGGCGAGCATCTCGCCTTCCAGCTCGAGAGCACGACCGGCGCGACGGCGTGGCTCCCCGTGCCGCGGGAGCCGCATCGCGTCCAGATCCTCCAGTGGCCCCGGTCGGCCGATTTCAGCCGGCGGTCCGGAGCCGCGCTGTTCGTGGATGGCGCACGCGTGGCGGAGCTGGTGCCATCCGCCGGCAACGACACCGATCTGCTCGCCACGGAGCTCCAGGTCGGAGGGGTGGAAACCGCCGGCGCCAACCCGCTGTACGCCGATGTGGACGATCTCCTGTTCCAGAAGTTCGTGATGTCCCCGGCCTGGTTCTGCCAACGGGCCGACGGCTTCGAGGACGGCCTGCCCGATCCGGCCTGGGAGGTCGCCGGCACTCTCGCCGTCACCTCCAGCGCCTCCCTCGAGGGCCTGGGCGGACTGGAGATCCCCCTCGGCTCGGGCGGCTCGGCGGGCGGCGCCTGGCTGCACGCCAACCTGCCGGAGGAGGACCGCCGGCTGGTCGTGCGCTTCCGCTTCGATCCCAACTCGGTCTCCCTCCCGGCCGGCGCCCGGGTGCTGCTCGCCTCGGCCGTCACCAGCGGGGGAGAGGATGTCTTCGCCCTGCTGCTGGAGGGCGCGCCTTCCGGGTACCGTCTCACCCTCCTCGACTACGGCACCAGCCCCCGGGCTTCCGCGCCCCTCCCGATCAGCGATCTCCCCCAGGAGATCGCCCTCGACTGGCAGCGCTCCGCCAGCTCCAACGTGGGGCTGGGAAGCCTGCGCCTGTGGCTCGGCGGCGAGCCCAAGGCCGAGCTCACCGGCCTCGCCAACGCCGGTCTGGAGATCGCCCAGATCCGCCTGGGCGCCGTCGCCCCACCGGGCTGGAGCACAGGCGCGCAGGGCGCCCTGTACCTCGACCAGCTACTGGTCGTCCGCGGCCCGCGCCCGTAGCCCGAGAAGGCTGTACGCTTTGACCACTTCTCGCGTATCCTCGCAGGCCACTTCGAATCGGCCCCCATGAGCGACTCCCGGCCTTCCGCGTCCGCCCCTTCCGCCACGCCCGCGATGGCGCCGCTGATCCCGCTCGACCGGCAGGCCGGCATGCCGCTCTACCGCCAGATCTACGGCGGGCTGCGCACGGCCATCGTCGAGCGCCTGCTGCGGCCCGGCCAGCGTCTGCCGTCGACGCGGGCGCTCGCCGCCGAGCTCGGCGTCTCACGCATCCCGGTCCTCGAGGCCTTCGAGCAGCTCCTGGCGGAGGGCTATTGCGAGAGCCGGGTGGGCAGCGGCACCTTCGTGGCGGAAGCCCTTTTCGGCGAGCGCTCCCCGGGCGGCCGCGGCGAGCGAGCCCTGGCGCGGCCGGTGCCTGGTCTCCCGGCGTACGACATGGTGCCGAGCGAGCCTTGGTATAGGGGCGCCGGTGCCTTCCGTATGAATCATCCCGACGTCGAGCGCTTTCCCATGAGCACCTGGGCGCGGCTGGTCGCGAAGCATGCGCGCAATCCGCCTGCGCACGAGCTTTATTACGGTACGGCGCTCGGGCTGCCCGGGCTTCGCGAAGCGGTCGCCGAGTACCTGCGCACTTCCCGCGCCGTGCGCTGCGAAGCCGAACAGATCATGATCACCAGCGGCTCGATGCAGGCCATCGAGATCGCGGCGCGGGTGCTGATCGATCCCGGCAGCCCGGTGTGGGTCGAGGAACCGGGCTTCGGCGGCGCCAACGAGCCGCTGCTGCGGGCGGGCGCGCGCCTGGTGCCCATACCCGTTGACCGGGAAGGCCTCGACGTCGCCGCGGGCATCGCGATCGAGCCCAACGCACGTGCCGTCTATCTCACTCCTTCGCACCAGTATCCTCTCGGCGCTACGATGACCGCGGCCCGCCGCCTCCAGGCGCTCGCCTGGGCGCAGAGCCGCGGCGCCTGGATTTTCGAGGACGACTACGATAGCGAATACCGCTACGGCAACCAGCCGATCGCGGCCCTCCAGGGTCTCGATCGCGACGCTCGGGTGGTCTACATCGGCACCTTCAGCAAGGTTTTGTTCCCGGCGCTTCGCGTCGGCTACCTGGTGATTCCCGCGGACCTCGTGGGCCGGTTCGCGGTGGTGCGCGCCGCCATGGACATCTGCCCGCCGGCCCTGGTGCAGAACGCCCTCGCCGAGTTCCTCCGCGAGGGCCACTTCGCGCGCCACATTCGCAAGATGCGGTCCCTCTATGCGGAGCGCCGAAGCAGCCTCGTGGCGGCGCTTCAGAAAGAATTCGGCGATCGCCTGGAGCTGCTTGGCGACCAGGCCGGCATGCATCTCGTCGCCGCCTTCCAGGAGGACGTGGACGACAAGCTCCTGGCGGAAACCGCGGCAGCTCAGGGGCTCTGGGCGATGCCGCTGTCGAGTTGCTACCTCGGCCCGCCGGCGCGGCGGGGCCTCGTTCTTGGCTACGGCGGCACCGAGACGCGGCGGATCCCCGCCGGCGTCCGTCAGTTGAAAGCCGTGATCGAATCCCTCCCGAAGGCGCGATGATCCGTCTGATCCCGCAAGTGGTATTGAGTTTCGCGCCGGAATTGGCTCTACACAGCGACCCGGCGCTTCGGTAGGGTTACGTCCCAAGGAGGACGTACCGATGAGATCACGCCGCCGTCATTGCATGGGTTTCTTCGCAGGGTTTCTGATCGCCCTTCTCAATCCCCTGGCGATCGCGGCGCAGCCGGCGGCTGGCACGCCCGCCCTGCGCGATGGGCAGCACGACTTCGACTTCGAATTAGGTAGTTGGAAAACTCACCTGTCGCGGCTCGAGAAACCGCTGACGGGCTCCACCAAGTGGATCGAATTCGATGGCACCATCGAGTCACGGCCGATCTGGGGCGGCAAAGCCAACCTCGACGAGTTCGAGGCGGATGGACCCAGCGGGCATATCCAGGGGCTGACCTTGCGTCTCTACAACCCGGAGTCCCACCAGTGGAGCCTCTACTGGGCCAGCAGCAAGACCGGCACGTTGCCGCCGCCGCCCACCGTCGGCTCCTTCAACGCCAAGAATGGGCGGGGAGAGTTCTACGACCAGGAGTCCTTCAATGGCCGCATGATCTTCGTCCGCTACGTCTGGTCAAACATCACGCCGACCACGGCGCGGTTCGTCCAGTCGTTCTCGGACGACGGCGGCAAGACGTGGGAGGACAACTGGATCTCCACCATGGAGCGCGTCCAGAAGTAGGCCCCCGGCCTCAAAGGCTGAGCGTCATGTAGACGTTCGCCAACTGGTAGCGGACGTCCGGCGGTACCGGTTCGTGTTGAAAGCCCAGGGATTCGTAGAGGCGGATCGCCGGGGCAAGATCGGTGTGCGACGTCAGCTCGATCTTGGAAGCACCCGCGTCGCGAGCGAACCGGATGACGCGCTCCGAGAGCTGCCTGCCGAGCCCCCGGCCCTGAGCCACGGGTGCGACGGCCAGCTTGGCGAGCTCGAAGACGCTCGGCGAGCATCGGATGGACGCGCACGTGCCGACAACCTCCCCACCCTGTAGAGCGAAGAAGATCTGGCCGCCCGAGGAGAGGATGTGGACCTCGGGGTGACCGAGATGCTCGACGTCGGTCGGTTCCAGAAGGGAATGGGCCTCCAGCCACTCCCGGTTGAGGCGCTCGAACGCCTCCCGAAACTCCGGGCGGTAGGTTACGAGGGTCGTGTCGGGCTCTTCAGATGGGATCGCCATGGTCTGCACCGATGCTATCAGGGAAGGAGCTCACACTGGGCGAGTCGTGGGCCCAATAGCCCGGCTCTATGTGCAGTTCATGTCCTGATACAGTTCTTCCTCGGCAAAAACACCCTGCGGAGCCGTAATCCAGCTTGCCAGAGCCTGAAATCCCCTATTTCCCCGTCGTAGCCAGGTTCAGCCCGGGATTCAGGCCAGCACGGCCTAAAACAGACTTTCTTCCCTTGAAACATTGAAAAAGCTGGGGAAACAATGTTTCACGGCTTGGGACATTGTTTTTTGGCCTGAAACAATGTTTGACGGCTTGACTCATTGTTTTTCGGCCCGAAACATTGTTTCAAGGGAAAAGAGCCTGAAAAAGAGGGTGAAACATTGTTTCAGGGCAAAAGGAAGAAAAAGCCGGTAAAGAAGGCTTGGGTCGCTCTCTCGGGCCATTGTAGGCCCGCGGGGCGGTTCAACCATCATTACCCCTCAATGCCCGGAAGGTGGTAAAGTCAGCCTCATGGGGCGCGACGACGTTCTCTCGGTTCTCACGGCACACCGATCCGACCTGGAGGACTTCGGTGTCCAGTCTCTGCGCCTGTTCGGCTCCGTGGCGCGAGAGGAGGCCTCGGCTGACAGCGACGTGGACCTCCTCGTCAGCTTCCAGGGGCAGCCGACCTTCTCCAGTTTCATGAAGCTGAGGATCTTCCTCGAAGACCTCCTCGGCGTCAAGGTCGACCTCGTCACCGAGTCTGGCCTCCGGGCTGCGGTCCGCCCCTATGTCGAGAAGGACGCCATTCGTGTTGCGTGACGCTCGCCTGTTTCTGGAAGACATCAAGAAGAGCTGTGCCAAAATCATCCTCTACACCGAAGGCTTGACGCGCGACCAAGTTCTAACCGACGAGTTGAGGCTCGATGGCATTTTGTTCAACTTGCAGGTCATCGGAGAAGCCGTCAAGAGGCTTCCGATGGACCTACGTGACAGGCACCCCGCGGTCGCTTGGCGCGAGATCGCCGGCCTGCGCGACTTCGTCGCTCATGCCTACTTCGCTCTCGATCTTGAGATCCTCTGGGATGCGATCCAGCAGGGCGTACCTATCCTGAAGGGCCAGATAGAAGAGATCCTGGCGAGCGAGAAATCGTGACCAACTCCGATCGCTCCCACCCCATCCCCGCCCCACGTCATTCTTCGCCGGTGTTACCTCCCTCTTCGCGCCTTCTGAGGCTCCGAGGTTATGGTCAGCTCCGTTACTCTCCGAGAAGGCTCCTTATTTTACCAAGGTGATAGGAAGCATGACAAGGCACAAGAAACGTCGAAACGTCGCCCGGAAGGCTACGCCAGTGCTTATTCCTGCGCGGAAACAGCGATTAGTTCAGTTTTTTAAAATAGCGTTGATATGCTTCCTGCCGGTGGTAGCACTGGTAGGTGTCTGGATACACATGCCACGTGCCGCGCGCCCGTTCGTGCCAGGCTTTGGTATTGAAGCGGAATGTGCGAAGGCACCAGAGGTAAAGATGACTGTTCAAATCAAAGGCACCAATGACTATCGGATTGCTCTGAACTTCGGAGACCTTAGGCAGCTCTCCTGCACGGAATTGAAGATCGTCGTTCCGGCGGATTTGGTCGATGTCACACAATTGCACAATATCCGAGACATCTCTCCCGAGGCGCTTCGCTCAGCTCGCAGGCCTTTCAACAATTACTATCTGACCAGAAATGAACTCCAGCAGCCTGTCTTGAAGATTCCCACGGCAATGCTCGGTTCCGAACCATTCGCGCTGGAATTGAGCCTCAGTGGAATCATTCAAGATTCTTTCGAGAGGTTTCGACTGCTGATCCCGAAGGCAGGCCACATCTATGGAGAACCGAAGCTTTCGACCCAGCCGCGTGTAGAGCTTGGCAGCATCGCGATCTCATCGCGATTTGACATGCTCACTAGCGAGCCTCACCCCGCTTTTCAAAAGCGCGAGTTTGGCCCAGAGATATTGTTTTTTAATGCAGAGTTATCGGAGATAAATATCCTGTTCCTTGATCGTGTGCGGGAGACTTGGAAGATGATTTTTGACGTTTTCGTTCTGGCGGTTATAGCTTCGCTTCTCGCATCGGCAATTTGGAGCGTGATACAGCGTTCGAAGGGGCATGCGTAGGCATAGAGAGATCCCTATGGACTTCAATCTTAATGACGCCCTCGCGGTACTGGAACGCACCCCGTCGACGCTCTCGGCGCTTCTTTCCGGGCTGGCGCCGGTTTGGGTGCTTGCCACCGAGGGAGAGGGAACCTGGAGCCCGTTCGATGTTCTCGGACACTTGATTCACGGTGAACGCACGGACTGGATTCCTCGCGCTCGCCATATCCTCGCCGGGGATGCACGGCCCTTCGAGCCCTTCGATCGGCAGGCCATGTTCGCGGAGAGCCGGGGAAAGGGGCTGGACGAGCTCCTGGAGACCTTTGCACGGTTGCGGGCCGAGAACCTGGCCGAGCTTCGGGCTATGAAGTTGTCGCTTGCGGATCTGGAGCGAATCGGGCAGCATCCCGAGCTTGGGGTCGTGACACTGAGGCAGCTCCTGGCCACGTGGGTCGTCCACGATCTGGATCACCTGGGCCAGGTCGCCAGGGTCATGGCGAAAGCCTATGGCGACGAGGTCGGTCCGTGGCGGGCCTATGTTTCGATTCTCAAGGACCGGCGCCGTTAACTCCAGGCGCGGCCTATCGGTTGAAAAGGCACCGAGGCTGGCCGCCGGCGCCGGGAGACAAGCCGACTGTAAGTTCGGGCCAAAGGTCCGAGATCCCTAAGCCCAGGCCAACGGCCTGGGTTCCGGCCCACCCACCCAAATGCGCCCCAACGGGGCGCGATAATCGGCCACGCGACACCAGGACCCCGTAAATCGCGGCCGCGCAGGTATCGCGGCCCTTCAGGCCGCACTGCCCGATCCATACAGTTACCCAGGGCGTTACCCTGGGCTGAGGAATCACGACCCGTTGGGCCGTCCTGAGATCGGCACTGCAAGCCGTGGTAGCCTACTTCAGTAGACTGCTTGGCTGGGAAAAGTATGCTCATACGACCCGCGCAACCAACGGACCGAGAATCCTGGGAGCGCATGCGCGACGCCCTGTGGCCATCACCCGCGGGAGAGCATGGCGAAGAAATTGACCGCTATTTTGCCGGCGAGCTGCGCGAGCCTCTCGAAGTGCTGATCGCATTTGACGACCGAGGGGAGGCCTTTGGCTTCGTCGAGCTTTCGATACGGGCTCATGCGGAGGGTTGCTTTACCGATCACGTCGCATTCGTCGAGGGGTGGTATGTCGAGCCGGCGACACGGGGTACGGGTGTAGGCGCGGCGCTCATCAGAGCGGCGGAGACATGGGCGCGCTCTCAGGGTTGTACGGAGCTTGCGTCCGACACTGAAGTCGAGAATCTTGCCAGCGCGGCTGCCCATCGAGCGGTCGGCTTCACTGAAACCGGAGTTTATACGCTGCTTCAGGAAATCGCTGTGAACGCGCAGCAGCTTACGGCGCCAGCTAATCCGCTCCTGCACCAATGGCTGACCGGCGCGAGAGGAGCTTGAGATGGCAACGAGGAGGCGACCATGAAATGGCGGATTTGGGTTTCGCCCGTTCTTGCGGCGGCTGGGGTGATCTGGTGTGTCGTCATGGGTGGCTGGCTGTGGTTTACGCCAATGCGGTATGTGATCATCAACGCTGGAGGTCCGGGGCAGGCGGTGATCCGGTACCGATCGTTTTCAGAGGTGTCGCAATTCGGTCCGCTGCCGCTAATCATACCGGCAAGCTTGGCGATGGTCGCGGCTTGGGCGGCGTGGCGAGGGAACAGGGTGGGCCTTGGCGTGTCGACGCTTCTGTTTGCGGGCTCCACATTTATCACCGGTTTCTCGATCGGGCCCAACTACCTTCCGGCTGCGGGCGCTCTGGTTTTGGCAACGTTGTGCGCCGTATTGCTCGGCTCAGGGAAACCCGAATCGAAGGTTGCCGGCTAACGGGCAGGGCGTTACGGAGCGCATGCGTGACGCGCCATGGCCAAACACCTCAGGAGGGCTTACATGATGACGAGGATCGATTCGCTGCTTGCGGAATTTGCGCACGAAACGACTACAACGCGGAGGCATCTGGAGCGGCTGTCGGACCACCAGTTCGACTGGCGGCCTCACGTGAAGTCCTTTACGGCAGGTCAGCTCGCCGCGCATCTTGTCGATTGCATTCGCTGGACGGCGCCGATCTTCGCCGCGGACGAGCTCGACATGGATACGGGCGCTTACAAACCCTGTGGCGCTGGCTCAGTGGCCGGACTGCTCGAGGCTTTCGACGCCGAAGTGGCCCTGGCCAAGCAGGCTATGGCGAACACAGCCGACATGGATGCCATGCAGCCGTGGCGACTCAAGATGCGCGGCAAGGTGTGGTTCGAGAAGCCGCGCGAGGTCGTGTTTCGGGACATGACGTTGAGCCATCTGGTCCATCACCGCGGGCAGTTCTCTGTCTACCTGCGTCTACTCGACGTACCTGTACCGGGTTCGTATGGCCCGACGGCCGACGAGAGCTGATCTCAGGCTTCGTAAGCCGGTGAATCCTTACTCGTTGCAGGCCAGGAGAAAATCTCTTCGGTGGGAGGCCCGAGCGGCTGTGTGATGGGATCGATCCCGCTCACCTCGAGAACCAGCGCTTTGAACCACTCGTCGAACTCGGCATGCGACGCGGAGTACTGTTCCCCCCGTTTCGTGGGCTCGTCGATTTCTGACACGGCGATCACCCAGAGTCCATGGGGCGTCTCCTGCATGTGCCAAGACTCGGACGTAACACCGAAGCAGGTATAGAAGTGCGCTATGTCCGCCGCGCGGTCGGTCGCCAGAGACTTCGCGAGCTCCCTCACGACGCCTTCCTTGCCCTTCAGGACCGGAAACGCTCGGACTACCTGGGACATATTGGTCTCCTTTCCGCGTCACAGGTCGCCATCAATTCGGCCTGTCCCCCTATAGTCTATGCTAATCGCCTTGGAAGGCAAGGACGGAAAGGACATCAAAGACATCACCTTCTGGTTTTCGCCACCTCCTGCGGGCGTCTCTACAGTGGGGGGGCGAACCGGCGACGTGATCCGGATCGGCGGCGCCCGTAGGAGGCGATCAGGTGATCAATCTTCCGGAAAGGCTTCAGCGTTCTAATTTCCACACCGGTACGACCCCAATGTAGAGACGCCTAGAGGGTAGCGCGAGCTACCCCGTGGGGCGTCTCAGGATCGGCAATGACCGTCCAACCTGAAACCAATCCAACCGCGGCAGATCGAAGGTCCGGAATACCCAAGGCGACGTGATTCGGATCGGCGGCGCACGGCCGCCGTTCGGCCGCGCCCCAGCCGTGAGAGACTCACGCGGATGACATCCCGGAGGAACTGAATCGATGAGTGCAACCGCAACCTTGAAGACCCCAACGCTACGCGCCCTGGCCGACGGCGATCCGGCCGAGCTCTCCCGTGCCGTTTCCGGGATGCGCCCCGCCGATCTCGCCGAGGGCATCGACCGGCTGCCTGCCGAGCCCGCCTCCCGGGTGCTCGCCGCCTTGCCGTTCGATCTCGCCGTTCAGGTCTTCGACGAGCCGGAGCTGACCAAACGATGCCGCTTGATCGAGAACATGCCGTTCCAGCAGGCGGTGGCCCTTCTCGAGGCCATGTCGTCCGACCAGCAGGCGGATCTCTTCCGGGAGCTTCCGGAGGCCGAACGGTCCCGCTTCCTCGCGGCCCTCCAGCCGTCGACCCGGGAAACTCTCGCGGAGCTTCTGGCCTACCCGCCGACCTCGGTCGGCGGCATCATGACGACCGAATTCATGAACGTTCCGGCGGACTGCACGGTCGAGCAGGCGTTGGCCGCCGTCCGCAAAGTGGCGCGCGAAAAGGAAACGGTCTATGCCATTTACGTGGTGGACCCCAAGGATGAGCACCTGGTCCACGTCGTTTCGCTGCGCGACCTGCTCGTCGCCGAGCCGGGTGCCGCGATCCTGGACGTGGGCAAGCGGCGTGCGCCGCTGACTGTCCACGCCAAGGACAGCCGGGACGACGTCGCCGCCCTGATCTCGAAGTACAACCTGCTTTCCGCGCCGGTCGTCGACGACGCCGGGCGTCTCCTCGGCATCGTCACGGTGGACGACGTCATCGACGCGATCGTCTCCGAGCAGACGCAGCAGGCTCAGCGCCTCGGCGGTGTGGAAGCCCTCGACAAGCCGTACACTCAAATCGGTTTCGGCACGATGATCAAGAAGCGCGCCGGCTGGCTCTGTGTCCTTTTCCTGAGCGAGATGCTCACGGCCACGGCCATGCAGCACTTCGAAGGCGAGCTGAGCAAGGCGATCGTGCTCACGCTGTTCATTCCCCTGATCATGAGCTCGGGCGGCAACTCGGGCTCGCAGGCGACGTCGCTCATCGTGCGCGCTCTGGCACTGCGGGAATTGAAGGTCGGCGACTGGTGGAAAATCGCCCTGCGCGAGCTGCCGACCGGAATCACCCTGGGCTCCATCCTCGGCGTGATCGGCATCGCCCGCATCTTCCTCTGGCAGCACCTCCACTTTTACGACTACGGCCTGCATTGGAAGCTGGTGGCGCTCACCGTGGGGGTGGCGCTGGTCGGCATCATCACCTTCGGCTCGCTCGCCGGCTCGATGCTGCCCTTTATCCTGCGGCGCCTGGGCTTCGACCCTGCCGTCTCCTCGGCCCCCTTCGTCGCCACCCTGGTGGACGTGACCGGCTTGGTCATCTACTTCAGCGTTGCCTATGTCATTCTTCACGGGACGCTGCTGTAGCGCTTCAGGAGGGGGCGGGACCGGCGGCTCGCTTTAATGGTGCTCAAGCACTAATTCCTTTGGATGCATGCAATCCGAAAGGAGATAGATGATGAAAATCAACCGGCTGTCCGCGATCGCCCTCATTCTGCTCACGGGCTTGGTGCTGGCCGCTCCTCTGGCGGCTTTTCCGCCGCAGTGCGAGACGAACTGCAGGTGTACGAGCAAGTGCACGCAGATCTGCGCCGACGGAAACGTCGTTATGAACTGCGGTTCCTTCGGCCTCTGCGTCGGCGAGTGCCTGGCCACCGCAGACAAGACTCCCACCTCGGACTCGCTGCGGGATGCCATCTTTGCCGAGGCGTCCCCCGTGGCGAATCAGCCCGTGCCGGCCGCTCCGGCGAGGTGAGGATCGAGCGCGGGGGAGCGAGCGGAGCGGCTCACCCCCGCGCGTAGACCGGCGCCAGAAATATGGCTTCGATGTCCGGCCCCGGCACGGGGATCTTCAGCGCCACCTGCCAGTAGGTGGCCTGCTCGGGGCCCAGGTCGTTGCCCGGGAGGTCGGCGGGGAGGTCGAAGGAGAGCGGGAGCTCGCGCAGGGTCTCACCCGGAGGCAACGTCTCGAAGCTTTGCTCATAGAGGACGTAGGGCTCGAGATAGGACGTGGGGCCGCTCTCCGTCGCGTGCTCCACCCGCTCGTCGCGTACGCAGCGCAGCCTCACCTGAATCGAGCTCATGACGTGTTGTTTGGGGCTGAGGGTGACGGTCCCCTCCAGGCGGCCGCCCAGGAAGGCCGGGAAGGTCGTCCAGCGCATCCGCGTGCGGGGGTGGCGCAGCCAGTGCCCGAGCTTCAACACCCAGTCGAAAAGGATCAGCAGGCCGGCGAGATCGGCGAAGCCGGCCAGGATCTTGAGGCCGAGGTAGGGCGAGAGGAATCCCAGATTCAGGAGGGCGATGACCGCGAGGAGAGCCGCCCGTTTCAGCACCTCCGGGCGGATATCCCGCGCTCCGTCGGGCTTCATTCTCTCGGGGCGCCAGAAGTGATCCGAGGTCCAGGGCCGCGCCGGGTCCACGGATTGCCGGTTCGGGCGCTGGATGTTCTTCAGCGCGGCCCGCGGTGGGACGAACAACAGGTAGCGCTCGCGGGATTCTTGGATGGGGGGCATGGGGGATCTCGTCAGGGCTGAGGGTGGCTGGAATTTGCCGGGATTGGGATGATAGCAGGGTCCGCCGGCCTTGACCCGGCGCCCGCCGCGCCCTACGCTGACGGCATGAAGATCGAAGCCACTCCAGGCCGCGTGAAGGCGGCGCGCATCATCGCCATGGCGGCCGACGTCATCCAGATCGGCGGCTTTCCGGCCTTCCTGCCGGGCTATGCCTCACCCTTCGACGACGTGCTCGACGTAGCCGTGGGCGTGGCCCTGACGTGGCTGGTGGGCTGGCACTGGTCGTTCCTGCCCGGCTTCCTCATCGAGCTGGTGCCCGGCATGGATCTCGTCCCCACCTGGACGGCCGCCATCTTCCTCGCCACCCGTGGCGGAGGGACGGCGGAGGTGGCACCGGAGCTGGAGCAGGAGCCGATGAAGGTGATCACTCCCGGGAAGGGGTAGGCTACGCCGCCTTCTCCGCCGCCAACTCCGGCTCGACCACTCTCGTCTTCCCCCGCAGGTCGTCGAAAATCGAATAGAACACCGGCGTCGCCAGCAGGGTGAGGAGGAGCGAGAGGCTCTGGCCGCCGATCACGACGACGGCGATGGCTCGTCTCTCCTCGGAGCCCGGGCCGGTGCCGAGGGCCAGCGGGAGCATGCCCGCCACCAGGGCCAGGGTGGTCATGAGGATGGGGCGCAGACGGTCGCGGTTGCCTTGGATGATCGCTTCCAGCCGCTCCATCCCCTTGGCGCGCAGACCGTTCATGTGATCGATCTGCAGGATGGCGTTTTTCTTCACCACGCCGAACAACACCAGCACGCCGAGCGCCGAGTAAAGGTTGAGCGTGTTGCCCGTGGCCCACAGGGAGAGCAGTGCGAAAGGCACGGCGAGCGGCAGCGAGAGCAGAATGGTCAACGGGTGGACCACGCTCTCGAACTGCGAGGCGAGGATCATGTACATGAAGATGATCGAAAGCAACAGCGCCCAGACGAACTCGCCATAGGTGCGGGCCAGCTCCTTGCCGCGGCCGGCGACGGCGGTGGTGTAGGCCGCCGGCAGATTCATCTCCTTAACCGCTGCATTCAGCGCCTCCAGCCGGTCGGACAGCGCGTAACCCGGCGCCACGGACGCCCGCAGGCTCACTTGGCGCTGGCGGTCCATGCGGTCGACGCGGGAGGCGGTCGTCTCTTCTTTCAGGTTGACGAAGTTGCCGAGCTGATAGAGCTTGCCGCCGCGGCCGGGGACGAAGAGGGCGAGGATCGATCGCGGATCGTTGCGTACGCCGTTGGTCAACCGGAGCTGGATGTCGTAGTCGTCGTTGATCCCGGGATCGTGGAAGCGGGAAACCTGATCGTCGCCGCCCACCATCAGGCGCAGGGCGTCGGCGATGTTCGACATGTCCACTCCCAGATTGGCGGCGCGGTCACGGTCCACCACCACTCGCAACTCGGGCCGGTTGAGCTTCAGGGTGATGTCGGCGTCGACGATGCCACCCAGATCCTTGGACTTTTCACGGAGCCGGTCGGCGTAGGTGGCGAGCGCCTGGAGATCCGGTCCGCGCAGGACGAAATCGATGTCCCAGTTGCCGCCGCCGATGTTGAACGACGTTACGTTGGGCACGCCGCAGCGCAGATCCTTGAAGCGGCTGAGCCGGCGGCGGATCTCCGACATCACGTCCGACTGGCTGTAATTGTCGCGGAAAGCCGCCGCGGGATCGAGATGGAAAAGGCCTTTGACGAGTCGGGGAATCGAAAACCTCCGCTCTTCCTGCGGCACGAGGCGCACGAAGGCGCTCCCCTGATTGACGCCGCCAAGGAAGCCGCCGCCCGCCGTGACGATTACGCTGCGCACGCCGTGCGCGGTCCGCAACTCTTTCTCGACAGCCGTCATGGCCTCGGCGATGCCCGCGAGGCTGGTGCCTTCCGGCGCCGTGACGTTGACCTCGAATTCCGACTCATCCACGTCGCTGGGGATGTACTCCACCTTCACCAATTTGAAAATGGGAATCGAGGCCAGCATCACGCCGAGGCAGATGAGGGCCGCGAGCCGCCGGTGGGCCAGAGTGGCCCGCAGCATCCTTTCGTAGCCCCGGTCGATACGGGCGTAAAAACCCTGGCGCGAGCGGGCGGCGTCGGGATCGCTTGCCGGGTGTCCCTCAGGATTTGCGGCGTGACCGCCGGACGCATCCTCGGCGCGCAGCATGCGGGCGCTCATCATCGGCGTCAGGGTGAAGGAGACGAGCAGGGAGACGAGCACCGCCGCCGCCGCCGTGAGGCCGAATTGATAAAGGAAGCGGCCGGAGATGCTCGACATGAAGGAGACGGGAACGAAGATCACCACCAGGGACAGCGTGGTGGCGAGCACGGCGAGACCGATCTCCTGCGTCGCCGCCTTCGCCGCCTCGAACGAATTCATCTTCTTCTCCTCGATGAAGCGGAAGATGTTTTCGAGCACCACGATGGCGTCGTCGATCACCACGCCCACCATCAGCACCAGGGCGAGCATGGTGACGCTGTTGAGCGTGAAATTCAGGGCCTTCATCATGCCGAAGGTGGCAATGGTGGAGGCCGGAATGGCGACCGCGGCGATCACCGTCGAGCGCCAGCTCCGCATGAAGGCGAGCACCACCAGCGAGGCGAGGATCGAGCCCAGGATCAGGTGGAGATTGATCTCGTGCAACGCGGCGTAGATGTAGCGCGACTGATCGCGGACGATCTCGATCTTCAAATCGGGCGGGAGCTGGGCCTGCACCCGTGCCAAGGCCTCTTTGGCTCCCTCGATCACCTCGACGGTGTTGGCGCCGGACTGGCGCAGCACCTCCAGAGTCACGGTAGGCACGCCGTCGAGCCGCGCGAGCGTGCGTTGCTCCTTGGTGCCGTCCTCCGCGGTCCCAAGGTCGCGCACCCGCACCGGTTGTCCTCGCAGGTTGGCCACCACCAGATCGTTGAAGTCCGCCGAGCTTTCGAATCGTCCCATGGTGCGCAGCGTCTGCTCCCGGCCGCCGGAGGTGACGTTGCCGCCCGGCGCCTCGGAGTTCTGCCGCACCAGGGCGTCGCGCACGGTGGCGATGGGAAGGCCGAAGGCAGAGAGCCGGTCGGGATCGATCCAGATGTTGATCGCCCGCGAAAGGCCGCCCACGATGTTCACCTGGCCGACGCCCGTCGAGCGTTCGAGCTGGACCTTGACGAC
>Ga0134121_10000664_pt1 | contig 37306 bp, 36 predicted proteins | sample KB301_FD_96463 | JGI IMG/M metagenome (GOLD analysis project Ga0134121, IMG submission 96463) | Terrestrial soil microbial communities without Nitrogen fertilizer from Kellogg Biological Station, Michigan, USA - KB3-0-1 | ecosystem: Environmental > Terrestrial > Soil > Unclassified ...
CGATAATCCCAAGAGCTACGGCGAGATCTGGTACGCCGTGGGGCCGAGACGGGCCCTGCTGCGGTCGACGATCGAGCCCATCGTCCTGGCGAAGATCTACGAGCTCGCCGACGTCCCGGCGCCGGCGCCCGCTGCGGAACCGGCCTATCCCGGCTATCCGCTGGCCGCGGCACCGCGCGGCGCGGCCCCCCTGTTCTACATCGCCTGGCCACTCGTCGTCGGCCTCGCCTTTGCCGCCTCACGCGGCCGTTGGAGATCATCATGCAACTCACTCGTCTGATCGCTTTGACCGTCATCGCCGTCATCGCCAGCATCGCTCCCCTCGCGGCCCAAACCAAGCCAGCCCCGGTATCTGCCGCCAAAGCATCCGCCGCCAAGGCGCCTGCGCCTATCCAAGTGGATCTTTCAAAAGAGAAGGAAGGCGGCGAGCCGTCGCGTTTCCTGTCTGTGGTCGGCGACTGGTCGATCGCCGCCGACGCCGGTAAAAAGGTTTTATTGGTGGACGGCCGGCAGTGGAAGCGCGGCCAGCCGGCCGGCGGCCTGGCGGACAAGGCCCGCTCCATCTATGGCGCCCGCCACGAGGAGTTCATCGACAACGTCAAGGCCTTCGCCTACTTCCCCTACGCCGTGGCCCAGGGAGTCGACGACTTCCACGACGGCGAGATCTCGGTGCGCTTCCAGCTCCTCGGCGGCAGCCTCGACCAGTGCGCCGGAATCCTCTTCAACCTCAAGCCGAACGGCGACTACCTCGCCGTGCGCTTCAACGGCAAGGAGGACAACCTGGTGCTCTGGACCTTCGACAAGGGGAAGCGCAGCTTCGTCAAGAAGGGCGTCAAGGACGTTCACATCCCCTACAAGGAGTGGCATTCGATCAAGATCGCCGTCCACGGCACGCAGCTCGAAGGCTGGCTCGACGGCGAGCACCTCCTCGACTACACCCTCGCCGCGCCGGTCTCCGGAAAAGTGGGCGTCTGGTCGAAGACCGACAGCATCAGCGAGTTCGCGGACTACGTGGTGACGCCGCGCACCTGAGCGATGACGTCCTTGAGGAGGTCGAGCGTGACCGGCTTCGTCAGGTGCCTGGCGAAGCCGGCCTCGCGGCTCTTGCGGACGTCCTCCTCCATGCCGTAGCCGCTCAAGGCGATGCCCGTCAGGTGGTAGAGGCGGGCCAGCTCGCGCATCAGGTCGAGACCGCTCGCGTCGGGCAGGCCCAGATCGCTGATCACCAGATCGATCGGGTGGTCCGCCGCCGCGGCCTGCGCGGCGGCCAGGCCACCGGCGACGGTGCCCGCCATGGTGATCCGGTGCCCCAGCCCTTCCAGGAGGCCCGCCAGGGCCTCCGCGGTGTCGACGTGGTCCTCCGCCAGCAGGATGTGCAGGGGGCGCCCAGCCTCCTGCCTGACGACTCCTCGCCGCTCCTTCCCCGCGATCCCCGAGACCGCCGCGGGCTCCTGGCGGCTGTCCCCGGCGGGCAGGCGAACGGTGAAGGTGGCTCCGCGGCCCTCCCCCTCGCTCTCGGCGTTGAGCGTGCCGCCGTGAAGCTCGACGATGGCGTTGCTGATCGCGAGCCCCAGGCCGAGGCCGCCGAACCGGCGCGTGGTGCTCAGGTCCCCTTGCTCGAAAGCGTTGAAGATGTGCCGGAGGGACTCCGGGCGGATGCCGACGCCGGTGTCGGAAATCTGAACGACGATCTCGTCCTGCTCGAACCGCGAGCGGACCGTGATCGTTCCTCCCTGCGGAGTGAACTTGACGGCATTGTTGAGGAGGTTCCAGAAAACCTGGGAGAGGCGCGACGAATCCGCCCACAAGGAGTGATCCACGGCTTCCAGATCCTTGACGATGCGCAACCGGCCGGATTCCATCTCCTGGCTGCAGCAGATCTCGATGGCCTGCTCGATGAGCCGGCGCAGGTCCGCCGGTCGGCGGCTCAGCTCCAGCTTGCCGCGGGCGATGCGGGTGAGGTCGAGAAGATCGTCGATGAGGCGGGCTTCGAGCTCCACGTTGCGCCGCACCATGGCGAGGCTCTCCCGCACCTTCGCCTCCAGCCGGTCGTCGCCTTCCAGGCTGGAGATCACCGCCAGAACCGGCGTCAGCGGCGTACGCAGCTCGTGGCTCAGGGTGGCGAGGAACTGGTCCTTGGCCAGGTTGGCCGCCTGCGCCGCGCCATACAGCCGGGCGTTGTCGATGGCCAGGGCGGCCCGCCGGCCGAGCTCTTCGGCGAGGGCCAGATCGCCCTCGTCGTAGGATCTTCCGGAGGAAGAGGAGTAGAAGCTCCACACCCCGAGGATGCGGCCGCGCGCCGCCAGCGGAACCTGCAAGGCCGAGCTGGGCGCGAGCGCCGCGAAGGCACGCTGGTGCTCAGGGTCCTGGCCGGCGGTCGCAAGGCACTCCGGGCTCATCGTCGCGAGCCTCCGCGCCTGGCCGGTGCGCAGGACGAGCACGGGTCCGTGCAGCTCGTCCCCGAGCGGCGGGAAGCGCTTCAGCTCATCCACCAACGCCTGGCGGTCGGGATCGGCGTGGGCGGCAGCCACCCGTTCGATGGGACCTTCTTCCGTGGTCAGGTCGATCACGCACCAGTCGGCGAACCCTGAAACCGCCAAGCGGGCGGCGCTCTGCAAAGTCGCCGCGAGGTCGAGAGATTCGGTGGGCATGGCGCCCGCGTCGGCCAGGAGGCGCAGGTTCTCCTCCGCCCGGGCGCTCTTGAGCGTGTAGATCTTCTCGCCGTGCCGCTCGGTGATGACCAGCGCGTCCGCCTCGCCCTCGCGGATGGCACGCAGCGTCTCCTCGGCGTCACGGAGGCGATCCCGCAGCTCCGCGACCTCCTCGACGAGCTGTTCCTGGGTTCGTCCGGAGGGAGTCATGACTACCCGCTCTTCAGCTCCGAGGCTCGCAGGTCCAGACCCACCAGGACGCGCTCGGTGTTCGACAGGTCGCCGATGATCTTGCGGATCGGCGACGGCAGCCGACGCACCAGGGTCGGGATGGCCAGGATCTGGTCGCCGCGCGCCAGTTGCGGTTGCTCCAGGAGGTCGATCACCTCGATCCGGTACTTCCCGGCGAGGTGCTCCTCACACATCTTTTTCAGGTTGGCCAGGGCGGTCACCGACTTCGGCGTCTGGCCGGCGACGTACAGCCGCAGCTCGAAGACCTCCGGATGTTCGGATTGGACCGCCATCTTCACTCTCCCCGCGCCTGTTTGCGCCGCCGTCCGGTCGCGGGAGAAGCCTTGGCCTGCCGGGCCGTGGCCATGTCCTCCCGATCCGAGAGCCTGCTTTTCTCCCCCGCTTCCGCCTGCTCGATGAACCGGCGCATCTCCTCCTCCGCCTCGAACTCGAGCCGCAGGGAGGCCATCTTGGCGTCGAGCGCCTGGCGGCGGCGTTCGAGGTCGAGGCGCGCCCGCTCGATCTCCTGATGCCTCTCCGCCGCCTCCCGCCGCTCCCGCGCCTCCTGGGCCAGCCGGGCCGATCCCGTCAGCGCCCCTTCCGGCCCGAGGTAGACCTCGGTCAAATCGATGCCGCGATCCGAGAGCACGAGCTCGCGCACCTGGTTGGAATGGGCCATGCCGCGCGACTTGAGCACGTAGAGCCCGCGGTTGCGCTCGCCGCTGAGCTCGATCTGCCGCACCAGCATCCAGGTGTCGATCAGCGACGAGATGCCGACGTCGGTCTGCTCGGTCTCGGCGCCGTGGGTGAGGCTGGTGAGCAGCAGCGTGATCTGCTGCATCTTGAGGAAGTCGAGCAGGCGCATCAGCATGGCCTTCACGTCCTCTCCGGTGCCGACGGAAAGGAAGTTGGTGACCGGGTCGAGGACGACGATCTGGGGCTGAAAATCCCGGATCGCCTTGTGCATCAGCACCAGGTGCCTCTCCAGCCCGTGCAGCGTGGGCCGCGCGGCATGGAAGCGCAGCAGCCCCTGCCGCACCGGGGACTCCAGGTCGAGGCCGAGTGAGCGCATGTTGCGGACGATCTGCGCCTGCGACTCCTCGAAGGCGAAGTAGATACAGCGCTCGCCGCGCCCGCAGGCTGCGGCGACGAAGTGGCAGGCGAGACTCGTCTTGCCGGTGCCTGCGCCACCGGAGATCAGCAGGCTGCTGCCCCGGAAGTAGCCCTCGCCGCCGAGCATGTCGTCGAGCGCGGCGATCCCCGTGGAGACCCGTTCGGTCGACACCTCGTGCTCGAGCCCGAGGGAGGTGATGGGCAGCACCTCGATGCCCCGCTCGTCGATGATGAACGGATACTCGTTGGTGCCGTGCAGGCTGCCGCGGTACTTGACGACGCGCAGGCGCCGGATGGCGAGCTGCTCGTTCACCCGGTGATCGAGCAGGATGACGCAGTCGGAAATGTACTCTTCCAGGCCGTAGCGAGTCAGCGCACCGTCGCCCCGCTCGCCAGTGATGACGGCGGTGACGCCCTTGTCCTTCAGCCAGCGGAACAGGCGGCGCAGCTCGGCGCGCAGAATGCCGGTATTGGTCAGGCTGCTGAACAGCGCCTCCAGGGTGTCCAGGACGACGCGCCTGGCACCGATCGAGTCGATCGCGTAGCCCAGGCGGATGAACAGCCCGTCGAGGTCGTACTCGCCCGTCTCCTCGATCTCGCTGCGCTCGACGTGGACGTAGTCGATGCCGAGCAGGTTGCGGGCGACCAGATCGTCGAGGTCGAAGCCCAGCGAGCGGACGTTCTGGGTGAGCTCCTCGACCCCCTCCTCGAAGCTCATGAAGACGCCCGGCTCTCCGTAGTCGGTCGCCCCGCGGACGAGGAACTCCATGGCCATGAGCGTCTTGCCGCAGCCCGCGCTGCCGCAGATCAGGGTCGGCCGGCCCTGCGGCAGACCGCCGCCGAGAACCTCGTCCAGACCCGCGATTCCCGTGGGGGCCTTGGGCAGGCTCCTCCTCTGGGTTGTCGCGTCCGGCTCCAGCTTTCCCGCCAGTGTATTCATTGTTGGTCACTCTAGGATGGGCACACCAAGGAGCTCTCCCCCCTCACCGACCCCCAACTCGCCACCCGGGAGAACCTAGGTATACAAGATTTCCAGGAAAGGAGCTAGAGCGGGCGAGAGCGGGCCGCGTCTTCCAATCCGAATTGCTTCAAGCATGATTGCACGATCATGACGGCCACCGATCCTGTCATCCCTTGAGTCCTGCGGTAAGATCCACCCGTGGCACGACGCTTCCCGCTCCTCATTCCGGTCCTTCTGGCCGTCCTGGCTCTCCTGGCGCCGATGGCGGTCATGGCCGACCCGTGCCCCGACTGCGGCGGTCCCTTCCAGAGCTGCTGCCCCTCGCAGGGCTGCCCTTGCTGCCTTCCCGGCTCCTCCATCCTGACGGCTCGGGTGGAGGTGGATCTGGGAGCCGCCTCGACGGGCCTCGTCAGTGAGCCGCCGGTGGACCGCTGCCTGACCGCCGAGTCTCCCGACATCTTCCACGTCCCGAAGCTCCCTCTCGCGTAGATCCGGTCCTCTGTTTTGTCCGCCCCGCGCCGCGCAGGCGAGGGATATGACCGCACGTTCGCGAGAGGTGATCGATGAGATTTCGATGGTTGTGGCCGTGGGCCGCATTGCCGCTATTGCCGCTATTGCCTTTGTGCGCCGTTCCCGCGTGGAGCCAGGAAAAGGCGATACGGGCTCTGACTCTCGACGAGGCGCTGGCGCTCGCCCGGGACCATGGGCGGGCCGTCATCCTGGCCCGAGGCAGGATCGAGGAAGCCCGGGCGCGGCAGGCTCAAGCCAGCCGGCGATTCCAGGAAAATCCGGTTCTGGAAGCCACGGGTGGATACCGCCGCTCCGGTGCCGGCTTTTTCGACTTCGACGCGACCGTGACCCAAGGGTTGTACGCCGGCCGCCGGCGGTCCGCGCGGATGGCGGGCGCCCAGGCCGCGCTCGACCGTTCCGAAGCCGAGCTGGCCGAAGCCCGGCGCCTGCTGCTGCGGGACGTCTGGACCTCGTTCGCCCGCAGCCGCTTGAGCCAGGACAGGGTCAAGCTGCTGGCGAGGAACCGCCAGACCGCGGAGGCGCTGCTGGCCGCAACCGAGCGGCGTTACGAGGCGGGCGAGGGCACGGCGCTCGAGCTCAACCGCGCCCGCGTCGCCGCGGCGAGCGCCCGCGCGGAGGAGAGCGCGGCCGAAGCCTCGGCAAGCACGGCCTTGACCGACTTGAAGGGGCTGCTCGGCCTCGCGGAGCCGATCGAGATCCAAGGGGACCTCCCTCTCCGTCAACCTCTGGAGCTCGGGACCCTCCTCGCCGGCATCGGCCGCCGTCCCGACCTGCAGGCGCTCACGGCCGAGGTGCGTGAAGCGGAAGCCGAGATCCTCCTCGGGCAGGCCCTGACGCGTCCGGGCGTCGGTGTGAGCGGGGGCGTGGCGCGGGAGGAAGGGATGGACATCGTGCGGGCGGGAATCGTCCTCACTCTTCCGGTTCACGACCGCGGCCAGGAGACTCTCGCCGTGGGCCAGGCGCGTGCCGCCGCTCTGCGCCAGACGCTGGCCGCCGCGCAGAGCGCAGCGGAGACCGAGGTCCGTGGAAGGTACTCGATCCTCACCCACCAGCTCGCGGCCGTGCGGGAGCTGGAACACACGGCCCTGCCCGCTCTGGACGACAACGAGTCGCTCGCCGGCAAGAGCTTCGAAGCCGGCGAGATCAGTCTGGGAGAGCTGCTTCTGATTCGCCGCGAGATCGTGGAAACCCGCCTCGCCTACCTGGACCGCCTCCTCGACGCGACGCTGGCCCGCTTCGAGCTGGAGACGTCCGCTGGAGCCCTGCAATGAACAGGACGACGAGAGCCTGGACGATCTGGATCGCACTGCTACTCCCCCTGGCCGGCTGCGGGGGAGGCGCGCCGAAAGAGACGAAAACCGACCCGAGCCATGGCGAGAAGGCCGTGGAGCCCCCGGGTGGCGACACCGGAGGAAAGCACGAGGAAGCCGGCGCGGGGATGCTGGCGGTGGACGCCGACGTGCTCCGGGATCTCAAGCTCACGACGTTTCCCGCCGAGCTGAGGCCGGAGGGCGAGGGCGTCACGGCTCCCGGGGAGCTGAAGGTGAACGAGCAGGCCTACGCCGAGGTGGGAGCGCCGATCCCCGGACGGATCGTCCGGCTGCTGGCGGCGCCGGGGCAGAACGTCCCGCGGGGCCGGCCGCTGGCCGTGCTGCAGAGCGTGGAGCTGGGGCAGGCGCGGGCCCAGCAGGCCGCCGCCAAGGCCCGGGAGGAGCTGGCCCGCAAGACCGTGGAGAGGAAGCGAGGGCTTGCCGCGGAGCGCATCGTCTCCCGCGGCGAGCTCCAGCGGGCCGAGGCGGATCTCGCCGAGGCGGAGGCGGAGCTCGCCGCCGCCGGGGCCGCCGTCTCCGCCCTGGGAGTGGGAGCCTCGCCGGGAGGCGGCGACCTCTCCGGATTCACCCTGCTGTCGCCCCTCTCCGGCACCGTGCTGGAGCGCCCGGCGGTCCAGGGCCAGCAGACCGATCCTTCCCGGCCGCTGTTCCGCATCGCGAACCTGTCGCAGCTCTGGCTGGTGGCGCAGGCGCCGGAGCGCGATGCCGACCGGGTGCGGGAGGGCTCCCCCGCCGAGATCACCCTGGCCGCGCTTCCCGGGCAGAAGCTCCAGGGCACGGTGAGCTGGGTGGGCCGCGAGGTGGACGCCCACTTGCGCACGGTCTCCGTGCGCATCGTGCTGCCCAACGCCGGGGGACGCCTGAAGCCGGGAATGTTCGCCACGGCCTGGATCGGCACCGGCGGCGAGGGGGACAAAGTGGTGGCCGTGCCGACCACGGCCCTCCAGAGGATGGACAACCGGTGGGTGGTCTTTCTGCCGCGCGGGGAAGGGCGGTTCGAGGTGCGGCCCGTCGAAAGAGGGAGGGATCTGGGCAACGAGGTGGCGATCGCCTCGGGGCTCAAGCCCGCGGAGCTCGTCGTCGTCGAAGGCGCCTTCGTGCTCCGCGCGGAGGCCGAGAAGAAGGCGGGCGGCGGGGAGCACGACCATGACTAGCACGACCATGACCCGGAGAGAGCCATGATCGAGCGTATCCTTCGCGGTTCCGCCGCCAAGCCGGCTCTCACCCTCCTGCTGACGCTCGCCGCGGCGGCGGCCGGCGCGATCTGGCTGAGCGACCTGAAGCGCGACGTGTTCCCGGATCTCGCGACGCCGGTGTTCAGCGTCTTCGTCCAGAACCCGGCGATGGGGGCCGAGGAGCTGGAGACCGGCGTCGCCGTTCCCCTGGAGGTCGCCCTGGCCGGCCTGCCCGAGGTGAGGCGCATCCGCTCGACCTCCCAGGCCGGCGTGGCGCAGGTGCGCGTCGAATTCGAGCCGGACGCGGACTATTACCTCTCCCGCCAGCTCGTGACGGAGCGGGTCAACCAGGCGGCGCGGGATCTGCCGCCGGGCACCGGAGCCCCCCTGGTGTCGAGCCTCACCGGCCGCCTCAACGAGGTGATGGAGCTGGTGATCGAAGCGACACCCGGCACGGCCGGCCTGATGGAGCTGCGCGAGTTGGCCGACTTCGAGGTACGCAACCGCCTGCTCGGAGTGCCGGGGGTGGCGGCGGTCGAGGTGCTGGGCGGGCACCTGCGCCAGTTCCAGGTGCAGCTCGACCCCGAGCGCATGGCGGCCCTGGGAGTGACCCTGAACGAGGTGCTCGCCGCCGTCCGGGAATCCAACGAGAACGCCGCGGGCGGCTTCGTGGTTCAGGGGTCCATCGAGTGGACCGTGCGCGCCGTGGGCCGGGCCGCGAACGTGGGCGATCTGCGTTCCACCGTGGTGACCGTGCGGGAGAACACCCCCGTGCTGCTGGGGGAGGTGGCCGAGGTGCGGGAAGCCCCGGCCGTGCGCCGCGGCATGGCTCACGGGTTGGGATCGGAGATCGTGAGCCTGCGCGTGACCAAGCAGTTCGGGGCGGACACAATGACGGTCTCGCGGGGCGTGCACGAGGCCGTGGCGGACCTCGCCAGGAGCCTGCCGCCGGGAGTGCGGGCGCGCGTGCTCTACGACCAGGCCGAGCTGGTCTCCTCCGCCCTGGGAGGCGTGGGACGCGCCGTCCTGCTCGGGGCGCTGCTGGTGGTGGCCGTCCTCTTCCTGCTGCTGGGCAACCTGCGGGCGGCGCTGCTCGTCACCCTGACGCTGCCGCTCTCAATCGCCCTGGCCGGGCTGGTCCTGAAGCCGGCGGGCATCGGGCTCAATACGCTGACCCTGGGCGGGCTCGCCATCGCCGTGGGCCTGCTGGTGGACGCCGCCATCATCCTGACGGAGAACGTCTATCACCGATTGACGGCGACGGCAGGGGCGACAGGATCAAGGCCCCGCCGGACCCGCCGGGAAACGGCGCTCGCCGCCGCCATCGAGGTGGGCCGGCCCATCGCCTTCGCGACGTTGATCGTGATCGCCGTCTTCACCCCTCTCTTTGCCATGAGCGGCATCGAGGGACGGATGTACCGGCCGCTCGCCGCCGCGGTCGTCGCGGCCATGGCCGCCTCCCTGGCCCTCGCCCTGACGCTGGTGCCCGTCCTCGCCGGCACCTTCCTGCGTCCGGCCCGCCCGGGCCGCCAGGAGGACGTAGCGCTGATCCGACGGGTCAAATCCATCTATGCCCCGGTGCTCGATTTCTGCATGCGGCATGCGGGGATGGTCCGTCTGCTGACCCTCGCGGTCACTCTCCCCGCCCTGCTGCTCGCCCTGCGGATCGGCTCGGACTTCATGCCCCGGCTCGACGAGGGGGCGCTGCTACTCCAGACGCTCCTGCCGCCGGAGGCCTCGCTGGACGAGGTGGACCGCCGCAACCACCAGGTGGAAGACGTCCTGCGCCGGTTCCCCGAGGTGAAGGAGGTCGTGCGGCGCACGGGCCGCGCCGAGCGCACCGAGGATCCCATGCCGCACGTGCTTTCGGACGTCCTGGTCGTCCTGAAACCGGACCGCTCCGGGTCGCTGGAGGGGCTGGAGGAGAGGATGCGCGAGCGCCTGGAAAAGGTGCCCGGGGTCACGGTGCTCTTCACCACTCCGCTCGGCATGCGGATCGACGAGGGCCTGGGCGGCACCCCGGCGGACCTTCAGGTGCGCATCTATGGCCCGGACCTCGAACGGCTCTCCCAACTGGCGGCGAAGGCGCGCGATCTGATGCAGCCCATCCCGGGGATCGCCGACCTGCGGGCCGAGACCCTGACCGGCTTGCCTCAGGTGCGGATCACCGTCGACCGGGAGGCCGTGGCGCGGGTCGGCCTGACTCCAGGCGCGGTCATCGACGCCTTGCGCGTGGGCCTGGCTGGAGAGGAGGTGTCGCAGGTCTGGGTGGGGCAGCGCCGCTTCGACCTGGTCGTGCGGCTGGACGACCGGCGCCGCGCCGATCTCGCCTCGCTCTCCTCCCTGCTGATCGACGGCCGGGACGGCACCCGCGTCCCCCTCGGCCAGCTCACCCGCATCGAGCAGAGCTTCGGCCCCGCCGCCATCCAGCGCGAGGCCGGCAGCCGCCGGGTCGCGGTGGAGGCGAGCGTCGCCGGGCGCGATCTCGGGGGCGCCGCCGCGGAGGTTCCCCAGCGCCTCGCCCGGGGGCTCGATCTTCCCACGGGCTACTACTTCGACATCGGCGGCCGGATCGAGAACCAGGCCCGGGCCCTGCGCTCGCTGGGCCTCGCCATCGCCGTGGCGCTGCTGGCGGTGCTGGTTCTCCTCTACCTCGCCCTGGGCTCGTTCGCCGAGACCTTCGTGATCCTCGCCACCCTGCCGGACGCCTTCGTGGGCGGCATCCTCGCCCTCTGGCTGGCCGGCGAGACCTGGAACGTCTCGTCCCTGGTGGGCCTGATCGGTCTGTTCGGCATCGCGGTACAGAACGGCCTCGTGCTGGTCTCGCAGACCCGCACCCTGATGGCGGAAGGGCGGCCCTTCGGAGAGGCTTTACGGGAGGCCTCCATCGGCCGCGTCCGCCCCAAGCTGATGACGGCGGGCACGGCGATCCTCGGCCTTCTGCCGCTCCTCGTGCTCCGCCTCCACGGCTCAGAGATCGAGCGCCCGCTGGCCGTGGTGATGATCGGCGGCCTGGTCACCTCGACCCTTTTCACTCTTCTGGCGCTCCCCACCTTCTATCAATGGGTCCACCAGTGGCGTGAGAGAATTCACAGCTCTGGCACCTCCGAGAAGAAGCCGGCATGACTGACCGGCCTGGCTGTGGACTCGCAGGCCGCCGCCCCTCCGGGCTGGTACCTCGAGGGGTGTTGGTCCCCCTATCCCAACTGTGTCGGAGCCAAGGACGTCTACGTCGACTCGGCCGGCAGGCACTGGGAGTGCGGCGCCTGCGGCACGACTACGAATCCCAGCCCGAGCACCTGCTATCAGGCGGGTGGCCTGCACACCATCGGCTACTGGTGCCCAGCCGCCGCCTCCTGACGGCAAGCGCGCCTCTGCAGGGTTTTGGTGGCGCTCGCCGTCATCAGTCCCCAGAGCCAACTGATCTTGTAGCGATCGACGTCCACGTCCTGGTGCCCGGTCTCCAGCAGCAGGCTCAGGCACTCCCGCGTGCGGTATACCTTGAAATGCGCCGGACTGAACAGCCGCAGATACAGATCACAGGCTCGGCACGCCAGGTAGTCGTCGCACCAGTCGGTGATCACCAGCCGGCCTCCCGGGCTCAGGATCCGGCTCATCTCGCGTAGCGCGGCGACCGGCTGGCGGACGTAGTGGAAGACGTTGCAGGACAGGACGACGTCGAACTGATCGTCGTCGAACGGGAGCCGCTCCGCCCAGCCCTCCTGGAGCAGGACGTCCGGCGGCAACCGGCGGCGGGCCACCGCCAGCATCTCCGGCACGGGATCGACGCCAGCCAGTTGCGCGGCAGGATGCTGCCCGGAAAGACGGTACAGCAGAGCCCCGGTGCCGCAGCCTACGTCGAGCAGCCGGTCGGAGGGCCGCAGATCGAGGCGCGCCAGGGTCTCGCGAGCAGTGGCCTCGACGTAGAAGGACCACTTCCCATCGTACTCCGGTGCGAGCCGCGCGTATTCCTCGACCACGGGTGACCTCGCCGAGCGGTCTGTGCTGGTGGGCATAGCGGGAGTCTATCCCACGCCTCCGAAGAAGAGGCTTGACAGTTCGACTACCCGGGATTAATATTTTGATGACTCGAAATCAGAATCTCAGCCCATGAAAAACTATCTCTCCCGCCGCTCTCTCCTCCGCCTGGCCGGCCTGGGCACCCTGGGCGCCGGCCTCGTCGCCGCGGTTCCGGGCCGCCGGCTGGCCGGCGAAGCGCCGCCCGCCGCGGCCGCGGGCGATGGCACGCACCAGCATTCCGGCGCCCACCGGATGGGCGTCGTGGGGAGGGTCTCCACCGAGAGCTTCGATCCGGCCGCGTTCCTGCGTTCCTGGAACTTCTCCCACCTGCCGGAGCCCGAGCGCTCGCGCTACTACCGGGCCACCCCGCAGGCCGACGGCTCGCTGCTGCGCGAGTATGAGATCTACGCCGTGGACCGCGAGATCGAGATCGCTCCGGGCCTCTTCTTCCCCGCGTGGACGTTCAACGGCCAAGTGCCGGGGCCCACGATCCGCGCCACGGAAGGGGACCGCATCCGGATCAACTTCCTGAACCAGGGCTCGCACCCGCACACCCTCCACTTCCACGGCTGGCACCCGCCGGCCATGGACGGCTCATTGCCCGGGCAGGAGGTGGAGCCGGGCGGGCGCTTCGTCTACGAGTTCGACGCCGAGCCGTTCGGCCTGCACCTCTACCACTGCCACGCCGCGCCGCTGAAGCGCCACATCCACAAGGGTCTGTATGGCGCGTTCATCGTGGACCCGAAGACGCCGCGGCCGCCGGCCGACGAGATGGTGATGGTGATGAACGCCTTCGACACCAACTTCGACGGCGAGAACGAGGTCTACGCGGTCAACAGCGTGGCCCACTTCCACATGATGGACCCCATCCCGGTGGAGGTGGGCAAACCGGTGCGGATCCATCTCGTCAACGTCACGGAGTTCGACCTGCTCAACAGCTTCCACCTGCACGGGATGTTCTTCAAGGTCTACCGCACCGGCACCTCGCTGGAGACGCACGAGGTCAGCGACACCCTGATGCTGTGCCAGGGGGAGCGGGCGATCCTCGAGACGACGTTCCGGTACCCTGGCCAGTTCATGTTCCACGCCCACCAGAGCGAGTTCGCCGAGCTGGGCTGGATGGGGTTCTTCGACGCCAAGGAGGCTGTTCGTGAAGGCTGAGGCGGGAGGCCGCATGTCTCGCATGGCTCGCGTCGGGCTGGCGCTGCTGCCGCTCGTCCTCCTCGCCGGGCTGCTCGCCTGGATCGTGAGGTCGGGTCCCGCGGAAGCGGTCCGGGGCGAGGCGCCGCCGGTCGAGGTGCTGCGCATCCAGCGGATCGAGCTGGCGCCGGAACAGATCACCGTCTCGGTGCTCAACGACGGGCCGGACCCGGCCAAGATCGCCCAGGTGCAGGTGGACGACGCCTACTGGAGCTTTGCCCAGGAGCCGGCCGGGGAGCTGCGCCACCTCGGGCGGGCAAGGCTGCGGATCCCCTATCCCTGGGTGAAGGGCGAGGCGCACGTCGTGCAACTGGTCACTTCGACCGGAGTCACCTTCAAGCGCGAGATTCCGGTGGCGGTCGCCACTCCGCGCCCGAGTTGGCGCTCGCTGTGGGTCTTCGCCCTGATCGGCATCTATGTGGGAGTCGTGCCGGTGGCGCTCGGCCTGCTCTGGTATCCGCTCGCCGGCCGCCTCGGGCCGCGGGCCATGGACTTCCTGCTGGCGCTCACCCTCGGGCTCCTCCTGTTCCTGCTCGTGGACGCGCTGCACGAGGGGTTCGAGGTGGCCTCCGGCCTGGCCCAGGCCTTCCAGGGAGTGGCCCTCCTGGTGTTCGGCACCGGTGCCGCCTACCTGGCCCTCGAAGCGCTGGGCGGCTGGCTCTCTCGGCGCAAGGGCGGGTTGGGCGGCGCCTGGGTGACGGCGCTCCTGCTCGCCACCGGCATCGGCCTGCACAACTTCGGCGAGGGGCTGTCGATCGGCGCCGCGCTGGCGCTGGGCGAGAGGGCGCTGGGCACGCTCCTCATCCTCGGCTTCACCCTGCACAACACGACCGAGGGACTGGCGATCATCGCGCCCATCGCCAAGAGCCGCGTGCCGGTCCGCCGGCTGTTCCTGCTCGGGCTGATCGGCGGCGTGCCCACGATCGCCGGCGCCTGGCTGGGGGGCTTCGTCTACTCGCCGGTGTGGTCGGTGCTCTTCCTCGGGCTCGGTGCGGGCGCCATTGCGCAGGTGATCGTCCAGATCACGCGCGGCGTGGCCGGCGGACGGCCCCTCGCCGCCTATCTTCGGAGTGCGCCGGCCGTGGCCGGCTTCTTCACCGGCTTTGCCGTAATGTACGGCACCGGAATGCTGGTGCAGTGAGGACTTGCCATGAGCCGACTGCAAACGCTGCTTCTCGCGGGTCTCCTGGTCGGTGGCGGAATCGCCCTCTCGGTGCGTGCCGCGGTGCGCCCGGAGCCGCGCGAGCTCACCCTGATCGCTCGCGACATGGCCTTCTACCTGCCCGGCGATCCGACGCCGAACCCGACGCTCGTCGTAGGCCGCGGCGAAAGGGTGCGGATCACCCTGCGCCATGAAGACCCGGGCATGACGCACGACTTCGCGGTCGAGTCGCAAGCGGTGGCCACGGACGCCCTGCACCGGGCCGGCACCACCACCGCCGTGGTCTTCCACGCGCCCGGGCGGCCGGTTGAGAGCGAATACGTCTGCACCTTTCACCGGTTGATGATGAAGGGGGTCTTGAAGGTCCGGTAAGCTCCCGCCTCTGGTACCTTCGGGCCGCCTGCTACCCCCGTGACGTCGCGAAAAAGGGGGCACGAAAGACCGCATTTGCTATGTGGCACCAAAGGTGCTACGGTACGCGGCATGCCCAGAGAACTCCCCAAAAACATCGAACGCACGTACTCCGAAATGCTCCGTTTCCGGGTGACGCCGGAACACGCCGGGTTGATCCGGCAGGCCGCAGAAAGCGTCGCCCGTCGCAAAGGAACAGGCGATCTGTCCGCCTGGGTCAGAGAGACCCTCGTCGCCGCCGCCCGCAAGGAGCTGGCCAAGGACGGGAAGGGAAAAGCTTCCGCGGAATGATCTCGAACGGCGTGCCCTCCTTGAGAGCACGCGGTTTCGGCGGATTATTTCGGAGGGAGATTATCGTCCGGCGAGCCGCGCCACGGCGGCGATGAGCTCGGACGGATCGATCGGCTTGGCGAGGTGGGTCTGGAAACCCGCCTCCAGCGCCTGCTTTCGGTCCTCCGCGCGGGCGTAGGCGGTGAGCGCCGCTGCGGGAACCGCGCCGCCGTCGGCCGGTAGGCGGGAGCGCACCTTGCGAATGAACGAGTAGCCGTCCTCGAACGGTACGCCGATGTCGGAGACGACGACGTCCGGCACGGCGACGTCGAACGCGGCCAGGGCCTCGGGCACCGAGCCGAAGGCCGACACCTCGGCACCGCACTGCTCAAGGGCCATCGCCAGCAGGTCGCGGCTGTCCGCGTCGTCCTCCAACACCAGCACATGGAGGCCCGCGAGCAGGTCGGGAAGGTTCCACACGCCCTCCGCCTGCGAGCTCGGAGCGCTCTCCATGGCCTTTCCCGCCGTCGCCGTACCGCGTAGCGGCAGGCTGACGCGGAAGGTCGTCCCCTTCCCCTCTCCCTCGCTCTCCACCTCCACCGTGCCGCCGTGGAGCTCCAGCAGGTGACGCACGATGGAGAGCCCCAGCCCGAGCCCGCCGTGGGAGCGGGTGAGGGTGCTCTCGGCCTGGCGGAAGCGGTCGAAGACGTAGGGGAGGAAGTCGGGGCGGATGCCGATTCCCGAATCGCGGACCTCGATGACCGCGTTGAGCCCCGACTCCTTCAGGCGGACCTCCACCCGGCCGCCGCGCGGCGTGAACTTGATGGCATTGGAGAGCAGGTTCCAGATCACCTGCTGCAAGCGGTCGTTGTCGCCCAGGACGGGGCTTTCGAGGGCGGACAGGGAGACCACGAGATCGATCCCCTTGGCGTCGGCCCCGGGGCGGGCGCTGTCGAGAGCGGCGTCGATGATGCGGGCCAGTTCCACCGGTTTAAGCTCGAGACGGAGCTTGCCGGTGATGATGCGCGAGACGTCCAGCAGGTCGGCGATGAGCTGGGCCTGGGCGCGGGAGTTGCGCTCGATGGTCTCCAGGGCGCGGGCGCCGGCCGCGGCGTCCAGCTTGCCGGTGCGCAGCACCTGCACCCAGCCCAGAATGGCGTTGAGCGGCGTGCGCAGCTCATGGGAGAGGGTGGCCAGGAACTCGTCCTTCATGCGGTTGGCCTCTTCGGCGTGCCGGCGCGCCGCCTGCTCGAGCACCAGCAGGCGAGCCCGCTCCTGCTCCGCCCACTCCCGCACCCGGATCTCCTTCTTCAGCTCCTGGTTGGCCACCGACAGCTCGGCGGTACGGCGCTCGACCAGGAGCTCGAGATCGTCGTACATCGTCTGCAGGGCCTCGTTGGCCCGGCCCAGCTCGGCCGTGCGCTCCTCGATCTTGCGGCGCAGGGTCGCCCTCTCGATGGCGTTGTGCACCGCGTGCTGCAACCGGTCGCGGGCGACGGCGCCCTTGAGCAGGTAGTCCATGGCGCCGCTCTTCATGGCCTCCACCGCCACCGCCTCGTTGCCCTGGCCAGTCAGCACGATCACCGGCAGCAGCTTCTGCGTCGTCAGGCGCGAGAGGAACTCCAGGCCGTCCACGTCCGGCAGCTTGTAGTCGAGGAGCAGGCAGTCGGGCCGCTCCTCCTCGGCCAGCCGCAGCCCCTCTTCCCCCAGGTCCGCCTCCAGAAAGACGTAGTCGTGCTCGCGGTCCTGGCCCAGCATGCGCTTGTAGACCTCCCGGTCCTCCGGGCTGTCGTCGACGATCAGGATGCGGCACGGTGCGTCGGAGCTCATACGGATCTCACGACACCTTGGGAAGGATGACGACCTCGAACCAGTAGTCGTTGAGCCGCTCGATGGCTTTCATGAAGCCGTCGAGGTCCACCGGCTTCTGAATGTAGCTGTTGGCGCCGCACCGGTAGCAGACTTCGATGTCCCGCTCGTCCTTCGAGGTGGTGAGCACGATCACCGGAATCTGTTTCAGATTGGGATCTTGCTTGATCTCGGAGAGCACTTCCCGGCCGTCGGTGCCGGGCAGGTTGAGGTCGAGCAGAATGACGCCCGGGCGGGGTGCCTTGGCCGGATCGGAGTATTGGCCTCGGCGGTGAAGGTAGTCGAGCGCGTCGTCGCCGTCGGCGCAGCGGTAGATCGGATTCTTGAGCCCCGACCGGCGAAAGGCACGCTCGGTGGTTTCGAAATCCTCCGGGCTGTCCTCCACCAGGAGAATGGGTTGGCTGAGCATTTCGGGCACTTACGTCTCCTCTTGCAGCGTGAAGTAGAACGTCGTCCCCTCGCCTGGGGAGGATTCGAGCCAGATGCGGCCATGATGTCGTTCTACGATCTTTTTGACAATGGTCAGACCGGCACCGGTGCCGCCGCCGAACTTTTCGCGGCCGTGCAGGCGTTTGAAGATGCGGAACACGGAGTCGAAATGCTTCTCGGGGATGCCGATGCCGTTGTCGCGGACGTAGAAGACGGGCGCGTTGCCGTCGGACGACGAGCCGTTCTGCGTACCGATCTCAATCCATTTATGGGGCTTGTCGTTGTACTTCACGGCATTGACGACGAGATTGGCGAAGATCTCTCCGACCCGCGCCCGGTCGGCGCGAACCTTCGGCAACGGCCGCGGCATGCGGATCTCCACCTTTTCTTCCTGGAGAGTGATGGCGAGGGATTCCAGCACCTCCACGACGATCGCGTTCAGATCCACCCGGTCCATGGCGAGGTCCACCCGGCCCAGGCGGGAGAACTGGAGGAGGGAGTCGATGAGCGTCTCCATGCGGCGGGTCAGACGCATCAGCGTCTCCAGCTTGGAGCGCCCGTCGTCGTCGAGCTTGTCGGAGTAGTCCTCGAGCAGGAAGTTGGAGAAGTTGTGAATGCCGCGCAGCGGCTCCTTGAGGTCGTGCGAGGCGATGTAGGCGAAGTCGTCCAGCTCCTTGTTGCTCTGGTGGAGCTCCTCGTTGCGCCGTGCCAGCTCGCGCGTGCGGTGCTCGACCCGCAGCTCCAGGTCCTCCTTCGCCTGCTGGAGCGCGGAATCGCGCTGCTGAATCTGGCCCAGCATCTGGTTGAAGGAATCCACGAGTTGGCCCAGCTCGTCGTCGCCCCGCTTTTCGGCCCGCAGCGAGTAGTCCTGCCTCTCGGTGATGGATTTCGCCGTCGTCGAGAGGTCGAGGACTGGGCCGGAGACGAGCCGCTGCAGGCTGGAGGAGAGGAACACGGCCGCGAACCCCGAGACGAGGAAGACGGCGCCGACGGCGATCACCTGCACCTTGATGCGGGTCATCAGCTCCGAAAGATCGCTGCGCAGGAAGACCGTGCCGATCCTCTCCCCCTTCAGCAGGACGGGGTGGAAGACGATGAGGCCGCCGTCGACGAATTCGGCCTTGTTCGTCTCGGGCCGGATTGGAAAGCTCACCTCCGACCCCTCTTGGTAATGGGCAAAGATTTTCCCCTGCTTGTCGTAGAGGGCCGCGGCGACGATCGGTTTGCGGGCGCTCAACGAGCGCAGCGTATCGGCCCCGGCGCCGGGGTCCAGGAAGGACAGGGCGGCGGTGCTGTTGCGGGCCATGACGTCCGCCAGCGAGGTCAGGTCGACCACCATTTCCTTCCTGAACCGCACGACGCTGAAGAGGATCAGCGCCGCGCCGGCGATCAGCAGCGTACCGCCGGTCGTCAGCAGCGCGATCAGCATCAGCTTCCAGCGGATCGGAACGTTGCGCAGCGGCATGCTCAGGGCCTGCCCTTGACGTGCTTGGCCAGTGCCAGCAACCTGGAGCTGATCTTGATCCCCGTCCGCTCCGCCGCCTCCTGGTTGATGTCGAAGCGCACCTTGGAGCCTTCGAGAATGAAGTTGATCATCCCCCCCTGATCGATGAACCCCGGCATATCGCCCACCGTCAGCACGGGAGCGTTGCGCACGCCGGCGAGGATCTGGCTCAGCCGGTCCCGCTCGGAGCGGCTGACGTAGAGGACGTGGCAGCTCTCCAGATTGTTCAGGCTCTCGATACGCATCAAGCTCAGCCGGCGCCCCCCGACCTCCTCCCCCATCAGCGAGTGCAGAGTCTTGCCGAAGGGATTCTCCCCCAGGACGCAGATCTTCAGTTGGCTGTGCTCGTCGATGAAGGCCGCGGGCGGCCACTCCACGAACTTGGTGAAATTGAACAGAAACGCCGCTTTGACCTCGTATTCCGGCGCCACGCCTTGAGCCCGCGCCACGCCGGGAAGCGCGCAATCCCCGCCGACGCCGGTGACGGCGAGAAGGAACAGAAAGGTTTTTCGGAACCTCCTCAGAAGTGCCATGTCACTTTCCCGAAGACGCTGCGTTGCACCGCCTCGACGAACGGGTTCGGGGCGAACTCGACGTGACGCGCGTGCAGGAGGTTCTGGCCGACCAGCGCGAGCTCCAGCCGTTCGCTCCACTTCCAGCCCAGATGCACGTCCATCTCGGTGTAGGCCTTCACCTGGGGGGACGCCAGCTCGTCGACGTAGCGCAGCCAGCCGTCGAGCTCGAGTTTTCCGGGCAGGTCCATCACCGAGCGCAACGAATACCGGTTGCGGGGATCGTCTCCCACCAGATTGCCGCCGGTCGGATCGTTGCTGGCCGGATCGAGGCGCAGGCGCTTGCCGAACCAGGCGTAACCCGCGTGCAGGCGCCACCAGGGGGCCGGCTGCCAGCTCGACCGTATCTCGACTCCCCAGGCGTCGGCGCTGAGGTTGTTCGCGAACAGAAAGCCGCCGCCGGCCACCGGCTCGAAGGTGCGGAGATGATCGTAGGCGTCGTAGAACGCCGCCGCGTCCACCAGCAGATCGGCAGTCGGCTGCATGCGGTAGCCCAACTCATAGGCCAGCAGCTCCTCGGAGACCACACGGGAGTCGCCGCTGAGCACGGGCTGGCCGTTGGGGCCGAGGAAGATGACGTCCTCGTCGAGCCGGGTGGGCGTGCGCACGGCCCGGGAAATGGCCGCCCAGACGGTGTGCCGGTCGTCCGGGGTCCAGGCGGCACGGACGCTCGGCTGCACCTCGAGATTCGTGTAGTCGTTGTACTCGAGCTTCGAGCCGAGGGTGAGGCGCAGGCGGTCCGGCACCAGAGAGATCTCGTCCTGGGCGAAGGCACTGAAGAGGTCGAGTGTGCGGTGGTCCGGGAGGAAGGCCACCGCCCGGCTGTTGGTCACCTCGTCGCGGGTGACCCGGGAGCCGAGCCCCCACACGATGTCCTGCCGGCCGCCGACGGGAAAATGATGCTGGAAGTCGACGTCCACCGTGTCGCGGCGCTCCTCGAAGAAGTTCAGGGTCCGGCGGTGGCTGCGGTCGTAATAGACCTGGAGCTCCAGGTTCGCGCCCGAGGCAAGCTGGCGCTTCCAGCGCCCCAGGAGGTTGCCGCCGTCCAGGTCGGTATCGTCCGGCCGTACCAACTCGCTGTAGCCGCCCCGATAGATGTCCCCCTGCAGCGTGAAGGCACCGGCGCCCGCGTCGTCGCGGTCCACCCGGAACCCGCCCTGCGTGCGCCGTAGCGGGTCGCGCGCGCTGCCGCCCTGCGCGAGCTCCAGGGCGTCGTGGTGGTAGTACTTGCCATAGGCGCGATAGAAGGTGCTCTCCCCCAGCTTGCCGCCCCAGCGCACGCTCCCCAGGTCCGTCACATTGCCGGCGGCGGCCGTCACCAGCCCTCCCTGGGTCACCTTGGCGCTCTTGGTGATGATGTTGATCACGCCGTTGACGGCGTTGGCCCCCCACAGCGTGGCGCCGGGCCCCCGGATCACCTCGATGCGGTCGACGTCCTCCAGCGGCACGTCCTGCACGTCCCAGAACACGCCCGAGAAGAGGGGCGTATAGACGCTGCGGCCGTCGATGAGCACCAGCATCTTGTCGGCGGTGGCGAAAGTCGAGTTGAACCCGCGGCTCGAAATGCCCCAGGTGTTGCCGTTGGACTGGGCGACGTGCATCGAAACGCTCAGCCGCAGGGCGTCCGGCAGATTGCTGACCCCCGAGCGGCGCAGATCCTCGCCGGTGATGACGGTGATGGCCGCCGCCGCCTTCGAGAGCTGCTCGCTGCGCCGCGACACCGAGGTGACGTCGATCTCCATGAGCTGCTCGATGCTGAGCTGCTTGAGCTCCGCGGGCGCGACCCGCGGCTCCTCCTGGGCCGACAGGGTCACAGCCGGCGCCGCCAGCCCCAGCAGCAGAGCCGGCAGCCACCGCCTTCCCTTCCTACAAACCCCTGGCAAGAAATTCATGGAAATTCGCTCTCCCCAACGGTGACGCGGTATTCAGGATCTCTCGGATCTTGAGGACACACCCTCGTGTGCAGGCGCCGTGCCAGAGAGAATGGTTGGGGAGTGAGGGGCGCCCGGGAGGGCGTTCTTTACAGCGTCGCCGCCCTATCGCTTCTCCGCCGGCTCCGCCGGCCTCTCCAGCCGGCGGGGCTTGGTGGTGCCGGGCATGACGCCTTCGGCCATGCGCTGGCGGGCGGTGATCTGCGAGGAGTAGCTCGATTCTACCCGCTTGAGCTGGTCGCTCTTGAGGTGGCACTTCTTGTACTTCTTCCCGCTGCCACACCGGCAGAGGTCGTTACGGCCCAGCGCCACCTCGACGTTCTCCGGCTTGGGCGAAATCAGATTGCGAAACCAGGTTCCCAGCGACACGTTCGTCTCCCGTCGAAAAAAGTTTGTTGCGATCCCTGAATTGAAAAACGGCGGCCGGAGGTCCGGCTACCGGTCCTGAACCTTGAGAAGGTCGATCACCTTCCGGACGCCGGAAACGTCCCCGGCGGCTCGGAGGGCCAGCGATTTGCGCTCCCGGTCCGGGAGGGTGCCGCGCAGGCTCACCACCCCGTCGCTCACCTCGACTTCGAGGTCGAGGGCGTAGCGGCCGATCTCCTCCAACAGATTCTTGCCGACGCGCATTTCGAGGACCGCGTCGTCCACCTTGCGCTCGGCGTGGCCGACGGCCTTGGCCACGGGAGTGCCGGGCGGCGCGGCCTCGTCCCGGTTGGTGACGTCGTTCACCACGTCCTGGACACCCGGAACCGTCTTGACGACCTCCTCGGCCAGATCCTGGGTGGAACGCTTGTCGACCTGGCCGGTCAGATGGGTCCGGCCGCGGTCCACGTCCACCTTGATGCCCATGCCGTCCCGCCCGAGCTTCTCCAGCAACGCCAGCCGGATCGCGTTCTCCAGCCGCGCGTCGGAGACCTCCTGCTCCCGCACTCCCTCATCCGCCGCCCGCGCCCGCTCGGTGGGCACCGTCGAGGCGCAGGCGGACAGCAGGGCGCCCAGGAGAGCGGTGGCGAGCAGGGCTTTGGGGGCGGCGTTCATAGCGGAAAAGGTTACCACGACTGCGTCTATACCATCGTCCAGCCTCACCCCGGCATCCCATAAGCGCTAACTTAACTTGGCTGGGAGGTCCCCCCGCCCAAGACCCTCATCACCCCGGCCCTCTTCTCCCGACCGCCCCATGCCCCCTCCCCCGGGAGAAGAGGGAGAACAGCCTGCAAGGACATCAGGACGAGGGAAAATGCCCCAACCGAGTACCCCTCTCCCGGGGCGGAGGTTGGGGTGGTCGGGAGAGGGGCAGGGGTGAGGGTCTTGGGCGGGGGATCTCTAAGCCGACAAAGTCAGCGCCTATAGCCGCCTAGCCTCACCCCGGCACCCAGCACACCACCGCCGTCCCCCCGCCCTCGCGTCTCTCGATACGCAGCCGGCCGCCGTGGGCCTCCACGATCTCGCGGCAGAGGGGGTCCCGCCGCCGGATCTCGCGGAACAGGGCCACCCCCTCCTCGCCGGAGGTGGCCTCGGGACTGAAGTTCATGTCCTGCAGGACGACGCCGATCCCCGGCCCGCTCTCCCCCGCCAGCACCCGCAGAGCCTCCTCCGGCCCGCGGACGGCGCAGCAGGCAATCCCCCGGATCTCGAACAGCACCTCGAGGGCGGTCGAAACGGCCGGCTGGTCTTCGACGATCAGGACTTCGAGCGCGGGCATCTCTCTAGTTATATCCCGGGACAGTCATGTCCCGGGATGGCCAGCCTCCGCGTCAGCGCGTACAGGACGAGATGGAAACCGCGTCGATGAACCAGCGGTCCTGGTCGGCAGGCTTGCAGGTCAGGCTCTTGTGGTTGTCGATCTGCACCGTCCAGATCTGGCTGATGAGGCCCTCGCGCCGGTCGGCCCAGGTGGGGAAGAAGGTCCCCGCGATCCCCGACAGGCTGTTGTAGTCGCCGAACTGAAAGTTGCCCCCGGCGGAGTCGGCGGCGCTGCTCGCCACCGAGGTCAGCTTGACGGGAGCGCTCCAGGTGGCGCCTTCGTTGAAGGAGGAGGTGTACCAGAGGTTGACGAAGGTGCGGTCCTCGCCCACCGTGTCGTAGTAGATGAGGCCGAGGCCGCCCGTCGTCTCGTCGACCACCATCCAGGGATTGAACTGGTCGTTGAGCGCGGGCGCGTTGTTGATCATCACCGGCTTGCTCCATTTCGTACCGCCATTGGTCGATTTCGAAAACCAGATGCGGGTCTTGCAGGGCGAGTCGACGTTGTCGTCCGGATCGTCGAAGGGCGTAGTACAACCCTTGATGCCGTTGAGATCCATCCAGGCGGCGTAGACGTTGCTCTTGCGGCCATTGAGGAAGGCGCCGGCGGTGACGTAGATCAGCGATGCGCGCAGGCTCTGGGCTGGAATGACGATCGCGAACGAGTCGAACAGCTTGGCGACGGGGGCCGGCTTGGAGTAGGTGCGGCCACCGTCCAGCGAACGGACGAAGTAGATCCGCCGGCTTCCCGTATCGGGCCAGAGGGCGAAGACGTGGCCGGCCGAGTTGGTCTTGACGTCCGAGCCGATCCCCGTGCCCTTGGTCTCGGCGCCGCTGACCTGGACGGGATCGCCCCAGGCGCCGTCCGCTCCCGGCCCTGTGTGACGATTCATGATCACCTCGGCCCCGTTGTGCCAGATGACGTAGATATGGTCCTTGAAGGGGGAGCGGTCGCTGTGGTCCGTCCACATCATCTGCTTGTCGGCGAAGAGCTGATCGCCCGAGATGACGGCGTCCGGCGTCCAGTGAGCGCCGCCATCGCCGGAGCGGAAGGCGCGCAGCCTCAGCTCCAGGTTCCGGCCGCTCTGGACGACGCCGATGAACGTGGTCCAGGCGGTGCCGTCCGAGGTCCAGTCCACCGCGGGGTCGGACTGGAAGGAGTCGCCCTCCGTGAGCGGCAGGAGCGTCGAGCCCCAGGAGGCGCCGTGGTCGTCCGAGTAGTACATGCTCATCCGGCCTTTGAAGAGATTGTTGGCGCTGGACACGATGCGGTTCGGATCCCAGTAGTTGACCCGGATGTCCGACTCGGCGCGAATCGCCAGGTCCTCTTCCGAAAGCCTCTCATCGGGCCCCGCCTCGACGGCCTTCTCCCCCTTCTCCTGAAACTCTCCGGCGGGCCGCGCCGCATCCCCGGGCAGCAGATCCGGGTGCGAGGCCATCCATTCGTGGACCTCCTTGAGGAGCAGGGGATAACCGCCCGTGGGATCGCTCGCCAGAAACTCCGCCCCGGGATGCTGCTTGCGCCAGAGGACGCGCAGCCAGGGTGGCAGGCCCATCTTGTCGTGGGCCTCCGCCGGACGCAGAAGCCCGAGCTCCTGGTTCTCGGCGATCAGCCGGGCGAGCGCGCTGCCGGCGGGGGCCCGTTCGGCGGCGATCTGCTCCTGGAGAGAAGGCCATCGGGCATCGCCGGAGGTGGCGGCCGCGGCCGGCCCTGCCACCGGCAGGCCCGCCAGAACGAGCAGGATCGAGAGGAGTAGACGATGGCGCATGGTGATCTCCTTCGTAGAGGGTGAATCTATTCCATCGTGTCGAAGCCAGAAATTTCATTTCGCTTTCATTCAGCTCCTCTAATTCTACGCCTTGTCCCGGCATGCGGCCCCAACTACACCCCTATTGAAGGGTGTCTATGTTCAACAACTCTCCAAGGAGACCAAGCATGCGCAAGAAGATGATGTTCCTGGTACTGGCCCTGGCCGCCGTCGCCGCCTCGTTCTCGACGGTCCGCGCCAATGCCGGTGGAACCCACGCCTGCCCCATCTGTACGACCTATGCAGACGGCTCCCAGTGCTGCGTCAGTTGCATCTGTGACGCCTCCGGACGGCGCATCGCCTGCACCGACCATTTCTGTCCGCCGGCCGGCGGGGTCGACTAAGATCACGACGATGAGCACGATGAAAAGGAAGCTCCTGCTCTTGGCTCTCTGCCTCGGCACCGCCGCGGCTGCGCTGACGACTCCCCGCATCCAAGCCTTCACCATCATCGGCGGCGGTCCCTACCACGCCTGTCCGGTCTGTACGTCCTTCGCGGACGGCTCGCAGTGCTGCATCACCTGCCAGTGCGGCGTCAACGGAACCCCCGTGATCTGCCCGGACATCGCCTGCCTGCCGTTTCCCTAACCCCACGTGAGACTCGGAGGAACGAAAATGCGCAAGAAGATGCTGCTTCTCGGTTTGGCGATGGCCGCGACCGTCGTCTCCCTCTCCACGCCAAGCGTCAACGCCTGCTCCTACACGGCCTGCCCCATCTGCACCACCTACCCGGACGGATCGGAATGCTGCGTCAGTTGCATCTGTTGCGGTAAGACGCTCATCGCCTGCACCGACCACTATTGCCCGCCGGCAGACGGAGGCGGCGACTAGCCAGCGAAGCAACCCGCCCATAAACGCTCTTTCAACGGAGGAACGGAAATGCGCAAGAAGATGCTGCTTCTCGGTTTCGCGGTAGCCGCGGTCATCGGTTCCCTTTCCATGCCGCTCGCCACTGCCAGCGGCACCCACTCCTGCCCCATCTGCACCACCTACGCGGACTGCAGTCGGTGCTGCGTCAGTTGCATCTGCGACGACGACACCGGCCAGATCGTGGCCTGTACCAACCACTTCTGCCCGCCGCCCAACGGGCCCTGCGAGAAGTAGAGACGTCGAAGACGGGTCTTTACCCGTCCCCCTCTCCCGCAGCGGGAGAGGGGAGCGGGGTGGCCGAGAGGGCGCGGGTCTGGCAGGGCTTGAGGCCGGGTATACTGAAGAAAATCGGTAAACCCGAAAGGATATGGCCATGCTGACGCGCACATATCGCTACGACTCCAGCCGCGACGCCCTGTACCGCCCGCACTTGGCCCACGATTTCTTCCCCGTCAAGGGCGGGATTCCGGACGATCTGCTCTGCGCGGAATGCTCGCTGCTGGCGTACAAGCGATTCGAGAGCGTTCCCGACGAGGAGCAGGAAGCACGGAGCGCTCTGCGGTCTGCCGGATATGACGAGGTCGCCTGCTTCAATCGGGATGGATCCCAGGCCTTTGCGGCGTGGAACCCCGGCTCACGAACCGCCGTGGTCGCGTTTCGGGGTACGGAGCAGGAGGACTTCACCGACATGGCGCACAACCTGGAGGCTTTCTCCAGACCCTGGCCTCAAGGAGGCAAGGTCCACGAAGGCTTCAAGGAGTATCTGGATCTGATCTGGCCGGAAGTGGACCGCTGGATCGAGGAGCATCCGGGACGGCTGCTCTTCACCGGTCACAGCTTGGGGGCTGCGCTGGGCACGCTCGCGGCGAGCCTGAGGCGGCCCGCGAAGCTCGTCACCTTCGGATCGCCGCGGGTCGGAGACTCCGACTTTGTCAAAACCCTGTCGGGGTTCGACATCGCACGGTACGTCGATGGCTGTGACATCGTCACCCGTCTGCCGCCATCATCCTTTGGCCTCACGCATGTAAATCCAGGGTCACCCCGATACATCGACCGGCTGGGAGAGCTCAAGCCGAACGCCACCGAGAGCTTCATCCACGCCGATCGTGAGGCGGCGCGCGAGGAATATCTCCTGCACGAAAGCTGGAGACGGGGTACCACGACGGTCCGGGACCTTGCCGACCACGCGCCGATCAACTACGTCTACGCTCTGCGGCAGCAGATTCCCTGAACGTGGGTCGCCAACCGCACGGCGGGGAGCCGGCAGCGCATTTCTACTGCCGGCCGTCGCGACCCGCAGGCCGCGCAACCGCAAGGACAACTCCCCGGAATCGAGGCGACGTCGGCCTTCCCCAGCCGGCCTTCCTTTCCAGTCCCTAAGCAGCGGCCTTAATCCTACAGCAGCAGTATCCGGGGCCATCGGCATAAAAAATTTGCAAAACCCCTATGGCAACAACTTAAGATGGATTCGGCTAAAAATTGTCCCTAGGGTATTGACATCATCATCAGAGCGGCTTTATGCTGAGCCCATCGAAGCTGATTGAGTCCTTAGACCGCAAATAGACGCAGTACCGAATGCGAGATTCTGGCGCCACTGACGGCGTCTGAAGATGAGCCTCGAAAGGGCTCAGGAAAGGAGAAGTAGCATGGCTAAGAAGGAGACGGACCCGGACAAGAAGACCCGTTCGAAGATCCTGCGGCAGAAGGAAAAGTTCCAGGTGTGGCGGGACGTGGCCACCGCGACGGCCGCCAACGCCCCGGAGCTGACGGGAACCGAGGCTCGGCTGACGGCGCTACAGGGCGTGCTCACCGAGGTGGACAAAATCCTCGGCGAGCGGGCCGCTTTTCAGGCCAACAAGCAGATGACCTCGCAGCGCCTGAAGGTGCTGGTCAGCCAGGGAGACAAGCTCACCGCGGTGCTGCGGTTCATGGCCAAGCAGCACTACGGCCACGGCAGCGACAAGCTGGTGGAGTTCGGCGTCCAGCCGCTGCGCAGTCGCCCCAAGCCCACGGTAGAGCCGTCCACTCCCACCACTCCGTCCAATACCAAGTAAGTACCAAGTAAGCGGCTTTCCGGGGGGCGTGCCGAGAGCACGCCCCCTTTTTTGTCTCCGCCTCCCCTCCCCCGTTCCCCGCCGGCTCTCAAAATGCACGTGTCATTTCAGCCGTTGGACCGATAAATCGTCACGATGGACAGGGTATTTCAGCCGTTGGACCTGTAAATCGTGACGATGGACGCGTCACTTTAGCCGCGTCCATCGTGACGATGTGCGCGTCCATCGGCTGAAATGCCACGTCCATCGCGACGAAGTGAGCGTCCATCGAGGCGAGGTAAGCGTCCTTCAAGACGATGAGAGGGGCCGACGAGACGAGAGGTGCGTCCATCGCGACGAGGTGACTGTCCATCGAGCCGAGATGGGTGTCGTTCGAGGCGATGGGAGTGTCCTTCGAGGCGAAATGAGAGTCCTCCGAGCCGAGGGAAGCGTCCATTCCTCTGATGGACCTGTCCTTGACGGCAAGGAGGGTGTGCTTTGAGGCAACGACAGCCCAGTCCCTGAGAAAAGGAGGACGCTCCACCGCAAACTGAGACTCTCTCCCTGCCCACCGACCCAACGGGCCGGGAGATCCCAGCCCAGGGCCAAGGCCGAAGGCCGACGCCCTGGGAAAAAAGGGCACCCCACCCTGGCGGCCTGAAGGGCCGCGAGAGCCATCGTGGCGATGGACGTGTCCGTCGTATACGTCGCTGTTGAAATTCCGTCAGCGCGCGGACTTCTTGAGCCGCTCGATCTGCACCCGCAGCCGGGCGAGCTCCTTTTCAGCCGCCTTGCGGGACTCCTCGGCTCCCTTGGCTCGCTCTTCGGCCGCCTTGCGTGCCAGCTCTTCGCGGGTCGCTCGCTCTTCAGCTACCTTGCGCGCAGTCGTTTCCCGGATCGCTCTCTTCGCTTCGCGGGTCGCTCGCTCTTCGGCCGCCTTGCGCGCAATCTCCACCTCGGCAGGGCTCTCCAGCCGCTCCCCCGTCCTGGCGTTGAAGACCTCGATCCGCTGCCCCTCGATCGAGACTCCGAAGATCAGCTCCGTGGCCTCGGAAAGCAAGCGGCCCTGAGCGTCCGGCTCGATCCGCTGATACCGCCTCAGGCGGTCCAGGCGATATCCCTTGAAGAGGAATCGGTGATCGTTAGCCTGGCGGGGTGGATCGACCAGGATGTACTCCGGAATGCCGACTCGCTCGTAAAGCTTGACCTTGTCCACCTCGTCCATCTTGCGAACTCTGGCATCGGTAGGCGAAACCACCTCGATGACGAGGGAAGGAACGACCCCCTCCTTCGCGATGTTGAAGCTGGTCAGCTTGCGGCCCGGATTGCGCACCCCGCGGACGATCGAGATGTCCGGCGACGGACCTCGCCTGGGGCTCACCAGATGCTTGACGTCCATCAGGACCTTGACGCCAAGCTGGGGCTTGAAATACCGGCCCAGCAGCTCCTTCAGCTCGGCCAGCAGGTCGGCGTGCAACTCTCCCTGGGTCATCTTGTCCCCGAGCCGCGGATTGAGGTAGAGCTCTAGAGTTAGAGGCATCTCCACCAGCTCGAAGCCGCCGCCAGGGCGCTCGACCCAACGCTGGAGCATGACCTCCCCATCCTCCTCGTCCTGGAGCTCCAGATCTGGATCGCTATCCTCCAGCCAGGACATTTCGTGTGCGGGCTTGGCCATGGATGGGAGTATAGGAAGTCTCCCAGGGTTCGTCAAAGGTCGCCGGGAAGGACGACGGGCAGAGAGGAAGCGGCCCGATAAGACGGTACGCCGGACCCTTCCACCCGGCCGTTCGATCCGTTCCGCGCAACGCTACGGAGCGCTCGTGCATCACAGGACCCTCGGTCGTACACTGCAACCCAAGGGTCGCGACGCGGGGCCCGTGGTTCCTGCGACTCGACCCAAGGCGAGGCGACGGCGGCCTTCCCCACCGGCCCAACGGGCCGGGAGATCCCAGCCCAGGGCCGAGGCCGAAGGCCGACGCCCTGGGAAAAAAGGGCACCCCATCCCTGCGGCCTGAGAGGGTGTTTGGAAAGTTCGGACTCGACGCACATCCCCGCCCGGGCATAAATGCCAGGACACCTGAAAGACGAGCTGGCCGGCCGGGAGGCTCACGGCGTCGAGCTGCTGGGCGAGAACCTGGGCACAGTTCCCGCACGCCTTCGAACTCGTGGGTCGCGAGGACGCTGGACTCGTTCTGGTCGCCGAGGTCATAGGCGAGGAAGAATGGAGCCCCCTTACTTGAAAGAAAAGTGCGGCGCCTTGGCCGCAGGCTTCTTCCAGTGGATTTTGAGGAACTCCCGAACTTCGGCGAGGCCTTCAAGGCCGACGGCTTGCCGCTTCGCCGCGGCCATGAGTTCTCTCCACACCTCCCGGAGCTGCTCGTGCCCGACATCGTACAGGTCAAGCTGAGCGATGGCGAAGCGGCAGAGCGCCACCGCTTTCTCCGTCGCGCCCCGGCGAAGGTGAAAACCAAAGAGATAGAAGATGTCGAGGAAGGCTTCCCGATAAGCCTCGCGCTCGAATGCCTCGGCGATCACGCTGTCGAAAAGCCGTTCCGCCTCTTCGAGGTGCCCGAGAGATTCGAGAAGGCGGGCGGCGCTGTAATTGCTCCTCATGCCCGCATCCGCTCGCGCGTGGCCGGTGCGCAAGGACTCCGCGAGATGGAACGCCTGGAGCGACTGGCCGACCTCGCCCATTTCGATGAGGCATTCCGTGCGGATGCTCTCCGCAAGCCAGCGCAGCACGGAATCAGCCGCGGGTATGAGGGGTAGCGCTTGTTCAGCGAGCGCGAGCGCGCGCTCGGGGTCGCTCTCCACAAGGGTGTGGGCCGTCTGGATCAAGGTGCGGCCAACGAGCGGCCATGCCTTCTCGGCTTCGTAGAGCTTCAAGCACTCTTCCAGGATGGCAGCCGCTTTTGTGCGGTTTCCCTGGTCGCCGCAGAGGGAGGCCGCTACCGATCGCAACCGGCCCTTGAGGAGGGGATCACCGGAGCCACGGGCGAGATGCTCGTCCGCGTGCCGGAGCGCGGCTTGCGTAAAGTTCCATTCGGCGGCGATGCGGCGAACGTTCGCAACCTCAATCCAGGCGCGTGCCGAGAAGTCTTCAGTGACGGCGGCGGGCTCAGTCATGTTCTCGGCGGCCAGGAACGCCAGATGCGCGATGAACTCCGCCTCGTCACGCGAGCCCGCGGCGCTCAGCTCGGAAAGGAGCAAATCCGCAAAGGCTTTCGTGTGGCACTCGGGCAAGGCAGATACCCGCGCCTCTTGTTCCCTTCTCGTCTCGCGTCGGATGCGGGACCACCGCGCCCGCGCGAGGAGCGGTCCGATGATTTTCTCGTCTTCCGCGAGCAGCATAGGAGCCTGCGCGGCCGGCACTCCTTTCCCGGCGGTGAAGGTGGGCTCAGAGGGCGCGGGGAATTTCCAATGCGCGCGGAGATATTCGTCCACCTCTTGGAGCACTCCTGCGTTCAAGGATCGCCCTCGCACCGCCTCGATCAGCTTCGCGAAGACGCTCCGGAGCTGCTCATGAAGTACCGTGCCTTGTCGCTCGATCTCGTGGAGGGTGTGGTGGGCGACTTCCTCCGCCCGCTCCGGCGCGCCGTAGCGGACATGAAAACCGACGATGTAGACGAGATCAAGCAGCGCATCTTTGTGGAGCCCCTCGTGAAGGTCGCCGGAGAGCGCCTCCGCAAACATGGCCTCTGCCTCCTCCACGTGGCCGAGGGATTCGAGAAGGCGGCCGGCGGTAAACATTGATCGAAGCTTGCCGTTCTGTCGCTGCTGCAACGGCCGCAAGAGTTCGGCCTTACCGAAGGCCGAGAGGGCTTCCTCCAAGCGGCCAAGAATGATGAGGCACTCGGCGCGAATGCTCTCCGCAAGCCATCGGAGAGTCGGGTCCTCGGATGGGATGGCGACCTTGGCCCGGTCGAGGAATGCAAGGGCACGCTCCGGGTCGTGGTCCGCGATGCAGTGCGCCATTTGCACGAGCGTGCGGGCCAAGAGCGGCCAGTCACGTTGCTCCTCGTAGATCCTCCGACACTCTTCGAGGTATACCGTGGCTTCGTCGCGTGCGCCCTGGTCAGTGCGGAGCGAAGCGCTGATAGAGAGCCAGCGCGCCTTGATGGAAGGGTTGCCGGTTCCAACTTCGAGATGTTCACCGGCCCGGCGCAGCGCCGCCTGGGCGTGGGTCCACTCGCCGTTTATCCGGCGGACATTCGCGGCCTCAATCCAGATCGTCGAGAGGAGGTCGTTCTTGAAGGCCGCCGAGTTGCGCTTGAGGTCCATGCCCTGCGCGGCGAGGACCGCAAGACTCGTGAGCCATTCAGATTCCCCCCTCGTCTGTGGCGATCCCAGGGCGGCAATGAACACGTTGAGGAAGGCAGGAGTGTGGCAGGACCGAGACCGGATGACCCGTATCTTTTGGACGCCTTTGGTGAGTCTCCGCAGCTCAGCCAATTCCGCTCTCGCGAGAAGCTGCTCAACCGCCGTTTCCCTCTCGAAGGTGGCGAGTTCAAGGAGGGTCTTGAGCGGCACCTCGCGGGTCGCCGGGTTCGCGTGATCCCCGAGCAAGCTCTCGGCGAGAGATCGGCAGGCGAGACAGGTCGAGAGGTGCGCGGCCACCCGCGCGATCTCAGCCCTCCCCGCTCCGCAGGCGCGAAGCAGATCTTCCTTCGTGACATGCGCCATTTCTGTTTCCTCTACAACACGAACCACAGGACGGCGATTTTACACGAATGCGAAATACGAGGCTCTGTACATTGGAACACAAAGGGAGAGGCCGAACGGCCTCTCCCTTCAAGAACAGTACCTCCTACCCGTTCGGATCGAAGCCCGCTCCGTAATCGGAGGTCGGCGCAACGGGAGGAGATGGAGTAGGCCCCACGCCGACGACCTGTTTAGTGCCGGAGGACGTAGAGGACGCGATGAGATAAAGCACGAGCAGAACCAAGCGAAGCATGGTTTCTCCATTCAGGGACAGGTAACCACACGAGCGCCATGCCCGTGCACAAGGTTGTCCCTACGGCCGAAGTGTCTTCTTCTCTAGGCCGCAGGACAAGCGCATGCTTCATGTAAAACGTATTGGAGCCCAAAGGGACAACGATGGAGCATCTTACCGAGCGACTAACAGCGCAATTTTTGTTTGGCCGGGCTACGAGGGATGAGGCGCGGACCGTCGTGCGGCATCTTCTTACCCAATGCCCGCGCTGCGCCATCTTGGCGCGGCGCATTCTGGTGAGGCCCCCAATCGGGAGCCGGGAGTTGTCATCCTCTTCCTCTCTCCTTGGGCGAGAGAGTGCGCGAACCTCACCCTCCTTCCCAGTGCGTCTATCTGGGAAACTCCCGGGGCAACAGGGCGGTTGCTCCGGTCTTTTTGAAATCCCGGGCGAGAGTCTCGTCTGCCCTCTCGATAGCTGGAACCTGGAACCCTTCTCCGTTCTCTCTGCCGGCCGCGAGGCCGGCCCTTTTCTTCCCTATCCCTTTCCCTTTGAGGTGCCGCTCATGACCGACGCCGGAGCCGTGGCGCAGGCGCAGCTCTATATCGTCCTCCGGGTCCTCGAAATGATCGGCAGTGCCCTGCGGTGGATCGATGAAGCTCTCCCGCCATCTCCCCAGGAATTGTCCCGGGAGGATTTTGAGGGGTACGAGCCCGATATCACGAGCGAGGTCCGCAGGGTGGTCCAATGCGTCCTTGCCGATCGTATCGATCCCGCCATCGCGGAACTCCGCGCCGCACACCTCTACCAACCCGCCCCGCCGGAGAGCAAAAAGCGCGGTCGGCGAACAAAGAAAGACCGCACCAAGAAGGCCGAACGGCTCCGTGAGAGGAAGGCAAAGGGATGATGCGCTTCAGGAGGCGAGCGTAATGGCGACTGGCGGGCGCAGCAAAGAGAAAAAAGAGAATGCGGCCCTTTCGGCGGTGGAGCTTGCGCGCGAGAGCGGTATACCCATCCGGCTCATCATCGCCTACACGGAACAGTATGGGAATGAAGTACCCCACGTCGTTCACGATGACCGGGTTTGGTATTTCCCCAGCGCGGTGATCGAGGTGCAGCGTCTCAGACGGGAGGAACGCGCCCGCAAGCAAAACACCGTAGAAATCCCGGATGAGCAGGACACCTATCAGAAGGCGCTCGCCGAGATCCTGGCGATCAAAGAAGGTTTAGCCGAGCTGGGGCGAAGAGCCTCCCAGGCGGAGAAACTCCTCAGGGCCGTGAGGCCCCCGGTCTCCGCCGTGATCCATACCTTGCCCGATGGCTACCAGTTGAGACATCCCCTTACCGTCCTCATTCAGCCGGACGGCAAGGGGTTCGTCGCAAGTCTTCCGGACATCCCCCTGGAGTCGACCGGGAGGACGAGAGATGAGGCGGCAGTTTTGTTGCGGGCTCTCATCGCCACGACCGTCGCCCGCCTGGAAGAGCAGGAACGATTGACCGACAAGGAGAGAGGCCAGCTCGACGCTCTCCTTACCCTCGTTGAAACGCCCTGACCGGACCGATGGAGGGTAGAGGGTGTCCATAGTCGTGACCGGCGAACTCGGAGTTGACCTCGATCTCGTCCGCAGATCGGGGTTCCGGATCGTGCGACACGGAGGGCCGGAGCTCGTGCGGGAGTTCTTCCGCCTCTGGGACGACGACGCCACCTCCGAGGCAACCTACCTCGTTTTATGGGCCGACGTGGAGCCCGAGCACCTCGTGTACCCGGCACGGCTGAACCGGGCGCTCTCCTATCTCGTACGGCGGGAGGGCGGTCGTCTCTTCATACCCCGAAGTGCCTGGAGAACGCTTGATGACCAAAAGGTCTTCGTCTGCGACCATGATCTTGGCGTCTCTATCTTGATCGACCCCTTCCCGTGAGCATCCACGAGCCAAAAAAAGAGCCACCCTGATCGCCCGGGATTGAAATCCCGGTCTACCGAAGGTGTTCCCTCCGGGATCGCAATCAACGTCTCCGCGGTCCCGGCAGGGACTACCGAGGGTAGCCAGGGATTTCAATCCCTGGCGAAAGGTTGCGGAAGAGCACCCGCGGAGCGGCTTTGGAATACAGCCGATGTCGCCGCCCCGGAGACGCCCCCCGGGGTAGCTGGCGCTACCCTCTGGGAGTCTCTACATTATTTTTTTTATTTTGGGAGGCTCCTACGGCTTGGCTGCCGCCTTCGGCCCCATCCCCGGCTGGTAGAGCACGGGCCGGTTCGCCTTGTCCTTCGTGTCTTTCACGATCTTCCGCACGTCGGCCAGGAGCTTGCGGGCGTCGTAGACGATGCCGTCCTTGATGGTGTATTTGACGCCGCCGGTGCGGATGACTTCGTTTTTCTCCGTCACCTTGATGACGCCCGTGCCGTAGAGGACGGCGAGGTTTTCGATCGGGTTCTCCTCCACCACCAGGAGGTCCGCGAGCTTGCCCGGCTCGACGGTGCCGATCTCCTTGTCCATCCCCAGCGCTTCCGCTCCCTTCAAAGTAGCGGCGCGGATCACCTCCAGCGGATGGAAACCCGCTTCGCGCAGCAGCTCGAGCTCACGGATATAATCGAAACCATAAAGCTTGTAGATGAAGCCGCTGTCCGAGCCGGCCGTCACCCGGCCGCCGCGGTTCTTGTACTCGTTGACGAAGGTCATCCACAGGCGATAGTTGTTTTTCCAGTCCACCTCGTTCTCAGTCGTCCAGTAGTACCAGTAGGCGCCGTGGTTCTGGCGGTTGGGCGCGTAGAAATCCCAGAGCGAGGGGAGCGTATATTCGTCATGCCACTCGGCGCGGCGGGCGCGGGCGAGATCGCGGCTGGCCTCGTAGATGGTGAAGGTGGGATCGATGGTGAAGTCAAGCGCAAGCAGCTCGTTCATCACCTCGTTCCAGCGCGCCGAAAAGGGCGGCGCGGCCTGCTTCCACAGGCGGCCGGCCTCGCCGAAGCGGTCCGCCTCGTTGGCGTAGTTGTAGGTGACGGGATAGTCCTGAATGGTGCGGTCGGCGAACAGGGCCTCGGGCAGGCCGTACCAATGCTCCATGCTGGTGAGCCCCCAGCGCGCGGAGGTAAGCACGTTCACCCGGGAGACGTCCATCTGCGCGTGATGACAGGCGCTGCGCATCCCCTTCTTCTTGATCTCGTCGATGGCCGCCTGCATGATGTCCGGCCGGTAGCCGAAGAACTTGACGCCGTCGCAGCCCTTGGCGGCGATCTCGTCCACCCACTTGCGGCCTTGCTCTGGGGTGACGATCGGCGCCTCGCGCCCCATGCCGAAGAAGATGTAGGCCTTGATGCGGGGTGCCGTGATCTCGTTCTTCGCGCTCTTCGCCCGCTGGTCCAGAACCCAGTCCATGCCGTTGCCGCTGCCGGGATCGCGGATGGTGGTGATACCGTGGCCCATCCAGAGCTTGTAGACGTACTCGGCGGGCGTGCCTTGCTCTTTGCCGCCGATGTGGCCGTGCATGTCGATCAGGCCCGGCAGGACGAACATGCCGTGGAGATCGATCTCCTTGTCGCCCGCCTCGGCCTTGGGCCGCTTCTTGGCGTCGATCTCGACTCCGGGGCTGCCCACGACTTGGACGTCCGCGATGCGATTCTTCTCGATGATGATGTCGACCGGCCCCACGGGCGGGGCGCCGGTGCCGTCGATCAGCGTCGCGCCGCGCAGGATCAGCCGCTTGAAGGGGCCTTCACCCTCGGCGCGGGGAGGCGCGGGGAGGATGGACGAGTCCTCCTTGGGCTTGGCCGCCTCCGGTTTCTTGTCCTTCGCCGGTTCCACAGCGGCGGCGGCATTCGCGGCCAGCGTCAGACAGCAGGCGGCGAGCAGCAGGGATGGCCACATCCTCTTCATGAATCGCGCTCCTTCGGTGTCTTCGGGTTGTAACGGGCGGCGCCATCCTCTCAAAAGGCGCGAGGAGGGGCAAGGGACAGGGTAAGATGAAGACAAGCCTGCGATGAGCCAGCACTCTTCGGTTTCGCCGACGTCGTTCACCGTCCCCTGTCCCGGTTGCGGTCAGAGGCTGCGGTTCACCGTGGCCGCCGAAATGCCGTCGCGCCTGCGCCTGCAGTGCGCGGCGTGCCAGAAGGTGTTCGGCGTGCGGCGGCCCGGGGCGCCCCCGGTGGATCCGGAGCAGTCCGTGGGCTCACCCGGATTCAACCCTCCGACCCTCGTCGCGTTCCCGGTCCCGGCCGCCCCTTCCGGATCTTCCGGATCGTCCGGATCGTCCAGCCTCGGCGGCACGGCCTCGGTGACGTCCACTTCCGCCGCCCGGCGCCGGGTTGGGAACGAGCCCAGTTATACGGCGGGAGATCTGCTCGCCGGCCGCTACCGGCTGGTGCGGTTCATCGCCCGCGGCGGCATGGGCGAGGTGTACGAGGCGGAGGATCTGGAGCTGAAGGAGCGGGTGGCGTTGAAGACCGTGCGCTGGGACGTGGCCCTGGACGCCCTGGCGATCGAACGCTTCAAGCGCGAGATCCAGCTCGCCCGCAAGGTGACTCATCCCAACGTCTGCCGCATCTTCGACGTCTCGCACCA
>Ga0134121_10000665_pt1 | contig 37275 bp, 34 predicted proteins | sample KB301_FD_96463 | JGI IMG/M metagenome (GOLD analysis project Ga0134121, IMG submission 96463) | Terrestrial soil microbial communities without Nitrogen fertilizer from Kellogg Biological Station, Michigan, USA - KB3-0-1 | ecosystem: Environmental > Terrestrial > Soil > Unclassified ...
CAGGAGACCTGGTTTCGGAAGGAGCCGGAGGTTGCCTGGTTTTCCGCCCAGGATCTTGAACGGCAGATTCCGGGAGTACTTGAACATGCCAAGCACAGGGGTCTCGGGAGGGCGTATGGCTAAACACAACATCAACATTCAGGATGGGTATCTCTTCCAGAGCCTCAAGGAAGGGCAGACGATGTATCTGGAGCTCGTCACCGGCCGGCACCTGCTGGGGCGCCTTAAGCGTTTCGACCGCTTCGCCGTGGTGCTGGAGAGCGAAGGCAAGGAAATTCTCATTTACAAGCATGCCATCGCCACCATCGCCGCAGCGCCCCACGCTTCCTGAGGGTGGGCGCCATGGCTGCCGGGCTGCCACGGCTCTCCTCCTGCTCGCCGTCCTTTTGGCGGCGGGCAACGCATGCACGACGGCACCCAAGCCGCCGGTGCATCCGCCTGTCCGGCCACCTGAGCCGCTCGCTCTTTCCCCGGCCGACCGGCCGTATCTGATCGACCCTTTCGAGGGCTATCCCCGCGACACCGACCCGGAGCGGCGGGAGCGCCTCGCCGCCGCCTGGCACGATCTGCTCGACCGGGGAGAGACGGCCGCCGCCAGCCGCATCGCGGGGGAGATGCTGGCCGAGGACCCGCAATTCTTTCCGGCCCAGGTGCTCGCCGCCCAGGTGCAGCTCGCGGCCGGGGACGACCATGACGTGCTCCTGCGGCTGTTGCCCGTAGGCGACGCGCTGCCCACCTATACGGCGAGCCAGCTCCTCCTCGGCCGGGCCACCGAGCGCATGGGCGACGTCGCCCTCGCGTACTCCGCCTTCCGCGCCGTGGCGGCCCGCAGCCCGCTGGCCTTGAAGCGCGTCAACGAGCTTCACGGCCGGGCGCTGGAGATCGTCGCCAACCGGCTGGACGAGGCGCTGCGCGGCGGCCGGCTGCCGGACGCCGGCCAGCAGCTAGACCTCCTGCGGAGCTGGGCACCCTCCGAGGCCGTCACCTTCGAGGCGGCGCGCAAGCTCGCCGTGGCCCGGGGCGACCACGCCGCCGAGCTCACCGCCGTCAAGGACCTCATCTCCCGCCGGCCGGGAGACCGCCCGCTCCTCGAGCGCCGCTCCGAGCTGGAGCTGGAGGTGGGCGACCCCAGCGCCGGCCTGAAGATCGTGCAGAACCTTGCCGCCGAGCATCCCAAGGATCCCTCCCTGGCGCAGAAGCTGGAGTCCGCCAAGTTCCGCTGGCGCCTTTCGCAACTGCCCCGCGACGTGCAGGAGGTGGCCGCCAAGGCGGACTTGAGCCGCGCGGACTTCGCCCTGCTCCTCTACTGGCTGGTGCCGGACGTGCGCAACAGCCGGCCGACGGCGGGCCGTATCGCCACCGACGTGCTCGACAACCCGCACCAGGAGGAGATCGTCCGCGTCGTCAACCTCGGGTTGATGGACGTCGATCCCACGCTCCACCGCTTCTCGCCCGGGTCGTCGATTCACCGCGGCCCGGCGCTGCGGGTGGTCTTGCGCATGCTGGCGCGCTTCGGCGTGGGCGCCTGCGCCGGGGCCAATCCCGGCGGCGGCGGCAACGCCTGCGATCCGGCCGAGGCCTGCGGCCTCCTGGAAGCGGACGACAACTGCGAACCCGCGGGCCCCCTGGCCGGCACCGACGCCGTGGAGATCCTGCGGCGCAGCGTCAAGCTCCTCGGCGGGTCATGACCTTCACCGTCCCCAACCTGCTCAGCGTCCTGCGGATGGGGCTGGTTCCCCTGTTCGTCATCGCGGTGATGAACGGCGATTCGACGAAGGCGCTGCTGATCTTCGTGGCCGCGGGCGTCACCGACTGCCTGGACGGCTTGATCGCCCGCTTCTGGCCGAGCCAGCAGTCCCCGCTCGGCGGCTATCTCGACGCCATCGCCGACAAGCTGCTGCTCACCAGCGCCTATGTCGTGCTCAGCATCCCGAACCTGGCCCACGGGGCTCCCATTCCCCTCTGGGTGACCCTTGTGGTCATCGCCCGCGACGTGCTGCTCGTCACCGTGGCCCTGGTGCTCTACCTTACGAAGGGGGTCCGCCATTTCCCGCCCACGCTCCTCAGCAAGTGGAACACCTTCTTCCAGATCGTGGCCGTGGGCCTCGTCCTGCTTGCCGGCACCCTGCCCGGGGCGCACTGGCTCCAGCAGATCGCCACAGTCGTCCTTTACCTGGTGGGCATCACCACCCTCGCCTCGGGCATCGATTACATCGTCCGCGTCAGCCGGCTGGAGGCGACGAAGGCGAAGGGATAGCTCTTAGAGACAACGGCTGTTCACGGTCTGCGGAGTCAAGGCCTGGCTGAGGCAGCCTTTGCCGATCGCCTCGACATCTTGGGGGGTCTTGAAGCCGGCGCCGCCGGGGCAGCCGGTCCCCCAGAGGAGCAACACGGTGCCTTCGGTCGCGTCCCCCGAGACGTTGAAGGCGCAGCACGAGCCCGCCGCGAGCGCCTGGCCTAGCGCCTGATCGCAGCCGGGCAGGTCGGTTCTCACCGTCACCGGCGGGTAGCGCACACCCCAGGTGCTGTAGGCGTGGGCTGCCGGCACCAGTTGGAGGAAAAACAGCGCCAGGGCTCCGTGGATCGCCACGAGGCCCCACCGAGCCCACGACGCCCGCGGCCCGAGACCCTGGCTGCGCGCTCCCATCCAGACCCCGCCGCCGGCTGCCAGAAGAAGAAAGCCGAGGACGCCGGCCAAACCCTGCCGGCGGCCTTCATTCCTCGGGTTGTCGTTGATCAGCCAGGTGCAGGTCTCAAACGCCGCGCTCACGTCCCATCGCCGGCTGAGCTGCTCCTCGCAGGCAAGGCCGCGGCCGGCGCCAGGAGTCTCCAGGCCGGTATGGACGGCCGCCGAGTACAACCAGGCGGCGAAGAGGAGAGCGCCGGCGCTCGCCGCAAGCGCCGTGAGCGCCAAGGTCCCCCGGCGTCCCGGCGCCCGCGCCGCGGCAACCACGCGCCGGCGAGGAGAGCCGCGGCAAGGAGGAGGCCGGCGAAGGCGCTCCAGCGGAGCACCGGGTGCGGTGCCGCCAGGGAGGCCGCGGCTCGCCAGGGCAGGGACCAAAGCGATTGGACGCCGGTCAACACGAGATCGGACTTCGAGTAGGAGAGCGGCGGAAGCCCGATTAATCCCTCGCGGGCACGCTCGGTCACCAGGCCCAGGAGCCCCAAGCCCGCGACGAGCGCCATGATGACCACAATAATGAGCGCACCGGTGGCGGCCGTCGCCTCGACCGGTTTTTGCCGCGCCTGGTCGAGCCGCGAGGGCCTGACCCGCTCTTCGATCTCGCGCGGCGAGGGGAGCGGACCGGCGGGTAGGGGAGCAGTGCGGCTGTCGAGGGGACCCAAGGTCGTCGGATCGCTCACCAGGGTCGTCGGGGAGACCTCGGCCGGGCCCGAGAGTCTCGGCCGGGCCAGCGCCTCCTCGAGCACGACGCGGATGTGGCTCATCGGCGGGCGTAGGTAGGCGTCCTTCGCTAAGCACTGGCGTAACAGGTCCACGACCGGGGCCGGAAGCTCCGCCGGGAGCTCGCTCCACGACGGTTCAGCGTCGAAGATGGCGCGCACGAGCTCGGTCCGGGACTTCCCGGTGAAGGCACGCTGGCCGGTGACCAGCTCGAAGAGCACGCAACCGAAGGCCCAGACGTCGATGCGCCAATCGGTCTCGAGCCCACACAACTGTTCGGGGCTCATGTAGGGCGCCGTCCCGAGAGCTCCCTGCGCGCGCGTCTTCTCAGTCTTCTCGGTTTTCTCGGACGGGGCGGCGGAGCCTTCTTCTTCGCCGGACAACATCTTGGCGAGCCCGAAGTCGAGCACCTTCACCCAGCCCTCGGGCGACACCATGACGTTGGCGGGTTTCAGATCGCGATGGACGATCCCCTTGCGGTGGGCGGCCTCGAGGGCGGTGGCGATCTGTCGGGCGATGCCGAGAGCCTCCGGCACGGCCAGCCGGCCGGTGCCGAGCCTCTGGGCCAGGGTCTGCCCGTCCACCAGCTCCATCGCCAGGAAACGGACGCGGCCGTCTTCGAAACTGCCGAAGAGGGTCGCGATGTTTGGATGGTGGACCGCTGCGAGCAGCCGCGCCTCGCGACGGAACTGGCTCATGGCGCGGCTTTGGAGGGTCAGGTTCGGCTGGAGGCGCTTGAGCGCGACGTCCCGTTCGAGATCGTCGTCCCGCGCGCGGAAGACCTGTCCCATGCCCCCGGCACCAAGAGGGCCGAGGATACGGTAGCCACCCACGATGTCGCCGGCCGCCGGAAGGGCGTTCGGCTCTTCGGCCTGCCGCGCTCCGTGGCGCGCGTCCTCGGTTTTTGACATGTCAATTGCCCCCGATTGACCTGTTATTTATCACGTTTTTTACCCGATTTATCGCCCCAGACAGATTGCTCTCCGCGGGAGCCGGCTTGGCACGCCGGCTGCAATTATCAGTTTTTCGAATCCGGATTCGATCGAGAAACTGAAACGCGAACTAAAAACTGTTTCAACAGACAGGAGAGAAATCATGTCTACCACTCGCAAGCTGATCGATTCCGGGTCCCTTTGGCTGCTCGCCGTTTGCGTTCTTTCGCTGTGCCTGGCCGTCCCGGCCCCGTGCATCGCGGCCTCTTCCGCGGATCTCGCCGCGCGGGCCAACCACATGCTCTTGCCTTCGGCTGGCCTTACCGACGACCTGCCGGATATTTTCATTCCAAAGCTGCCGCCTCCGCCGCCGCCTCCCGCTCTCCTCGCCGACGATCTGCCGGATATCTTCATTCCGAAGCTGCCGCCGCCTCCGCCCCTTCCCCAGAGGGCCTGAGGCAGCAGAGACGATGAACGCGATCCAGGGGGGGAGCCTACTCCTCCCCACGGATCTTTTCCGCCCGGCGGGCGATCTGTTCGAGGCCCAGCCGGCGCGCCTCGCGAGCGATCTCCTCCAGCCTGGCGCCTCTCTCCGGTGGCCGCATCAGCTCACCGGCGGCGAGCCAGGCCTCGAAGGCATAGATCACGTTTTCCTTCTGTAGACAGTCGCGCTCGATCCTGGCCAGATCGTCCAGCGCCTCGTCTCGCTGACGCCCACCTCCAATATGACCCTTCAAACGCGCCGCCGTGATGCCGGTTGCGAGAGTGACCACATAATCCCCGCTCTGTTCGGCGCGCACACGAATCGCTTCGAACCTTTCGCCCGCCGCGGCGAAATCTTTCTGTGCAAGGTGGATCTTCACGAGCTGGAGCTGACTCAGGATGATGAGATCGCGCCGCTCGCTGCCGGCCAGAATCTTTTCCGCACGGCGAGCGAGCGCCAGCGCCTCGCCGGCCGCCCCCTCGGCCTGCCGGAGATCCGACAGGGCCATGGCGATCTGCGCCGCGAAGGTGGGATTGCGTGGTTCCTCCTGGAACAGCAGCGGCTTCAGAAGCTCGGCCGCCCGCGCGGATCTCCCTTCCATCGCCTCGATCTGAGCCAGCGCATAGACGCTGTCTGGGGACGACGAGACCTCATACGCCTGCCGTGCACCCCGGAGATCCCCTTGCCAAAAGCGGAGCCTTCCCAGATACCGCAAAACCTGCGCCGCATAGGCTGCCTGCCCCTGGCGGCTGAGCTCGACATAGGCTTGATCGAGGACTTTCCGGGCCTCTTGGAGCTCTCCCAGGAGCATGAACTGAGTGCCCATGAAGACCCGTCCGGTCGCCAGCTCCCGGTGCGCTCCAATTCGTGTGAAGAGCGCTTCCGCCTCCCGGCTCAGCCGCTCGGCTTCGGAGTGCTCGCCCCGCGCCTGCCGCAGGACGGCTTCGAGCTGGATCACCCCTCCGAGGCCCACCAGGTCGCCGGCCGCACGGTAGGTCTCCCGGGCCTCGGCCAGCAGGTCATAGCGCGGCGTCCGGTCGCCGAAAAACTGTGCCATCGCCAGACTCGCCTTGCAATTGGCGGCCGTGAGCTCCTGACGGGTGGCCGCCAGTTGGGTGCAGGCTTCCTGCAAGGGTGTGATCGCGCCGCGATAATCCCTGGAATGCAGCAGGCTCACGCCTTCGAGCCGGCGCGCGGCAGCCCGCTCGGCGAAGGCATGAAGGGAGCCGGCCCGCGCACCGGCCTCGTGCGCGCGGCTCCGCGCCTCGGGATACCGGTCTTTTTGAAAGAGGATTTCGGCCTCCATGAGATCGGCGGCGAGCCGATCGCTCGCGCGCAATGTTTTAGGATCGGCGCTCCGGAGATCCTGCAGGACGTTGAGCGCGTCGTTCATGCGATCCGTCTGACGGTCGTGCAGGTCCAGCGCCGCGATCTTCAGCCGGAAGCGGGCCTGGTCTCCGGGATTCTCCCGGAGGAGCGTTTCATAGAGGCTCCGGGCTTCTGTGCTCCGGCCGCTGAGATCGTGGCAGAGCGCGGCGATCTCCGCGCGGTCCTGCGCGGGCAGAAGCCCGGTCAGCTCCTGGGCCCGGCACGCAGCGCGCGCCCCATCCGCCTGATGTCCGGTCGCGTTCAGCTCCAGCGCCAGGGCCCTTCCCGGCAAGGGGGACCGCGGCGCCAGTGGCACCGTCTCCGCGAGGAGCTGCGCCGCTTTCTCGTGATTCGCGCCATGGACGTGCCCGAGCCCCGCGAAGTAGCCCGGCCAGGCCTTCGGAGAGAGATCCGCATAGATCGCATCCACGGCCCTCCGGCCATCGGCCCCGGGGAGCGGCAGGCGCAGCTCCCGGCGGATCGCGCCGGCGATCTCGCTGGAAAGCTGGACGAGCCCGGGCACGGAGCCCGGCAGGACTTCCGAGAGAGAGCGCCGCCCCGACCTGTCGACGACGAAGAACCGAACGATCAGTTTTTCTTCCTCTCGCGTTGCGTACGAGCCGGCGATCAGATAGTCGACGTCGAGTCTCCGTTGATAGTCGGCGAGCCCTTCCAGCCCGGAGAGACGCAGATCCAACTCGGCGAGCGGAACGTCCCGGTGCGCGGCGCGGCTCATCCGCCCGTCGATCGCCAGCAGATCGGTGATCATTTCGGGGAAGGCCGTGCCCATCCAGGAACTCTCTCCCGTCGCCGAGAGATCCTTGAACCGGAGGACGGCGAACGTCGCGCCTGTACCGGCCGGCAACAAACCATGGACCGGTTCCGTGAGGACGGTGAGATCGCGGGCTCCTCTCCGCAGGAGCCACGACGCGAGAGCGAGAGCCGCCAGAAGCAGGAGCGCGATCCCGAGGACGAGATGAAAGAGGCGCGGGCGGGCCGGGCGCGGCTTCGGAGGGCCCGGCAGGTCGATCAGGGTGGGGAACTCGATCCCGGTCCCCATGGTGCCCCCGGCCGGCGCTCCGGAGTTGCTCCCGGTGGCGAGGCGCGCGGCGATCTCCTCCAGCTCCCGCCGCACCTCGGCGGCCGAGCCGGGGCGCAGCGTCGCGGTCTTCTCCAGGAGCCGGTCGATCAGCTTCGAGAGCTGCCAGGGGACCGCCGGATTGAGCTTGTGCACCGGTTCCTGCCGGTGCAGGATCACGCGGCTCAGGGTGCTGACCTGGCTCTCCGCCTCGAACGGCGAGGTGCCGGTCAAGGCTTCATACAGCAGCACACCCAGCGCGAAGAGGTCGGTGCTGGGGGCCAGGGGCGCGCCGCGGGCCTGCTCCGGCGACATCGCGCGGCACGTGCCGAGGATCGAGCTCTCGGCCGTCAGCGAGCCCTCCTCGCTGTCCAGAAGGCGCTTGGCGATGCCGAAGTCCAGGATCTTCGCTCCGCCGGCGGTGGAGATCAGGACGTTCTCGGTCTTCAGATCGCGGTGGATGATCCCCTGGCGGTGCGCCGTGTCCAGTCCCGCGGCGAGCTCGCGCGCCAGCTCCAGGGCCTCGCGCACGTCCATCGGTCCCTGGCGGACCTGGTCGCGGAGGGTCATCCCCTCCACATACTCCATGACGATGTACTCGCTCTCCTCCTCCTCCAGGATGTCGTAGACCTGTACGATGGCGGAGTGGCTCAGCCGCGCGGCCAGCCGGGCCTCGCGGCGGAAGCGCTCGCGGCTCACGGGCGTGATCCCCGGTCCGGGCCGGATGCGCTTGATCGCCACCTGCCGGTCGAGGCGGGAGTCGTAGGCGAGGAACACCTCGCCCATCCCTCCCACCCCGATCCGCTTCAGGATTTCATAGGGTCCGATCCGTCCGAGAGAGCTCTCCTGCTCCACGTCCAAGCTCACTTCAGGAAACCAGGCCGAGCTCGCGGATGCGGCGGTTGAGAGCATCGCGCGACACCCTCAGGCGTTCGACCATGAGATCGAGATCGCCTCCGCACTCGCGATGGCAGAGCACGATTTCCTCGACCTTGAGGTCGCCCGCCTTCTGGATCGCCGGACAGCGATTGATCAGCACGTAGAGCGAAGGCCGCGAGATCCCCAGCGCCTCGGCGGCGCGTTTGAGGCGCCAGCGATGGGCGCGCAGCACGGCCAGCAGCTCGTCCTGGGAGATGTCCGCCGGCTTTCTCCGCCGGGCGGCGACCGGTCTGCCGGACGGCCCCGGAGCGGAAACGGCCGGCGCCGCGGCCGGCGGCTCGGCCCCCGCCTCGACCGGACGGCCGCCGGTCCCGAGGAGGCTCTCGAACCCCGGGCTGGACTGGAGCTGCGGCAGGCCGCGGCTGCCGATTACCAACTGCCGGACCGCGTTGCGGAGCTGCCGCACGTTGCCCGGCCAGTCGTATCGGGCCAGCCGCGCCACCAGAGCCGGCTTCATCCAGAGCAGGGGGGATGAGTCCCGGTCGAGGATTTCGAGCTCGCCGGTGGCGGCTAGCTCCTGGCGCAGGAAGTAAATCAGCAGGCACCCGATGTCGTCGCGCCGCTCCCGCAGAGGCGGAAGCCGGATCGAATATCCCGCGAGCCGGTGGAGGAGGGGCTCGCGGAACGTCCCCGCCTGGACCCGCTGCTCGAGGTCGGCGTCGGTGGCCGCGAGGACCCGCACGTCGACCCGCAGGGCGGACTGTGCGCCCACCGGCTGGATCTCTCCGACCTCCAGCACGCGGAGGAGCGAGGCCTGCACCTCCTGGGGCGTCTCGCCGATCTCATCGAGAAAGAGAGTGCCCCCCTGGGCCTTCCGGAAGTACCCGTCCTGCGCCTGTACCGCGCCCGTAAAGGCCCCGCGGGCCGCGCCGAACAGCTCCGAGGCGGCGAGCGACGGGGGAATGGCGCCCAGGTTGACGCTGACGAACGGACCGCGAGACCTGCGGCTGGCGGCATGGATCGCCTGCGCGACCAGCTCCTTGCCCGTCCCCGTCGCGCCCCGGATCAGGACCGGGACCGCGAGATCGGCGACGCGATGGATCTCCGCGCGGACCTGGGCGATCGCCGAGCTCTCCCCGACCAGGCCGTGGGGCTCGCGGACCGGGAGCCTGGGCGCAACAAAGAGGTGGAGCAGCAGGACCACGCGGCCTGCCATCTCCAGCACGGCCCCCTCCCGCATCTCGGCCAGGGAGATCACGCGGCTGCCGTCGATCGATACCCCGTTCAGGGCGATCCGCGTGTGGCTTTCGTCCAGCCGAATCTCGATGCCGCCAGGGACGGGAAGGAAACGGATCGGCTGCCGGCTGAGATAGGGGTCGTTGAGCGGAGCCTGGGAGCCCGGCTGCTCGAAGTCCGGCTCCAGCCGGCTGAGGCGCGCCTCCTGTCCTCGAACGATCTGGCCCAGATACGCCCGCGCCCCGACGCGCGGGGACTGTGGGTGGAACAGGAGGGTCAGCGTGGGGATCGGCTCGAAGGCGAGGTCGCCCTTGCCTCCCACCACACCCGTACCTGTGCGAGACAGGTCCAGCGTCGAGCCGTCGAATTGCTGCGAGCTCATGAAGTTGCCATTGATTGAACGTAGTCTACCATGAGCTTCTGAGCTAGGACTTCTTGGGAAGATCGGCCCGAGACCGGGACCAACGGCGGCACTGGCGGTGTTCGTTACGCCGAATGCTGGGCCAGTACCCGGTCCCGCCACCGGTGCACGCTCAGGGCGTTGAAGGGCCTTCGAAGATGATCTGAGCCACCTTCTTCCCGCCGGCGGTGTTCCGTTCCAACCATGCGCTCACATCCATCCATCGGATCTCACCATCCGACGTGCGGATCACCAGCATCACCGGATACGCCTGCTGCTGCCAGTAGTCGGCCCAGCGCGGATTCTTGATCTGGAAGACTTCTGCGCCGTCGCGCTGCCGATGGGTGAGATAGGAGTCGCCGGATTTCAGTTGCAGATAGAGCCGCTTCCCTGTGGCTCGGCCTTGGTAGAGGCGGGAGCTAACTTGACGCACCTCAGAGCTTTCCACCCGCCCAAGACCCTCATCACCCCGGCCCTCTTCTCCCAGCCTCCCCCCCGCCGGCCGGGAGAAGAGGGAGAACAGCCAAACCCATGTAGAGACGCCCCGTGCCGGAGGGAACCCCCGGTGGGGGCGTCTCCGGAGCGGAGACAACGGTTCAAACCGGAAGGGATCGTCCCGGCGGCACCAAGTCAAATCCAGGGCGGTCCGGTGCCCGCGGACCGTCTTTGAGGGATGAGGGGTTATCCCCGCTCCGGAGACGCCCCCATCCGGGGTTCCCCCGGAAACGGGGCGTCTCTACAGTGAGGAGGAGACGGCGACGGTAGAGGGCGGGAGACGATGCCGCGACGGTTCAGGGATAGTCTCAAAGGTCTCCCCACCCCATACCCGGTTCTGATAACATCGGGTCAGGCGCAATGACCGCGATGTCCGACTTCGTCCACCTCCATCTCCACAGCCAGTTCAGCCTCCTCGACGGGGCCAACCGACTTGACGACGTCATCAAGGCGGCGGTGGAGGCCGGCATGCCGGCGATGGCGCTCACCGACCATGGGAACATGTTCGGGGCCATCGAGTTCTACAACAAGGCCCGGGCCGCTGGCATCAAGCCGATCGTGGGCATGGAAGCCTATGTGGCCCAGGGAAGCCGGCTGGACCGCACTCCGGGACGCGGCAGCAGCAACCACCTCGTCCTCCTGGCGCAAAACGAGCAAGGGTACCGCAACCTCCTCAAGCTCACCTCCAGCGCCTTCCTGGAGGGCTTCTACTACAAGCCCCGCATCGACAAGGAGCTGCTGCGCCAGCACAGCGAGGGGCTCATCGGCCTCTCGGCGTGCCTCAAGGGCGAGATCAACGAGCTGATCGTCGGCACCAAGGAACGGGAGGCGGAGGCCGCGGCGCGTGAGTTCCTGGAAATCTTCGGGGAAGGGAACTTCTTCCTGGAGATGCAGGACCACGGCATCCCCGAGCAGCGGCTGGCTAACGGCGTCGTGAAACGCATTTCCCAGCGCACGGGCATCCCCCTCGTGGCTTCCAACGACTGCCACTACCTGCGCAAGGACGACGCCTTTGCCCACGACATCCTGCTTTGCATCGGCACCCAGAAGAACTTCCACGACGCCGACCGCCTGCGCTACTTCTCGGACAACTTCTACCTGAAGTCGGCCGAGGAGATGCACAAGATCTTCCCCGACGACCACCAGGCGCTCGAGAACACGCTCGCCATCGCCGAGCGCTGCGACCTGGTGATCCCCACCGGCACGTTCCACCTGCCGGAGTTCCCGCTGCCCGCCGGCCACGACAATCTCCAGACCTACTTCGAGAAGGTGGCCCGCGAGGGACTGGAGGAGCGTCTCGCCGAGCTGCGCAAGCGGCGTGGCGACGGGCCGGCCCGCCATGAGGACGCGGTCTACCGCCAGCGGTTGGAGTACGAGATCCAGGTGATCGAGAGGATGGGCTTCCCCGGCTACTTCCTGGTGGTATGGGATTTCATCCGCCACGCTCGGGAGAACGACATCCCGGTGGGGCCGGGCCGCGGCTCGGCCGCCGGCTCGGTGGTGGCCTATGCGCTACGCATCACCAACATCGACCCGCTGCAATACGACCTGCTGTTCGAGCGCTTCCTCAACCCCGACCGCATCAGCATGCCCGACATCGACATCGACTTCTGCATGCGCCGGCGGGGCGAGGTCATCCACTACGTGGGCGAGAAGTACGGCCGCGACCGCGTGGCCCAGATCATCACCTTCGGGACCCTGGCCGCCAAGGCCGTGATCCGCGACGTCGGCCGGGTGATGGGCGTGCCCTACGCCAAGGTGGACCGCATCGCCAAGATGGTCCCGGACATGACGAAGTCGCTGGCCGCGGTCGCCAAGGACGAGCCGCTGGCCTCCGAGATCGCCAAGGACCCCGAGATCAAGCAGATCGTCGAGGTGGGCTCGCGCCTGGAGGGGCTCACCCGCCACGCCTCCGTGCACGCGGCGGGCGTCGTCATCACGCCGAGCCGTCTCGACGAGCTCGTGCCGCTCTACAAGGTCACCAAGGGCGACGAAGAGCAGATCATGACCCAGTGGGACATGAACGTCATCGAGAGCCTCGGGCTCCTGAAGATGGACTTCCTGGGCCTGCGCACCCTGACCGTGCTCGACGACGCCGTGAAGATTGTCCGCCATCTGGGGATCGACCTCGACCTGGACGAGATCCCTCTCGACGACCCCCTCACCTTCCGTATCTTCTGCGAGGGGCGCACCAGCGGCATCTTCCAGTTTGAATCGCGCGGCATGACCGACCTGCTGCGGCGGTTCAAGCCCTCGCGCTTCGACGAGCTGGCGGCCTTGAATGCCCTCTACCGGCCGGGCGCCATGACCCTGGTCGACGAGTACATCCAGCGCAAGCAGGGCAAGAAGTTCACCTACCTGGCGCCCGAGATGCAGCCCATCCTGGAGGAGACCTACGGCATCATCGTCTACCAGGAGCAGGTGATGCTGATCGGTGTGGAGGTCGCGGGCTTCACCATGGCCGAGGCGGACACGCTGCGCAAGGCCATGGGCAAGAAGAAGGCCGACGTCATGGCCAAGATGAAGGCGAAGTTCGTCGACGGCGCGGCCGGCCGCGGCATGGCGCCGCAGAAGGCCTCGGAGCTGTGGGACAAGATCGAGCCCTTCGCCGGCTATGGCTTCAACAAGAGCCACAGCGTCGCCTACGCCAACCTGGCGTACAAGACCGCCTACATGAAGGCCCATCACCCGGTGGCCTTCATGGCCGCCATGCTCAACTGCGAGCTCTCCTCCTCGGACTCGATCGCCAAGTACATCGCCGAGTGCCGCAATATGGGCATCGAGCTGCTGCCGCCAGACGTCAACGAGAGCAGCTACATGTTCACCGTCGTGGGCGACAAGATTCGCTATGGCATGGGCGCCATCAAGGGAGTGGGGGAGAGCGCCATCGAGTCCGTGCTGACGGCGCGCCAGAGGGTGGGGAAGTTCCGCAGCCTGGCCCATCTCGCGACCGAGGTGGACCTGCGCCTGGTGAACCGCAAGGTCTTCGAATGCCTGGTGAAGGCCGGCGGCTTCGACGACCTGGGCGTCCCGCGCACGCCGCTCTGGCACTCGCTCGACGGCCTGCTGGACTATGCCCAGCGTCGGCGCCGGGAGCGCGAGGAGGGGCAGTCGAGCCTCTTCGGCATGCTCGGCGGCAGCGAGTCCAACGAGCCTATGCCGGACCTCTCCGTGCGCCCGTGGCCCGAAAGGGAGCGACTGCGCTATGAGAAGGAGGCCCTCGGGCTCTTCCTCACCGGCAACCCGCTCTCCGAGCACCAGGCGGCCCTGGAGCGCCAGATCAGCCACACCACGGCCGATCTGCGCGAGATCATCGACAACCTCCCTGAAGGCACCGTCACCCTGGGCGGCATGGTGGCGGGCTTCAACCGGGTGAAGATCAAGAGCGGCGCCAACGCCGGCCGCTTCATGGGCCGCTTCGTGCTGGAGGATCTGGAGGGCAGCCTGGCCGTGACGCTCTTCGCCAACCAGCTCCAGCAGTTCGGCCATCTGATCTCGGACGAAGCCGTCATCCTGGTCAAGGGCCAGGCCCGGGAGCGCGGCGGCGAGGTCGAGATCACCGTCGAGGAGATCGTCCCCCTGGATACGTCGCGCCGGCTCGCCGGAGTGGACCTGACGTTCGATGCCTCGCTTCCCCAGAGCAAGATGCTCAAGCTCCGCGATCTCCTCACCGAGCACCCGGGCGACGTACCGGTGACTCTGGAGATGCAGCTCCGCGACCGGGTGGAGCGCATCGCCATGGGGGAGAAGTACAAGATCCATCTCAACCCCACCCTGCGCTCCTCGATCGAGGGCCTGCTGGGGCCCGAGAGCGTCCGCGAGCGGTAGGGCGCAGACCAACAAGGCCCTGGCTTAGAAAAATTGAGCAGCCGCGCACTTCGATGGAGCGGGAGTGCGCTCTGAGGTACACTACTGCCCTTTCAGGAGATATTCATGAAAAAGACAGTGAAGCAACTCGTCCTTTCCAAAGAGACCCTTCGGGACCTCGACACCAAGCAGGTTATTGGAGGCGATGACGATCTGCAAGACACGACACAATGTCTGACCCGCGTAAACTGTGGCGTTCTTGTCGGCGACTGAAGAAACTCCAATAGCCTCCAACTCGGAGGGAACGGAGCCGAGCCCACCCTGCGCCCGTCGGTCGAGGGGCTCCTAGATCCCGAAAGCGTCCGCGAGCAGTAGCAAGCGTAGATCTCAAGGGTTTGGCGGGAAGAGCTTCTCCCCAGTGGGGGAGAGGCTTTCTCCAGTTGGGGAGAGCTTCCCCAAGTTGGGAGGAGAATTTTTCGAGTTGGGGAAGACTTCTCCCGAGATGGGCAAGCGTTCCCTCACTCGGGAGAGAGCTATCCCGAGTGGGGAGGGCCTTCCCCAACTCGGGAAAGCCTCTCCCCAACTCGTTTGGGCTCTCCCCAACTCGTTTCTGCCTCATCCCCGATTTCCCCTCAGGCGCTCTGGACTCCCTCATCACTTGGAGGCGTGGGCCGGACAGGACCGGGTCCCGTCGCCAGAAAAGCCGCGAAGTTGCGGCCCAGGATCTCCCCGAGCTCCCCTTGAATCGTGGGGCCTGCCAGATCGAGCATCACGGCGAGCCCTTCCGCATACTGGGCGATCCAGGCGAGCACGTTCATCGCCTCGATCCATTCGGGGTCGAAAGCCTGGAGCCATCCGCTCACGTCGCGGTTGCGGAAGACGGCATACCCCTCTGGCACGAGAGGAGTTGCCGGCTCGCGAAGCTGGTAGTGACGGGTCCGCCGGATGATCGAATGGGCCACTGCCGCGAGCCGCGCATCCGTGAGATCGGCGAACACGGCCAGGGGTGCGTCGCCGGCCTGAGGATTCTGCCAGGGCCGGAAAAGACCGTAGCCGCTCGGGGTGCTCAAGATGACCACCGGTTTCATGGCATCGCCGGCCCAGGGAGTGTCCGGCTCGTCTTGCGCGCGCAAAATCGTCCGGTATTCCGTGGAAAAGGCGCTTTTCGACTGTCCTTCCTCGCTCACTAGAGGCCTCCTCTCGTTGCCGGAGCGTCGCCGCCATCCGGCAAAAGTTTCGCGGTCACATCACGGACCTGCCCTGAGGAGATGTTGTACACGCATGGAGATGAAAGAGTCAAGCTGTAACGGCGACGTCTCCATTGCATCCACCAGGAGACCAGTGTAGACTCTTCCCATGAACCAGGACAAGGACGAGGTTCGGCGTGTGCTCGACGTGCTTCAGACGCTGATGCGGATGCTTGCCGTCTCCAATCGAGAGGTCGAGCGCCGGCTGGAGCTTCAGCACGGTACGGTGAGCCGGTTCCTCAACGGTCAGATCGAGGCCAAGCTGGAGATCGTGCTGGGGGTAGCTCGCGCGATCGGTCTTGAATACGAGGAGCTCTTCGCGATCGTGTATCCGAGCCAACCGGGGCCCAAGCCGGAGAGCGATGCCGCCCGCAAGATTCGTATGATGCTCGAGGATCTACGGCCTCAGCCAGCCAGACCGAAAGCGCAGGTTGATCCTGGCGAGCTATTCCAGGATGTCAAGCGAGCTGTCCGAGAGATCTTGGAGGAGAAGGCTATGAAGACCGAGGGTGGCCCGAGAGCGGTAAACGGCGGAGGATAGAACGATCACGAATTCGAGCCGCACGATCGCCGGTTCTCCCCAATGTAGAGACGCCCAACGGGGAACCCCGTGGGGCGTCTCCGGATCGGGAAGCCGGTCCAATCTGCAACGAATCCGCGGCGGCAGAAGAAGGTGAAACCAAGGACATCAAGGACAGCAGGGACAACAAAAATACCGGACTGGGTATCATCGTTCTGTCTCTGAGGTCCTTGCGGTCCTCGTTGTCCTTGCCGCTGGATTTCTGCCGCGCAGGCTCGCTAGATCTGTCCGGGATTGGGTGTCGCGTCCGAAATTTCTTCGCCGCTTGGGAGACGTCCCACGGGGTACCCCGGGGGCGTCTCTACATTGGGGGACCGGTCAATATGCCGGGGAGGGTGGCGCCGTTAGGAGGTTGGGCGCGTCGAGGCTATCCGAGCATCAACTCTATCATCATTTTACGAAGATATTGCGCCGAAGCTTCCAGCAGGGCCAGCTTGGAGGTCTGCGCTAGGCAGGCTTCTTCGATCATCTTCGCGGTGCCGAGAATTTCTCGGTGGACGCCGATAGCTTGAAACATCGCCGCCGATTCCAGTCCTTCCTGAACGGCCTCTTCCTGGCGCCCCTGCCGTAGCAGGGTTATAGCCAAGTCCAGCCCGGCGATGCCGGCTGCTAGCCCCATCTCTGCCTCGGTCAATCCCAGTTTCGCTTCGCGAAAGGCGATTTCTGCGCTTTCCAATTCCTGTAGGCCGTAACTTATACGGCCTTCGATCCAGCGCATCTTGAGACTTGCTACATTGCCTTGGGTGACGAATCGAGCCCTATTCACAAACAATGCTCTCTTCGCGTCCCTGAATCGATTGATGTCAACTAGAAAGAGGATGTAGTTGAAGGTCGAAACAAGCGCTAAGGAAGGATCGCGGTTGCGGTCGATTAGGGCTAACCCTTCCTCGATCGTCTTGCAAGCCTTTTCGGTGTCTCCGTGATAGAAAGTATATAGCGCCTTCGTGATGAGCGCCCTGCCAGCAAGATGAATTTCGCCGTCGGCACAGTACATCTCGGCCAGAGTTGCCAACCTCTCAAGGGCGAGAGCGAACTCCCGCGAGGTTCCAAGGAGAGAGGCTTCGAGATCTAACAGCCGCATCTTCAGGCTGCGGTCGCCAGAGCCTTGGTTGAGGAAACTGAAGGCCTTTCCGAAGGCGTCCTGAGCTTCGCGTAGTCGGTTCGCCACGCGGTAAGCATTAGCCAACTCCCCCCAAGCGCGTGCGCGCAAATCTGCCACCTGCTGGTCACCGCCATATGTCTTCGGTTTGAACCCTTCCGACATCTCGGCGGCAACTCTTGCGAGGTGGCACATCTCGCGAGGATTGTCGTATCGGATTGCCCAACTACGGGCAAGGAGTGCCTCATAAACGCCCAGCCCCTTGATAGACATCTCGCCAATTTTCGTAATGGCGAGCACGCCTTCTCCCGAGCGCAACGCGGTGGTAGCCTTCTGAAACCGCAACCGCTCGCCCTTAGGAAGAGACATGGCTCGGCTGCCGTACTCTAGGGAACGATCCAGCACGGCATCATAGGCAGAACTCAACTCCTCAGGTGCCTCAGCCTCACCCCGAGCGGCAGTCTCAAGCAAGATCAAGTCTTGTTGGGCCGTTGCTTGGCGGACCTTGCCCCCGAGGAGCCGGCGGATAACTTCCTTCGACGACAGCAGTGTCTCTAGGTCGCTGTCCGCCTCGGCCGGTGTCTTCTGACTGCTCATCGCCCCTCCTCCCGCAATGCCCGTTTTTGGATTCAGATCTTCATTATAGAGGCTCAAAGAGCACGAGGGAAGGAGCTGAATGGTTGATCGGCTTAGCCGTTGGGATTGAGTTCGGGCTTGGCGTAGTTTGGACGTGGAGCTACTGCTGACCCGTTTGGGTCAAGGCCCGGCCCCTCCTTCCCAATAATGGGAACCAGGCCCGAAGCCCGCGCCGGACTCGGCGCTTTGCGCACAGGCCAAGCCCAGAGAGTGGAAAAGCCCTGCGTCCAGACATCCTGGAGCCAGGCCCAGGCGTGCCCGGCCGTTCCAAGGTCGCGGGCGTTCGCGGGAACGGCACCGGCGAGGGTGAGGATCGAAGCGAGGGCTCCTGCGATGAGGTAGCGCCGAAAAGTGGATTGCATGATGAGCAACTCCCTCCGCCACGGAGCGGGCCGAGACCTTCATGGCTTGGCCGTCCGCGGGCTGGGCTCCGGCGAGGCCTCGGCACGGACGCCCAGCGCGGATCTTCGTCCGGCCATCTCGCTCTCGACGGAATCACCCACGCCCTACGATACCCTCTCGACGCTCCTAAGTTTCCCCCATCGGCGTTACCGTTCGAGGCCTGCATCCGCAGACTTTCCCATATAGCGGGGATCTGCACTTTAATCGCATGACTTGACGACGTAAATGGGATCGATATGAAGTTTTAATCTCCGCATTGACATTCTCGTCTCCATCCGTACAATGCCGCTGTCAATCAGTTTTGCCGGATCGATCTTCCGGCGTCATGAAGGCGCCGGATTCTTGAACCAGGAGGTTCTATGAGTACGACGAACACCGTTCAGAGCCTGACTGTCGAAACTGCTGCTGAGCAGGGGAGCATTCAGGTGGGGGCCAGCAAGGCCAGGTTGAAGCCCGAGCGGATTCAGGAGGTGCTGTCGGCGGCTCCGGCCTGGCAGCTCCTCGACGGAACGGCGACATTGCACCGGGAGAAGAAGTTCCCCGACGCGGTGGCAGCCATGCTGTATTCCTCCTACGTGTCGTCGCTGGCCTCGAGTCTCAAGGTGCAGGCGAGCGTGCGGCTGCGGGGGTTGCGAGTTCTGGTGACCCTGGGGAGCGCGAGGAAGAATCGTCATCCCCTCAACGAGGCGCAGCTCGGCCTCGCGGCGATGATCAGTTAAATCGACAACGGAAAGGAAGGGAGACTTGCATCATGCCAAAAGATACCTTTGCCGCTGAGACGACGGACTGGAGCCAACTGGCTGTAACCGTCGACATCAACAAGATCGATCTGGCCCACCTCGAGCCGCAGACCTCGAGGCTCCTGGTGGTGCTGGACGGCGCGAAATCCACCAAGCTACGCCAAGATGCCTTCAAGGCCATGCTTCAGCAGTCAACGCGGGATTTGGAAGCGTACATGAGGGAGGGACGCGACCTTGCCACGCGCCTGCGCAACGGCGTTCGGACAAAGTATGGACTGAAGGGTGAGAAGCTGACGGAGTTCGGCATGAAGCCGCGCCGCAAGCCGCAGAAGAAGGTAACGCCGGAGCCGGTCGCACAACCGACCCCGGTGACTCACACTCCGGTGGATACGAAGTAGAAGCAGTCGAAGTCTAGTCTGACCGTCGCGGGGGCGCAAGCCCCCGCGGCGGGTGTTGTTTCTCGTTCGAAGAGACCCTCCGGCGGAAGAAGCCGTCTCCTGTTTGACTAGGCTCATCTTTTTCGCGACAATACTCTTAAGGAGGAATCCAATGAGAAAGCTTGCCCTGCTCTTGTCCGTCGTCGGCTTGGCCGCCTTTCAGCTTGCCTCGCCCAAACCTGCTTCAGCCTGCCAGCGCTGTACGGTGAAGCTGACTTGCATCGCAGACGAATGCTCGACCAGTTTCGTCTGTGTCGGACCTCATTTTCCGCAAAACTCGCGAGTCACTTGTGATCCGACCCCTGAAGGCTGCTTCATGGATGGGGAGTTCTGCGTCTGGGCATGATCTCACTCATCTGGCTGTGGCTCGTGTTCCTCCCATCGGCCGCGGGGACGCAGGCCGGCGGGGTTGCCGGCCTTCAGCCGGCTGGAATCGTGAAGGGCCGTTTCGAGGTGCCGTCAGGCGATGCATTGCCGGTAGACCTTGCGCTGGAGCTCGTGCCTTCGCCGGTGTCTCCCAAGGTTGCGTCATCGAAGGCTACGGTCGCGTGTGAGGTACGAAAAGAAACCTGGAAATGCACGGTTCCCGCCGGGACGCTCGACCTCCGATTGAAAGCGGGGGGATACGCGCCCCTCTATGTCTGGGGAAGCCGGGTGAAGCCTCTCCAAACTGTTGAGCTCGGAACCCTGAAGCTCAGGCGCGGTGCTTCTGTGGTCGGCTGGGTCGAGACGGAGGATGGGGCAGTTCCTCCAAGACCCAGCAAGGTGGAGCTCGCACCTTTCGAGGCGGGGGAGCCTGACGTCATAGCCGAGCGCCGGCTTCGCTCCACGGCAAGGGAAACGGGCGTCAACGAACGGGGCTTCTTTCAATTCGACGGAGTTCTACCCGGCCAGTACAGCCTGAAGGTGACGAAATCTGGTTTCGCTCCCGCACAGGTCGGGCCTGTCGACGTGCGAGCGGACCTCGAGGCGCGCATGCTCGACCGGATCGTGCTCGGGCGCCCCATCGCCTTGGACCTCGTCGTTGAACCTCCCGTCGATCCCTACGGACAGCCCTGGAAGATACAGCTCGCCGCAGCCTCTCCCCGCACCGAATCCTTCAAGGGAGTTGCGTCGGCGGAGGGAAAATGGCGGCAGGACGGCCTCATTCCCGGTCCTTATCATCTCAAGGTTCTCTCGGATGAAAGCACTCAGTGGGTGCTGGAGGAAGTCGAGGTTGACGCTCACCGCGACCCGTTGGAGATCAGGATTCCGCTGGTGGAGGTTCAGGGCAAGGTAACTCGGGGGAAGGATCCGCTGGCGGCCACTCTCTGGTTCGGGGGCGTGTCGGCAGCCCGCAAGGTGCGGGTCGACTCGAATGAAGCGGGGCGTTTCCATGGCTTTCTACCGCAAGAGGGACCATGGCCTGTCCAGTTGGCCGTCGAAGAGGGCGATGTGCGTGTCTCGCTCGATCCGGTTGAAATTCGGAGACTGCCGGGCAAGCGAGCGGCGGAAGTCGAGATCGCCGTCCCGGATACCACGCTGGTGGGCGAGGTCGTGGACGAGGCAGGGCACCCGGTTTCGGCCGCGCAGATCTGGGCCAACAATATTGGAAAGCTAAGGCGAGGAGAGGACAATCGCTTCCAGAGCGACACGGAGGGAAAATTCCGCATCCGGGGTCTTGCTCCCGGCCAGACGGCGGTGCGGGTGGAGGAGGGAGACCGGACTAGCGACTGGGCTCAGGTCGCTCTTGAAAACGGTCACGAAAGTCCCTGGCTCCGGTTGGTGTTGCGTTCCAACACGGACCTTCATGGCCGGATTGTGTCCGCCAGCGGGGCGGTGGCCGGAGTCCAGATCCTAGGGATTCCCGAGCTCGGAGAAGTAGGCGTGAGCACGGGTGTCAGCGCCGTGACCGATCCTTCCGGAGAATTCGTCCTTTCCCTGCCGAGGGATACCCGGGCACTCAATTTCCTGGTATTCGCTCCAGGGTTTGCCTTGAAGATGGCGAAAGCACCTTTGGTACCCAAGACTCCTTTGGAGATCTCCGTGGAAACTCTCGGAGGAGGTCTCGTCGTCGAGCTCCCGGCTCCAGGCGCTTCGAGTCCCACGCCGCTGCTGGTCCACGGCGGTACCTTTTTTCCGGTGCAGCTCGTTGCACCTTGGGCGCGGCTTCAGGGAGCGGCTCCCGGGAAGGCGGGCCGGCTGGTCCTGCCCAACGTAGAAGTCGGAAGTTGGGCGCTCTGCATCGGAGGCGCGAGTGCGCTTCGGCAAGGGAAGACGCCTCCCCCGACTCAGTGCACGAGTGGATTTCTATTGCCCAATGGCGAGTTGGCGCTGAAGGCTCCGGGAGGCTGAAGACTCACGGGGAGCCGCCACTTGAAGCTCGCGAGGCCGGTTCCTCCTTACGGCACAGGCTGGGCCCGATATCTCTCGGAGAGTGAAACCAGGGCGCCCTCAAAGGACACCCCGGTCTCGAAACCCCTACTCAGGAGCTTTTTACGGGCAATGGCCGGAAGTGCCGACTGGCGGCCCGATGTTGTTCCACACCACGATGCCACAGGACACCGAGGCAGTGCCGGAGCTGAGGGGTATTACGGTCAATTGGACCGTCGGATAGGGAATGGAGTAGGAGTGGGTGATCGTGGAGCTCGCGGTGTTGGCGGAGTTGCCATCGCCGAAGTCCCAACTGAAGCGGAAGAGGTTTCCCGTCCAACTGGAGCAACTGGAGTCGAAACTGCAGACGTGGGTGGTCTCGTTGCAGTCCCAGTCGTAGCAAGCCGTCGTGGCCCCCGCTCGGCTGGCCACGGCCATGAGCAGGAAGCAGCCTGCGAAAAGTGCAATCTTATTACGCATGAATCTCCTTCACGTAAGGCGTTTCTGTGAGCCGCACCGGTTTTGTCCTGGCCAGGAGTTGAGCGGCGGGCGCACTGTAGCATGAGCAGAAATTTAAGACAATCGATAAGCTGGGGTAAAAGTTACATTGACGTCACGGTGGTACTTCCGTGGCGTGAAATCCTGGGAATGACGCGCAGGGGACCGGTGGCTCCAAGGGGGCCAGCTACCAAGGTCTTGCCCGAGGGAGCAAGTCGAGAAAGTGGTGGAGGACCATGTCCCTCTACGCGTCAAGCGGCGGGGGCAGGATTTCGTCGTCGTCAGCCGCCTGCCGGGGGGAGGAGCTTGTATTGAGAAGGCGGGAACGCCGAGAACGAGAGGTGGTATTGCCCCGGCGTAGGTTCATTGTCTTCGGGTGGTTCTGGCCGCGGCGGAGACGTCCCGCAGGTATTGGACTGCGGAGGACGTCGTGGACGGGCTGAGAACGTCTCTACGTCCTTGGCTGAGGGGATGGCGTTTCTGTCGCGCACCCTCCGATGTTATTTAGTGGCAATTCTTTACCACGTCCGCCCCCCCAAAATCACCGATAACAAATCCGGCCGCGAACCGATCCGTTCCAGGTGGGGAAATTTCTCTCCCTCGTGATAGTCGATCCGGAAGGTGCGCATCACATCCCCATGCTCGGCGGTGATCTCGATGGGCTTGGTGTTAGTCTTGGCCGCTTTGATCTCCTCGGGAAGGATCGGAGGCGCCCATTTGCGGCCGTCGACGGCGACGAGCTTCATGCCGGGTCCGAGGCCGGCTTCCCAGGCGGGGGAGCCGACGACGATGTCGTCGATGGTGCCGTCCTCTTTGATCCAGAGACCCAGGGTGAAGGTGGCGTCAACCAGCTTGGTGCTCTGGGCTCGGGCCTTCTGGAACTCGTTCGGCTGGTCGGTGTAGACGAGCTTCCAGCCGGCGGCTTCGAAGCCTTCGAGGGGAGCGCGCGGTTGCACGGCGTAGACCCGCTGCGCGAAGAAGCCGCGCCAGTCGTAGGGCACGATGCGGTTGAGGGTGTTGTAGACGTCTTCGTCGGTGTAGGGCACGACGGCCGGGTCGGTGGAAGGCGCGCCGTAGAAGGCTTGGCAGAAATCGTCGAGCGATTTCGTTCCGCCACTCCTCAGGCGCAGGGTCGTGTCGGCTTCCAGCCAGATCAGCAACGATTCGTCATAGTAGTCGAGCGCCCGGCGGTAGGCCGTCCAGGGTGTCGGCGCTCCGGAGAGGATCTGGGCGGCCACCGCCGTGTCGGCGAGCGGACGCCAGCGCCGGCCAGGACGGTTGTGATCCGCGTTGGCCGCGACCCAGGCCGCGTAGTCGCGGCTCTGCTCCATGGTGCGGATGCCGCTGCGCGTGGTCAGCAGGAAGTCGCCGAGGTAGCGGGTCAATCCCTCGTAAACCCACAGCAGGTCGGTGCGCAGCGCTTCCTGCGAATCCTTGACGGCGAGGCCCGCGGGCCGGCGGTACTTGCCGTTCCAGGAGTGGATGTACTCGTGCGGCAGCAGCGTTCCCCAACGCAGGAGGAGGGATTCGTCGGTGAACATGCCGAGGTGCACCCGGTCGTCGCTCGACTCGTGATGCTCGAGGCCGTTCTGGTCGAGCGTGTCGCTGAGGGCGAGGAGCCAGCGGTAGGAGCGGTAGTGGCGAGCTCCGAAGAGCACCGCGGCCTCCCCCGGCACGCGCCGGTAGGCGGCGATCCGCGCCTCGGGGATCTCCAGGGCGGAGCGCTGGTCGGCAGCGATGCTGATGCGGGTGGGCGCCTCGGGCGGACCGAGCTCCAGGGTGCGGAAGATCTCGCCGGCCAGCACCGGCGAGTCGATGAGCCTGTAGAGGCTCGTGGGCGAGAAGGTGACGGTGCCGCCCTGGGTGCGTTCGATCGCGAGCGCCGTGTCGAGCTGCCAGCCGGCCGGCAGACGGAGGGTGGCGTTCACCGGGACATCCGAGGCGTTGGGCCCCAAGGGATACACCAGAAGGTCGTGCCAGTCGACGATCGCCAGATGCGGCGTGGCGTTCGGAGTCTCCCCATAGCCGTTACCGAAGCTTTCGGTGGGGGAGAGGTAGTCGAGCGTCACCTCCACGCCGGGGGTGCCGGCCGGGACTTCGACCTTGACGAGAAACATGTCCAGCGGATCGCGGCGCCAGGGGAGGACCCTGCCGCCCACCGAGACGGTGAAGCCGGCCACCTGCTGGATGGGTCCGCTCGGCGCATGCTCGCCCTGAATCCACTTCGGGTAGGCGAGGGTGAGGGGGCCGGCCGCGGCCGGAATCACGAGGCGGGAGTGGAAGATCCCTCGCGGCGCGTCCGTCGCGTCGACCGCCAGCTCGATGGGACGGGTCTGGGCCCGGGGCTCGGCCCAAGCGACGGAGGCCGCGGTCCCGAGGATCACCGTCAACGTGAGGTGCTGCAGGGCACGGCGGCTGGGCATCGGCTTGTCTCCTTCGAGGGTACGGGCGGCCGGAATCCTAACAGGTCCGCGGGCATGTCATAGGATGAACGCCATGGACGGCAGACGCAGGCAGGACATTCATCCCGGGCTCCTCGTCGAGGTGGTCCTCAAGCAGGACCAGCGGACGGGCAAGCGGACGCGCGGCGTGGTGCGGGACATCCTCACCCCCTCTGCCAATCACCCGCGAGGTATCAAGGTCCGGCTGGCGAGCGGCGAGGTGGGACGGGTGCAAGCCATCCTGAGCCCGGAGACGGGCGATTCTTGAAATGAGATCCGTCATCCAAGACGGCGGATTTCCCGTAGAGTCGGATGGCCGCCTCATCCGGCGGATTTCAAGGAGGAATGAGATGAAGAGCTTCGCCTCGAAGAAGAGCTTGTCTTTCGTGTGTGCCGTCCTCGCCCTGGGCGCCGTCGCCGCCCTTCCCGCTCTCGCCCAGGCACCGGCACCGGCGCCCGAGATCAAGGAGCTATCGTTCTTCGCCGGCACCTGGAGCTGCAAGGGCAAGGCGGAGGCCTCGCCCCTGGGTCCCGAGCACCCCACGCAGGCAACCGTGCGCATCGGCAATGACGTCGGCGGTTTTTGGTACGTGGGGCATTACGCCGAGAAGAAGACGGCGGCCAATCCCCACCCCATGGTTTTCCACTTCGTACAGGGCTATGACGCCACGGCCAAGGCCCTCTCCCTGGACTGCTTCGACGCCTTTGGCGGCCACTGCCACCAGACGTCGGCCGGCTGGCAGGACGACAAGCTGGTCTACACCGGCGAGTCCCTCGGTGGCGGCCCGGCGACTCCGATGCGCGACACCTTCACCAAGAAGGGCAAGGCGGGGCTGGAGCATTCGGGGGAGATCCAGGTCGAGGGCAAGTGGGTCTTCACCGACCACGAGACCTGCAAGCGCATCAGTAAGTAAACCCTGAGACGAGCTGGCCCGCTTGCCGTCCGGATCGGCTAGGATGGGCGCCTTGGACGGCAAGCGCGGGCGGTAGCAACTCTTGGGAGGAGACACGGATGCTTCTGGGGATCATCGTACTTCTGTTCATCCTGTGGATTCTGGGGTTTCTGGTCTTCCACATCGCGGGCGGGCTGATCCATCTCCTCCTGCTGGTCGCCGCGATCGTGCTGATCGTGCGGCTGATCCAGGGAAAACGCCTGCTCTGAGGAGACAAGTCTACCGGGGGGGATGGGGCGGGCGGCGGCGCAGACTCCGGGTGAGCACCCGGTCCAGCGTAGCCGCGAAGGTCTGTTTGTCCTTGGGGCCGTAGGGCCGGGGTCCGCCGGTTTCGAGCAGGCCGGCACCCCGCAGGCCGTCCATCAAGTCGCGTACGGCGAGGCGGTCCGAGACGTTGTCCTCGGTGTACTCCTCGCCCCGCACGTCGATCACCGCGACCTGATTCTCCACCAGCCGGGCGGCGAGGGGGATGTCGGCGGTAATGGCGACGTCCCCGGGCTCGGCATGGTCGGCGATGTGGCGGTCGGCGACGTCGGGGCCGCCCGCGACCCGCACGGCGGAGACGAACGGGTTGTCCGGCGGCGCGGTGAGCCACGAGTTGGCGACGAGCACGGCCTCCAGTTGGAGGCGCCGGGCGGCTCGGAAGACCATTTCCTTCACATCCTGGGGCGCGGCGTCGGCGTCGATCCAGATCTTCATGGCTCTGGCACCCTATCAGAAGAAAAAACCCGTGAGTACTTCGAGTACGATGACGCCATGAGGAGCTTCTTCCCGACGTCACCGAAGAGACGGTCCTGGACGATCGTGGTACTGGTGGCAGGCGCCGCGCTGGTCTGGGGCCTGGGAATGGCGGCCGAGAGCCGCGCCCAGGACGATATCACCTGTCTCTGCCGGCTGGCCCTGCTGACCGGCTCCGATCCAATGACGGGTGGCGTCGAGATCCGGGACTGGCAATCCATCCACGTCTACAACAGCAGCCCCTTCGAGGTGACGGACTTCCAGCTCAAGAACTGCGCCTCCCGCTGCATGGAGATGGCGCAGAAGGACGCCGCGTTCGCCGACGTCGCGGGGCTGTGCAAAAAGCTGGGGCACTCGTTCGACGGCCGGCGGCAGGCGAGCGCGCGGCTGCCGGGCACGCCGCCGGTGCGGGCTTTTTTCGTCCCGCTGAAATGCTGTCCGGCCGCCTCCGGCCCGGTGACCTGTCCCGGCGGCTGGACCTTCGACGCCGGCGGTCCCGGCGAGCTCAAATGCCGGCGCAACGTGGGGCATCTCACGGCCGAGCCGTTGCCGCCGAACGGCACGGCGATCGGAAGCTGGGGCGTGGTGCTCGGCGCGGACGTCTGGCAGTGGGGCTCTCCGGTGCCTCCGCCGCCGGGCTCCGCGGCGCCGGCGGAATTCCGGCCCTGCTCTTGAGTGGGCCTGGGTTCCCGCTTCGCGATCGCCGGGGCTTGCCATAGACTGCGCGGGCAGTCCAACCCTTTTGAGGAGGAGCGATTCCATGGGAACCGTCGCGAACGTCTTCGTGGGCTTGGTGGCCGCTCTGCACCTCTACTTTCTGATTCTCGAAATGTTCCTCTGGAACAAGCCGTACGGCCGCAAGACGTTCGGGCTGACTCCCGAGTTCGCGGCGGCCTCCGCCGCGCTCGCCGCCAACCAGGGGCTCTACAACGGCTTCCTCGCCGCGGGGCTGATCTGGGGCCTCCTCGCCTCCGACTTCTACGTCAAGATCTTCTTCCTCTCCTGCGTGATCATTGCCGGTATTTACGGAGCGGTCACGGTCAACAAGAAGATCCTGTTCATCCAGGCGATCCCCGCGTTGATCGCCCTCGTCCTGTTGCACCTCTAAAGACGGAGACCCTGGGGTATGCCTTCGACTCCCCACGTCGAGAAGCACTTCATGGCGGGCGAGAAGGTCCGCGACGTCGTGATCGGCATGTCCGACGGTCTGACCGTCCCTTTCGCCCTTGCCGCGGGGCTGTCCGGGGCGGTCGCGTCCTCCAAGATCGTGGTGACGGCGGGCCTCGCCGAGATCGCGGCGGGGGCCATCGCCATGGGGCTCGGCGGCTATCTCGCGGCCCGCAGCGATGCCGAGCACTACGCGAGCGAGCGGCGGCGCGAGGATCAGGAGATCCGCGAAAAGCCGGACGACGAGAAGGCGGAGGTCAAGGAGATCTTCCTCGCCTACGGCCTTGACGAGCCCGAAGCGGAGCAGATCGTCGAGTCCATGAGCCGCAGGCCGAAGGCGTGGTCGGACTTCATGATGCGCTTCGAGCTGGGGCTCGAGGAGCCGGACCCGAAGCGGGCGCTCACCAGCGCGGCGACCATCGGCCTCTCCTACATCGCGGGCGGGGCCATTCCACTGTCCCCCTACTTCTTCGTGGACAAGGCCGCCTCGGCGCTGCTGGTTTCGGTCGGGCTGACCCTCCTAGCCCTGATGGTGTTCGGCTACGTCAAGGCCCGGCTCACGGGAGCCCTTCGCCTGCGCGGCGCTCTCCAGACGGTGGCGATCGGCGGTATCGCGGCCGCGGCGGCGTTCGCCATCGCTAAAGCGGTCTCCTGAGGGCCAGGAATCCAACTCAGGGCTTCCCGTGTTCTCTGCACCGAGAGGAGGGAGCTTCCCATGGCTGAAGGAATGATTCGAACCTGCCCCTCGTGCGGCAAGAAGAACCGGATTCAATACTCCCGTCTGAACGAGGAGGCCCGTTGCGGCTCCTGCGGCACCACGCTGCCGCCGCCCTCCGAGCCGGTGGCCGTCGACCGGGGAGGCGAGCTCGCGGGAGTGTTGTCCCAGTCGAGCCTGCCCGTGCTGGTCGACTTCTGGGCGCCCTGGTGCGGCCCCTGCCGCTCGGTGGCGCCGGAGATCGAGAAGGTGGCGCAGCGCAACGCCGGCCGCCTGCTGGTGGTGAAGGTGAACACCGACGTCGACCCGGCCGTGGGCTCGGCCCATCGCATCCAGTCCATCCCCACCATGGCCCTCTTCCGGGGTGGCCGAGAAGTTGCCAGAGAGATGGGTGCCCGCCCCGCGGCGGCCATCGAAAGCTTCGTCCGCCAGTCCCTCGGCATGGCGGCCTGAAGGCTCACGGCCTCCTTGGAAATCGCCTCCGCACTCCCGGCCCCGGCAATTTCAGGTGGCTTCGAAGTGTTGAATTCGATGAAGGTACTGCTAGAGGGGCGACAAAATGCCGTTCCGCTGGTATCCTTGAGCGCTCCTACGCGGGTGCCAAGAATCCGCCGACGCCGGCGGGACGGTTTCAAGACCAGGGCTTGCGAGCCCGATTGCGGACGGGACTACTCATACGGAGACTATGGTGACCGAAGCGACCTCCCCGAGACCCGATGTCAACTGGCTCAACCTCTTCTTCCTGGTCGGCACCTTTCTCGCCGCCCTCATCACAACGCCGTGGTATCTCGTGAAGGTCGGGCTGGGCTGGCCCGAGGCCTTGACCTTCTTCTTCATCTGGTTGTTCGTGGGGCTCTCGGTGACCGCCGGCTACCATCGCCTCTACTCCCACAAGACCTACCAGGCTGCCTGGCCGGTGCGACTCTTCCTTGTAATCTTCGGTGCGGGTGCCCTGGAAAACTCGGTCCTCAATTGGGCCGCAGCCCACCGGGTGCACCATTCTCACGTCGACGAGGAGCGCGATCCCTACAACATCCAGAAGGGCTTCTGGTGGGCGCATATCGGCTGGATCTTCTTCGACGCCGAGAAGCCGAACCCCAGCGTCGTCCGCGATCTGAGGGAAGACCCCCTGGTCGTCTGGCAGGATAAGTACTACATGTGGATCGGTTTTGGCGTCGCCTTCGGCATCCCGCTGATCGTCGGTCTGCTCACCGGCCGCCTTCTCGGCTGCATGATCATCGGCGCCATCCTGCGGGTGGTGGTGAGCCACCACGGCACCTTCTTCATCAACAGCCTGTGCCACATGGTGGGCCGGCAGCCCTACAGCACCGAGCACAGCGCTCGCGACAGCCCGATCATGGCCGTCCTGGCCTTCGGCGAGGGCTACCACAACTACCATCACAGCTTCCCGTTCGACTACCGCAACGGCGTCAAGGTCTGGCATTTCGACCCCGCCAAGTGGATGATCTGGTGCCTCTCCCGCATCGGGCTCGCCAGCGACCTCAGGCGCGCTCCCGACGCCGCGGTGCTCAAGGCCAAGATCGAGGTGCAATTCGAGACGGCGAAGCAGCGGCTGCAGCGGGTGGTGCACGACTTCCGCGAGCAGCATGAGGAGCAGCTCCAGCAAGCCTACGCCAAGCTTCAGGAGAGGCTGCACGACCTGCTTTCCTTGCAGCGGCGGAGCAAGCCGAGACCCGTGCCGGTGGATCAGGAAAACCTGCCCCTGGAGACTCGTATCGGCCTGACCTACCACGCGCTGGAGGAGTCCCTCCGCGAGTGGAAGGAGACCCTGCGGCAAACGAAACGGCTGCCCATCGCGGCCGCTGCCTGAAGAAGGAGCCCGAGCATGAGCGGTCCCGTTTCCTTTCGGTGGCCGCTGGCCGCCGGCTCGCTTCTGTCCATCCTGGCCCTGGGTCCGTCGCTCGCGGCGGCCCAGGTCCCTTCCGCTTCCATTCCCTCGGCGGTCCGAGCGACGGCGTCCACCCTGAGAAGCCAGGCGCTCCAGGGTACCAAGGCGCTCGACATCGTCCGTTCGCTCACCGTCGAGGTGGGGCCGCGCCCCGCCGGGTCCAAGGCGCATGACGCCGCCGTGGTCTGGGGGCTGCGGACCCTCAAGGATCTCGGATTCAGCAACGTCCACGCCGAGAAGGTCACCGTGCCTCACTGGGTGCGCGGTGAAGAGTCCGGGGAGATCCTGACCCCGTATCCGCAGCCGGTCCACCTGGCGGCGCTCGGCGGCAGCGTCGGCACGCCGAAAGGTGGGATCGAGGCGCCGGTGATCGGCGTGTCGTCGCTCGAGGCCGTGGACAAGCTCGACCCCGCCCAGGTGAAGGGCAAGATCGTCTTCTACGACGTCCACATGGAGCGCAGCCGCGACGGATCGGGCTATGGCAAGGCTGTGCCCGTAAGGGGCGCCGGCGCCTCCCGGGCGGCGAAGCTAGGAGCCGTCGCCGTACTCATCCGTTCCATTGGTACGGACCACAACCGTACTCCTCACACGGGGGCCATGCGCTACCAGGACGGTGTCGCGAAGATCCCGGCCGCGGCCCTCTCGGTACCCGACGCCGAGCTCCTGGCAGCCGAGCTCGCGAGCGGCAAGCCGGTGACCTTCCACCTGAAGCTGGGAGCGCACGTGCTTCCCGACGTGGAGACGGCGAGCGTGGTGGGGGATATCCCCGGCCGCGAGAAACCGGAGGAGATCGTCCTGCTGGCCGCCCACCTCGACTCCTGGGACCTTGGGACGGGAGCGATCGACGACGGCGCGGGCGTGGCCATCGTCACCGAGACGGCCCGCCGGATCGGGCAACTGCCCCAGAAGCCGCGGCGGACGATCCGCGTCGTCCTCTACGCCAACGAGGAGTTCGGCACCTCGGGAGGCAAGGCCTACGCCGAGGCGCACAAGGGAGAGCTGGCGCGTCACGTCATGGCGACCGAAGCCGACCTCGGCGCCGGCCGCGTCTGGAAAATCGCCTCGCACGTCGATCCCGCCGCCCTGCCCCTGGTCGCCGACCTCGCCCATCTGCTGGAAGTGGAGCAGGGGAACAACGAATCCGGAGGAGGCTCCGACATCGGCCCCCTCGGCGCCGCCCACGTCCCCATCCTCTCCCTCGCCCAGGACGCCACCGCCTACTTCGACTACCACCACACGTCGAACGACACCCTGGACAAGATCGATCCCAAGGATCTGGACCAGAACGTCGCCTCCTGGCTGGCCATCACCTACGTCGCGGCCGAGATGCCCGGGGATTTCGGGCGGGGGCCGGAGGGCGGGGAGCGGGAGTAGCAGAGAAGGAAGGAGTCCCCCGTTGCCTTATACCTACACCAGCTATCTCCGGCTCGACGAGCTTCTCGACCTCCAGACGCCCGCGTCGGGGGGCGAGGAGCATGACGAGATGCTGTTCATCGTCATCCATCAGGTCTATGAGCTGTGGTTCAAGCAGGTGCTCCATGAGGTGGATCTGCTACGCCGGGCGTTCGAAAAGCCCGACCGGCCGCTGGCGCTGGCGTCTATCAAGCGCATCCTGACGATCTTCAAGACGCTCGTCTCCCAGGTGGACATCCTGGAGACGATGACTCCAGTGTCGTTCCTCTCATTCCGCGACCGGCTCGACAGCGCCAGCGGCTTCCAGTCGTTCCAGTTCCGCGAGTTCGAGGTCGCTCTCGGGCACCGCGCTCCGGGGATCGCCGACCGGCTGCCCGAGGGAAGCCCCGAGCGCCGGCGGGTAGAGGAGCGGCTGAACCAGAGAAGCCTGTACGACTCGTTTCTGCGCTTCCTGTTCCTCAACGGCTACGAGATTCCCGCGGACGTGCTGGGCCGCGATGCCTCTCTGCCGGTGGCGGAGGACGCGCGGGTGCGGGAGATCCTCGTCCGCATCTACCACTCCGACCCGGAGAGCCGGGAGGTCTGCGAGCGTCTGGTGGATCTCGACGAAGGGCTTCAGGAGTGGCGCTACCGCCACGTAAAGATGGTGCAGCGCACGATCGGCATGAAGATCGGCACCGGTGGCTCGGCCGGCGTCGAGTATCTGAAGAAGACCCTCTTCACGCCCCTCTTCCCCGATCTGTGGGCGATCCGGACGGCGCTGTAGAGCTACTGGCGGTGCTTGCCCGAAAGGCTCTCGCGTACTCCGCCGGAGAGCTTCCCACCAGCTTTTTGAAGTCGCGAATGAAGTGGGCCTGGTCGGCGTAGCCGAGGTCCAGGGCGAGGGTGGCGCCGTCGGTCGCGGTGCCGGCGGCGATGCGTTCGGCCGCCTCGTGCAGGCGGTAGCGCTGGATGATCCACTTCGGGGTTACGCCGACGTACTCGTCGAACAGGCGCTGGAGCTTGCGGGCGCCGAGGCCGAACTCTTTCACCAAGTGGTCGACGCGGGTGATGTCGCGGTCGGTCGCGGCACGCTCGGCGATGCGGCCGACGAGCTCGACCGCCGGATCGGAGACCGGGTCGAGCCCGCGCAGGAATCCCTGTACGATTTCGAAGCCGGCCAGCGGATCGGCGCAGGCGAGGGCGCGTGTCTCGAGCTCCAAACCGGCCGGTCCGAAGATCTCGTCGAGAGGCAAGGTGCGGTTGGTGAGGGCGGACACCGGCCGGCCGAAGAAGGGACGGAAGCCGCCAGGGCGAAACTTGGTTCCCAGCACCCGTCCTCGGCCTTCCAGGCGGCGGGTGAATCGTCCCGTCGTAACGCCGCCGACGCGAGAGTTGCCCTCCTCGAGGACCAGATGGACCGAAGGGTGCGGCAGCACCTCGTGCACCTCGGGCTCGGCGACATCCCAGGCGACGGTCCAGAAGTGCTCGACGAAGGGTGCGAGATCGTCCGCCGGCCAGTAGCGGCCGTAACCCGGCACTCCCGGTTCGACGCGGTGATGGAGAATGCCGCGGGGTTTGACGAGCTTGGGACGGAGCATGTCGCGTTTGTTCAATCGCCGGGCGAGGTGCCGACGATACCATCCGCCCGTCACGAATCGTGCAACGGAGACTTATCTACCATGCTCAGCCATCTCGCTCTCAGCCTCGCCCTTGTCCTCGCGACAGGCTCAACTCCAGTCCAAAAGGAAAAGACCACCATGACCAAGCACGCAGCCGGACCGTTCGACGTCAAAGTGACCCCTCTGCCGCTCTCCGGCCCCACCGAGGAGGCGACCCTCGGCAGAATGTCCATCGAGAAGCAGTTTCACGGCGATCTCGAAGCGACCGGCACAGGGCAGATGCTCACCGTCTCGACGGAGGTCAAAGGCTCGGGAGTCTACGTCGCGGTCGAGCGGGTGAGCGGGAAGCTCCACGGACGCACGGGAACTTTCGCGCTCTACCACCGGGGTGTCATGGAGCGGGGGGAACCGCACCTGGAGGTCACCGTGGTTCCCGACTCCGGTACCGGGGAACTCGTGGGCCTCGCCGGCACCCTGCGCATCAATATCGCCGAGGGCAAGCACTCGTACGACTTCGAGTACTCGCTGCCCGAATCCAAATAATCTCGGCCGCGCCCTTTACGATCCACCCTTCGGCACCAGCCGCGCCTCGTCGACCTGGAACCGGAAGGTCCCCAGCGCGGGGCCTCCTCCCAGGAAGATGCCCATGATGTCGCTGCCGTCGAGGTTCAGCTCGGAGAAGGGCACGGTGATCTGCGTCCAGTCGGAGCCGGCGGTGAAGTTCTTGATGGCCGGCATCCGCCCCAGCCGGGTGGCGAAGAGCATCAGCTCATAGCTGCGGCCGTCTCCTTTGGTCCAGAAGGAGACCCCCTGGAAGCCCGCGAGGTTCGCCGGGGCCATGGGCGCCGCGCCGGGGAGGAAGATCATCCCCGCCCAGGGAAAGGCGAAGCCCGCCTTGACCTCGCCCGAGATGGCGAGCGATTTGGCCGTGCCGGCCGCGCCGCCCGCGACCACCTCTTTCTGCACGACGGAGACCCCGCCGGCCAGCTTGTCCGTGGACTCTTGCCAGCCGGAGCCGAAGGTTCCTTTCAGGCTGCCGTCGTCGAAGCTGCTGACCTCGCCCGTGGCGGGAACCGATGCCGCGGGAGCGGCCTCCGCGGCGGCCTTGGGCGCCTTGGGGCGCGAGATTTCCTGGCCGATCTTCCAGACTTTCAGGATGTCGCGGCTGGCGGTGACGTTCGCCGTCGGATCGCCCTTGACCAGCACCAAGTCGGCCCGCAGGCCGGGAGCGATGCTACCGCGGTCCTTCAAGCCGAAGATCCTCGCCGGTACCGAGGTGGCGGCGGCCAGCGCCTCGGCGGGGGAGAGGCCCGCCTGCACCAGCAGCTCGAGCTCGCGATGGATGCTCGGCCCATGAGCAGTGCCGGGGTTCGGAGCGTCCGTGCCCGCGAGGATGGGTACGCCGGCCGCTGCAAGCTGGCGGACGGTGTCCAGGGCGTTCTGGAATCGCTGCTCGCCGTGCTTGGGGAAGCTCTTGCTGAGGTTCTGCACCTCGTCGGACGTCAGGTAGGGAGACAGGCGCGGATCGTCCGTCAGCGATTTGCCGCTGGCGGTCCCGGTGGTGCTCTCCACGACGGTCAGGGTCGGCGTGACAAAAGCCTTGCGCTTCCGGGCGAGGGCGACGAAACCGGCTTCCGGCGCCCGGTCGGTGAAGATGTGGACGAGGCCGTCCGCACCGGCCTCCAGCGCTTCGGCCGCCGCCTCTTCGGTGCTGATGTGCACCACCGCGAGCTTGCCCCGCTTGTGGGTGGCCTGGACGAGGGCGGCGATGGTGGCCTTGTCGAGCGTGGGGATCGTGTGGCCATAGAGCTTGGCGTCCTCGGAGACGATCTTGATGTAGTCCGAGCCTTCGGCGATGCGGGCGTCCACCCAGGCTTGAGCCTCCTCAGGTCTGGTGAGGGTGGGGATCGTCATGCCGTACTCGGTGCCGTGGCCGCCGGGGACGGTGGCGAGATAGCCGGCGCTCAGCAGGTCCGCCCGGCCGGGAGCGCCAGTCTTCGCCTGTTCTTCGCGCTGGCCGCGTGCGAAGTCGGGACTGGTGAACATGTCGAGCTCGGTGGTGACGCCGAAGATGGCGGCGCGGGTCAGGACGTCACCCCAGGTATGGGTATGGCCGTCGATGAGCCCCGGCAACAGCGTGTCTCCGGTGCCGTCGATCACCTCGGCACCGGCGGGCACGGCGACCTTTGGACCCACGGCGCGGATCGTCCGGCCCTCGATCACGACCGTGCCGTTGGGAATCACCTTGGAGCCGTCGAAGATGCGGACGTGGGTGATGGCGATGGGTTTCGCAGTCTCAGCCGCCAGGCCTCCTGTCATCAACAGGGCCAGGAGCAGAATGGGGAAGATCTTGGTTCGGATCATGGCGTTCTTTCCTCTCGGGATATGGATCGACGGGCACAGTATCGTCTTTCGACCGGCGGGCCCGGAAGTCATGAGCGTCACGACTGAGGCGTGACGATTGTCATTCCCTATCTCCTCGGTCATCGCCCCGCCCAAGACCCCTCATCACCCGGGCCCTCTTCTCCCACGCCCTCCCCCGACCGGGAGAAGAGGATGAGGGGGCTTGACGTCGAGTCTCGCCGGTGGAACCTCCGGAAGGCTTCTGTCGTCTTGATAGAAGAAGCCTACTGGAGAGGCCCATGAAGACAACCTGGCTCGGATTCGCGCTCCTTCTCAGCACCGTCTTGAGCGCCGCAGCCCAGCCTCCGGGGCCGGTGCGCTCGGAGCTCGGGGTGATGATTCCGATGCGGGACGGCGTCAAGCTCGCAGCGGACGTGTGGCTGCCGGAGGCGCCCGGCCGCTATCCTGTCCTGCTGGTGCGGACTCCCTATGAGAAGACGGGTTTCAAGCTCTTTGAGTGGGCCGCCTACTTCGCGGGCCGCGGCTATGTCTTCGCCGTCCAGGACACCCGCGGCCGGGGAGATTCGGAAGGCACGTTCGATCCCTTCTTCGGCGAAGGGCGGGACGGCTACGACACTGTCGAGTGGCTGGCGAAGCAGCCGTGGTCGAATGGCCGGGTGGGCATGCTGGGCCTCTCCTATCTCGGCACGGCGCAGTGGCTGGCCGCGCGCGAGCATCCGCCGCACCTGACCTGCATGGCGCCGGCGGCGGCGGCCGGCCGCTGGTTCGAGGAGCTCCCCTACATGGGCGGCGCCTTCTCGGAGCTCGTCGCGCTCTCCTTCGCCAACGAGGTCTCCGGCCGCATCGATCAGGAAAACACCCTGGAGACCGCGGACTGGCCCAAGATCCTCGCCCATCGCCCCCTCCTCACCGCCGACACCGTCCTGGGGCGGACGATGCCGCTCTATCGTGACTGGCTCACCCATTCGACCACGGGACCCTACTGGGACCGTCTGCGCTTCACCCCGAAAGACTTCGCCGCGATCGACATCCCCACCCTGACCGTCACCGGCTGGTTCGACGGCGACCAGCCGGGCGCGCTCTTCTACTGGCGGGGGCTGATGGCCAACGCCCCGCATCCCGACCGCCACTTCCTCCTCGTGGGGCCGTGGCGTCATCCCGAGACCTTCCGCGGCGGCTCGACCCAGGTGGGAGACATGACTTTCTCGCCCGACTCGATCGTCGACACCAAGGCGGCTCACCTGGCGTTCTTCGATGAGTGTCTGAAGGGACAGGACCTCAAATCCCCCCGTGCCCGGGTCTACGTGACGGGAGCCAACGTCTGGCGGACCTTCGATACCTATCCGCCGGCGGCCGCGACTCCGCGCCCCCTCTACCTCGCGAGCGGCGGCCGTCTGAGCTGGGAGACCGCCGCCGATTCGCCACCAGACCGGTTCACCTTCGATCCCAGGAATCCCGTCCCAGGCAACCTCGGCGATTGGGGAACGGATCGCCAGGCGATCCAGCGCCGCGACGACGTGCTGGTCTACACCGGCGACGTGCTGAAGGAGCCGCTGGAGGTGATCGGCAGTGTGGTCGTCAATCTGCAGGCCGCGAGCGACGCGCGGGACACGGACTTCACCGCTGTACTATCCGACGTGGGACCGGACGGCCGGGCTCTCATGCTGGGTCCCATGGTCGGCATCCGACGGGCACGCTACCGGAATGGCTATGACCGGGAGGAGCTGCTGACCCCGGGGAAGGTGGAGACCTTCCGCATCGAGCTCTTCGACATCGCGCACCGCTTCGAGCCCGGTCACCGGATCCGGCTGGAGATCTCGAGCAGCTCAGCGCCGAGCTATGCTCCCAACCAGAACACCGGCAACCCGGTCGCCACGGATATCGAGTGGAAAGTGGCCCAC
>Ga0134121_10000666_pt1 | contig 37199 bp, 37 predicted proteins | sample KB301_FD_96463 | JGI IMG/M metagenome (GOLD analysis project Ga0134121, IMG submission 96463) | Terrestrial soil microbial communities without Nitrogen fertilizer from Kellogg Biological Station, Michigan, USA - KB3-0-1 | ecosystem: Environmental > Terrestrial > Soil > Unclassified ...
TCGCGGCCCCTAGCTCTTCTTCGGTCCAGCCACGTTCCCGGCGCAGGGTGGTCAGGGCGACGCTTAACGGCGGAGGGATGGTCCGTGCCATGGGTCTCCTTACTTTGGCTTCGTTGTCTTCATCTATTACTAACGTTGCCGCAGACCGCTTTTTCAGGACATCGAAGTAGAAAAATCGCCTTGCCCCGCGCACCATCCGGGAGAAATGGCCTCGGCGTGTTCGCAGCGGCGAGAAGTCTCGTAGCCTGAAGCATATGCGGAATGGCGAGCACCTCATTGCGTGGAAATCAGAGCACCTACCAGCGGCCTTTGAGCGCTTCTTGTGGGGTTCGGCATCGAAAGAGGAGGTACGTGCCGTCGTCAGGCATCTTCTGGCGCAGCGCTCGGCCCCCTCTCCTGCTTCGCTCTTAGCACCCGGGACTCCGAGCAATGAGGGCCGGGGCTGAGAGTTTTGGACGCGCGAACGTTCTCCTGCTCGGTGGCGGCGCGTTGCCGGGCATCTTCGGGACAGCCGCTTAGCCTTCGGGGCGGCCGTCCCGCCTCTTTTTTTCCAGCTCTGACCGGAGGGATGCCACCTCATGAGTGAAACCGAAGACGCCGCAATGCAGGCGCGGGCTTCTGAGCTTGCCGCCGAGACTGAGGCGCTCGCCGCCAAGCTCCGAGACTTTCACGACAGCATCCCGGTCTCCCCTCAGGAGGCCGTGATGCTGCTCGGCGAGGAGGATATGGACGTGGCCACGGCGTTGCGCTCGACGACCGAGTGCGTGCTCGCTGACCGACTGAAACCCGCCGCCGTAGAGCTGAGGAAATGGGCGGCCTACAAGCCACCAAGCAAGGAGAAGAAATGAGGCGCGGGGGCGGTCCCAACCGCTACCACCACGTCTGGGCCAACCTGAAGGCCCGGGCTCCGGAACATCAGCGCGTGGCGCGCGCGCGGCGCCAGACCGCCGAGCAACTCATGGCCGAGTTGTTCAGCAGTCCCCCGAAGGTTTGGCAGGCGCGGATTCGAGGAGAGGCGCGGTTTCACAGTCAAGACCTTTTGGAGCGGCTGCTCGAAGTCTGCCATGGAGCCCTCCCCTTCGAGCCGCACCGGGCCGCCGAGGTTTCCAAGGTGGCCTTGGATCTGGGGCACCTTCTCGGACAGAAGGCGCCGAATACTGCCGCGGTGGAGTCGCTGTGCCGCGCTCTCTGCCTGGGTGGTCATGCGCTGCGGCTGCTGGGCGATCACCGTCAGGCCGACGGTCTGTTGGCGCGTGTGGCGTTGTTTACCGACGATCCATCAGGGCGCGCTTTCTTCTGCCGGGCCTATGGCCTGCTGCGGTGGGACGAGGGCCGTACGGAGGAGGCCGAAGCTCTCTTGCAGCACGCTCAGCGCCGCTACCGGGAGTTGGGAGACGAGAGCGAGGAGGGCGCCTGCGCTGCCTTGCTGGGGTTGCTCTATAGCGAGGCCGGGGAGTGGGATATGGCCGAGTCCGCTTTGCTCAAGGCGCGGTCGGGTCTCGTGGCTCGCCAGGGTCCCTGGCTGGCGGCCCATGCCTATCTCGCTCTGGCCCGGTGCCTCGCTTTGGCGAACCGAAAGGCCGAAGCGCAGGAGCTACGGCAGGCGGTCTCGTCCCTTTACCCGCGAGTGCCTGTGAAGGAGGCGCTGGTATCGCTTCTCTGGCGTGAGGCGCAGGTCGCCGAAGCGCTGGGGGACCTGGCTGAGGCCGGAAGGCTTCTGGACGCCGTACGCCGGAGCTACCTCGACAGGGGTCATCTGCCGGAGGCGACTCTGACCACCCTCCAGCTCTCCTGGGTGCTTGCCTGCCAGGGCAGGACAGGGGAAACGGTGGCACTGGCCGCGAAGCTGAAGGAGGTTTTCGCCGAGCGTCCGGGCTTCGATGTTTCCTGGAACGCTCTTCAGCGCTTGTCGAAGGAGATGGCGCGAGCATGCCCCGAGTACGGGAGCTTCCTATACCCGACTCTGGTCCTCTCCCTCCGGGCGCGAGGTGCGTATCCGCAACCGGTGCCATTCGTCTGAGGTCCGGAATGATGACGGGCGAAGCGGAAGCGATAGTCCTCCAGTCGGCGCATGGCCTGCTGGCGCCCCTGGGAGCCTGGCGCCTTATGGCTCGCCTGAGCTGTATCTCTACCCTGGAGATTTCGCGGAGCTTGGCCAGAGAGTTGGCCATCGAAAGGGATACCTACCAACCAAGCTCCTGGGAGGGGCGATGACGGAAAAGCCGAGACAGGACAGCAGCAGAGCAGACGCTCCCAAACTTCTCGACGTTGGCCAAGTGGCGACGGCGTTGGACGTTCCGCTCTACCTTGTCAAGCTGGCAATACAGAACCTGGGCGAGCGCATTACCTGCGAGATGGGCGGCAAGCGGCACAACAAAAGACTCTATGGTCCTCAGGCCGTCGAAAAGATCCAGAGGCATATCGACCGGCTGAAGGCTCGGCGGGAACGCGCCACCAAGGAAGCGGAGTCCTACTGGCAAGGGCTCGCCGCCTTGCGGGTGAAGGCCGGGCAACTCGGCGCCTTGTCCGGGGAGCTGCATGCCTTGTTCCGCTCACTGCGCCGAGTTCCGCCCTCGGTGACAGCCTACATACACACCCTGCCGGATGAGCACCTATCGCTCGTGATGCCCCTGGGGGTCGTCCTTTCTCCCCTGTGGCGGACCCGCTGGCGCGCCAGCTTGGCAGAGGCTGGGCTTTCCGGAGTTGGGCAGGGGCAGGAGGAAGCGTTACTGGCTCTACGAGAGGAAATCGTCAGGGCCTATCGGGCTTGGCGCGAGGAACCGGCGGGCAACCCCCCGGCCTGGGCCGTCCTCGAACAGCTCATCCGTCCCAAGAGGAGACGGAGAGGAAAGGAAGCCGCCGAAGTTGTCCTATCTGCTGACGAGCGCAACGCGCTTGTCGAAGGAGACGGCGCGAGCACGCCCCATTGAGAGGGAATCCCCAGGGCAACGCTCTGATTCGTTGCGAGGTCTGAAATGACGAAAAGAGAAGCGGCATTCCATTGGACCGTCAACGTCACAGAAGCCATGTCTCAGGCGAAAAGTGAGATGGGCACGCTGGGCGTGATCGGCCTGATCGCCGTGAGCTACCTGCTGAGAGTGGAGAAGAGATGCCATCAGGCCCTGACGGCGATCTCGGAGCCGCTGCCTGGGAAGGGACTGTTCCGAAAGATGGAGATCAGCCCCCTCAAGAGCCGAAAGCTCAAGGCGAGACGGTTGAAGACCATTTCGACGATCTTGGAGTGCATGGTGTTCTTCGATCAAATCGGCAGCGCCGAAATGGCGGGAATGCTGATTCTGCTCGCGGGCCTGGCGGTGGACGGCTCGACGAGCGACCTCTCTCAAGTCATCGAGCCAATCGTCGTCAAGGCCGCCAAGAGGCCCCGCTCCTGGTCTCTCTTGGAGAGGGAATTCCCGGGGTTCTGCCGTCTGATTGAAGAAGACGCCGCCGGCTCCGTAGAAAGGACCTCGGATTGAAGGTGGGCACGCGCTTGGCCATCCTCCGACTCGTCAGGGGGTGGAGTCAAGGCGAGTTGGGCCGCAGGGCAAAGCTCCGCGCGGGCACGGTGTCCGACTACGAACGGGGGAAGATGGTCCCCGGATTGCTCGCGTTGCAACGTCTGCTCGACGCCATGGGATACAGGCTGTCAGACCTTGAAACCGTAGGGGACTGTCTGGGGAAGCTCGGGCAGGTGGCGCCCGCTCCCGATTCCGGAGACTTGGCGGCACAAATCCAGGAAGCCACCAAGGGCCTCGGCGAGTACGTCCGGAGAGTTGTACGGCTTGCCCTGGTTCTCCTGGGAACGAAGAGGGGAGTAGTCGCCCTCGCCGAGCTTAAGGACTGAGAGAGGAGCCCCACGGAACGGGTCCACAAGGATCACGAGACCTTCGTGATCCTCGTGGATGGAGAAGAGGTCGGACAACTGTCTCCGGTCCCTGCCGCGCAGCCGACCGCCCACCCTCGGCTCGTTTTTCGAGCTGTTGAGGACCAATCGGCCAGACGCGGGGTAGCTGAGGCCCCACGCGCCGGCGACCTGGGATCTGGCAAAAGAAGCTGATCCACCTGGAGTGTGAGGCTCACCAGCGGGCGGGCGTCTTGTTACCTGATTGTAACATCTCGGATCCAGGGCATTCCTCTAAGTTTCTGATCAGCAATGAGTTACGTACATTCAACCCTCCCCCCGACCGGGAGAAGAGGGAGAAAGAAGAGTCGCCACAACCGGGTTCCCCTCTCCCGGTTGGGCGGGAGTGCGGTGGGAGAGGGGCAGGGTGAGGATCTTTGGGCAGGGGAGATCTGAGGAAAAATTAGCGCCCCCACCTCGCGCTCTCTCGCCCAGGGAGGCACCGGTCGGGTTCGACAACCCAGAGAAGGTGTCTGCGAAAAATCGCACTTCACGCTAGTGGAGGCCGGCCGACCCGGAGAGTCGAATGGGATGGTCTCGAACCGGTGTCAGGCAAGCACCGGGACGACGGGTCCGCACCTGAAGGTTCCTGCCAGCTTATGCTTCAGGTCTTGACAGCAGAACGCTAAGTTGTTATAATATTTCTATACGATTAACTATTAGACAAGGAGAATGCAATGACGAAAGGGCTGAGCAGGGTAATTGGTCTAGCTATTGCCGCCGTCTGCTTTTGGGCGGCTTCGGTAAGTGCAGCTCCTCAATCGAAGCCCGGTGGGGCGAAGGCTGCGACGGATTGCAGTACAGCGTGCTGCGCCGCCTGCACTCGTTGCGCTAACAACCAGGATCCCTTTGGGGCCTTCTGCTCCTACTGCATTGAACATTGCGGAAATCCCCTACCGGACTGAACCGGAGGGCCTTGGTCAAGCCGGGCGCGGAAGAGAAAAACGAGGACCCGCCGAGCCAACTCAGCCGTCGCTTCCTTGCGCTCGGCGGCCTCCTGTAAGAGTTGAAGGGCGGCGATAGCCTCCCGATGCACTCCCTTGGACGTGAACACTTTGGCCAGTCCGGCAGTTGTCGTCGTCACTTCAGCCGTCTCGACCTGCGCTGGCCGAACCCTGAGGAACCCCGCCCAGCGGCTCGACGGAGGAGATCCAGCGGGTCTACAGCGTGGTGGACTCGGTGACCCTCAACGTCCCTAGGACGTCATCCTCGTCGACTCCGCCGAAGCCGTGGCCGAGATGGTGGCCGCCGGCCTCGCCGACCGCCACCTCGAAGCCACCCACGCCGCCGCCCACCACTTCTGCGTTACCGACTCCGGCGAGACCTTCCAGCGCATCGCGCGCCGGATCCTACAGGAGCCGGAGGTGGGGTTGGAATGGGTGGAGGTGGTGTAGGAAAAACCCGTACCGGACGCACCCCTGGGAGCCGGCGCTCCCAGGGGGAGACTGCCAGGCTAGTGGATCACCCCACACGCCAGCCGGTCGCCGGAGTTGCCGGTGGGCTGCGTGGTGCAGTCGTCAGCGCCGGCGTGCAGGATGACGGCTTTGCCCACCACGGAGGTGGCGCCGGCCGCGACGGAGATGTCCTTGGAGACGAAGTCCAGGTGGCCGTTGCCGCTCGCGTCGACCTCGATGTTGCCGAAGTCGCCCGCGTGGCGGGGATCGGTGGGCGGGCAGGCGTGCGGCGCGTTGGCCGGGTTGAAGTGGCCGCCCGCGGAGGAGAAGTGCTTGCCGGCTTCGTCGCCGTGCACGCACTCGCCGTTGGCGTGGAGATGGAGGCCGTGCTTGCCGGGCGGCACGCCCTTGACGTCCGCCACCACGTGGACGCCGCCGTCCGGCGCGGGCGAGAAGGTGATCGAGCCGGAGAAGGCCGTGTTTGCGGGGTCGCCCTGCAGCTTCGCCATCGCGCTCTTCGACGGTGCGCCCACCGGCTTGGCTGGCTTGGCTTCGGCCGCGTGGTCCATGGTGCCCATCTTCTTGCTTGTCTTGTCCATGGCCTGATCGCTGGTCGTCGCCTTTTCCATCCTCGGGCTGTTGCAGGCCGCCAGGACGAGAAGCCCCGCCCCGGCCAAGGTCCAAACGTACTTTGCATGCTTCATGGGTCTTCCTCCTGAGAAAGAATGACTACTTGAGCGATTTCAGCTCCATGCGCACGTCCGCGAGGTTGCGGGAGATGAGGATCTCCACCGGCGTCGCGGCCTCGTCGCGGGCCAGCCAGAGATCGAGCCTCCCCTTCCAGCGCTCGCGGTTGGGTGAGTCGAAGCCCCGGATCGAGAACTTCTGGACCTGGATCTTCTTGCCGTCGAGCGTCCGGGTCTCGATCTCCTGAGGCAGCACGATGACGGGATAGATCTTGCCGTCGGACCAGATCTCCATCCGCCGGGTCTTCTTGGGCGGGTCCAGCCGGATGGCGTAGATGCCGGACGCGATGTCGAGCACCCCGTTGACGGTGATCTCGGCGCTCTTCGACTTGGTCTCGCCGCGCCAGGAGTAGGAGCTCCAGGCGCGGATGGGCTGCAGGGTATGGGTGTCGACCTCGGAGCCGTAGCGGAAGTACTCACCCTGCTTGGCGACCGCCGAGGTGATGGTCAGCTCGCTGCGCAAGTGACCGTTGCCGTCCTTCTTGAAGGTGAGGAACCCCTCGCCCCGGTTGGGCAGGAACAGCCCGGCCAGGGTGCCGATGATGTTGCGCAGTTGCCAGCGGTATTGAAACTCCTCATCCCCCCGCACCGGCTGCGCGGCAGCCGTGGAGGCCCACGGGCCGGCGACCAGGAGGGCCAGGAGGGTAAGAAGAAGAGCTGTGCGGAATCGGGGAGCCATGGGACTCATGATCGGGCTTATAGCAGAAGTGGGGGCGCGTTGGCTTGAAGGCGGCTCGCCTAGTCCCCGCTCTCCAGGACCTCTCGCACCTTGGTCGCCAGCTCGCTGCCGCTGAAGGGCTTCTTGAGCAGCGGAGCGTCCTCGCGGCCCAGGCTGGAGCTCTCGGCGAGGCCGGCGGGGTAGCCGGTGGCGAAGAGCACCCGCATTTCGGGACGTTTGAACGCGAGACGCTCGGCGAGCTCGACGCCGCTCATGCCGTCCATCAGGATGTCCGTCACCATCAGGTGGATGGGGCCGGCGTAGCCCTGGCTGACGCGGATGGCCTCGGCGCCGTCGCGGGCCTCGAGGACGTTGTAACCCCGGGCGGCCATGAGCTGCATGAGGGGCTTGCGCACGTTCTCCTCGTCCTCGACGATCAGCAGGGTCTCCCACTCGCGGGCCGGCGCCGCCGCCTCGGCGCCGTCGCGGACGGCCTCGGCGCTGGGCAGGAAGATGAGGAAGCGGGAGCCGCCGCCGGGCTCGCTGTCGGCCACGATCTGGCCGCCGCTCTGGCTGACCACCCCATAAGCGGTCGAAAGCCCCAGACCGCTGATCTCCGCGGCGCCCTTGGTGCTGAAGAACGGCTCGAAGGCGTGGCGGCGGACCTCCTCCGGCATGCCGGGGCCCGTGTCGCTCACCTTGAGCAGCACCCAGCGGCCGGGCGTCGCCCGCATCGGATGGGTGAGGTTGCCGGGCTGCACGTCGACGTTCTGCGTCTCCAGGACCACCTGGCCGCCGTCCGGCATGGCGTCGCGGGCGTTCGAGAGCAGCTCCGCGATGACCTGCTCGAACTGCTCGGAGTCGAGCGACACGCGGTCGAGCTCGGGGTGCAGCTCCAGCTTCAGCTCGATGTCGTCGCCCAGGAAGCGGTGCATGCGCTCCTCCATGCCGGTCAGCAGGTGGTTGAGCTGCAGCACGCGGTCGTGGAGCACCTGCCGGCCGCTGAAGGCGAGGAGCTGGCGAGCGAGCGCCGCTCCCCGCTGGCCGACCTTGTCGATCTCCCGCAGATGCTTCCTGGCCGCGTCGTCGCCGCTGCCCAGCGAGCTCATGGCCAGCTCGGTCTGGAAGGAGACGGCGGTGAGGAGGTTGTTGAAGACGTGAGCGATGCCGCCTGCCAGCCGGCCCATGGCGTCCATGCTCTGCGCCTGTGCCGGGTGCTCTTCGCTGTGGCGCACCAAGCGGGGCGTGCTGCGAGTCTCCCTTTCGGGCTCCGGGGGAAGGTCGTCGACGGCATGGACGAAGCCCGGTTTGCTGTTGGGGTTGCGCATGAGGTTTTTCCCTTGGGTCCTTCGTGGACCGGTCGAGGACCGGCCAAGAACACCTCGGGGAGGTGAGCCGCTCCTGGGGGAGGTGACATGCAGGTTTCAGTCCAGGTCCAGACCGGTCTCAACGGATCCCTAACCGGCGTCCTCCTCCAGATCCTCCTCCTCCAGGTCGTCCGGGGGCAGGCCGCGGAGTAGCCCCGAGAGCGAGGCCTTCCGCCGCAGTCGTGTCATCGCCCGCTGGGTGAGCTTGCGCACGCTCGAAGGGCAGTAGCCGAGGCGGTCCGCCACCTCCTGGGGAGTGAACCCCATGGCGAAGCGGAGCCAGAGCGCCTTGCGGTGGCGCGGGTCCAGGCTGCTCATCGAGTGACGCAGATCGAGAACGTCATCCCGCTTCTCCTGCGGCGGCGGCAAGGGCGGGCATAGCTCCTCCAGGTCCGGCAGATCCATCGTCTGCGGCGTCTTGGTCCGTATCCGCTTCCAGTAATTCGAGCACTTGAAGCGGAGCGTGCCGAGAAGCCAGCACTCCTTGCTGTAGATGCTGTCCCACTTGCGGAGGGCCTCCAGAAGGGAGTCCTGAAGGAGATCCTCGGCGTCCTGGAAGGGGATGTCGTAGCTGCGCAGGACCAGCTTGAGGCGGTGACGAATCCGCCGGACCAATTCGTCGAGGCTCTCTTCGGGGTCGGGTTCGATCTCAGGGTTCGTGGCGCCGTTCACGGGTTGGCTCGCGGGGCCGGACGCGAGATTGCGCCGGTTCGCCCACGCGAACTTTATCACTCATCTCGGTAATTTGGTGGCGGATCTTCAGAACATCCCGAGCTGAAGGCGCGCCGCCTCGGACATCATGGAGGGGTTCCAGGCCGGGTCCCACACCAGGTCGATCTCCGCGGACGCGACGCCGGGCACGGCCTCGACCTTGGCCTTGACCTCCCCGGGGAGGGAACCGGCCACCGGGCAGCCGGGCGAGGTCAGTGTCATCCTGACCTGGACCTTGCCGCCTTCCTGGATGTCGACGTCGTAGATCAGCCCCAGCTCGTAGATGTTGACCGGGATCTCGGGATCGAAGACCTTCTTCAGGGCCTCGACGATGCCGTTTTCGACGTCCGAGGGGTCCGCCGGCGAAGCGGCTGCGGTCATTGCCGAAGCGGCCGGCACCTCGGCGGCGGGAGGGTTCGGATCGGTCGGATCAGCCGGATGGGTCGGATCAGTCGAATGGATGTCCATGGCGAGACTCCTCCTGGAGCGTTACTCGGTGGAGACGGGTTGAGGCTCCGCGGATTCCGAAGACAACGCGGCGAGCGCCGTGTGCCACGGCAGGGTGGCGCATTTGACCCGCATGGGAAATTCGCGGACGCCGGTGAAGACGGCGAGCTTGCCCAGCTCCGGCGAGCTCTCGCCGGCGCCGGTGGTGAGCAGGTCGTGGAAGACGTGGAACAGCCGGCGGGCCTCCTCCACGGTCTGCCCCTTGAGCGCCTCGGTCATCAGCGAAGCGGAGGCCATGGAAATGGCGCAGCCCACGCCCTGGAAAGCGATCTCCCGGATGCGGCCGTCCGCCACGTCGAGCAGCACGCTCACCTGGTCGCCGCAGAGAGGGTTGTTCCCCTCGGCCTGGTGGTTGGCGGCCGGCAGGGGCCCGAAGTTCCGGGGACGCCGGTTGTGGTCGAGGATGATGTCCTGGTACAGCTCGCGCAGGTCATTCATGAGATTTCATCCGACGATTTCATCCGATTTCATCCAAACAATTCCCGCGCCCGGTGGAGGGCCGCCGCCAGGGTCTCGACCTCCTCGCGGGTGTTGTAGAGGCCGAACGAGGCCCGCGAAGTGGCCGGCACCCGGAAATGCTCCATCACCGGCTGGGCGCAATGGTGGCCGGCGCGCACCGCGATCCCCTCCTGGTCGAGAACCGTGCCCACGTCGTGGGGGTGAATCCCCTCCAGGGTAAAGGAGAGCACGGCGGCCTTGTGCCGCGCCGTGCCGATCGGCCGCAGGCCCGGCACCGCCGCCAGCCGCTCGGTGGCCAGGGCCAGCAGCTCGGCTTCCCAGGCGGCGATCGCCGGCAGCCCGAGCGCGGTCAGGTAGTCGAGAGCCGCGCCGAGCCCGATCGCCGCCTCGATGGCCGGCGTTCCCGCCTCGAAACGGTGAGGGGGCGCCGCATACGTCGTCTTCGCGAAGCTGACCTTGCGGATCATGCCGCCGCCCCCCTGCCAGGGCGGCATCGCCGCCAGCAGCTCGCTCCGCCCCCAGAGAACGCCGATGCCGCTGGGGCCATAGACCTTGTGGCCGGAGAAGGCGTAGAAATCGACCCCCAGATCCTGGACGTCGATCGCCAGGTGCGGCGCGGCCTGGGCGCCGTCCACCAGGACGAGGGCTCCCGCCCGGTGCGCCCGCTCGGCGATCTCGCGCACCGGGTTGACCGTGCCGAGGGCGTTGGAGACGTGGGCCACGGCCACCAGCCGGGTGCGGGGGGAGAGGAGCCGCTCCAGCTCTTCGAGGATCACCTCGCCGCGGTCGTCGATGGGCGCCATCCGCAGCACCGCCCCCCGCTCCTCGCAGAGGAGCTGCCAGGGAACGATGTTCGAGTGGTGCTCCAGCTCGGTGACGAGGATCTCGTCGCCCGGCTCCAGATTCCGCCGGCCCCAGCTCGCGGCCACGAGGTTGATGGCCTCGGTGGTGCCGCGGACGAAGACGATCTCCTCGGCGCTCGGGGCGTTCAGGAAGCGGCGCACCGCCTCCCGCGCCTGCTCCCGCGCCGCGGTGGACCGCTGCGAGAGCGTGTGCACGCCGCGCTCGACGTTGGCGTAGTACTCGCCGTAGCAGGCGGCGATGGCGTCCGTCACCGCCCGCGGCTTCTGGGTGGAGGCGGCGTTGTCGAGGTAGACGAGAGGCCGGCCTTGTACCTTTTGCGCCAGGATTGGAAAATCCGCCCGCACCCCCGCGAGGTCGTAGGAAGGGCTCACACCGCCTGCCGGACGATCTCGCCCTTGGGCAGTCGGGCGAAGAGGAACTCCTCGAGATCCTTGCGCACGGGCTCCACCTGGATGCGCTCCACGATGTCGCTGGCGAAGGCCCAGGTCAGCAGGCTGCGCGCCGCCTCTTCGCCGATGCCCCGCGAACGGAGGTAGAAGACGGCGTCCTCGTCGAGCTGCCCGACGGTCGAGCCGTGGGTGCACTTGACGTCGTCGGCGTAGATCTCGAGCTGCGGGTTGGAGTTGGCCACCGCCTCGCGCGACACCAGGAGGTTGCGGTTCGATTGCTTGGCGTCGGTCTTCTGGGCTCCGGGGTGGACGTGGATCAGACCGTTGAACACCGCCCGCCCCTTGCCGTCCAGCACTCCCTTGTAGAGCTCGTGACTGGAGCAGTGGGGTTTGGCGTGCTCCACCCGCATGTGGTTGTCCACGTGCTGGCGGCCGTCCACCAGGTAGAGGCCGTTCAGGGTGCAGTCGATCCCCTCGCCGGCCAGCACGGCGTTGACGTCGTTGCGCACCAGGCCGCCGCCGAGCGAGATCGAGTGGGAGCGGGGTACGCTGTCGCGCTCGCCCTGCACCTGGAAGGTGGCGACGTGGAAGGCCTCGCGGCTCTCCCGCTGCACCTTGTAATGGTCGACATTCGAGTTGGCGCCCGCCGCCAGCTCGGTCACCGGGCAGTTGAAGTAGGCGCCGGTGCCGGCGTAGGTCTCCACCACCGTGAGCTGGCTGTTCTCGCCGGCCACGAAGAGGTTGCGCGGGTAGGAGACCGTCGCCCGGCCGTCCTCGGAGGACGACAGGAAGAGGACGTGAATCAGCCCCGACGCCGCGCCCCGGGGGACGTGGATGAACGCGCCGTCGCCCAGGAACGCCGTGTTGAGGGCCACGAACGGCTGCTGCTCGAAGCTGGCGAGTTGGCCGAGCCAGGGCTCCACGAGCCCGGGCGACGCCACGAGGGCCGCGGCCAGACTGGTGGCGACGACTCCCGAAGGCAACGCCGTGGACGACGACAGCCGGGAGGAGAACCGGCCGTCCACGAACACCAGCCGCGCGGCGGCCGGGAAGTCATAGGGGGCGATCTGCTCCGGCGCGACGCCGTTGGGATCGCCCTGGGAGCGGTGGAAGCTGCCCTGAACGATCGGGGCGACGTTGGTCAGCCGCCACTCCTCCTGCTGATTGTTGGGAAAGCCGAGAGCCGCGAAGCGCTCCAGTCCCGCCCGGCGCAGGGCATGGACGAAAGCCGGCTCCGAACCCGCACGGTCCTGGCTGAAGCGCTCGAAATCGGCGAGATACGGGGCGAGCGCCGCCGGCGCCTGAATCTCCGTCGCGGTCATGGCCTCTACGCTCCCACCGCGGACATCGCGGCGATATCTTCGAGCCAGGAGTACCCCTTCTCCTCCAGCTCCAGGGCCAGCTCCTTGCCGCCCGAGCGCACGAACCGGCCGTCCACCAGGACGTGCACGTAGTCTGGCACGATGTAGTTGAGCAGCCGCTGATAGTGGGTGATCACCAGGAACGAGCGGTCCTTCGAGCGCAGGGCGTTGACGCCGTCGGCGACGATGCGCAGGGCGTCGATGTCGAGCCCCGAGTCGGTCTCGTCGAGAATGCAGAGCTTGGGCTCCAGCACCGCCATGTGGAAGATCTCGTTGCGCTTCTTCTCGCCGCCCGAAAACCCCTCGTTGACCGGCCGGTTGAGGAGCGTCTCCTCCATCTGCACCAGCTTCATCTTCTGCCGCACCATCGCAAGGAATTCGAGCGCGTCCATCTCCGGCAGGCCGCGGTGCTTGCGCACGGCGTTGAGCGCCGCCTTGAGGAAGTAGGTGTTGCTCACGCCGGGGATCTCCACCGGGTACTGAAAGGCCATGAAGACGCCCTCGCGGGCCCGCACCTCGGGGTCCATGTCCAGGAGGTCCTGGCCGTCGAAGAGCACCTGGCCGGCGGTGACCTCATAGGCCTCCTGGCCGGCCAGCACCCGGGCGAGCGTGCTCTTGCCCGAGCCGTTGGGACCCATGACGGCGTGGACCTCGCCGTCGCGGATCGTCAGATCGATCCCTTTCAGGATCTCGTTGCCCTCTACGGAGGCGTGCAGGTTTTTGATCTCGAGCATGTTTATTTGGATTCCGATTTTGGATTTCAGATTTTGGATTTAGAAAAGCTTCGGATCACCCGACGCTTCCCTCCAGGTTTACGGCCAGCAGCTTCTGGGCTTCGACGGCGAACTCCATCGGCAGCTCGCGGAAGACCTCTTTGCAGAAGCCGTTGACGATCATCGACACGGCGTCCTCGGTCGCGATGCCGCGCTGGTTGCAGTAGAAGATCTGGTCCTCGCCGATCTTCGAGGTCGAGGCCTCGTGCTCCATCTTCGCCAGCGGGTTCTGCACGTCGATGTACGGGAAGGTATGGGCGCCGCACTGATCGCCGATGAGCATCGAGTCGCACTGCGAGAAGTTGCGGGCGTTGTCCGCGCCCTTGAGGATCTTCACCTGGCCGCGGTAGGTGTTCTGGCCGTGGCCGGCGGAGATGCCCTTGGAGACGATGGTGCTCTTCGTGTTCTTGCCGATGTGGATCATCTTGGTGCCGGTGTCCGCCTGCTGGTAGCCCTTGGTCAGAGCCACCGAATAGAACTCGCCCACCGAGTGGTCGCCCTTGAGGATCACGCTGGGGTACTTCCAGGTGATCGCCGAGCCCGTCTCCACCTGCGTCCAGGAGATCTTCGCGTTCGCCCCGTCGCACTTGCCGCGCTTGGTGACGAAGTTGTAGATGCCGCCCTTGCCGTTGGCGTCGCCCGGGTACCAGTTCTGGACGGTCGAATACTTGATCGTCGCGTCCTTCAGCGCCACCAGCTCGACCACCGCGGCATGGAGCTGGTTCTCGTCGCGCATCGGCGCCGTGCAGCCCTCCAGGTAGGAGACGTAGGCCCCCTCGTCGGCGACGATCAGCGTGCGCTCGAACTGCCCGGTGTTGAGGGCGTTGATGCGGAAGTAGGTCGAGAGCTCCATCGGGCAGCGCACGCCCTTGGGGATGTAGACGAACGAGCCGTCGGAGAACACCGCCGAGTTGAGCGTGGCGAAGAAGTTGTCCGAGTAGGGCACCACCGAGCCGAGATACTGCTTGATGAGGTCGGGGTGGTTGCGCACCGCCTCGGAGAACGAGCAGAAGATGATGCCCACCTCGGCCAGCTTCGCCTTGAAGGTGGTGGCCACGGAAACGCTGTCGAACACCGCGTCTACGGCGACGCCGGCGAGCATCTCCCGCTCGCGCAGGGGAATGCCCAGCTTCTCATAGGTGGCGAGGATCTCCGGGTCCACCTCGTCGAGGCTCTTCGGCCCCGAGCCCTTGGGCTTCGGTCCCGCGTAGTAGGCGATCGACTGGTAGTCGATGGGCGGGTAGTGCACGTTCGCCCAGGTCGGCTCCTCCATGTTGAGCCAGTGGCGATAGGCCTTGAGGCGCCATTCGAGCATCCATTCGGGCTCCTCCTTCTTGGCCGAGAGGGCTCGGATGACGTCCTCGGAGAGGCCCGGCGGGAAGATGTCCTGTTCGACGTCGGTGATGAAGCCGAACTTATAGTCCTGGGTCGCGAACTGCTCGATGGTTTCGGTCGGCGTCTGCATGGTTTCCTCTAGTCGAAAAGCGGGTCCCGAAGGCCCGAGAGCTGTCAAACTTCGTGAAGCGCGGCAGGGGTGAAGGCGGCGCGGGCACTGCCGCCGCCCAGCCTCACGAGCCCCTGCGCCCCCGCCGGCCGGCTGCGGGCCATCTCCGAGAGGGAGATTCCTTCCAGCGCATTGCGCACCGCCTCGTTGATCCGCTGCCAGTTGGAGCGCACCGGGCAGAGCGGCTCGTGCGAGCAGTCCCCCTCGACGCTGATGCACTCCGTGATGGCGATGGGACCCTCGAGGGCCGCGATGATCTCCGCCATGGAGATCTCCTCCGCCTGCCGGGCCAGCCCGTAGCCACCCTTGACGCCGCGATGCGACGTCAGCAGCCCCTCCCGCGCCAGCAGCTTCAGGATCTTGCTCACCATCGGCAGCGGCAGGTGCGCCTCCACCGCCAGCTCCGGAGCGTTGAACTGCCGCTCCGGAAAAGCCGCGAGATGCGTCAGCAGGACGATTCCGTAATCGGTCTGTTTGGTGATGCGGATCATGTTCGTTTGGCCCTTCGGATACCCGAGCCCTAAAACAGGACTGATTCGGTACGAATTCCATGATAGGAGGGGGGAGGGGGGAATGTCAACCGGGCGCGACGTGCCTCTCCCCGCTTTCGTATACTCAAAGAGACAAACTCGAACGGCTTCGCCCAGGGGATTCGCCATGAAGATCGCCGGCCTCCTTCTCCTTGCAGCCCTCGCTCCGGACGCCGCCGGCGCGCCGCCCGTCGCCCGCGGCCATCTCAAGATCAGCGTCGCCTTGCCGCCGGGTCAGAGCATTCCGCGGGAGCTGGCGGTGCGGGTGCGCCCCAGCCGGGTGCTCCGGGGCCAGGAGGATCATCCCTGGGAGATCGCGATCTCCAGCCCGCTGCGCGACGGCGAGATCGCCTGTGAGGTGCCGGCCGGGCGGGTCGATCTGCGGCTTCAGGGAACGGCGTTGATGCCCGCCTACCGGTGGAGCGTGGAGGTGAAACCGGGAGAGACCCGGCTCCTCGACGTCAAGCTGGAGCGCGGGGCCGCCATCTCCGGCTGGGTGCGCACCCTTCAGGAGGCGATCCCGACCCACTCCGTGCTGGTGAGCCTGGCGCCGGAGCGCGTGGGCAGCCTCAGGCTCGCCTCCCAGCCGTTGCGGACGATCTCCCTGGAGTCGTCCACCCGGCCCTGGGGTTTCTTCCGGTTCACGGACGTCAAGCCGGGGCGCTACGTCGTCCGCGCCAGCGATCCGGGCCTTCCCCCCGCCCACTCCGACCCCATCGTCATCGAAGGCGACCGCTCGTTCGAAATGCCGGAGCCGCTGTGGGTCACGCCGCCGGTCGGGCTCGACGTCACGGTCAGCCCACCCACCGCGCCCGACCGCCGTCCCTGGAGCGTCATGCTGCACCCGGACCGCCGCATGGACGAGGGGGAGTCATGGCGTCCCGTGACCGGCACCGCCTCCACCCTGGGCCGCTGGCAGATCCGTGACCTGTCGCCGGGAGACTACTGGCTCGCCGTCGGCCTCGCGGCGGACAACGTCTGGCAGAAACAGAAGGTCAGCCTCGTATTCGGGGCGCGGCCCCTGGCCGTCCACCTGCCGTTCGTCCCCGTGCGCGGCCGTCTCACTTGGCGAGGGAACCCGCTGGCGGCGGCGCTCGACTTCAACAACTCGTGGGGCAACGCCTTGTTCCGCGCCGATGAGCAGGGGCGTTTCGAGGGGTTTCTGCCCAACGAAGGCCCGTGGGAAATCGGCGTCTCCGGCTCCCGGGAGCTCCAGTTCCGGCTCAACCTCCAGGGCCCGGTCCGGCTGGCGAAGGGAGCGCAGTTCGCCTCGCTCGAGATCCAGATTCCCGACACCGCGCTGCCGCTGGAGGTCGTGGACGAAAGAGGGCGGAGCCTTCCCCGCAGCACGGTGAACGTCCTGGGCAAGATCCGTAACCAGGCGATCGCCGACGAATCGGGGCTGCTCAATCTCGTCGGCCTGAACCCCGGCCCCCAGTGTCTGCTGGCGGCCCGGGGAGATCCGTTCCGGTTGAGCGAGAGGACCCCCGTGGTCCTCCGCGAGCGAGAGGAGAGGCCGCCCCTGCGGCTCGTCGTTCCGGACAAGCTGGACATCAGAGGCCGCATCCTCCCGAGCTTGGGCTTTGCCACGGGAGCCCAGGTGCTGGCCTGGCCGGCGGCTTCCGGCGCCGCCATCCCGGCGGAGCTCACCGGGACCGACGAGGACGGCAGGTTCGGCCTCAGCCTGCCCCCCGGGACCCGGAAGGTCAGCCTCGTGGTGCTCACCCCGGGTTCCGCCCTGCGCTTCCTCGACGCCGACGTGTCCCGCCAACGGCTGCTGGAGGTCCACGTCGACACCGCCGGCGGCACCCTGATCCTCGACCTGCCCGCGCAGGACCTCAAGGTCGAGAAGGATGGGAAGGTCTCGCCGGACGCGGACCCCTGTGACCCCAAAGCCCACAAACCCAACGTCCTCACCATGCCGCGCCTGCTGCGCAAGTGGGCGGACCTTCAGGGGACGCCGCAGACCCCGGGCCAACTAGTGGTGCCGAACGTCGAGCCGGGTGCCTACACCCTCTGCGCCACGGACAAATCGCCGGTCCTCCGGCGCGGCGCGCCGCCAGAAGGCGACCCCCGGTGCGTCGGCGGCGTGCTGGAAGCGGCGGGCGAGTTGGCGTTGAAGCTGCCGGGCCTCCCGCCGCTCACGGCGGGCAAGTGAACGCCGAGGTGTCCTGAATCGGCGCGAAGGCGGTATTGGGCGTTATGCTTGCAACTTCACTAATCCAATCGCCGCGGAGTGGACGCCTTCATCCCAAGACACCCTGTCGCTATGATTTGAGCGATGGCAAGCAATCCCGGTCTACCTCGACGCAGAGAGCCAGCGTGCGCTGCGACTTGAAGCTGTGAATCGTGCTGAGCATCCGTGACCAGGTCCTATCGGGGCGGCTGGTCTGCCCGAAGACCCATCGCCCCTTGGTCCTTTCGGGCGAGCTACTGACCACCGAGGATGGTAGTCGTTCATACCCGCTGGTCAATGGAGCTCCGGTCTTGCTGCCGGATCCTCAGAGGGTCTCTGTCTATCTCGCGGAAGACTCAGGGCGCATGGTTGAAGAGTACGAGGGCTCTCCTGGTCTTCTGCGATCCGCCTTCCGAAGAGTGACTCAAGCGTTTGGGGATATGCGGACAGAGGAGTCCGAGGCTGCCTTTCGCTCGAGCCTTGCCGGCCTCCCGGACGATGCTCTTTGCGTTTCGGTCGGCGGTGGACCTGCGCGCGTTCATCCGGCTCTGGTCAATCTCAACATTGGCGCTTTTCCCAACGTAGACGTCGTGGCTGACGCCTATTCGCTTCCCTATGCCGAGGGCTCGGTCGACGCCTTTCATTGCGAGGCGGTTCTGGAGCACTTGGAGTTTCCGCAGGACGCCGTAGCAGAGATGTTTCGAGCCTTGCGGCCAGGGCGCCGGGCATTCGTCGCCACGCCTTTCATTCAGGTTTTTCACGGTTACCCCAACCATTTCCAGAACTTCACTCTGACCGGTCACCGGCGCTTGTTTGAGCGAGCCGGATTTTCGGTAGTCCCCGCAGGAACCTGCGTAGGCCCGACCTTTGCGCTGCGCGACCTCATGGCCAACTATCTGGCCAGCGTTCTCCCAGCGGGGCGAGTTGGAAGGGTGATAAGCCGCCTCGCATCGCTGGTTACACTGCCTCTCCTCTGGATTGATCGGGTCGCAAATCGGAAACCATTGTCGCATCACCTGGCTTCGACGACCTTCTTGTTGGCTTGTAAGCCGCCGTCGTAAGGGCTTTGAGCCCCACGAGCAGAAGCCCTGACGGCAGGCCCACACCCGCCTGACACCACTGTGGCACACCCTTGGCAGGGTTGAAAAAAGGGGTGCGCCTCCCAACCGCCCCCAACGAGGTGCCAGCCGTTCCCAGCCGGAGGTGCCAGCCGTTTCCCCCAACCTCTCCGCCTCCCTGGCTCACAACCGTATCGCATCCGAAGAGGATAGCCAAATCGGCTATTGACATCGGAATCCATGGTATGCACTATAGAGAGGCCGTAAGACATAGGAACTGGATGCGATTCACCGGGTATTGGATGGGATCGGCGCCAATGACGGCGCCGTTCAAGCCCTCAGGGCTAGAAAGGAGAAGGACCATGGGAGACGAAACGACGTATTCAGGAGTGCTGGGCGAGCTCGGGTGGTTGGGTTCCGCGCTGAGCGCGAACGCGGAAGAACTGGTTCATCTGGAGGGGCCTCGCGGCCGGCTGGACAAGATCTACAGCGAGGCGCAGCAGGTTGCCCAGCAGCAGGCCGCCCTCACGGCGACCAAGCAGGAGGCTTCCAAGAGGCTCAAGGTTTTGCTCGTCGAGGGTAAGCGGGTGGCCAACGGGATGAGCCGGTTCCTCCGGGAGCACTATGGTACCCGGTCGGAGAAGCTCACGGAGTTCGGGCTGAAGCCGTTCCGCGGCCGGGCTCCGAAGGCGGCGCCCGGCACCCCGGAGCCGACTTCCACTCCCGCCCCCAATCCCAACCCGTAAAAAGGTCGCCGGATCTCGAAGGGAGCGCACCCGCGGGGTGCGCTCCCTTTTTTCGCCTTCCCTCCAGCCAGAACCCCGCAGGACTCAAACAGAATCGCCCCGCCTTATCCTGCGGCGCTCTGGAAGAAACGGAAACGCCGTGGATCAGATGGCGACGACTCGGACGGAAACGAGACGGGGGGCCCGGAAACCCGTCAGCCCGTCACGATTTCCGACGCCGCGGCGGAAACAGAATCGTCGCGCTTCATCTCGCGATGCCCTGGAAGAAACGGCAACGCCGTGGATCTGATGGTAACGCCGTGGATGAGAACGAGGCCGGCCGTTCGGATCTTAAGTCCGCTCGTCACGACTTCCGGCGCCGTGGAAGAAACAGGATTGCCCTGCCTCATCCCGCGACGCCCTGGAAGAAAAAGAAATGCCGTGGATCAAAGGGTGACGGGCTGGATGAAAACGAAACGGGCCGTCCCGAAATTCGTCAGCCCGTCGCGACTTGCGGCGCCGTAGAAGAAACCGAATCGCCCCGCCTCATCTCGCGACGCTCTGGAAGAAACGGCAACGCCGTGGATCGAATGACGACGGCCCGGATGAAAACGCGGCGGGCCGTTCAGAAATCCGTCAGCCCGTCGCGACTTCCGGCGCCGGCTCCGCTTCACCTGCGGGGGGCTCCTGGTGGAGAGCGTTGGCGCCTTCGCCCAAGGCAGGTGGTATGATGAGCAAAGGAGAGAGTACCGTGAGCAAAGCCGACCTGATCCAGGAGATCCGCAGACTACCCTTCGCCGAAAGGGTGGAGCTTCTAGAGGAGCTCTGGAGCGAGGCCGAGAGCGAGCGACCCGAGCTTCTCGAGTGGCAGAAGGTGCTCTTGGACCAGCGTCTAAGAGACGCCGAGGCGCGTCCCGAGGACTGGGTCTCCTGGGGTGAGGCGAAGCAGCGCCTCGAACGGCAGCTTCACAGCCACTGATGGAGCTCCGCCTTCGTTCTTGGCAGGGTTGAAAAAAGGGGGTGCGCGCCTCCCAACCCCGGGTTCCCACCGGCTGCGCCGGCTCCCACCCGGGGCTACGGGACTGCCGCCCTGCGGGCTCGCCGCGTCGTGGGGTCGGCTCCCAACCCGAATCATTCCAGATATCTATCGTGAGGTATCGACAAGGGGCGGCACCCATTGACACCCCAAGGCGTCGAAGAGAGCCCGTAAGGGCGGCATTCCTGTAGCCCCGGGTGGGAGCCGGCGCAGCCGGTGGGACCCCGGGGTTGAGGGGGCAAACCGCCCCCACGTACCAGCCGGCCTCCAAAACGACCTCGACGCGTATCGTACGTGGACGGCGAAACGGCTGGCACCTCAGTCGGGGGTTCGACCGGTGATCCCAGCCTCTACTTCCGCTTCCCAGGCATGTTACGCCCGCCCTGATGGAGCACCAGGCCTGACACCTTTCCGTCCGCGCCGCGCTGGAACTCGACCTGGGCGTCCACGACCTTCAGGAAGAATCGCGTCTCTGATTCCGGATAGAGCTCGAGCTTCTGCTGCCCTGTGGCCTGGGCGAAGATCTGTCCCCCCTCGCGGGAGATGACGAGCGAGAAACCGGGGCCGAGCTCGTACTCCCCCACGTAGGCGTCGTAGATCGCGGGATCGACCTTGGCGGCCTGCCGCTCCTTGGGGGGAGCTTCCGTCGTCTTGTTTCCGCGCTCGTCCGGACCGAAGGCGCGAACCATATCCGCGCCTTCGATCTTCCCCTGGGCGTCGCGCCGGAAGTGGAGCCGGGACTCGTCGTCCACAAAGTAGAAGTCATCGTGGCCCGAGGCGAGAATCTCCGCCTTCCGGCCGCCGCTACGCTGAGAGAAGAGCTTCGTTCCCTCGCGGGAGATCGACCGCACGGTCTCCGCATCGAAACGGTAGACTCCCACGTATTCGTCCAGCGCCTTGGCGTCGAGCGCCAGGGGCTTGCGATCCTCCAGGGGCTGGCCGAGGGCCTTGGCCGCGATGCGCTGAGCGAGGGCTTCCGGTGGCGGATTCGAAGCCTCGTTGTTCGAGAGGATGACGACCAACAGGTGCTCGTCGGGGACGCGGGTGATGATCGTGACGAATCCGAAGATGCCGCCCCCATGCGCGAGCAGGCGCTTGCCCGCGAGCTCGGAGACCCCCATGCCATAGCCGTAGTGGGTGGAAAGGCCGGATTTGATTTTGTACGCGGTGAACATCCGATCGAGCGACGCCTTCTTGAGCAGCGTCTCGCCGGCGAGAGCCCGGTCCCAGATCGCCAGGTCGTCCACCGTGGACATCAGCGAGCCGGCGGCGTACGGCTGAGTCATGCTGAGATAGCGCGCGTTGTAGAAACCCTTGTCGTTCTTCTCATAGCCCGTGGCGCGCAGGGGGATGATCTCCTCCGTGTGTCCATACCGGGAGTGCGCCATGCCGAGCTTCTGGAAGATCTCCTCCTCGACGAACTGCTCATAGCTCTTCCCCGAGACCTTTTCGATGATGGCGCCGAGGAGGATGTAGCCGGAGTTGTCGTACTCCCACTTCTCGCCCGGAGTGAACTCCAGCGGCTTGTCCTTGAACATCGCGATCAGATCCGTGAGCTTCATGTCCTCCCGCACCCGCGGCATCCATTCCTCCAAGTCCGTATAGCTCGGGATACCGGAGGTGTGGGTGAGCAGGTTCTCGACGGTGATCTTCTGTCCATGCGTGGGGTAATCCGGCAGGTACTTCGTGATCTCGTCCTCGACCCGCAGCTTGCCCCGTTCCTGAAGGATCAGGATGGAAGCGGCCGTGAACTGTTTGGTGATCGACCCGAGCTCGAACACCATGTCGGGCGACACCGGAATCCCCAGCTCCAGGTTCGCCATGCCGAACCCCTTGCGCAGGACGACCTGGCCGTCCTTCATCACCAGCGCCGCGGCCCCGGGCTGGTCCGCGGGGTACGCGGTGGTGAGAAGGTGCTCAGCGTAGGCGGCGAGGCCTGGGCTCGCGGCGGCCCGGGCCGGGAGGGAGCCGAGGGACAGGAGAAGGACGAACGCGCCGAGCAGGAGGGCGCGGGAGCTGGATCGATTCATGGGCAGGGTCCTCGTTTCCGATGAGTTCATCCCAGCCTATACGAGTCTGGGAGCGGGACGGTTTCGCCCGGCCCTCCTTCAGCCCTCGAAGACAGCCACCGCCCGCACCGGCGAGCCGGTGCCGCCGCGGATCTTGAGCGGCAGGCCGATAAAACGAAAACGTCCCCGGCCGATCAACTGGTGCAGATTGATCATGTTCTCGTAGTGCGTAAAACCCAGCTCTCCGCAGATCCAATGAACTTCCTTGTTGGAAACTCCAGGCACACCGGGCGACATCGTCTCGACGCCAAAGGCGGCGATCTTCTGCATCCCCAGCCAACGGGCGGCTCCCACGCTAATCCCGGGTCCCTTGGGCCAATCGCCCGTCCCGAAGGCGCGCCGGTAGTGATCGGTATACAGCAGAACCGTATCCCCCGGCTTGATATCAAGATCCGCTTCGGAAAGGGCGCGCTCCAGGTCGGAGGTCTCGATGATCTCCCGCAGGCTTTTGTGAGACAGGTCCAGGCAGAGGCCCTCGGTATAGAACATCGTCAGAGGCATGGTGTCGATCGACTGAGCCCGGTACTGGCGCGCCATATGGCTGATGGAATCCACATGCGTGCCGGTGTGCTCGCCCAACACCAGCCGGTTCACGGCGGGCGTCACGACGTCGCCGCCGGTGATGCCGTCCCACTGTTCATGGGATGCGTAGACGGTGATCTCCACCTCCGGAAGACCGGAAAACACCGGCATGCCGGAGAAGATCTCCTGGCTCAGATCAATGATTTGGCTCGGCATCGTCGTCGCTGGCGTCGTCGCCCGTCTCAGCGTCGATATGGCCCGGGTGGCCGGTCGGCTTGACTTGGCCGTTCAGGCGTCCGATCACGAGGTGGCGCTCGCCCGGCGTGTACTCCTCGGAAGCCTTGGTGACGCTCCAGGAGTAGCCGGCCAGGGTGCCGTCCGGTCGGGCGTAGAGACGGAACAGACCTTCTCCCACGCCGGAGTGGAACTTCCCCTTCGCGTAGTGGCGGGTATCGGTGGGGCCGTGGCCGGTGTGGGAGGAGTCGATCACCGAGAGCTCATATTGCTCCGTGCCGGGAACGATTGGCTCCGTCGCGCGGCGCTCGACGGGCCGCGCCGCCGCGAGCAGCACGTGACCGGTCGGCTTGCTACCGGGAGGGTACTTGATCGCCAGAATGTCCCCTGGGCGAATCTCCGAGATCCGCAGGACGGGGTCGAAACCGTGGCCGGCTGCGATGGCGTCGTGAAACCCGGCGGCGCGCGGGAAGCGCCCGCCCAGCCAGGAGGCGAAGTCGGCGGCCCGGTAGCCGTAAGCCTGCATCATCAGGTGAGCGACGAGGGCGCTGCAGACGCTCCGGTTCCGAGTTTCGGAGGCGCCGTTCACCCCGCTCCAGGTGATGACCGTCGGCCGCGAGGCGTAGATGTTGGTTTCCGGAGTGACGCCGGCGATCAGCCGCCGGGCCCACTCGAGGAGGCCGGGGTCTGCCGCCGCCTGGCTTGGGCGGCCGGCGAGCGGAAGGACGAGAAGGGCAAGCAGCGTGGCTGTTACGAGACGACGAGCCGAGGCGTGGCGAAGGGGCATGTCCGGGTCTCCTGGAGAAATGCTCTACGCGAGGGGATTTAATCTTGGGCGCCGGGCGAATAGCGGAACTGATTCGCAGCGAACTCCTGGTAAGACAGCTTGGCGGTCGCCGCCATGGAAGCGGCTATGGCCGAAGCCAGCGCATGCGTGCGTTTGTCCAGCTCCTCGGGGTTGCAGACGTTGCTACCGTCGAGGCAACGTCCGAATTCAACCATGGCGTCCGATACGCTCTGAGTTTCCACAAGAATCATACGCCCGTTATAGAGCTGCCAGAAGCTCTGCGCCGCGGCGGCTCGCACTTTGGGCTCCCGGCTGTTGACCGCGGCGGCCGCCGCGGTGAGTGCCTCCAGATAAATCGAGCGCTGACTCTCCAGCCACGGCTTCATGAATTCACGCTCCGCGATCTCCTTCTCTCGAACGGACTGGACCTCGCGAGCCGCGCGGTCTTTTCTCTGCGCGTTGGTGTATTGAACGACGCCCCACAGGAAGCCCGCGACAGCCACCAGGGCGGTAATCAGAGGCACAAATTGAATTGGAAACTGATACCAGGCCGGGGCCTTGCCTTGTCTTGCCAGCTCAAGCGCGAGCTTCTCGTTCTCAAGCTCCGTCCGGCGGAGCTGCGCCAAGGCCAGCTGCTCGGCTACATCAGGCTCGTTCATGGTGCCTCCATTTGACGCTCCCATGATAACGCCTGTGACTGATCCCCGGCACCTCCTGGGGCGCTTGCCCTCCCCAAAGAACTGGGGGGCGAATTCTAGACCAAGAATTCGTTACCGGCCTCCCCACCCAACGGCCGCTCCGCGATCAAATACTCCTTCACTACCTTGCCGCCCAGGAGATGCTCCTTGAGGATGCGCTCCAGGACCGGCGGGTCGCAGTGGCCGTACCAGGTGCCTTCGGGATAGACGACGGCGATGGGGCCGCCCAGGCAGATGTCCAGGCAGTTGGCGCGCGTGGCGTGGAGGCCGGCTTTGGCCAGGCCCAGCTCTTTGGTGCGCTGCTTGAGGAACTTCCAGGCCTTGAGGGAGCGCTTGCGGCTGCAGCACTTCGCCTTGGTGGGGTCGCAGCAGAGGAAGATGTGCCGCTCGATCTCGGGCACGCCGAGCTTCTCGGCGATGCGGCGCTGCTTCTTGAGAGTCTCCTGCTCCGGCTTCGTCTCTTTCATGGCCGTCACTTCTCCTCGCGGCCTAACTGTAGCAGTCACGAGGCTCAGGGCGGCCTTTGGCTGCCACGAGGCCGATCTCCACCGCCGGCTCCCTCGCATCCAGCGATGGAAATGGGTGGTCCAGAAGAGGCACCGATGTTGTAGGCGTCGCAAGCTCATCCCGAAGGGCACTGCTCCCAGTCCCAGAGTACAGGTGCCTTCGTAGACGGACGCGCGCGGCAATCTCCGGCGATCCCCCGTGGCTCAGGGAGGGCGATATACTCCCGGCGAGATCCCCTGAAAGAGGAGAAGAACCATGGCGAAGAGCAGCGGCAACATCGATCTATCCAAGCTCTCCATCGAAGAGCTCGAGACCCTCGTGAAGGACGCCCAGGCCGAGATCACCGCCCGCCGGGAGGCCGAGCGGGAGCGGGTCCTCGGCCAGATGCGCGAGCTGGCGGCCAGTCTGGGCCTGACCCTGGAGGACGTCGTCCGCATGGAGCGGGCCGAGGGCGCGGGAAAGGGTGCCGCCGCCACCACCGTGGCGCCCAAGTACAGGCACCCGAGCGATCCGAACCTCACCTGGTCGGGCCGCGGCAAGCGTCCGGCCTGGATCGCCGAGGCCCTGGCGGCCGGCAAGTCGCTCGAGGATCTGGCGGTCTAGGAACCTGTAGCCCCTCCTCTCCCGGTCGGGCGGGAGTGCGATGGGAGAGGAGGGGTTGGGGTGGTGAGGGGCCGCTGTGGAGGCAGCGCCGAAAGGACGGCCCTCTACCCCGTATACGAGTCGTCCTGCTCGATCGTGGAGAGCACCCAGTCGAAGGCGCCGCTGGTGATCTTGGCGCCGCAGTGCTGGCAGTCGCCCGCCATGTTGACGTCGAGGGGTGCGCCGCAGTTGGGGCAGTTCTTGTCGGTGCGCGGCGCGCCCTTCACTCCGGCGCCACGGATCAGCGTCCAGTATTCCGAGTAGAGACGGTCGCGCCGGGGATTGCCGGAGACGACTTCGCCTCCGGGCTGGCGAATGGTGTAGTCCTTCCCCGTGCCCCAGAGGCGGATGGTCAGCGAGTCGTAGTGCTGGTCGCGAATGACCTTCACCGCCGTCCATCTCACGATGTGCATGCCTTCGAGCACGTTGCGCAGCCCTTGAGTCCGGTAGGCCGTCACCCAGTACTGGAGGTAGTCGAAGAGCCCGTCGGAGACGTAGGGGCGGGCGGCGGCGAGGTCGCCCTTCGTCCAGGCGGCGTTGAGCTCCTCGTAGATCACCCCGAAGCGGGCGGCGAGCGCCTCTTGGGTGACCGCGGGATCGTCGCGCACCAGCTCCGCCCAGCGGGTGTTGAGCGCGGGATGCTGGATCGTCGCCAGATCCGTCCCCATCTCCTGGACGTCGGAGGTGAGCGCCGGAGGCCGCTGCTCGAGCTCGAGAAGATCGATCGACGCGACGCTCCAGTCGAACTTGCCGCCGGAGACGACCTGGCCGCAGTACTCGCAGCGGTCGCCTCCCTCGGGACCGAAGGGCGCGCCGCAGTTGGGGCAGTGGAAAGAGCCTACCTGCTCGGGCGGCTTGCTCCGCACGCCGGCGTCGCGCACCAGCCGCCAGCGCTCGCGGACGTACTGCGTATGCTCCGCACCCACCGTCATATTGGACTCGAACTCCAGAAGGAGGGTCACCTGCCTTTGCGGGGCATCGGATGGCGCTCCAGCCACCGGAATCGAAAGCGACACGACCCGCATGGCGCCGATCACCACGCCCGAGACAGGCGCACCCACCGGCGGACGATGGGCGAGGTGCTCGCGGGCGGCAGGGGCAACGTAGGGCGAAAGCGACTCCAGGTCCCGCGGGTTGGAGCGCGCCTCGTGCGCCTTGGCGTAGAGGGCGTAGGCGAAATCGTGGAACAGGACGACCGAGAACTCGGGATCGAGCTGGCGGACGTCGTCGAGATCGCGCGACGCCCTCGATGCCCGTGAAGCCGGCGACGAGGGACCCGGGTAGGCCATGGGCGTCGGGACCGGCGCCGAAGTCCAGGATTGATCGCCGGCGGCTGCTTTTCGTTTCTGGTACGAGATGAAGGCCACCACCACGACGATCGTCAGCGGGATGCCGATCACCGGGTGCCGGAAGACCAGCTCCAGCCAGAGCTGGAGGATCAGGAAGATGCAGCCCCCGCCATCTCCACCACCGCCGCTGCCGCCATGGCTGCCGCCGCCGGTGGAGTAGCTCTGGCCGCCGCCGGGCCGGCCAAAGGCCACGACCGGCAGGAGGAGGAGCGCCAGGAAGGCGAGGAAGGGCAGGGCCCGGGAGAGGCGGCTTGGTCTCATTCTCAGCACACCTCGTTGGGGAGCTCGTCCACGTCGTTTTCGCCACACGGCAGGACCGGCCCCAGCACCGCCGCCAGACCGCTCACCTTCGCCGCCACCTCGAGACCCGAGGCGCCGCCGCGCATCGCGCTCTCGATCTCGGTCACCGCCGCGCGCCAGGCGTCCGAGCCAGCCAGGGCCTCCACCGCGAGATCGACGACGAGGACGGCCTCCCGCTCCAGCAGGGAGAGGTAGAGAAGGATGCCGGTGCGTCCGGAGGTGCTGTGGACCCTCTGCTCGACGAACACCGACCGCGCCGCCGTCTCGACCCGGCCCCGCCTCGCCGCCCGGCGGGTGATGATCCGGGTCAGCAGCGGGCTGCGGAGAAAGACGAGCCCGGCGACGGCGCCCGCCACGACCGGGTCCACCAGGAACCAGATCAGCTCGTGGCTCGACGGCGAATAGAGAAGGAAGGCGAGGGCCACGAGCCCCACCAGGATGCCCACGGTCAGGTTCACGTGGACATAGCTTCCCGAACGCTGTCGCACCGCCACCACCAGCTCGGCGCTGCTCGCCGCCTCGACGGTGCGCACGGCCTCCGAGAACGCCACCTTCGACTCGCCGGTGAGGAAAAGTTTCGCCATGGGGTTTCGCCGGGGGAAAGTCTATCCCAAGCTCCCGCCGTGGGCTAAGTTACGTCCGATGAGCGACCTCCCCCACTGGCGCGCTCCCTACGCGACGAGCCTCGCGGACCCGGGGTCCCCGGCCTGGGACGCGATCCCCAGCCTTCCCCCTTTTCTTCTCGCCGACGGCAGCGGACCGGCGATCCAGCAGACCCGGGTTCGCGTCGCCTGGGACGACGCGGCGCTCTACGTGCGGTTCGACTGCGAGGACCGCGACGCCTGGGGGACGTTCGAGCGGCGGGACGATCCCATCTACGAGGAAGAGGCGGTAGAGGTCTTCCTGGCGGCGGGGCCGGCCGACCCCATCGACTACTTCGAATTCGAGGTGAGCCCGCGGGGAGTCCTCTGGGACGGCGCCATCCACAATCCCACCTCCCACCGGGAGGAGAGGGTGACCGACAAGTCCTGGGACTGCCCGGGAATCCTCTGGGCTACGGGGAAAGGCGGGGAGCGGCAGGACTGGTGGGCCACGTTCGTCATCCCTTGGGGAGGCATCGCCGCGAACGATCCGCCGTGGCTCTGGCGCGCCAACTTCTATCGCATCGAGCGGCCGCGGGACGGCGAGCCCGAGTTCGGCGGCTGGTCCCCCACCTTCACTCATCCCGCCGATTTTCACAAACCGGCGCGATTCGGCGTCTTGGAGTTGGTGGGCAAGCTTCCCGGGACATCGAGCATCCGGTAGATCGAGATGTCCTCCGACTGAAAGACCCGCTCCACCTGGCGCCCGGGTCCGCTGGCAAATCTCTGATCCCAATCGCGCAGCCTCGCCTCCCGGCGGGGATTGTCGACGTGGACCACAAGGTGGGTGATCCACACCTCGCGCAGCAGGTCGAGCCCGTCCTGCTCGGGCAGGAAGTGGATGCGCTCCACCAGCGCCCGATGGCTCGGCGGATCGTAACCGCTGAAGCCGTTGGCGATGGGCTTCCAGTGCACGGTCGAGTTGTAGAGGTACTCGTTCTCGGAGGAGTTGTCATGGATCGGCAGCTCGATCACCGCCTTGACCGACGGCTCGCGGGCGATCCAGCGGTAGGCATCGGAAACCTCCTCCTCTCGGGGCAGAACCGACCAGTGCAGGCGGTGGGGGGTGAGCTCGGCGGCGAGGACCAGCGCGAAGACCGCGGCGAGCGCCCGGCGCCCCCAGGGGCTGGCCAGGCGCCGCAGCAGATCGTCCGCGCCGCGCGCCGCGAACCACACCAGGGTGAACGAAACGAAGATGTAGAACCGGGCCGGCACGCGCATCCCCGAAAGACCCGGGATCACCCGCATCAGAGGCTCGTAAACGATCGCGAAGGACAGGGCAAAGCAGCACAACCCCGAGATCACGAGGCCCCGATCCCACGGATCCAGCCGTTCTCCCCGCCGCCGCCACGCCCGCAAGACCGCCGCCAGCCCCACGACGAAGAGGGCGGTCGGCAGGAAACCGGCGAACAGGGCGCCCTCCGGCCGCAGGAACGCCTTCGCCCGGTCTTCGCCGAGGGCGGACCGCAACCAATCTCTCACTCCGGCCGTGAAGTAGACGTTCTGCGGCGCCGGGCTGAAGTAGCTCGCCGGAGTCGCCGCGAGCTGGCGGATCTCCGACCCCGTGCGGACGAGCCCCAGCGAATGGGAAACCCGCAGATAGGGAAGGAAGATGACGGCCACCGCTGCCGCCGCCACCAGGGCCACGGGAATCAGCAGCCGGAGAGCGCGCATCGAGATCAACGCCCGCCGCTCCGACAGGGCTCGGTTCGCCAGCAGCGCCAGAAGCGGAAAGTGAATCATGTAGGCGAGATAACAACCGCCGGTGAGGTTGAGGAGATAGAAGACGAGGAAAAGCGCGGCGTTCTTCGCCGTGCGTTCAGCCAGCAGCCGGTCCCAGAACCAGAGTGTGAGCGGAATCCACTGGGCGATCAGGAGCTGGAGGTGCGCGATCTGTGAGAATCGGTACGGCGAAAAGGCGAACATCCATCCCGCCAGCACCGCCGCCGTCCAGGACATCCCGCCCCGTCGTGCCACCCAGCAGGTGGCCAGGGCGCTCGCCACGAACGAGGTGAAAAGGAGGAAGTTGTAACCGGCGATGGCGTTGGGAACGATTTTCAGGAACAGGGCGAGCTGCGCCGCCGGCCCCAGGAGATGATCCGAAAAAGCCAGCGTGCCCCTGGTGGGATAGAAGATGTTGGCGTTCCAAACATCGGGTAGACCCATCTGAATTTGATGGGCGCCCCACTTGAGAACCCAGAGATTGAACAGCGGGTCCGACAGGCTGTTGGTCAGGCGGTCGCCGCCGAAGCTCCAGATCGGCCGCAGGCTCAACGTGGCGAGGGCCGTGTAGAGGCCCGCGATCGCCAGCCAGGCCAGAGCGCGGCGCCATTTCGGAACGTTCGCGTTCATGGGCCGTCCCGCGCCGGGGCCGTAGGTGCCGGGAGAACGTGGTAGACGAAGATCCCGTCGTCCTCGGAGCCGTAAACCTTTTCCATCTCGCGCTCCGGTCCCTCGCCATGCTTTCGCTCCCACCGCCGCACCTCCTTGATGCGCAGCGGCGGCTCGGCGTGGACGACGATGTGCGAGATTCCCATGGCGCGCAACTGATCGAATCCGGCCACGCCCGGTAGAAGGAAAATGCGGTTGGCGAGCTGGTCGTAGCTCGGCGCCATGTAGCCGCTGTAGCCGTTGGCGATGGGTTTCCAGTGCACGGTGGAGGCATAGACGTAGTCCATCTCGCGGCTGTCCCCATAGAGCGGCAATTCGACGAGCCCCTGGATGGACGGCTCGTCCCGCAGCCAGCGGTAGACCTCCGGCAGCTCGCCCTCGCGGGGCAGGCGCTCCATGCGGAAACCCCAGGGGGCCAGCTCGATCAGCAGAACGGCGGCGAGGCTCGCCACGAGAGCCGCCCGCGCCCGAGTCCCCGGAACGCGGGCTCGCAGAAAGTCCAAGCCGCGCGCCGCGAAGAACACTACGGTCAGGGAGACGAAAGCATAGAACCGGGCCGGCACGCGCATTCCGGAAAGGCCCGGGACGATGCGGGCGAGAGGCACGAACACCCAGGCGAACGACAATGCAAAGCAGACGAGGCCGGAAAGTATGAGCCCTCGCGCCCAGGGGTCCGCCGAGCCCTCTCTCCGCCCACGCCAGGCAGCCCAGGCTCCTACGAAGAACAGGATCGTGGGCACGAAGCCGGCGAAGAGCGAGTTTTCCGGCCGGAAAAAACGATCGGCGGAATCTCCCAGCGCCTTGTGCAGAAACCGGTTCGCCCCATCGCCGAAATATCCGTTCTCAGGAGAGGGGCTGAAGTAGCTCGCCAGCCTGGCGCTGTAGAACTCGATCTCAGCCTTCGGCCGGGAAAGCCCCTGAGCGCGGGAGATCCGCAGGTAGGGCAGGAACAGCGCGGCCACGGCCAGCGACGCCACGACCCCAACCGGAATCAAGACCCGCAGCGAGCGCGGCGAGAAGAGCTGCCGCCCCACCGTGGGAACCCGGCTGAGGAAGATCGCCAGCAGGGAAAAATGAATCATGTACGCCAGGTAACAGCCGCCCGAAAGGTTCAGGAGATAGAAAAGCAGGAAGAGCGCGGCGTTCTTCACCGTGCGCTCCACCAGCAGGCGGTCCCAGAACCAGAGCGTGAGAGGTATCCACTGGGCGATGAGGATCTGGAGATGCGACATCTGGGAGAGCCGGAACGACGAGAAGGCGTACATCCATCCGCCCAGCCCGGCCGCCGCCCACGAGAGCCCGCTCTTGCGCAGCATCCAGCAGACGGCGAGGGCGCTGCCGATGTAGGAGGAGACGAAGAGAACGTTGTAGCCAGCGATGGCGTTGGGAAAAACCTTCAGGAACAGCACGAGCTCGGCCGCCGGCCCCAGCAGATGGTCCGAGAACGCGAGGGTACCCTTCGTGGGATAGAAAATGTTGGCGTTCCAGACGTTTCCGTTCCAAAGATTCGGCAGGCCGAGCCGGATCTCGTGCACGCCCCATTTGAGCACCCAGAGATTGAACATCGGATCGCCGAGGTCAGGGCCGAGGTGATCCCCAAGGACCTTCGACAGCGGCCAGAAATAGAGCAGAGAGAAGACGGTGAAGATCAGGGTCACCGCCGTCCACAACGTCCACGACGGCGCCTCTCGCGGCGGAGCCGTCTTTCCGTTGGGCAGAGTCACGGGCCGTTCCCTGGCGGCGCGCCGAGCACATGGTAGACGTAGAATCCGTCGGCCGCGTACACCCGCTCCACCTGCGGATTCGGACCCGTGGCGAACCTCTCTTCCCAGGCTCGCACGGCCTCGGCGCGGTCCGCTCTCCGGGCGTGGACCAGGATGTGGGTGATCCACAGGTCGCGCAGCCTGTCGAGGACGGCCGGGCCGGGGAGGAAGCGGATGCGCTCCACCAGCTCCTCGTGAATCTTGGGCAGATAGCCGCTGAAGCCGTTGGCGATGGGCTTCCAGTGCACCGTGGAAGCGTAGATGAATTGAATCTCCCGGTCGTCCGAATGAATGGGGAGCTCGATCAGGGCATGGATCGCCGGCTGGTCCCGGATCCAGGTGTAGACCTCCGGCATCTCCTCCTCTTTCGCCAGCGGCTGCCAGGGGAGGCTACGCGGCGCCAGCTCCACGGCCAACACGACGGCGAGCCCGGCGGCGAGCGTCGCCCGCGCCCCGGGTCCCGGCAGACGGCGCAGGAGGACGTCGATCCCGCGAGCGGCGAAGAAGGCCACGGTGAGGGAGACGAAGGCGTAGAACCGCGCCGGCACCCGCATCCCCGAAAGACCCGGCACCACGCGCATCAACGGCCCGTAGACGACGGCGAGCGAGAGCGCGAAGCAGACGAGGCCCGAGAAAGCGAGCCCGCGCGCCCAGGCGGCGTCCTGCGGGGCTGGCTCCAGTTTCCGGCTCCGCCAGGCGGCGACGGCTCCCACGACGAACAGGATCGTGGGCAGGAAACCGGCGAAGAGGGAGTTCTCGGAGCGGAAGAAGGCCTCGGCATGGCCCCCCAGGATCGAACGCAGGAACTGCCGCACGGGCGGGCCGAAGTAGATGCCCTCGAAGGAGGGGCTGAAGTAGCTCGCCAGGGTGGCGCCGAACTCCTGGATCTCGTCGTGCCCCCGGGCGAGGCCGAGCGTATGGGAGATCCGGAGGTAGGGCACGAAGAGGAGCACCCCGGCCGCGCCCGCCACCAGGAGGACCGGCACGAAAAGCCGTAGCATTCGCCACGACAGGAGCGCCCGCCGCTGCTCCAGGGCGCGGCTCGCCAGGATCGCCGCCAGCGGAAAGTGGATCATGTAGGCGAGATAACACCCGCCGGAGAGGTTCAGCAGGTAGAAGAGGAGGAAGAGGGCGGCGTTCCTCGCCGTCCGCTCCACCAGCAGCCGGTCCCAGAACCAGAGCGTGAGGGGGATCCACTGGGCGATCAGGATCTGGAGATGGGGCGTCTGCGTCAGCCGGAACGGCGAGTACGCGAACATCCAGCCGCCCAGCACCGCCGCCACCCAGGAGAGCCCGCAGCGGCGCAGCACCCAGCAGGTGGCGAGGGCGCTGGCCACGAACGAGCTGAGGAAGAGGAAGTTGTAGCCGGCGATGGCGTTGGGGATCACCGTCTCGAACAGGGCGAGCTCCGCCGCCGGCCCCAGCAGGTGGTCGGAAAGGGCCAGGGCTCCCCGGGTGGGGTAGAAGAGATTGGCGTTCCACACGTTCCCATTCCAGAGATTCGGCAGGCCCAGCCGGATCTGATGTGCTCCCCACTTGAGGACGTAGAGATTGAACAGGGAATCGCCGAGCTGCGGCCCGATGTGATCCTGCCAGAGCCGGGGAAGCGGCCAGAAGTAGACGAAGGTGAGCGCCGTATAGAAGCAGACGACGGCCGTCCACGCCATTGGGCGCGCCCATGCCGGGCGAGCCGGAGCCGCAATCCTTTCCTGGTTCACGAACGGCAGAGTATAGTTCAGCTCCCCGTTGCGATCTTTGGCTCCCATGCCTGCCACAACCCCATCCCGGCTCTCCGCGACGGCGGCGCGAACCCCGTGGGTCATCCGCGCTCTCTTCGCCCTCGGCCTCGGCATCGCCGTCCTGATGGTGATCCGCAGTCAGGTGGGGGGCGACCAGCTCAACCTCCTGGCCCGGGGCTGGCTGCTGGCCGCGCGGGGCCAGTTCATTCCCTACGGCAATCCCCTGTCCACGGGAGGCAAGGCGCCCGGAGGGATCACCAGCGTGCTCGTGGGCCTGCCGCTGATGCTCTGGCGGGACCACCGGGCGCCCACCGTCCTCGTCCTGCTCTTCCACGTCGCCGCCTACTGGCTGCTGGACGGCTCGCTCAAGCGAATCCTCGCGCCGCGCGAGCGGGTGCTGCTCGCCCTGCTCTACTGGCTGAATCCCTGGCAGCTCTTCTTCGCCACGTTCCTCTGGAACCCGAACTACCTCTTCCTCTTCGGCTCGCTCCACCTCTGGAGCAGCCTGGCACAGCGCGAGCGCGCCCGGTTCTGGCCTTCGTTCCTCCACGCCGCGGGACTGGTGACGGCTTTCCAGATCCACCCCTCCTGCCTGCTGCTGGTGGTGGCCTCCGCGTTGCTCTGGCTGCGGCGCTTCCTTCGCGTGCACTGGCCGGGCGCGATTCTGGGCGGCCTCGTGGCAGCGCTCCCGCTGATTCCGTGGGCGATCGAGGTGACGGCGCATCCCGCGATCGTGACGGCGGCCAGGAAAGGATTTCTGGGCCGCGGCCTGCTCTACGGGCTGCCGCGGGGCGTGAGCTACTGGTTGCGCTACGCCTCGCTGTCGGTCTCCTGGCGGCTCGACGACTTCAACTTTTCCGAGATCCTCGGCGGCTCCGACCGCTGGCTGGGGCCGGGCCTCCACCTTCTGGCCACCACGGTCCTGGGGCTCACGGTCGCCTTTCCACTGCTTGCCAATCTGCGGCTGTGGCGAATGGGGAAAAGGAGCCTGCCCGCTCCTCCCACCCGCCTGGCGCGGCTACGGGCATGGGGCCTGGCCGTCTGGCGCCGCCGGCTCGTCCCCGGCACCGTGGGTCGCTCCTGGGTGAAGGGATACGTCCGCATCTGCTTCGTGGCGGGCGTGATCGTGTTCTCGCTCTCCCCCACGACGGTGATGATGTGGCAGGGAGTGATCCTCTTCCACGCCGCGGTCCTGCCCGTGGTGCTCTGGGCCGGCCCGCTCGCCCGCACCCGCCTCGCCTTCCGGGCGTCCCGCTGGACCCGCGTCTACGCCGTCGCCGAGGTCGCCTTCCTCCTCGCCATCGCGTTCGGCACACCGTACTACCGCTGCGCCGGTCACAAGCCCGAGGACAGCTTCAACTTCAACCTCAAATACGACAGCCCCATGTTTCGCGAGCTGAACATTCAGCAGACCTGCCCGTGGCCGATGAACGTTCCCGGCGGCTGGTGGCCGGACGTGCTGCCGCACCCCTAGTTTGCACAAAAGAAAAACCCCGGCGACTCCGCCGGGGTTCTCCTTACAACCACTGCTTGCGTTGGTTTACCGGGTCTTGACGCAGCCGCCGGCGGCGTTCGACCACTCGTACTGATAGCCGGAGCCGCTGACGAGGAACGGCGAGGGCGACCAGGCACACTTGTCGTCGGCCTCTTGGCCCGAGGAGTCGAACCAGGTGGAACCCGTCGGGTCGGTCACGGCCTCGCGGGTCTCGTGGCAGACGAAGTGCTCCTGATTCTGCACGTCCGTCCAACCGGAGACCTTGCAGCCGCTGCAGCTCGGGTAGGGCTGGATGGAGTACTTGGTGGCGCTGGTGCCGCTGCCGATCCAGCTATGGTAGGCGCAGTAGGCCAGACCCGGGCCGCCGCAGGACGTGCTCGAACCCGACGACGAGTACGACGAGCTGGGGATGACGACTTCATAGATGGTGGAGGTGTTGTTGCCGCCATGGCTCGACGTATAGGAGGTGACCTTGGAGCGGACGGTGGAGTCAGTGACGTTGGTCGGCGGGGTGGATGTGTCTAACAGGTCGGCGGTGCCCGAGCCAAGATTGGTCAGCGCGATGGTGCCATTGCTGCCGCTGTACTGCGTGATGGTGTTGTACTCACCGTTCGTGCCGAACTGATTGCGGTAGGTCTGCAGCGTCCGGGCGTAGGCGAAGTCGGGTGAAGCGGCGTTGTTGAAGCTCGGTCCCCAGAAAATGAAGACCACTTTGGCCGAGACGATCACCGGGCCGCCATGGTTGGTGATGTTTCCGGCCTTGGCGACGATGGCGTCCTTCGTGGGGGTGTAGACGATGCGGTGAGTCCCCTCGTTCTGGGCGTTCGCGGCGATGGCCAACAGACCGCATGAAAGGGTAGCGAACGCGTACTTCAAGCCTCTGATACTCATCAAATGCATCCTCCAGAAAACCGACGGTGAAGCCGCGGAGCCCAACAACCCTCACAATGAAAGCTGAGAGGTCCCGGGGCAATTGTATTGAGAGGGCGCGATTTTGCCCTGATTTTGCCCTCTCCGGGGCGACTGATTCAAGCCCGAAACTCGTTTATCGGATACATGGCACCTGAAGCTTCCCCCGGTTTTACCCGGTGTAAAAATCCCTGTAAGGGGGCGCTCTATAAGAGTAGTGTGCGAGCGGGGGGAAAAAGCGAGCCGCCTCTCGAAAAAAGTTGAGAGGCGGCTGCCGGCGGGAGCGGTTACTTCTTTCGCGGATGCTCTTCGTACACGAATTTGTAGAGCAGGCCGGCCGCCACGCCACCCAGGGCGGGGCCCACGAAGTAGACCCAGAGATCGGCGAAGTTGCCCGTGGCCACGGCCGGGCCGATGCTGCGCGCCGGGTTGAGGCTGGCGCCGGTGAGCGGGCCACCCATCAGGATGCACAAGGTCAGCGTCAGGCCGATGGCGAGGCCGCCGGGGACCGAGGCCTTGCCGCTGATGCCCGCGTTCATGACGGCGTTGACGAGGAAAAAGGTCAGGATCGCCTCGAGGACCACCCCGATGGCCGGCGTGACGTTGATCGTGACGTCCTTCACCTGAAGGCCGTGGGCCAGGGCGGTGACGCCGAGGCCGGTTCCCGTGCCGCCCAGCACCCAGGAGAGCGCGAGGGCGGCGACGATGCCGCCGGCGATCTGGAAGACGATGTAGGACAGGGCACGGCCGGTGTCGATCTTTCCGGCCGCCCAGACGCCCAGGGTTACCGCGGGGTTGATGTGCGTGCCGGAGATGTGGCCGTAGGCGTAGGCGAAACTGACGATCACCAGGCCGTGGGCGAAGGCCACGCCCACCAGGCCCCCCAGGCCCAGGGCGCCGGCGCCGGCGCCGATGAAGATCAGCGCGAACGTGCCGATGAACTCGGCGAGCAACGACGTCGATAGCTTGTGGTACATGCAAGCCCTCCTTCAAA
>Ga0134121_10000667_pt1 | contig 37177 bp, 45 predicted proteins | sample KB301_FD_96463 | JGI IMG/M metagenome (GOLD analysis project Ga0134121, IMG submission 96463) | Terrestrial soil microbial communities without Nitrogen fertilizer from Kellogg Biological Station, Michigan, USA - KB3-0-1 | ecosystem: Environmental > Terrestrial > Soil > Unclassified ...
AACGTGCCAAAACGACCGATTCCCAAGAAAAAGCCAAATTGATGCCGCAAAAAACGAAACCGATTCACACGTTTTCGCCAATAATTGCAAGGCTTCCAGAGTTTCGCGACAGAAACTAGCTAGGAAGAGCTGGGCGGATTCACCGAGTCCGGATTCGCCAGGATATGGAGGACCGCCATGCAGGCCATTCCCAATCCTGCTCCCACGACGACAACGATGAGGCTGAGCCGTTCCAGGCCATAAAGAATCCCGACAAACACAAGAAACCGGAACAGAAGCCTCTTCATATGCCCTACTTCGGCAGGGCAGCCTCAACCCTTTAGCTTGCTTTCGAAAGAACGAATCGCCGAGCCAACGCGGAAACCGGGCGGCAAGGCCCTTCAATCGCGTCAGGGTAGCCCGTACGTCAGCCATGCGGCCCTCGGCATTCAGAAGTACAGCCTTTTCAAACAACGCGTACTGGGCAAGCCTGGTGGAAGGACCGCTGCCAGGTAACCGACGCCGCAGCGGGAGGGGCAACAACGAGTAGCGCTGGAAGGAAACTCGACAGGAGCAAATCATCCTGATCCGCCACCAGTCAAAAAAATTCCCCGCGGCTCCCTGCCACGGGGAGGGGGAGAGTTTTAAGGATCGAACACACTTATAGACACCGGAAACCCCGAATGGGTTAACAAAAATAAAAGGGGCGGCACAGCCGCCCCTTTTGAGTCGTGAAATATCGAACTATTGTGCCTTGAGCTTGAATCCGCCAGCCGGATCGGGCTCGCGGTACTTGTCGTGGCACTGCTTGCACTGGCCGATTGCCGTCTTGGAAGCCTTCGCGTCCGTGATCTTGCCGGCCTTTGCCTGCTTCGCCAGATCTCCGGCAGCGTCAGAAATAGCCTTCGCCCATCCAGCGGGCTCGGCCATCTTCATCTTTGTGAACTCGCCTTGTGCTTCCATGAACAGACCCTGCAGCTTGGCAGCATCTGCTGCCACTTTTGCAGTATCCGGCGTGGCGGAATCCAGGATTGCGCCACCTCGGGGCCCTCCTAGTGCAGGTGTTCCCTGAGCACCCTGCCATAGCGGCCCAATTTCCTTCATGATCGCATCCAAATTACGAGCCTGGCCAAACATGCTGATCGCCATAGCGAAGACGAAACAGCCTGCAACGAACATCGAAACTTTGCGCATTTACCCTCCTAGAGAATTTTGAGTCCTTGGTCCTTATTGTCGTCAGGTTTTGACTGGCGCTACTATAAGAAAGTAAACACCCCCTAGTCAATTGATGTTTCAGCCTTTTAAGTCTCGCAGCAGTTTTGTCAAAGCCGGGACGACCTTGAACAAGTCATCCACAATCCCGTAGTGGGCGACCTTGAAAATCGGGGCCTCGGGATCTTTGTTGATCGCGACGATGCAGCGCGACGTCTGCATTCCAACAAGATGCTGCACTGCTCCTGAAATCCCGACAGCGAAATAGAGCTTTGGAGACACGGTCTGCCCGGAGCTGCCAACCTGATGCTCGCGGGGCAACCATTCGGCGTCAACGACGGGGCGGGAGGCGCCAACCGCACCGCCGAGCGCGTCCGCAAGGTCGGAAATCAAGCTGAAGTTTTCCTTCTGCTTGAGACCCCTCCCTCCGGCAACGATCACGGCAGCGGAGGTCAGGTCCACCTGGCCCTTGGGCGCTTGCGTGCGCTCGAGAATCTTCCGGCCAGGAGTTATGCCGGTCAGATCCACAGCGACGGTTTTCATCTCCGGGGCGCCTCCGGATTCCATCTCATCAGCGGGAAACGCTCCCGGAACCACCGTAGCCAGATAAGGGCCCTCGCCGCGCGGCAGCGTCTTGAGATTCATCTTTCCATTGAAAACCTGGCGGGTGAGGATGAGCCGGTCTCCTTGCTTTTCATAGTCCACACAGGCGGCCGCGAGCGGCTTCCGCAATGCGGCAGCAAGCCGCGGCATGAAGTCCATTCCCTGCGTCGTGTGACCGGCGATCACGAGCGAAGGCGTTTCACTCTCGATCAGCGTTTTCAGCGCCTGAAAATACAGGCGGGGATCGTAAGATTCCAGTCCGGGAGCATCCATGGAGATGACCCGATCGACTTTGGCCGTTTTCAGTGGCCCGAGGTCCACGCTGCCGGCAACCGCAACCACGACGGGCAATCCCAGGTCCCGCCCAATACGCTGACCAAATACCACCAGCTCGGCGGTATTGGCTCTCAGTTTGCCGTCCTGATGTTCTGCGACAACAAGTATCATCTGCGCTCCCTTTTACCTATGTTGATGGCTGCGTGATTCGTTTTAGGTTTCGCGCTACCGCGCTCACGCTTCGCGCGGGCTTGCATTACTTGATCGTTTCGCCCTATCGGGCTCACATTCGCTCCGCTCATGCGCAGCCGCTCATCTATAAAACTTTCGCCTCTTTACGAAGCTTCTCCACCAAGTGCGTCACAGCTTCCTCGGGTGTTCCGGACAGGATTTCCACGTGGCTCTTTTTCTCAGGAAGGACGATTTCCTTCACCTCGAAGAGCGGTTCCCTCTGAGGGAGTCCAAGTTCCTCAGCAGACCAGACGACGAAGGGCTTTTTCTTTGCCGCCATGATTCCCTTGAGGGATGCATAGCGGGGCTGATTCGCCCCATATTGAACCGTCAATACTGCAGGCAGCGAGATCTCGACTTTTTCGATAACCCCGCCTTCCAGCTCGCGGCTGACTTCCGCAGTCTTCATCTCGGGGTGCGCGTCGACGGCAATCGCGACGGTGGCATGAGGACAACCCAGAAATTCCGCAACCATGACACCGGTCGCGCCGGTGCCGAGATCATCGGACTGGACGCCGGCGAGCACGAGATCGGCGCCGCCGTCTTTCTCGATTGCCCGGGCCAGGGCCTCTGCAGTTCCCAACTCGCCAGGTCCTTCGAACCGGGTAGCAGAGATCTGGATCGCTCGATCGGCGCCCATGGCCAGGCCAGCCCGGAGCACCTTCGCCGCTTCATCGCCGCCAAGGGAAATAACCACGGTCTCGCCGCCGTGTTTCTCTCGAAGCCGCAAGGCTTCTTCCAAGGCATAGTTGTCCGCCTCACTGGCGATAAATGTCAGGTCCTTCGTCTTGATCCATGTCTTGGATTCATTGAAAAACAAACGAGATGTGGGGTCAGGGATAGATTTTATGCAAGTTAGAATTTTCACCCGGTGATTTTACGTGAATTCCATTGCAGGGTCCCGTCGAATTGAGATAAACAGTCTTTCGACAGGATGGAAACTGAAAAACATGGAAAAATCAGCGATCAAGAGCATTTACACTACACACGACCTGAGCCGACTTCTGCATGTGAACCCCCGATCTGTTATTAACTGGATAGAACAGGACCTGCTGCAGTCGTTTAGAACACCTGGAGGACACCGTCGGGTACGCCATGACGACCTTCTGGCATTCCTCAGAAAACACAAGATTCCGATGCCGGGAGCTCTGTCAGGAGGCAGCTTCAGCATTCTTATTGTCGAAGACGAACCGGATATTTCAAAAATGATACAAACCTTCCTGGACAATCAGACCGGGTATCAGGTCTCCATCGCAGCCGACGGCATCAATGCCCTGATGGCCGTGGGACGCGACCGCCCGGATCTGATGATTCTGGATATCCGGATCCCCGGCGTTGATGGCATTGAGGTTTGCCGTCAAATCAAGGCGGATCCCAAAGGCAAGACTGCCATCATTGCAATCAGTGGCCAGGCGGACAATGGAACCAAGGCCATTGAAGCCGGCGCCGACGCCTTTATCACCAAGCCGCTGGACCTCGAGGCCCTGCTCGCCCAGGTCAAAAAGCTGCTTCAGGTGATGTAGTTGCCTGCTTTGGGCGACATTGTTACGTGAAGGTTACAAGGCGGCACTTCACTCAGAAATAAGACAGGCCGCCTGAACGGCGGCCTGTCTCTGAGTAAGCCCGCGCGGCTTCGAACCTCTGATCCTTAGATTCGTATGGGTTTCCGAGGTTCATTGCCCAGGTCGGGTAGGGGCGTCCAGACTGGGAGTCCCCGGTCCGCCTCCACCAGATTATGCGGGCTGTACCTCTGACCTCTTTGCGGGCCGGATTCGGGCGTCTTCCTTTGGGCTTCCAGGGTGTCCCAGAACTTCTACCGCCTCCTGCACGGGATTAGGAGTCCGGGACTGACATTAACAGGCAGGCAAGAGGGGACGCCATACCCACTCTCAGGCTTCGCTTCTCGCTAAGGACCTCGTTGACACTTCATTGACACCTCGCCGCGAAACTCCGATCGCGGCGATGGGAGTCCCCCCTCCGATCACGTCGGCGAGTTCGCCCTGTCTCAAACTGAACTGGGGCAAGAACTCTTCGCGGATAGGTTCCCCCGGATACGAGGGTCGTCGCTTTCTGCCTCAAGCGGCGGCACCTCTTCGCGGCTTGATCCGGTCCTGGGCCCTTCCGGTTGGATTCCCTCCATTTCAACACTGTGGATGGGGAAGGATCAGCGGCACTCTCGGTATCCCTAAACCTTAGAATAACCATCTTGAAAAATCGCAGCCGTCCACCCGTTTCTCTTGTGCTCTTTTGCACAGATCTCGCGCAGCTGTTTGCGTAGTCTCCTTGATCGGAGTATTCCCATCGGGCGATGTCCGTCATCGTCTCGCGCCGTGAAGATGCTGCCATGATGAGACTCCGAGATTTCAAGTGGAAGAAAGTGGAGCTGCGCTATGGAAAGTTCGATTCAAACGCACCAAACCATTCTGATAGTCGACGATGATGAAGCAGTTCTTAGTCTGGTAGGGGGAATCCTCGTACAGGCTGATTTCCGAGTGCTTTCAGCCAGTAGCCCGGCAGCCGCGCTGAACCTGTCGAATGACTCACGGGAGGAGATTAACCTCCTTCTGTCCGACGTGGACATGCCGGAGATGTCGGGGCCCGATCTGGGGCAGGAACTAAAGAAGGCGAGACCGAACATGCACGTGATGCTGATGTCCGGGGGCTCAAATGGAAGTCTTCTCGTTCTCAATTACGGCTGGGCCTTCATTCAGAAGCCATTCTTGCCGGTGAAGCTCGTTCAAATGATCAGAAACGTCTTGGGTTCACCAGATCGGTCGCAACCTGGCGGGCAGGGATTCGACAGCCGAATCGACAGGGAAAACACCGGCGGCAAAACATAGTTCATTGTCCTTCTGGACGCCCGGAGTCCCTGGCTCAATAGGCACTGTGTGGGAGTTGCACGGTGCCCTTTGACAGCGTTCAATGCGGTAGCGATCTGCCGTTGACTCTGCCTCTGCTTGTGAAGCTTCGTGATGGCCTGGAGGGCACCTATGTGGCCCTTCGAGCCGAGCACACGAGGCCGCCCGAGCACCTTTCCTTCAGCCACTGCCCGTGCCAAGCCTGCCTTCGTCCGAGCGATGAGTGTCTCTCTCCCCCACTCGAAAACTTGCCTACGCGGGCTGCGCTTCCGTTTTCTTCGCGGGCCGGATTCGCGCGTATTCCTTGCCGTGGGCCTGAAGGGTGTCCCAAACATCGACAGCTTCCTGCATCCGTATCAAGAGCTCGGCACTGATATTGAACACGCGGGCGAGTCTATATGCCATATCCACGCTCAGGCTCCGCTTTTCGGTCAGCACTTCATCGACGGTTCTCCGGGAAACTCTGATCGCATCTGCGAGTTCGCCCTGGCTCAGACTGAACTGAGGCAAAAGCTCTTCGCGGATAAGTTCGCCTGGATGCGTAGGGCGTCGCTTTCTCCGATTCAGAATGTCTGCCATCAGTGATAATCCTCCAATTGACGCCTCGGGCCTCCCCGGCGCGGAGCTTAAACGTTAGCCGGTAGAGTTTCCCGTGACCTTGATGCTCCATGTTCCCTGGCGATGCCCTTTGAGTTCGTGCAGGTCCCAGCCTGGTACTTGCCACCGCATAGGAACCCCCTCAAAAAGCGAGGGACTCCCCCCAGGAGTCCCCCCACTTCCCAAAGCCAATTCAGGACATACCCACTAACCCTTTTGTTTTGAAGTACGCCCGAGAGGATTCGAACCTCTGACCCACGGATTCGTAGTTCCCTTTCGGGCCTTGCTTCTCAATGACTTCAGTGAGTTAGCCGGGACAAACCCTGACAAAGTCGCCCAAAAAACGGCATGCGTTGGCATGCAGTGGCATGCAGAAGGATTAAAGGTTCAGAGCGGCCTTCCGTTCCGTCAACTTCTTGAGCTTGGCGCTGCATTTCTCGATCTCGGCGAGTAACTGTGCGACGGCCTCATAGTTAAAGGCGTCCCGGTGCTTGTCAGAAAACACTTTCCCAACGGTTCCTTGATAGTGGCCTATGCCTGCCCGGCTGTAGAAAATCTCTTTCGCTTCTCCGAGTGCAGAGAACGTGGCTATTCCTTTGTCGCGCAAGACCCGCAAATGGTCGCCGGTCTCTTTGTGTTCCAAAAGTAGATCAGCCTTCTCTCGCCTAGTTGCGTCATCGGTCATATGGAATTGTCCTTTCGTGGAAGTAAGGGCGGTTGCCAGCATGAAGCCGGCGCTCGGTGTCGACGCCTACCCGCCCGTGGATTGAAGACTCTATTCTGGCGCGGCGCCGGGCGCATCAGGTCCCTGAAGAGGAGTCGCCCCAGCCTTCGAGAAATATCTTCCGGCCGTGCTCGCCTGTCATCTGCCATCCGAATGCTTTTGGAGGAAACACGCGGCTGCTTTCTATTAGCGCCTCCGCGAGCGCGACAACGCCTTTCCAATGTCGATCGAGTAGGCCTTGCGCTCTGATCTCCAGAAGCCGGAAGTACACAATGAATTCTTCGCTCGCCGGCTCAGACAAATGAGACAGGTACTCAACCGCGCCTTGCATGTCGCTTTCGGAGTGATACCGGCGCCAGCTTTTTGGGGCGTATCGTTTTTGCGCCGCTGCGCCGGCGAGGGCGATGATCACGTTGCGTTCAACGCGGTCCCGGAACTCAAGAGGCCGGTTGTATTTCATCGTATCCGGCAGCTTTCTGCCGAAGACGCCGCGATGGTGCACAAAGCCGGTGCCACCGTTCTCGACGCCAATGACACGGACGGGAACACCAAGGACGAACGCAGCGGCCGCGTGGCCAGCTTCGTGAAACGCGACTATTTCTAGAGCATGTTGATTCATGATCTGAACAGCCCCCGCATCACCTTCGCGATCCTGCCCACAGCGCGATTCCTAACGCGCTGAGCGATCCGCCCGCGGCGAACAGCCTGGACGTCGCCCAGGAGCCGCGCGACACGGTAAAGGATGGAGCGGAAGCCGGAGAGCGTCATACGCGAGCCTCGAAGGGCACAATCCGAAACCCTCGGCGTTTGTCGCTCTGTTTAGTTTCAAGGTCTTTTAGATCGGATTCGCGCCAGCGGAGACACTTACCGACCTTGACCCTAATCTTCTTGAGCTGTGGGCAGTGGTAGACCCAGTCGAGCGAATGGGAATACCGTGCAGCGACTTGCTCGGGCGTGAGGAGAGTTTCCTCCTGCTTTGCCACGTAAAACCGTTCGAAGGCTTCAATGGTGCGCTCAATCATCCCGCGCAACATGGCGGCTTCGGCCTGTGGCTCGCGGCCGGCTGCTTCAATTCGGCGTAGCATTCTCGATTCGTCGGCATCGAAAACTGTCTCTATAAGGGCCTCAATCGCGCGGTCCAGTTCCTTTGTCATTGCTCTGCCTTTCTCTAAAATAGAGACCAGTCTCACCGGCGGCGCCGAGCAGCTAAAGCGGCAAACTCCTCGACCCAATCCGGCTGGCGCTCAAAGCTGCCGCCACTCCTTTTACGCGTTCGCCCTGACTGGACTTCGATCGGCTTGGAAGCCGTCTGCTCCGGCGTATCGTAAAAACCGAGTCCGCGCTCTTCGGCAGGCCTGATGCGCTGATGCGATCGAAGGTGGTATTCGAGCGTTTCCGCGGGATCCGCCACTACTACCAACCCGTCCTTCGCTTTTTCGATCAGGCGCTCGACATCGGCCGCGTCCACCAGGTCGAAGGCTCGACCGGGTAATCGCACCGCCGGCAGAACCCCGGAGGCCAACAGCGACAGCACATACTGATATCCGAGGCCGGTCTCCTTCGCGACTTGCTTTGGACGCAAGAGTCTCATGTTTAATTGTTCCTTTCGTTTTGTTGGAGCCCCCGAATTCTATACTCTCGGATTCGAGGGCCCCAACGCTGCGCTATTGAATGAGAATTGCTTGCGGGCGCGCCGCCTTGAAAGGCACGACGTTCCCCGGCAGCTTCGGCGGTAGTACCAGGAACGTCCCATTGAGCTCGCACCGCGCCCGGGATGGTTCCTTCAAACAGGCACCGCATCGGAAAGTGTCTGCTCCTCCCGAGAGCGCGAGACGCAGCTCCGGAGCCCGGGCGCCACACTCGGGACAGACCCACCGCCACGTTACCCCGCCATGGCGAGAGTGTGGCCGCGGTAGCGTAGCAGCCTCGAGCTGGCATTCAAGGCGGGCGCTCCGGAGTTCGACCAACTGCTTGTGCTTCCCTGCCTCCAGGAACGGCGTGGCCTCGTAATCGAACCGCGTGAGATCCCTGCTGAGGAGGGGCGGCCGCGGCCGATCCGCGCGGCCATGATTGAATCGGAAGACGCCGGCGTGTCGGGCGAACACGAAGAAGTGCCAGGCGGCGAGCTTGGGAGCGCTGAGGACGAGAATGATGTTGTGCTTCATTTGACACCTTCGAGTTTCCGCCGCCGGGCGAGTTTTGCGAATATGGCGATGATCGCTCTGACGGCCTTCTTCTCCTTGGGCAATCCATCCTTGAAAACCAGATGGAGATCCTGGACGAGCTTAGCCGATAGCGGGCGCGTCGGTTTCATGCGACCCTCGCTTTCTTCTTCGAGCGCCGCATACCGGCTTCGTCTTTCAGGTAACCCTCATAGAAGGCTTCGATTGCTTGTTCGACCCACTTCCCAGAGCCGTCCGCATCTAAACGGATCATCTTGTCCACCTTGCGGTGCAATTGTTTCAATTCGGATTCGGAATCCTGGTCGCTTTCCTCGTCGTCGGCATCGATGAACGCATGTAGGGCGTACAGGAATTCACGGAACTCCTTAAGGGCATCGCTCAGAAAGGAAGCGGGCCCGATCAGCTCAAAGCGGCAGTCGCATTGACTCTTCTCGTGCTTGGCCTGTATCAACTCCAACACGTCAGAAAATCGATGATGAAGGTTGTAGGCGTTTTCCCGGAGCTGCTCTGCAGGCGGCAGTGATTTGCTCATTCGACACCGCCTTCCTGGCCCAACTTAGAATCCCGACCGAGAGCCACATCTAAGCCGCTTTCCACCGTGCGGAGTCGGCTGAGAACAACGCGTAGATACACGCACGTGGCGTGTTGGGCGTCGCACTCGATCAGTTCGATAAATGAGTCGAGGTCCCAAATTGCAGTTTCGAGACTTTCAGCAACGTCAAACAGTTCGGATTTTATCGCGCTGGTGGACGAGGATTCGCCTGCATTGGAGGTGTTTGGTTTTTTGGTTTTTGCGGTCTTCATCGCGCGCCGCCTTTCTTCTCATCGTTCAACGCGTTGAGCCCCGCCAGGACCGTGTGGATCTTGGCGCGAATCGGATCGAGGTAGCGCTGGACTGCTTTGATTTGATCGCACTGGCCGGAACCGAACAGCGCATCAAGTTCGTCAAGAGCCGTTACGGAGTCGTCCAGATCATCGACCATCCTAACGACGGGCATTGGTTCTTTTACGGGCATGGGATTCTCCTTCGAATGAGGAGAGGGGGCGGCTGCAGGATGTGTCTTGCAGAAACAGCGTAGAAGTGGAAAATCTTCACAGCCTTCGACCCTCTCATACAGGGTTGCGGGTTAGGGCTCGTTTGGCGTTGATAGCGCCAGGCGGGCCCGCTTCATTTACAGAAGGGCTGACAATACTCCCGCCGAGAGGAAAAGTTCAAAGAAATTCATTCAGCCCGAACCGCAACTGCAGTAGGAAGCCTGCTGTCGTTCTCCTGGCTGGCACTTTTCTGGAACGTGACGCGATCGCTTTTTGCAAGCATGTCCATTCCTCGCGAGGTCCCGAGCGTGAAAGCGTAGCTCACCCCGTCATCGCCGAGAATGATCCCCGCGCCATCCTCGAGAACCAGGACGTTGCCGCAAAATCTTTCCCGGTCGTGGCGGTGCTTGTTCTTTCTGCAGTTGAAGCATCGGCGCGGCAGCGGATAGCCGTGTCGCTGAAAAGCCTCCTGCGCCTTGGGTGACAAAAAGAACCGATCGCCACACTGAGCACAGGTGTCGTGAGCGATCCCTCGCTTGTCGACGTAGGGCTCCTGTGAAGGCTGTGGGCCTCGCCATTGCCGCCCAGGATGGCTAGCTTTTTCCATGGACTTCTACTCCGTTCCGCTGGACGGCCTCAGCGATTTCATTGAGCCTCGCAACCAAGACCATCCCGGCCGGTTTGTAGCGGTCCATTACGTCCGCCCCTTCCAGCAAGCACCGCGCAAGATGGCTTATCGCTTCGGCGCCGGCGTGGATGCTGTCCAGGTCGCTCCATCGTCGCGAATCCTTTGCCGCGGCTGGCAACACGATTACGGCGGCCGATTTCATCATGGGCACGAATTGATCCGGCAACGCCACGGCGCGCTCGAAATTGAGCATGATGCGCCGCCAATCGCCGCCGGTGAGGTCGTCGAAACTCTTCGCGTAATATTTCCTGCCTTTGATCTCGATAATCATGTCGCGCTCCTATTGGGCTTACCACTCGGCTTCGATCGCCACCGCTACTGGAAGTCGATCGTCGCGTTCCGAAGGGTCCGCCGCTCCTTGCTCAAACGACACGCGGTCACCCTTCGCCAGCATTTCCAGCCTTCGAGAAATGCCACGCGTGAATGCGTAAGTCTGACCATCGTCGGCGAGGATCACGCCTGCTCCGTCGTCTGCCAGGATCGAGACATTTCCATAAATTCTGGGATTCTGCTGACGTTTGCGGCATGGGAAGCAGCGTCTAGGTATCGGCAGACCTTGCCTTCGGAAAATACTCTGAGCCATTACCGGGTGGGAAAACGGGCGTCCGCATCGCTGACACCGATCGTGAAGGGTCCCGTCCTCGGCGACGAAAGACAACGGCGCTTTCGGCTCTGGCACGTAATCAGGGTTCTCTGTGTGATCGTTCATTGAATATCGCCTTCCATTAATCCCTTCGCCACAACGGCTGCAGGATGGTCCCGTTTCTGGCTAACCGGTTGAAGTGCCCGCTGACGATCAGCGAGACCTTTTGGCCGTCCATCTTCATTCCCTCGGCGGTCTTCTCGAGTAAGGCGCACATTTGTTCCTGCAGGGCGCAGGCTCGCGCCAACAATGGACCGAGGCTTTCGTTCTCTACCTTGCTGGTAACCCGCTCGCCGCGCTCCAGCAGGTACGGCCGGGTTTCCGGCACGAACGGCGTGCCCATGTGAAACTGCGGCATCGTCACCCCGTACTTTGTCGGGTCGCCATAGAACTTCAGGAACGTTGCTCTCGCCTGAGTCGCGACCAGGTGCTCATCGCTGCCGCCCCCGGCAAAACCCTTCATGTCGGAGAGGTAGCTGGCGACAAGGCCATGCTTCTGGTTGAGCGAGGTTGCAGCCGCCATGGCTGCGTCAAACTGGTTCTGCCGCTTGACCCACGTATTGGCCTCATGGTGGGCCTGAGACTTCAGGAAGGCCACGGTAGCGATGATTCCCGCACCGACTACGGCGGTCCAGGGGTTCGTCAGGAGGGCGTGGGCGCCACCGAGAAGGCCGGTGCCGCCCGTGCCGCCCGTAGAGAAGACCGTGCCATCCGCCGCCACTTTCGACGCTGCGCCGCTGCCCCACGTGCCTAAGCTGAGCGATCCTCCGGCCACGCCCGCCAAACCGGGAATGGCGCCGCCGCCTTCGTCTTCACCTCCCGATTTACCGCCGCCAAAGATCGAGGCCGCGATCCTGCCGCCCAATTTCGCCAGCTTGTTCTCTACGGGTGCAAAGAATCCCGTCATCAAAGCGCTGAACGCTCCCTCGGCGGTCGACTTGAAGATGTCAATGAAGTCGTGTTTGAACTTTCCGCCGTGAAAGAGAATGTCGCTGAAACTTCGGATCGTATCGGAAGTAACGTTCCCGAGGGCGGTCTCCCAAACACGTTGGTACGACTCCGCGGCTTTCTTTTCGGCTTCCATCGCGAGGGTGTGAGCGTCGGTGCCGGCGCGTATCGCCATGATCTCTTCTCGCCGCTGCCCGGTAACTTCGGCGATCAGGTCCACAGAGATGCCCGCGGCCTTGTTCGCCTCCTCGACCGACTTATTGACCGCTACCTGCACAGCCAGCTCCGCCGAAAGACCGTCGGTTAGCGGCTTTAATTCGCTCACGAGTTGGCTCATCGCCACGAAGGAAAGCCCTGTGGTGTTTGTAAAGTCCACCATTCGCGTGTCCGCGGCTTCGATACCGAGGGCCACGAGGTCGACAGCCGGCGGCACAACCTGCAACTGCTGGGTCAAGAGAACCAAGCCGTCGAACGTTTTTTTCTGCTCTTCGGTCAGGGTTGTGTACTTGATGATCAGCGGGTCTATTCTTCGCCCCATCAAAGCGGCAGTGTCGGCCTGCTCCATCAATTGGTTTTTTAATCTCTCGGCGATCGCTTCCGCGGGGACGTGTGCGGCTTCCATCTTCCCGATGGCCAGTGTTAAGGCACGCGTCTTTTCGGTATCGCCAACGACGGAATTCACGAGCCCGTTGATCGTGTCGTTCAGCTTCTTCGCCGCAGCTTCCTCGGCGTCGATCTGCTCTTTGCTCTTCTTATGGGCGGCCGTATTTTTCTCGATGGCAGGGTGAGCAGCCGCGAGCGCGTCCTGGTAAAGTTTTGTCCCATGTGCCGCCAGTAATACCCGTGCGTTGTAGTCAGAAATAGAATCAGTCCCACGCTCGACAATGACACCTTGAGCTCGGAGCGATGCGGCGAGCTTGTCGGTTGCTTCCTGCATCTGCCGTAAGGTTGTTGCGTCCAACGCAACCTTCCCCATCTTCTCGGCCGCACGATCGAGGGCATCGCCGAAGCCGTCAAACTCGCGAATGGCCTTCCCGAAGTAGATGCCCGCAACAGCGCCCGCCGCGACGGCCGCCGCCGGGCCTACCAGGTAGAGCTTCGAAGTGAGAAGTTCCGTCGTCAATCCCATCGCGTTAAGGGCCTTGCTTCCCAACGCCGCCGCCAGGACCAGCCCGCCGGCGCCGGTGATGGCGGTGGCAGTCCCAAAGATCGCGGTCGTTAGACCCTCGTGCGCCTTCGCCCATTTCGTGGCCCCGGAAATATCCTCGGTGACCGTTTGCGCGAGGCTGGTTACAGTCGGCATCAGCGCGCCACCGAGCGCGACGGAAAGACCAAGGGCCGCCGCCTTCACGCCTGTCAGGGAATCGTTGAAGTCATCCCCGGCTTTTGCGGCCCGTCCGGAGAGCACCAGTCCTAACTTCTCCGCCTGGTCGCCCATCGCAACAATACCGGCGCGCCCCAAGTTCAGAATCCCGATCATGTCGGTTCCGCTCTTGCCAAAAATCTTCAGCGCCAGCGCTGCTTTCTCGGGACCATCTGGCATCTTTGAGAACGCGTCCGCCAGGTCTAGCACGAGATCGTTCATCGGCCGGACGTGTCCCGAAGCGTCAGTAACCTTCACGCCTAAATCCTTGAAGGCGTCGGCCTGTTCTTTGGTGCCATCGGCCGCCGCGACGGAGTTCTTCGCGAGGAATTTCAAGCTTCCGGTGAGTCCTTCGAAGCTACTTTCCGTCTGGTCCGCAACAAATTTCCATTTCGAAAGGGCTTCCGTGGAGAGCCCCGTTTCGACGCGCGACTTGTTGATCGCATCGCCATAATCGGCAGCAACCTTCGTCATGGCGGCCATGGCGCCAGTGCTGGCGGTGACTGCTCCAGTGATCGCGGTGAAAACAACGCCTACCGGCCCGATTGCAGACAGTAGCCCCTTGAATCTCTCCTGCAGGGATTTCGTCTCGTCTCCAGCAGACTTCAGTCCTTTGTCGAAATCGGAATTGTCAGTGGTGATTTTCAGGATGGCCGTTGCCAGACGTGTGCTCATGTGGTTTCCTTTCAGTTTCGATTCATCCAAATTTCAGCAAGAGCGTCGGCGTTTCGTTCGCTTCGCCACTCTTGTTGGTCCATAGCCAGTTCCCACTCCGGCCCAAGTGAGCGGAGTTTTTCCCTCCCGATTGACCTGATTGCTTGTCGCTTCGGGCCCTCGTTGTCGGGAGCACCGTGGAGAGGCGCGTGCCACACGTGCGCCATTTCGTGAAGAACGAGCTCAGTACAGATCGCCCTGCTGAACACAATCTCGCGATGCCGGGACCTTCCGTCGGAGTCGCACCGGCGCGCCGACGCGGTCCAGGCGTTCGAACTGAGACCAACGGCGAGAAAAGCGGCCTCATCAAGGATTGCCTCGCGAACAGCAGGCGGGCACTTCTGCAGGGCTTCGATAATGAAGGGCAGCGCTTCCACGTCGCCGTAGAGGAGAGCGCGTTGGCGCAGATCCTCACCTGATGGGATCGACAGGGAGCTGGCTGATTTCCATTTCCGCGAACGCTCGATGCCTTGGGGAGTCGCCGCCAGGAGCTGAGGCTCAAGAGCCGCGAGAAGGTCAGAGCGCTCCTGCATTGTCGCGCTGTCGATTGCGTCGTCCCACGCGTCGCGATCGAGCGTTCGCGATCCAACCATGATCCGCGGGTAGTCAAGATCGGCAGCCAGTTTCCGGAATGTTTGACGCGCGATCACTCGCCTTCTCCGAACGCGACAAACATCACTTCCAGAGCCTGCTTTTCTTCGAGATGTCGCTGCCGAATCGCGAACAGGATCTTAAAGAGCTTCCGATATTCGTCGTGGACCGACATCTCGCGCATCCATTTCCAAGTCGGTAAATCGGGCCGAATCTCCAGGTCTCGGAGTCGATCTGCTAGTCGATAAGCCGCCGTGTCGAGCAGGGGCAATCGCAGGAGCGGCGGATCCGCGCGTAGCGCCGCGAACACATGCTCAGCGAATTTGTGGCGGTCGGTTGCCAGTGTGCCCGGTAGCACGTCGTGGCTGCGATGGCCTTCGATTAAGTCTGCGAAGTCCTGGAAGTCGAAACCTTGCGCTGGTGTTGAGTTTGCTGTGCTCGATGTGGCTCTGGGTGCGGCTGCTGTTGCTGTTCTCATGATTTTCTCCTTGTGAAATTGAACCTAGAAATCTCCGAGCGCCCTCGCCAGAGAAGCGCGACGCTGCTGCATTGCTCTGAATACTTTCAAAACGACTTCGACGGTTTCTGCCTCTGGCTTGCTGACTCGGGACTGCCCTGTCGCCGCAAGCCATTGCCTGACGGTTTTCCTCGGACTCATCTCGCGGTCGCAGATTTGCGGCCAGATCCTGTAGCTGAGCGTTTTGGCGTGGTTGTCCTGGTGATGCGGAATCTCCCTCAGAGAGCGAATGACCAGGGCTGAAAACCTTGTGCGCTCTGCTGGCGTCGTGTTGGGCAGTAACTTCGCCGGGTCGAGATCGGCGAGCCGCGCGAATTCTCGAACATCGAAACCGAAAACCTCAGACGTGTTTTGCGGTCCTGCCTTGACCATGCGGTCATTCATCGCAACCAGCCATTCCGGCGCCGGCCGAGAAAGCTTCCGGCGCCATTGCGCCTGGAATTTGCGTTGATCTCGCGTCTTCGTTCGCAGTCGCAATACCAGCCTTCTGGATCGCATTTATGTGGCGGCGCCGGCGTAACGGCCTTCACCACGGCCTGAGCTGCAGCTTTGACTTTGCCGACGATCCCTAACTTTTTTTCCGGCATAGAAACTCCTTTCGTTACTTCAAGCGATCGAGGCCCGCGAGTGCCGCTGCCGCGCGGGCATAGTTGCGGCAGTCCAGCAAATGATTCTGGCGTCCGGCGATCAGTTCCCACTCGAGGCGGATGTATCCCTTTCGATTCTTGTGAGCGACAAGCTGCTCGCTGGTGAGCTCGCGGAAATACTCTTCGGGGTATTCAGGGAAGTGGCAGTAACCCGTTGGATGTGGATCTCCATCCGCTGGCGCCTGGAGCCGCAGCCATCCGTAGAGTTCAGACTTCGCCAAGTCTGTCGCCACGGGCCAGCAACGGGCGCCCCGCTTCATCTTCCGGCCGCCGATCGTCACTTCGACAGGGTTTGGCGATCCGATCAGCACGCCGCCGCGCGAATGCCCCTTGACCGCAATGACGCGCGAGAGTGGATACTTTTTCGTCCACGCGTACACCGTCGACGTGTTGTATCCGGAATCAACCGCAAGCAGCTTGATCTGCATCTGCTCGCCGTGGGCATTCAGGAACGTCGAGTTCAAGAGTTCGTCGAGAGCGGACCATGGGCCTGTTTCGAGGTTCGCGGTATCGCCGGGGATCACGCCGTAATCGATCGACCAGCTTTCCTTGTTCGCGCCCCATCCCACAACTTCGGTCACCAGGCGATCTTTCTGGACATCAACGCCGGCTGTCAGAAAGACCACCCCGGCCGGTACGGTGCCGATTGGATAGGACTCGCGCCGTTGCATCAGCGGTTCCCACTCCGGCGCCTCGCCTTTCGATTTGAACGTCTCACCAAGGACCGTGTTGACGAACACGCGAAACTGCTCAGGATCCCGATGACGCTGAACAAATTGCCGCGCGATCTGTCCCCAACCGAGCCAACCCAGCGGCGCGTACAGCCCATTCAGGTGATAGCCGCGAACGTTCCCGCCGCGCCCTGGCGCTTCCGGGCGCCACTCTCCCGCAGTCAGCATTGAAGGCTTATGGCGCTCCTCGATCGGATACTCGCAGGCTCGGCAAACATACACCGCACGTTCTGGCGGCAGGTTCAACCGCGACCAGGTGAGCCGCGAGAATTCCAGCGGCTGAAAAACTCCGCACTCCGGGCACGGAACATAGAACCGGCGTTGATCGGAGTCCTGATATGCGCGCTCGATCGCGCTCTTACCGGCAATCGTGGGCGTCGACACCAGCATCGCTTTCCGCCGGCTGAACGTCCGCTGCCGTGCTTCGACCAAGGCCAGCGGAGAGCCCTCCTCGTCGACGTCCACAGGGAAACCGTCAAGTTCGTCGAGGAACGCATACATCGCCGGGATACTTCGCAACTGCACCGCACTGTTGGCGCCGGCAATCACCAAAATTCCGCCCGGGAATTCCTTCGACAGGATCGTATTTCCCGAATCGCGGCCGCGCGCCGGCGCAATCTTCTCGGCCAGACGAGGCGTGGAGCGGATAAGAGGCTCGAGCCGCTGCCTGGAGAATCGTTTCGCCAGTCCATCGGTGGGTTGAACCAGGAGCGCTGGACCAGGCGCATGATCGACGGCGTAACCCAGCGCGTTCAAAATCGCTTCACTTCCGCCAACCTGAGAGGCCTTCATTAACACGACGACTTGAACGTCGGAAGTTGCGCTCATGCAGTCCATGATTTCCTTCAGGTAAGGGGTTCGCGATGTGCGCCAGGGCCCGGGCTCCGCGCTGGAACGCCGCGGCAGTAACCGGTGCGCGTCTGCCCATTGACTGACGGTCATCAATGTGTCCGGCCGGATGCCGTCAGCGAGGGCGCGATCGAGTGCGGCAAGGCTGCTCATGCAATACCTTCCAAATTCGCAGCCGCATTGTTGAGCGCGTGCCGGAGCTCCGCGTCGAGAAGGCGATGGATCTTTCCAGCGTCGGACTCGGCCGCAAGAGTCGGACTAAGCCGGGGTGGTAGCGCGAGGAACGTATCGCGGAGCATCCGCATGGCCTCAAAGGCTCGATGAGCGACGGCTGTTGCGGGCAACATCTCGCGTTCCTTGAGGTCGTTCTCCAGGCGCAGCTTCCTTGTGCGCTGTTCTGCCAACAGCCACTGCCCCTGAGCGAGGTCGGCCACAACTCCGGCGGATGCCGCGGCTCGCGCTGTGACCTTCGTGACGTTCGCCGTCCACTCGGTCAAGGCGAGCGGCACGTCAGCGATGAATGGCCGCCCCTGGGCATCCCGACCGACCGATTTCGAGAGCCGTCCGCACTTCACGGCTTTGGAAACCGCGTTCGCTGAGACGCTGAGACGTCGCCCAAGCTCTCGAAGTGAAACCGGATTTGTTGCTGTCATCGCCATAGTGTCAACTTGTCAACCCAACTCTTCGTCTCGGAAGAGTGAAATTCCGCGGTCGTCTCTCCCGGAGTGGAGGGTGGGCCGGAGAACCTGTCGGACGCCGGGCGGGGACTGCCCTCCAGATTCGGGCACAAGAGAAACAACAGCGCGATGGCGATGAGGATCGGTCTCATGGTTGCGCCTCCGGTTTTGGTGATTTCGGGGTGGCGGATTCTATCGGACAAAAGACAAGACATTCCCCTATAGGGGTTTTGTCCTTATGTCCGATAAACACACCGGGTTCGTGCTGGGTTGCTCCCTGAAGTACACAACCCGCACTCTCTGTTACCTGCGCTTTTCTTTTGGACATTTCCGAGTGTCCGATAGCAAGTCTTGATTCCTGTTGCGTTTGCGCGTTTGTTGGACAAATGGACATAATCTGTCTCATGCGGTTTGTCCAATAGAGTTCGGTCGGCAATACCGCTGAAGTTTCTTCTCGCCGGTCACGTCGAGCTCTTTGAGGGCTTTCAGGTCACGTTGGAGGGTTTTCATGCCCTTCTCGTCGACGCTGCAGAGCCTGGCAATCTCGGTGATCGAGACCCATTCCCCTGGTGTCAGGGCCTCAAGGATGGCCTTCTGTCGGGCCTCGGTCTTTCCATGCGAGCGGGCGCCTAATGCGTCCAGATCGCCGGCATAACTGAACTTCGGAGCCTCACTGCCACGAGGGGCAACATCGAGGAGAATTCGGATGGGATTGTCGAAGTCCTTGGAGTAGGACTGAAACTTGATCTGTTTCCTGTCGGCAGTGCGTTGCAGGAGGATCACAACATCGGCGTTCTGGACCTTTCCGCCGCTGCCTTTAACGTCATCAAGTGTGAGTTCCCGATGCTTACCCTTTCCGCCGCCATTTCCTTCCTTACGAAAGTGATCCATCACGATGATGGTGACACCCAGTTTTCGGGTGAGATTCGCCAGTCTATGCAAGATCTCACCCTGCTTTTCGTCGTCATATGACGCAATGCCGGGCGTGGACTTTTGATAGGTGTCGATCGCGATCGCGCCTACTTTTTCGGTGACGATCACTCGTTCCATCCAATCGAACATTCGAGGATCAGTTAAGGTAAAGCTAGGAGCGACGTGGATGATGAAACGTCCGGGCTCGAGCGGTGAGTCGGCGAACTCATGCTCAGTATCGAGAATCCTTTCCTGCGCTCGACGGTCCGGATCTTCGAGTAGTAAGTACGCCACGCGCTCAATTGGAGTGATCTCGTACCGGCCGAAGAGTTTGCCAGCGTGGAGAAGCTTCCGGAAGAGGTTCAGGCCTAAAAGCGTTTTCCCGGTCTGACTCTGGGCGACCAGGAAGACAAGGTTTCCATGTGCGAGAATGCCGTCGATGATCGGAATTTTTGGCGTGCATTTCCAATCTCGAACGTTCGCCACATCTAGCCGTTTCCAGTGTTCCGGTGCGCTCCACGCTGCTTCGTTGCTAAGTTCTGCGCTTGTCTGCGGCGCGTCGAGAACGACCGTTCCGTTGGTGGGAATCCGAATCGGCGGACTTGTCAGAAATCGGGAGGCGATGCCATCGCCCGGCGGATACAACTCGCGAATCCATTGGTTGAGTCCGTCTTCCGATACGCTCATCGCTGCTGACGCCTTTCCGCCGCTCTGGATTCGTCAACAATGGACTGTCGTTCGGCCAGTTCTTCAAGGTAGTCCTCAGCTTGGGCAATCCACGTTTCGAGCCGCTGAAAGAACTTGGCCTGGGCGAGAAACTTTTCTCCAAGCCGGAAGCGCACAGCCAACTCTTCAAGCAGATGGCCAGCTGTGGTGGGATTGCTCGTCATCGAAGAATCTCCGCGTCCGCGGGCTGAGCCTTTGCCGTCTTTGCTCGACGTTCACGTCGTTGCTGTCGCTTCTTTTCCTGCAGTTCAGCGTGGAACTGTTGCCGCTGGAAGATGCGCACCAGAGCATCGGCGATGATGACAGCCTGATCTTTCACGCGCGTCTACGCTCCAAAGTCGACGCCTGTACACTCCTATCGCGCAGGACCTTCTCTGCGATCTCATCAATCATTGACCTCAGGCTGGCCTTAGGCGCGGTACGTTCGGTCTTCTGTCCTTCGAGCCACTGCTGAAAATCGACTTCAGCGATATAGCGGCGGCCATTGACCTTGTAGACAGTGCCGGTCCAACTCTTAAGGAACCGGTTCCCGGTCTTTGTTGATTTTCGGAACGCGGCGCCGATCGCTGCCGCATCCATGAGAAGGGGAGACATTTATTTCGCCGTACCCGCAGCCGCGGAGCGCTCGCGGATGATGCGATCAACGTCGGCACTGGAAAACAGACGCGTGCCATTGGCTGTGCGAACCGCCCGGAGCTTACCGGCGCGCTCCCATTGCCGCACGGTCTGGCCGGATACCTCGGCCTTACGGGCGACGTCCTGAGTCATCAAATCAAACTTGTCGTTGTCTGATACGTTAGCTTGCTGCATAATGCGCGTATCTTGGAGCCATTAGATAATGCCTTCAAGCAGGCAAAACTATGCAATTCGCCATTTGAAAGGATTTTGGAGTATGCCTCGACCAACAACACACCCGTACTGGATCGACAGAGTCCGATGGTGGGCAACTAATTACCCGAAGATTGGAGCCTTAGAAATTGCGGACGCGCTCCGTAAGCCACAAAGCCTTGAGGACGCCAAAAACGCCGGAGTAATCGCGGAGCCGCCGAGTTCTCGGACTGTCGGACGCTACCGTAGCGAACTCACTCCTGATTTGGCGCGACCGTATCGAGAGTTCTGTTGGCCAGACGCAATGGATGAGGGATTAATTCCGTGGGAGGCCTCCAGGGCTTGCTTAGACCTGGTTGCGCATCTCAAGGCGCAGGGAGAGCCGCCTCCTGAGGTCTGGGTGATGGAGCGGTTTTGGCGAATCACTCAGGCGGCCCCGGATCTCGAAATTCAGAAGCGCTTCCACTACGCAAAGGTGCTGCGACACTTCACGAGATCGACGGTTCTTTTCCTGACTATGACGCCGTGGCGCAGCGAGGAGCATGAGCGCGCGCACATGGCTGCAATACAAGAGGATTCGATTTTCGGCCACGGGATCAAGGCTGTTTTGATGAAGGGAGAGAGCGATGGGCGTTAGTGTCAGGCAACAAAAACGCGACGGCAAGTGGTACCTCTACGTCCGACATGCCGGAGAGAGAGAATCCCGGAAATTTGGAACTGAGGAAGAGGCGAACGCCGTAGCCGCGGCCGTCCGCCACAAGATTGCCCTCGGCGAATACGTGGCGGCCGGGAAGCGCGAGGAGCCAGCCGGGAAAGAAGAAACGGCGCAGCTTCCCACGTTGAAAGAGTTTTTCGACAAGACAATGGCGCCGCTCTGGGAATCGACTCTTGCGCCGGGAACCTACGCCCGTTACGAGACTTCTTTTCGTGTCCACATCCTGCCAGTCCTGGGCGAGCTACCGCTCAATGAGTTCACACGCGATCGGATCAAGAAATTTGTGGTTTCCCTTCTTCAGAAGTGCGCACCGAAACGAAGCCACGGCGAGGAGCGCCAGGCTGAGGAGATCGAGCGGAAGCTGTCGAAGGACTCGATCCGCAACATCATCGCCGCGTTGCGTGGGGCTTTCACGGAAGCTGTGGAGCACAACCTTTTGGCCGTCAATCCAGCATCACGAATGGGAAAGTTTTACAAGGAAGCTGGAGCTGTTCGCGATGAAGTCGACACCTTCACCGCGGAGGAAATTCCCCTCTTTCTTAGCGCCGCACTCGAGCACTTCGGATTCGAAAACTATGCAATGGCTCTCACGGCTCTTCACACAGGCATGAGAGCGTCAGAGCTCGCCGGCGTGCAGTGGCGGGACGTCGACTTCCGGCAGCGCTTTATCACCGTCCGTCGCCAGTTCAAGGATGGGAAGGAAACCAGGACGAAAACGAAGAAGGCGCGCAAGGTCGATATTTCCGATGCCCTACTGAAAGAGCTTCAGATTCTACGCAAGCGGCGCCAGGAGGAGTATCTCGGCCGCGGGAAGAATGAAATCCCGGCGTGGGTCTTCTTGAGCCCGGGAAACATCATCTGGGAAGAAGGTAAACAAGTCGGCCGCGCCGAAGGGCAGCCGGTCGATATGGTGAACTTCCGGAATCGCGTTTTCTTGAAGGCCTGCGACAAGGCAGGGATCCGCCGGCGCCGACTCCACGATACCCGCCACACGTTCGCCTCAATTCTCCTGATGGCCGGCGAGAGCCCTGCCTATGTCCGCGACCAGCTCGGCCACGCGTCGATCAAAATGACCGTCGACGTCTAAGGCCACTTCATTCCAGGGGCGAACCGGCAGGCCGTGAATAAGCTTCCCTCGCTGCTCGCGGCCCCTCAGGCGAACGCCAAGGCGGCCGGCGCAGGAGATCGATAAGCCGCCCCTCCTGGCATGCAGTGGCATGCAAATTCCAGAAAAGCAAATAGGCCGCCCCGATGGCGGCCTATCTCTTTTGTTTTCAATACGCCCGAGAGGATTCGAACCTCTGACCCACGGATTCGTAGTCCGTTACTCTATCCAGCTGAGCTACGGGCGCAAGACTGTCGAGTGTACCATAAGGAACTTTCGATGGAGATCGGTCCGTTCCTGAACATCGAGGACTTCTGAAGCCGTCATCGCGGCTTCGGATTATCCGCAACATGACGGTCACCCCATTCGCAAGCGAACTGATTTCGTTCGAAGAGTAACCTCGTACGATTTTGGTGACCGTCCCCGAATTGGTTCCAGTTTCCCGCTGGAAAGCGCTTACGAGCAGCCGCTCGTGGAGCCGCAGTTCAGGCACTTATAGCAGGCGCCATTGCGGACCATCAAGGATCCGCATTCAAAGCAGACCGGAGCGTCACGGTCTTCGATATCGACCAGGGCTCCTTTCTTGGCGGGCTGACCTGTTTGCACGGGAGCTGCTGCAATCGTCGAAGCTGCCGCTCTTGCGTGCAACCCCTGGACGGTCAGACTTGTCAGGGGCGCTTCATCAATCTGAACACCCAAGGCCCGCGCCTCGTCGGCAGGCAGGAATTTTGAGGCGAGGTAACGGAAGATATAGTCCATCACCGACTTCGCGTAGGGAACCTGAGGATTCGAGGTGAATCCCGAAGGTTCGAAACGTGTGTGACTGAACTTATCGACCAGAACCTTCAGCGGTACGCCGTACTGCAGGGCCATGGAGCAGGTTGTGGCGAAGGAATCCATCACGCCCGACAGCGTTGATCCCTCTTTCGCCATGACGATGAAGATTTCGCCGGGCGTTCCGTCTTCGTACATTCCGATCGTGAGGTAACCCTCGTGACCGGCCACGCCAAACTTGTGGGTCAGGGAATAGCGCTCGACCGGAAGGTGACGACGGACCGGACGTGCCGGCTCCTTGTCCTCCTTCTTATCTGTCCTGCTCGTGCTGAGCGGCTGCGTCCGTTTCGAACCGTCGCGGTAGATCGCGACGGCCTTCAAGCCCAGCTTCCACCCCTCGATGTAGGCCTTCTCAATTTCCTCGACGGTAACGTGCGAAGGCAGGTTCACCGTCTTTGAGATGGCGCCTGAAATGAACGGTTGGACGGCGCCCATCATCTTGAGGTGTCCCATGTAATGAATGGACCGCACCCCGTTGGTGGGCTTGAACGCGCAGTCGAACACCGTGAGATGCTCGTCCTTCAGGGCCGGCGCCCCTTCGATCGTTCCCCGGTCGTTGATGTACTCGACGATCGCCTTCACTTGCGGATCGTCGTAGCCCAGCTTGGTCAGAGCGGCCGGGACGGTGTTGTTGACGATCTTTATCGTTCCGCCGCCAACCAGCTTCTTGTATTTCACGAGAGCCAGATCCGGCTCCACACCCGTCGTGTCGCAATCCATCATGAAACCGATGGTGCCCGTCGGAGCGAGCACCGACGCTTGAGCATTGCGGTAGCCGTTCATCTCCCCGAGATCCACGGCATCCGACCAGACATTCCACGCCGCGTCGTACATTTCGCCGGGAAGATTCGCGCGCGTGATTTCTTTCACAGCGTCGCGGTGCATGCGCATTACGTTGAGGAACGGCTCGCGGTTGTGGGCATAACCGGCGCAGGGCCCGACTTCTCCGGCAATTTTCGCGGACTGCAGATAGGCTTCACCGGTCATCATCGCGGTAATCGCCGCCGCGTAATCCCGGCCCTTATCGCTGTCATAAGCCATACCCTGCGACATCAGCAGAGCGCCCAGATTGGCGTATCCCAGACCGAGCGGCCGGTAATCGAAGGAATTGGTCTCGATCCTTGGCGTGGGATAACTCGCAAACCCCACAATGATTTCCTGCGCCGTGATGGTGACGTCGACAGCCTTGCGGAACGACTCGATGTTGAAGCGGCCGTTCTCATCCGAAAACTTCATGAGATTGAGCGAGGCCAGATTGCACGCCGAATCATCCAGGAACATGTATTCCGAACACGGATTCGATGCATTAATGGGCGCCGTGTTTCTCGATGTGTGCCAGCGGTTGACCGTCGTGTCGTATTGCATGCCGGGATCGCCGCAGATATAAGCAGACTCGGCCATCTGCCGCATGAGATCCCGGGCGCGATAAGTGTCTACGGTCTTGTTATCCACGACCGCCTGCGTCTTCCACTCGCCGTCATTCATGACAGCCTGCATGAATTCGTCGGTCACGCGGACACTGTGATTCGCATTCTGGAAGAAGATTGAGGAATACGCCTCGCCATCGATACCGCTGCCGTATCCGTTGTCGAGCAGCACCCAGGCCTTCTTCTCTTCGTTGGCTTTGGAGTTGATGAACTCCACGATATCGGGATGGTTCACGTTGAGAATCACCATCTTCGCCGCGCGCCGCGTCTTGCCGCCGGACTTGATCACACCCGCAAACGCGTCGAAACCCTTCATGAAAGAAACCGGCCCGGAGGCTGTGCCGCCGCCAGACAGCGTTTCCTTTGAAGAGCGAATCGGCGATAGATTGCTGCCCGTTCCCGATCCCCATTTGAAAAGCATGCCCTCGGTCTTCGCCAGATCGAGAATGGATCCCATCGTGTCCTGAACCGAGTTGATGAAGCAGGCCGAGCACTGGGGTTTGGCTTCCACGCCGCAGTTGAACCACACGGGGGAGTTGAAGGCCATCATCTGATTCACGAGCAGGTGAGACAGTTCCGCATGGAAGATCTGGGCGTTCTCTTCGGTTGCGAAGTAGCCCCCCTTGATCCCCCAATCGCGGATCTGATCGGCGACGCGGCCAATCAGTTGCTTGACGCTGCCTTCGCGCGCCGGCGTCCCGCGCTTGCCATGGAAGTACTTGGAGGCAACGATATTGGTCGCAGTCATCGACCAGCTTTTCGGCACCTCGACGTTCTTCTGTTCGAAGATGACTTCGCCCGATTCGCTGGTAATCGCCGCAGTGCGGTATTCCCAGTCGATCGCATCGAATGGCGCTAGGCCCTCCTGCGAAAAATAGCGTTGGAATTCGAGTCCTTTTTTGCTTCTGGCTCTCTGCACGGTTACACCCGCCTTCGCCTCCAGTACTTCTTCTTTCATTGATTTTTTTCTCCTTAGAACTTATATGGCTAGCAACCGCAAGCGCAACCAGATATTGGGCCCTTTCTTAGAAAAGCCACTAGATATCCTAATTTTTGCCATTCCGAAAGGTGTTGCTGACAGTAAATCCGTCTGGAGACAGAACAGGTCCACTATGAATTTTTAGTTAAACATGGCCCGAATTCGCGCCAAACCCTGCTTCGCCGGCTGGTACTCCGGCTTCTCCTTGAGGGCCTTCTCGTACTCGCGAGCCGCTTCGGTCCAACGGCGCCTGGCTTCATAGGCGCGGCCAAGATTCATGTGAGGAAAGCAGTAGCTCTCGTAACGCGGCGCCTCGAGCGCGCGAAGAAACCATGGAATCGCGTCATCGACTTCGCCCTTTTGCATGAGATAGGCGCCGATGTCGTTATAGGGATTGCCAAACGTGGGATCGGTTTCGATGGCCTTATGACATTCCGCGATCGCGTCATCGAGGCGGCCCATGAAGCTGTAGGTCCAGCCGAGAAAAGTGTGAGCTTCCGCAGTCGGAAAACTTTCGATGGACTTGAGATAGAGCTCCGCCGCCTCTTCCAGTTCCTGATTCATCTGTTTGCGATAGGCTTCGTGGAAGAAGCGGTCAGCGAGCTCCCGTCGAGTCTCTTCGTCCACGTCTATACGAAGTCCAGGGGGACTTTCTGGGGAATGATCTTCTGCTCGTACGCCTCCGACAGAAGACGCCGGACGGCTTCCCGTCCATTCTCGCCGTAGTCGAGAGTCAGTTCGTTCACATACATTCCGATGAATCGATCAGCCTTCTGCATATCGAGGCCGCGTGAAAACTGGATGGCGTAGTCGATCGCTTCCTCGCGATGATCGAGACCGTACTGAATGCTCTTGCGAATGTCCTGAGAGATCTGCTTCATCAGGGGCTCGCCCAGACTGCGCTTTATGACGTTGCCGCCGAGCGGAAGCGGAAGGTGGGTCTTCTCGAGCCACCATTCCCCAAGGTCCAGGACCTTGTGCAGCCCCATTTCCCGATAGGTCAGCTGTCCTTCGTGGATCAGCAGCCCGGCCTCGTACTTCCCTTTCAGCACATCTTCCAGGATGCGGTCGAAAGGCACGATTTCGGATTTCACGTTTGGCGCGAAAAGCCGCAGCGCAAGAAATGCGGTCGTCAGAGCCCCGGGAACCGCGACAACCTTTTCCGCCAGCGCCTGGGGCTGAATCGGCTTTCCGGAAACCACGATGGGCCCGTAATTGTTGCCCATGCTCGCGCCGCAAGAAAGCAGCGCGTACTTCTCCGCCAGATAGGCGTAGGCATGGAACGAGATCGCCGACACTTCATACTCTTCCGCAAGCGCCTTCTTATTCAGCGTTTCGATATCGTTGAGCAAGTGAATGTAATTGAGATCCCCCGTATCGATCTTGTGCGTCGCGAGCGCATAGAACATAAACGCGTCGTCCGAGTCGGGGCTGTGGGCCACATGGATATCCGTCTTCATCCTGAATTACTTACCAGACCTTTCTTAAGAAATAGCTTCGCGGCACTTCCAGCAGCATCGTCTTGTATGAATAGCGCATGCTGTCGTGAATGAAACAGACATGCGTGCACCAGCATTGGTCGCACGCGATCTGCTTTGTCTCGGCCTTGCGTTCCGGCGACTCCCAGAACACCTTGAACTGCATATCCATTTTCCGGAGATCCGCCACCGGTTCTCGCATCTCGCAGGCCCGAACACGGCCATCGAAATCGACGACAGCGGATGTTTCGCCCGCGGTGCACGGCATACTCCACTTCCGGCTGCCTTCGAGATTCGCGTACTGCGTGCGGTGGTGGAACGTCAGCGTTCCCACGTAAGCCATGCGCTTCAGCCAGCGAACCAACGGATTTCGGTCGACGATCAACCGATGCGCATAGCGTGTCTGGAGATCGGCAATCTCCGGATAGATCCTGCGCAGCGATTCCTTACCCAGCACTTTCAGCCCCGGGTCCTTGGCGTTGCCACGAATAAGGTTGAAGTAGTGGCCATCGACAAGCTTTTCGGAAAAGATCCATTCCGACAGCGGCAGGATTTCGTCCAGATTGTCGCGCGTAATGACCGTGTTGATGTGCACTTCAAGATGCCGGCCAAATCTGGGCTTCAACTGACGTAGAAGACGCGCACTCTCGACCGCCTTGTCGAAATTGCCGGGAACGCCGCGCATGGCGTCATGCGAATCCCGAAGACCATCCAGCGCGATATTGACGTGAAGTTCCAGTCCCGGGTTGGACGCCAGGCAACGCTCGGCAATTTCATAGATCCGGCCGGGCTTTAATCCGTTCGTCGGCAAATTGATATGGCGCACGCCGTTATTTGCGACGAAGAGATTGATGATGGCTTCGATGTCCCGGCGAAGGGTCGGCTCGCCGCCGCTGAACCACAGATCCGTCAATTGCGGCATGCTTTGGGAAAGTTTCACGATCTCCGCCCATTCCAGATCGCCGGGGCGGTTCAGCTCTTCCCAGTAAAAACAGGTATCGCATGTTGCATTGCAATGCGACGTGACAAAAAAGATGAGTGTATTCAGCTTTCGTCGTCGCAACGAAGGACCACGGTTCGATTGGAGCTGATGAGTCTGTACCGTATCTGTCGCCATTTAATATTCCGGGTGAGAGCCGACAAAACCAGGTTGTATTCGAATAACAACGCAGTTAGCGGAGCCAACAGAATATAGGACCACCGCTGTTTGGACAAGGCAGACTCCGGCAGAACATTCGCAACCGCGTCGTAGCGCATATAAGACTTGATTCCCGCCAGCAAATAGATGCCGGGTGTTACGAGGAGGAACGGCCACGGAAGCAACAGCCCACCCCAAAATGCAGTATTGAAGACGGTTTGCGAAAAAAAAGCCATCCTCCACATGTGCGGTTCGTAAACCCGCGTGATCCGCAGTTGGCGCGTGGTGAACTCCAGAAGCTCGCGCCAGGTGGTATCTCCGTACGACGGCACGAGACACGACGGCACGAAGACGACGCGCATCCTGGCTCGGCGGGCCGCGAAAGTCACGGCGTAGTCGTCACTCAGGGCGCCGTCCCAGGCCTCACGGATTCCGATTCGCTCGAAGACATCGCGCCGAAGCGCCATCGAACCGCCCCAGGCGAAATTGCGGGAGTGATCGCCAAGCATCGTAACGGCAGAGGCGTTCCATGTGGATCGCAGGAGCGCGGGGAGGCTGCCCGTCTCGGCAGCGTACCAGCGATAGCCGGTGGAGACAGCTACGTTGTCGGATTCCAGCGGCGCGATCAGGTTGGTGATCCAGGCGAGCGGGAACCGCGCGTCCGAATCGCAGAAGACGAAGACTTCGGCGTTGCCGGCAGCGTGCTCGACAGCGTGAATGAGGTTGTGAACCTTCTGGCCGCGCGCCGTGGCGTGGCCGGCGATAAGTACGGTTGCGTTGAATTTCCTGAGGGTCGGCACCGCCGCGTCGGACTCCGAGTCGACAATGAAGACAACGCGAAGATGCGGATAGTCCTGCGCGAGAATCGAGCCGACGTTCTTCTCGAATCCCTCGTCGCTGCCCTTGCAGGGACAAAACAGGACCACTCGCGGGCGCCAGTTCGTCTTCGGCCGGTAGGTGCGAATGTGGCGGAAGGAGGAGAATCCCTGAAGCAGGGAGAGCACGCCCTGGAGCAGGGCTATAACGCAGAGAGCGTAGAGCAAAGTTAGGAGCAATGCGAGCTGCCACTGCTAGCCAGGCGCGGCTGTCCAAATTGCGGAAAACTTGGAGGCAAGGCCTTCTCCCTCCGGGAGAAGGTGCCCCGAAGGGGCGGATGAGGGCCGGTTCGCGGGCCCTCACCCGGCCTTCGGCCACCCTCTCCCGGGGGGAGAGGGCCCGCACGAAACAAGTTTTCTGGTCCCCCACTCACTCCCACAAGTGCCTCAGAAACCACTCCGGCCCCAACCCAAACCCCATCGCCGCGACCCGGGGGTACTTCAGCAGCGCCCGTGCTGCACTCCCCAGGCGCCGCTTTCCACTCCAACGCTCGGCCCGCTCGTGCTCGTACTTCAGCCGCATCGCATCGTACGAGCTTCCGTCCGCCAGCCCATCCGCAACCACGCGCGCCGCGAGTCTCCCCGTATCCAGCGCATGCCTCATCCCCTCACCGCAGAACGGATCGATCATCCCAACAGCATCCCCAACTGCCATGAACTCCGAAACCCTCCGGTCGTATGCCACCGGCCCGGTCACCCGGCATCCAGGCTTGTTGAGATACCGCGGCAAGGCATCCTTATATATGAGGAAGCACGCATTGGAACGTCCGCCCTCCACGGTAACTGCGCCGCCATACCCATCCCGAAAAAACCAGAAGTCGAGAATGTCGTCGCCGGATCTCGATTCGTAGAACTGAACTCCGAATTGATCCGCGGCCAATCGTTCCGTGAAACGGCTCAACTTCCCGGCTGCATCGACAACAACTCGGGCTGAAATGTTTTCACCTTCAAGCTGAAGGCGAAACCCGCCCGAGTCCCTGAGGACGCCACGAACATTTCCGTGCCGGACTCCCCTGTGGTTCGCCAGAATCTGATCGAGCGCCCGTCTCGATATTCCCAGCCCCGGCCGAGGAAGCTCGAAACGTGCATCCCCGTCCGCAAAGCGAAGATGCGCAGACCGAACATCCACCGCGCCAGCCTCTCGAACGGCATCGAGCACATCGAGTTCACCCAGGAGTTCGACCGCTCCCGGCGACAGAAACCCGCCACAAACCTTCTCCCTGGGAAACGATTCTCTTTCAAACGCGACCGCATCGATCCCCCGGCGCGACAACTCCCGGACGCACGCTGCGCCCGCCAGGCTTGCTCCGATGATGGCCACATCGACTCGCTTCATTTCTTCCCCACCAGCACCAGCCGAAACGGAAAACTGCGGTGCACTTCCGCTTTGACCCCGGCGCGGCGCGCAATTTCTTTCAATTCCGAAGGCCGAAACGCCCGGCACACCGACACGGGACCATCGTGCTTTACCATCACACTCTTGCTGAAAAGCTGGGCCAATACCCAGATCGACGCGTAGGCCACGGGATGCCGGTGCAGATCGTTCACCAGAACACAGCCGCGGCTCGTACGCCACATTTCCCGCAACACATGCTCGCACTCCGCATCAGTCAAATGGTGAAACGAGAGCGAGCAGATCACGGCATCGAAAGCGCCATCGCGAAACGGAAGTTGTGTCCCATCCCCAACAACGGGCGAGGTTCGCTGCGAATGACGCAGCCCCATGGGATTCAGATCGAGCGAAACGACGCGGCACGATCGTGTTTCGACGAGGGCATCTCCGATGTCGCACCCCCCTGCCGCGACGTCGAGAACGTCAAGTCTCTCGCGCTTCGGGAGAAACCGGTCAATGGCGCGAATTCCCCCGAGCCTTCGATTAATCGATGCGAGTTCGTGATAGGCCTGATCGAATTCTGCAACAGGCCGAGACAGATCATCCATCAACTCGGTGGCCTGCAAACGCGCGGAAAAATCAGGCATCGCGCCAACGTCCCAGAACGAGGGCCGAGTTCTTGGACCCAAAGCCAATGCAATTGGCGAGCGCATAACGGACCTTCGCCTCCCGCGACCGAAGCGGCACGTAATCGAGATCGCAATCCGGATCGGCTTCTTCCAGATTCAACGTTGCGGGAATTCTCGATTCCTGCATTGCGAACAGCACGGCGCTGATTCCAGCGGCGCCGCTAGCGCCCTGGGGATGCCCGATCATCGACTTGGTCGCGCTCATGGGAATCTTCTCCGCATGTTTCCCGAAACACCTTTTGACGGCGCGGGTCTCGATGCGGTCATTCAGGTCTGTCGACGTGCCGTGAAGGTTCACATAGTCGATGTGTTCGGCGGTCAGGCCCGCATCATGAATGGCCGTCTGCATGGCGCGTGCCGGTTCGATGCCGGAGTCATTGAGCCGCACGCGATGATAGGCGTCGCAGGTGGAACCGTAGCCGAGAATCTCGGCATAGATCGAGGCCCCGCGCGCTCGTGCGGATCGCTCGGTTTCGACCACGTAGATCCAGGCGCCTTCACCCAGCACGAACCCGTCACGATTTCTGGAAAACGGACGCGACGCCTTTTCCGGCTCCGCATTCCAGGACTCGGTCAGCACGCGCATCATGCAGAACCCGGCCAGTATGCCCGGCGCCAGAGGCGCATCCACGCCGCCGGTAATCATGATGTCCGCGCGATTTGAAATGACCGCTTCGCACGCATAGAAGAGCGCATCCGTGGAGCTGGTGCATCCCGTCGAAACCATGTGGCTGGGGCCGTGCAGTTGAAACGCCATCGACAGTTCGCTGCTCAATGTGCCGATCGTTGAACTCGGGATACTGTAGACGCTGGCTTTCTTCAATTGATCCCGATAATAGTGCGCATACTGCCGCTCTGTGAACTCGAGTCCACCGCCACCGCTTCCCAGCACCACACCGATCCGCCGTTGTTCTTCAAGAGTGAACTTTTCCGGACAGAGACGAGCATCAGCCAGCGCCTGCTTCGCGGCGCCCACAGCCAAACCGGCTACGCGAGGAACATGCTGGCGCTCCTTGACGGGAAAGAACTGGTAGGGGTCGATGCCTCGAACCTCCCCGGCCACCTGAACGGGAAAAGGTGTGGGGTCGAAAGCCTCAATTCGACGAATTCCACTCTGCGAGGTACGAAATCCCAGCCAAAGTGAATCGCGGGAATTGCCAAGCGGAGTGAGGCATCCGAATCCGCTGATGACGATCCTGTCGGAGCGAGGAGTGCGGACTGAGGAGAAGCTCACCGGCTAATGATATCCCTAAAGTTCCAATGCCCGCGTGCCGATGACAGGAATGTGATAGAAGCCTTACATATTCCGGACATCACCAGGCTCGTGAAGCCGGCACCGTCGTCCGATGACCGGCATCAACAGCCTCAGCGGCGCCGACAACAACCTCGGCGGGACGACGTACCGAACCCGAAGGTTTATGCCCCCGACGGGCACGTCGAAGAGCAGGAGCTTCCGCACATCGATTTGGTAGGGTAAGGAGATGTGGAAGTAAGCGCCCTGTCCGAAGAGCAGGAGCTTCCGACATCGATTTGGTAGGGCAAGGAGATGCGGAAGCGAGGGCCCTCTCCCCCCGGGAGAGGGTGGCCGAAGGCCGGGTGAGGGATCGTTCGGACAGCCCCGACTTGAAAGCCCTCACCCGCGCTTCGCGCACCCTCTCCCGGGGGGAGAGGGCCCTCGCGTGCAATTAATCGCGGGCCGATAAGCGCAGCACTTAGTCTAAAAAGTTCTTCTCTTCCAAACGCATAGGTACGTACTGCTCTGTCACATAGCTGATGTCTTTGCTGATCAGCGCTTCGACCTCTAGCTTGAACCCATTCTTCAGCATCATTTCGATTTCCCTCTGCCACGGCTTCTTGCTGGCGAACCAGGGATACTGCGCGATCTGCTTCGCGCGCTTGATATCCTGATCGTTCAGTTTGATCTGGACGCTGGGAGTGAGCTGGCAGCGTTCATAATCGTTGCTGCGCAGGCCGAGGAACCGCGCATCGGGAATGGCCATGCGGCGGGATTCGTAGGCAAGATTGATGGATCCCTGCTTGATGACGCTGTAGATGTAGTACCCCCAGGGATCGTTATCGAGCAGACAATAGACCGGAAGTTTAAGGTCATAGTGCAACCGGTTCAGCAATCGCCGGACCCCTCGCGGCGGTTGACCTCCGCCGTGAGTGAGAATGCAATTGTGTTCCTTCCAGAACTTGTCTTCATTGAAGCGACGCCAGACGGTGTCCTTTTCGACGTGGAGCACGAACGTCGCCGTGTTCTTCTTGAATTGCACAATCTCGGGCTCGACGATCGAGGGAATGCTGTAGCCGCCGGACCCCATCCGTGAGCAGTCGATTTCATCGCCGCTGTCGACAAGCGTGATGGGTCCCACCATGGCGCCGGCATTCTTCGCGTAGAGGTGCAGCTCTTCCCGCATGGCGTCGAGGGAAACCTCCACGTCTTCGATGATGGGATCGCATTCGCCCTGGCTGTCGAAGGTTTCCTCGCGCGTGCCTTCGATGGTGTGCTTCAGAAGATAGAACAGACCGCGGATGCTGGTTGTCTTTCCCTGCTCGATGAGCTGCTTGGCCCCCGAACCCACCAGCAGCGTCTGCATGTAGCTCTTTGCCTGGTTGAGATTGAACAACTCGCGACGATTCGAACCGCTACCCATCTCGATGATGCGTTTCGTTTTGTTGAACCGCACGTTGGAGAGCGACCGCGAGGGAATCTCCACGTGAGGAGGACGTCCCCGGTCGGCGGATTGAACGACACCCTCGGCAAGGCCTTGAATTGACGCGAGGGTCTTGTTGTCTTTCGCGGTGAGAACGGCAGCGTCGGCAGACTTTTTAGTTTTCCTGGCCATCTTGCATTTCCGGTTCGTCGTCCTGAGGCACGATATCCTGATTCACAATTAATACGTTCTCGCCGAAGTCGTCCCCGGCGGTTTGAACCTTCTTGCCGCGATCATCAAGCTGCACATCGGCGACAGCGGTCCGGCGCTTTGCGACGTCCACCAGTTGGTCGTACAGCTCCTTCTTCGACTGATCGTTGTAGCCCTTGATCGAAGCAACCGCTCCGGCGACCTCGCCAAGATATCGAAGGAAGATTTCCCGGCGCTCACCTTCCTGCTGCACCTTCTTGCGCTGATTCAAAAACGTCGAAAGGTTTCGGCCGACAGCCTGCAATCCCAACCGCAGTTCCTTGAGGATCTCCGGATAGGACGCGATAGCTTCCTTCGATTCGCTCGTAAAAGGAACCCACACGCTGGCCATATGCACCATCAACGTAATCGGCCCTGACGGCAACTGTCCGCGAGACTGCGAGAGCCCGTACGCTCGCCAATTATTCGAAATCACGGATTGCGTGATCGCGCAAGCCGCCGGCTGAAATTGCAGCGGCACGCGATTGGCGTACCGCAGCACCTGTACGCTCTGCCCTTCGGAAAGATTGACGTTCTTCATTGCAGCGTGGAGTTTCGCAATGTCTTCCTTTCCAAGCTTCGCAGCAGTCTGCCGAGGCCCCATCCGTGCCTCCTTTAGAATCTTGTCTGCGCCGGCCGATCCGATTCCATCGAACGTGTTCAGGAGAAACTGCCGCAGCGATCGCGCGTCACTCTCCGAAAGCAACTCCGTCAACGCTTCAGCAGACACTTTTGACGTTGGACTTGCGCCCCCGTAGGCCAAGCCCACCTCAATCACAAACGGATTGCCCCGATAGACGGACGGTGGCCGCGTGGCCGCGGCAAAAAACTCGCCCGGAACCTGCTGATGGAGGCCCTTGAGGATCAATGCTTCGCCAATCGGAGAAATACAATCCGTCGAGGGCGGCGGGATCTTCGTGACTTGAATCGCCTGATACAGCGCGTCGGCCTCCTGACGGCCGATCCGCTTGGGATGCGCGCGGGTGCTGATTTTCGCGGTCTCGCAGATCTTCTGCGCGACGAACGAACTCACGCGAGAAAACGAGCTGGTCAGAAACTGCGACATCGAGCCGGAATCGGAATCCTTGAGCATGGTCACCAACTGGCCAAGCTCGATACCGTACGGATGCGGTTTGATCTCCTGGGGTTCTGCCGGGAGCTCCCGGGTCGAACGCAAGTACGTCTTCGCGTTCCCTTCGGGATCAATGTAGTGGATCGTGACATGCGGGTTGGCAATCGCCGTCTGTTCCAGATACTCGTCAACACTACCGCGGCCTCGCTGATAGCGGCCTTCCAGCTCGATCGTCACGCGCGTCCCACTCTTCAAATGCTGCAGATGGTGCTCGGGTTTGGCGTCGGACGGCGTTGGATAGTGAGTCACCCATTCGATGCCGCGATCGGCAACCGCCTGATGCCCTTTCTCTCCTGCGGGAATCTCTTCGCCCTCCCCACGCCCGTTAATGATCTCCGGCATGTTCCGCTTCGTATCGATGGAGATTTCGAAGTAGTGCGACGGCTTTCGCGGCGACGTCATGGAAACGATCTTCACGGGCTTGCCGGTAGTCAGCATGCCGTACATTCCCGCCGCGCTGATGCCGATTCCCTGCTGGCCGCGACTCATCCTTAATCGGTGAAACTTGGAGCCGTAGAGGAGCTTTCCAAAAATGAGCGGGATCTGCTTCTTGACGATGCCGGGTCCGTTGTCCTGCACGCCGACCTTGTAGCGATTCGGCGCGGTCGTTTCAAGATGGACCCAGAGCTCGGGAACGATTCCCCCTTCTTCGCAGGCATCGAGAGAGTTGTCGACGGCTTCCTTGACCGCCGTGAGCAGGGCCTTTCGGGGATTGTCGAATCCCAGCAGATGCCGATTCTTGGCAAAGAACTCGCTGACGGAGATATCCCGCTGCTTCGTCGCCATAGTCTCGGCAGTGACGCGGCGGCGGCGCTTCTCCTTGGGCGCTGATTCGGGGACCTCTGGTGTCTCTTCCGTGTCGTCCATAACCATCGGCAAGTTTGGGGGGGGACGCTGACAGGATAGGTCCCGGGGGAATGAGAACGTATTCGGGCGTGCGTCCCCTCCTCTTGAGGAGGAGTGGCCGAAGGCCGGGGTGGTCAGGCCGGCTAAAACTTTTCGCATTCGTGACCACCCCGTCTGCGCTTCGCGCAGCCACCCCTCCTCAAGAGGAGGGGACGCAGCCCGAACACGTCATCGTACAACGAGCCACATGCGCGACAAGTCTCCGCACCCTACTTCGCCGCGAAGAAGTCGTTGCCCTTGTCGTCGATGATGATGAATGCCGGAAAATCTTCGACGTCGATCTTCCACACGGCTTCCATGCCAAGATCCTCGTACTCGACAACCTCCACCTTCTTGATGCAATGCTCTGCAAGGTTGGCTGCCGCGCCGCCGATGGAACCGAGGTAGAAACCGCCGTTGTCCTTGCACGCCGTGCGCACTTCAGAGCTTCGGTTGCCCTTCGCCAGCATCACATAGCTGCCGCCCGCTTTTTGGAATTCATCCACGTAGGAATCCATCCGCCCCGCGGTGGTTGGCCCGAACGCTCCCGAGGCATACCCTTTAGGCGTTTTCGCCGGGCCGGCGTAGTACACCATGTAATCCCGCATGTATTGCGGCAGCCCGGCTCCGCTCGCGAGGCGCTCCTTCATGCGCGCATGGGCGAGGTCGCGGGCCACGATCATCGGGCCAGTGAGCGATAACCTGGTCTTCACCGGGTACTCGGACAGCGTCTTGCGGATTTCGGCCATCGGCCTGTTGAGGTCGATCTTAACCACCTCGCCGCCGAGCGTTCCTTCCTCTACCTCAGGGAGAAATCGCGCCGGGTTCGTCTCGAGCTTCTCGATGTAGATCCCGTCGCTGGAGATTTTCCCCAGCACCTGCCGATCCGCAGAGCACGATACGCCAATTCCGATCGGCACCGAGGCGCCATGACGCGGAAGGCGCACCACACGGACGTCGTGACAGAAGTACTTGCCGCCAAACTGCGCGCCGATGCCCAGCTTGCGCGTGATCTCCAGGATCTCCTGCTCCATCGCCGTGTCGCGGAACGCCGTGCCGAACTTCGTGCCCTCGCGCGGCAGCGTATCGAGGTAACGACACGAGGCAAGCTTCACAGTCTTCAGGGTGGCTTCCGCGGATGTGCCGCCA